>OBEQ012181610.1_pt1 | contig 22432 bp, 17 predicted proteins | sample 1670901 | NCBI WGS metagenome assembly OBEQ01 (sample SAMEA104232315, study PRJEB22302) | groundwater metagenome | biome: forest; feature: aquifer; material: groundwater | place: USA | collected 2011-08-07 | depth 5.4 m
GCCTCACCTACGCCTATGACGCGCTCAACCAACTCACCCAGGAGACCGGCACCGTCGCCGGGGTCTCGCTCACGAACAGCTACACCTACGATGCGGTGGGCAACCGCACGCAGCTCACCCAGAACGGGGTGGCCCGGACCTCCACCTACACCACCCTCAACCAGGTGCTGAGCGAGTCCTCACCAGTGGTCACCTACGCCTACGATGCCACCGGCAACCGGATCAAACGCCAGAGCGCCACACTCACGGAGACCCTCGGGTACGATGTCGACCAGCGCCTGAAGACGTACGTGGCTGGCAGCACCACGACCACCTACACGTACAACGGCCTGGGGGAGCGCGTGAAGAAGGCCGTCGGCGCCACCGTCACCACCTCCTACCTCGATGGGGCGGAGGTGGTCCTGGAGAAGACCGGCACGAGCACCACCTTCTACCTCCACGGCCCAGGGATTGACGACCTCATTGGCCGGAAGGTTGGGGTTACCTGGACGTACTATCACCAAGATGCGCTGGGCTCCGTCGCCGCTCTCACCGATAGCACCGGCGTCGTCCTCCGCAGCTATGCCTACGAGCCCTTCGGGAGCGTGCGGAAGACCACTGGGACGACCGCCAACGTCTGGACCTTCACCGGGAGACCCCTGGACGCAGAATCCGGCGTGCTCTTCCTCCGGAATCGGTACTACGATAGCCGGACGGGGACGTTCCTGAGCCAGGATCCAATTGGGATTGCCGGTGGGGTGAACCTCTATGCGTACGTGCGGAATAATCCGGTAAGTTCCATAGACCCACTTGGATTATCGGGATGGCTCTACATCCACAGTCGAGAAGATGACCCTAACAATGTTCTTGATGGCCATTCATGGATGGAATACCGAAATGATAACGGGGAAGTTACCACATACGGCACGTGGGGGAATGAACATGGAGGACAAGGTGTCCAAGGGCTTAATGTCAATTCGCCTTCTGAGCTTGGCCATGTTGGCAGCGCAGTACGAGCAACCTACAGCAATGATGCGCAGGAAGGTGCGCTCTCGGGATACGTCAAGGAGGTAACAGCAGAGGCGTGGAACGGGGGGTGGAGTGTTTTCTGCCCGTGCTCGTCTTTCGCAACTAGGGCTTGGGGGAAGGTGACCGGGGAATACCTCAATGATCGCAATGGGCTCGGGATCTCCAATCCTGACTCGCTAGCCAATTCTATCCGTCAAGCGAACGGAGGACAAGGCTTCGGAACCCTCAGCCCATCCAATGTTCCGGCCGAATCCTCTTCTACAAGTGGAAGGAAGTAAGCTGTATCAAATGAAAAACCGTTTTGGATGCATGACGTTATGCTTGATGCTGCTCCTCTTATGCAGCGGGTGTGCAGTGCTACTTCCTCGTATCTTCCGCAGCTATCCTATTAGCTACACCAGTCTCAGCGAATTGAAATACACGGTCGACACCTCGACACAAAGCGCGCACCTCTATTTCCAATTCTTGGATAGCTTTCCGAGTATTGTAGGCTGTAAGTTAGGATCACAGCCTTTGAAGAATGGTACGAAGTATCAGGTAACTTTGATCGGTCAGCATATTACCCACCCCAGCCCACCACAGCAGGGTGTACGAATCCAATCGAGATGGGGGTGGACAGAAGTGGTTATCTCCATTCCAGAACTTGACGTCTCGCGTGACACGTTGGTCTACTGGGATGGTGTAAAGGGATATGGGATTCCGCGGGTCGAGCGCGTAGTGCTTCCGCATACTCCGGAGGCATTTGCTGAATCGGTTGGAAAGTTCCCTTATATTGCACCAGAGACCAAACGCCAGCGTCTCCTGGCTATTTACCCAACACTCAAGCCGGGTATGACGAAAGTCGAAATCGTGCTTAAGCTCGGCGAACCTGACATCGATACGCCCGTCTATGGGAAACTTATGACAAGAGCCAACCCCACCGGGTCTCTTGGTTCTCTCTGGGAGTACTACCTTTACAAGTTCGAACCACATGAAAACGTTAAATACGATCAAAAAATTGTAGTGTTTTTTGACTCCAAAGGATATATGAAGCGGTCTGTCCCCCAGAATATCAAAGAGCTGACGGAAACCACCGGTGAACCGTTACCGGAGAGAATGTGAACGAATCTGGGGACGAATCTGGGGATAGCCACCGATTAGTCAAGGCCATATAACGCCGATGGCCAGCGCACCCAGCAGACCTTCACCCACGGGCCGACCACCGGTCGCCTCACCTACGCCTACGATGCGCTCAACCAACTCCTCCAGGAGACCGGCACCGTCGCCGGGGTCGCGCTCACGAACAGCTACACCTACGATGCGGTGGGCAACCGCACGCAGCAGACCCAGAACGGGGTGGCCCGGACCTCCACCTACAATAAGCTCAACCAACTGCTGAGCGAGTCCTCCCCGTCGGTCACCTACGCCTACGAGGCCACCGGCAACCGCATCAAACGCCAGAGCGCCACGCTCACGGAGACCCTCGGCTATGACTTTGACAACCGGCTGAAGACCTACACCGCCGGGGCGACCAGTGCGTCGTACACCTCCAACGGCCTGGGGGAGCGGGTGAGCAAGACGGTGGGTGGCGTGACCACGACGTCCTACCAGGATGGGCCGGAGGTCGTGCTGGAGAAGACCGGCGCCACGAGCGTCTTCTCCCTCCACGGGCCCGGGATCGACGACCTCATCGCCCGGAGGGTCGGGACCACCTGGACGTACTATCACCAGGATGGCCTGGGCTCAGTCGCCGCCCTCACCGACAGCACCGGCGTCGTCCTCCGCAGCTATGCCTACGAGCCCTTCGGCACCATCCGCAAAACGACCGGCACGACGGGGAATGCCTGGACCTTCACCGGGAGGCCCCTGGACGCCGAATCCGGCGTGCTCTTCCTGCGGAACCGGTACTACGATCCTCGGACGGGAACCTTCCTCCAGCAGGATCCGATTGGGGTGGCGGGAGGGGTCAATCTCTACGCCTACGTCCGGAATAATCCCCTCAACTGGGTGGATCCATTTGGATTGGAACGAATTCAGGCGATTGATCAACAAACAGCCTGGGTTGCCGAAGCAATAGCACGAATAAGTGCATCCGAGGCCATTGGTGCTACAGCATTGGGGATTAGTTATGCGGGAATGCAATTAATGCAGATACCACACCCCGCGACGAAAATCTTGGGGGCTGGCTTAGAAGCTATTGCCGCAGGATTAGAAGCTGTCGCGATAGACCTGCTCCCCATCCCAGGCCTTAGAATTCCAATCATTCCGGATAACGATCCAGGAGAATAGGAAGCTACACGTGAGAGTCCCTAAAGCATTGGCTAGATCGCTTGCCGTCCAGCTTAGTGGCGTACTTATGCTTGCATGGCTTCTGAAGCTCTCATTAGAAGCCGTAGCTCTTTTGCTCTTTTTGGCTTGCACCATCTGCTTCCTGGCCTATGGCATGGCCAGAAGACCAACTGATCCGATAACCCGAGAGGCCGTGGTGCGACCATCTCATTCTCGGTTCACGACGAGGCGGATTCTCAGCCTCATTTCATGGCTCTGCATCAATCCATTGCTTTGGGTCGGCCTCCGTATGCTTTTTCACTTTTCCATGACGATCATGTCAATTGGGGCAATCATAACATTCTTTGGTGGACTTTACTTCATCCTTATGAACAATCAGCGTGGAGTTAAGTCCTGAATCCTGGCTATGATGAGCACTTACAGCGTCGGTAAACTAAGTCTTGCACAATCCTACCTTTTAGGTAGGATTGTGCAGGATGCGCAAAGGAATCTGGGGACAGCCACTCAATGATGAGGTGAGCCGGTGAGGCAATTAGTGTGAAGGAGAGAAATCGGTAAGCTGCCAGGCACGTGGGGACAGGCACGTGGGCGTGGCGTGTTGCTGGAGACAAGACGGACGACCGATACTGGGTCGGCATCCAGGGACACTCATTGTAGCGAGCGGCAGGAGGCGGGCCGTGGACGGACACCTGTGCTGCAGGCAAGAGGCATTCCGTGCTAGAATAGGCACCCGCCGCGACAGCGCACGAGCGAGTCGGTCGGGTTAGAGTGTACGTTCCGCCACAATCTGACACGCAGGAGAGAGACGCTCTCCCCTGCGTTTTTTGTTCCCCGCTCCAACTTCACGGACTCATCTGATGGACACCACAGTGCAACAGACAGTGCAGCCACCACTCGTACCGGTGAGCCTGACGTTTCTCGCGGGCATCCTCCTTGGGACCTACGTACGGCTTCCGACATGGAGTCTTGTCGTGGTGGGCATCGTGAGCGCTGGTGTTGCCCTCTGGAGGTGCAGGCGTGCCAGATCTGGCGCGATCGCCCTACTCCTGCTCTGGGGCTGTCTGGGTGCCTTGCGGATGGCGGCCTGGTCGGCGCATCCCGAGAACCGGCTCCCCGCACGCCTGCCCAACGAGCCACAGGCGGTCCGGCTCCATGCCGTCGTGGTCACCGACCCGGTCGGCGTGTTCGACCCGGAGGAGTCCCTCGACTCGCCCCGCTCTGGCGGGGCTCGCTCGTCCTTCGACGGGCTCAGGACGAGCGTCCCGAGCGGAGTCGAGGGACGCTCGGGACGAATGGTGAGCGCAGTCGAACCAGAGCCCGCCCGCGCGGTTGGCGTCCTGCGGCTCCTGCACATCCGCGATCAGGCGGGGCATTGGCATCCGATCGCCGGGCGGGTCCGCGCGGTGTTCCAGCGGCCCGCCGTCCAGCTGGCGTACGGGGATGAGGTACTGGTGGAGGGCGAGTGGCACCGGGTGCCCTCGCCCGGCAACCCCGGCGAGTACGACTGGCGCGCCGCACTCGCGCGCGAGCGCATCCACGGGATGCTGCGGGTGCGGCCCTTCGACGGGCTCGTCGTCCTCGCGCACGGCCGGGGCGCTCCCGTCCTCGCCGCCGTCTTCTCGCTGCGTCGGCGCTGGGAGCGGCTGATTGACGCCACGTTCTCGGTGCGCGATGCCGGCCTCCTGCGTTCGCTCCTGCTCGGCGAGCGCGGCCCGCTGGACGCACGGCTCACACGCGCGTTCGTCGACACCGGGACGGTACACCTGCTCGTCATCAGCGGGTTCAACGTCGGGTTGATCGCGCTCCTGTTGGAATGGCTCTTCCGCCTGCTCGGTCTGCCGTGGCGGTGGCGTCTCCTGTGGTCGGCGGCGGGCCTGGGTCTATTCTGCTTGCTCACCGGTGTTCAGCCACCCGTGGCGCGGGCGACGCTCATGGCGTGGGTTGTGCTCGGGGCGCTCGGGCTGGACCGCACGGTTTCGTGGCCCAACACGCTCGCCGCGGCCGCACTCGCCATCCTGTGGGTCAACCCGACCCAGCTCTTCGAGCCGTCGTTCCAGCTGTCCTTCGGCGCAGTGCTGAGCCTGCTCGTTTTCGCGCCGCGCGCGTACGCCTGGCTCGACCGCGCACTGGGCTGGCTGCGTCCGGACTGGTTCAGGCGCTACGCCGCGGCAAGCCTGAGTGGGACCGCGGCCGTGTGGGCGGGGCTCTCACCGGTGCTCGCCTGGTACTTCCGCCTGCTCTCGCTGGTCTCTCTCCTCGCGAACCTCATCGTCGGCCCGCTCATGAGCGCGCTCGTCGTCGCGGGCACGGCGGCCCTGACCGCATCGACCGTATTCGACCCCATCCTCCGCTGGGCCCGCGGCCCGTTGGCCCTGCTCTTGGAGGCCACCGTCCGCAGCGTCCTGGCGCTGCAGTCGCTGCCCGGCGGCCATTGGGCCGTGCCGGCGCCGGCCGGTGCAGCACTCGCCGGCTACTACGCGCTCGTCGGCGTCTCGGTGGCGCACGACCGCCTTCGCTTGCGCCGCGGCCGCGTGCTCGCCGCCTGGGCGCTCGGGCTGACGGTCTGGCTGTGGAGCCTCGTCGTGCTGCGCGCGATGGAGTCGAGGTGGCTGCGTGTCGACGTGCTCGACGTCGGCCACGGGGACAGCATCTTCGTGCGGCTGCCCTCCGGCGGGACGGTGCTCGTGGACGCCGGCACCGAGGAGGCGGGCCGGTTCAACGTCCTGCCCGCCCTGCGCGCGGCGGGAGTGACCTTGCTCGACGCGCTGGTGCTGACGCATCCCGATGAGGATCACATCGGCGGGGCGATTCCGCTGTTGGCGGAACTGCCGGTCCGGCGGCTCTTGACGAACGGCGTGCATGATGACACGATGTCCGCTCGGCGCGTGCGCCGTCTGGCCGAGGCGCGTGGCATTCCGGAGACGGCGCTGTCGGCCGGCACACGAGTGACGCTCGGCGACGGCGTCGTCCTCGACGTCCTCCACCCGCCGCCAGGCCTCGTCCCCGGCGTGCCGCCCCCGTCTAACGACAACTCGCTGGTGTTGAGGGTGACGAAGGGGTCCGTGAGCGTGCTGCTGACAGGCGACATCGAGGAAATCGGCTTGCCCGTGCTGCTCGACCGTCCGCAGGACCTCCAGGCCGCGGTGCTGAAGGTCCCGCACCACGGCAGCCGCCTCGGCCGATCCGGCGATGAGCTGGTTCGTGCGGTCCAGCCGCGGCTGGCGGTGCTCAGCGTGGGGTGGGTCCACCATCTGCCGGCCGCCGAAACACTCGACACGCTCACACGCCACAGGGTGCGCGTCCTCTCGACGCGGGACGCGGGCGCGGTTCAGCTCCGGACCGATGGCGAGCGGCTTGAGGTACGGACGTTCAGGGGCAGGGGAGCGTGGGAGGTCGTGCCGTGATGTGGTGGCGGGCGTGCTTTGGTCTTGGTCTTTTTCTCGGCTCGATGCTGGTGGGGTGGTGGCTCCACCGCCGCGGGCGGCTCTCCGAGGCGCTGGCAGCACAGCTCGTGCGCTGGGTCGTCCTCGGCCCTTCGCCGGTCGTCCTCGGCCTCTCCTTCTGGCGCATGGACTTCCACAGCATCGAGCCCTGGGTCCTGCCGCTGCTGGGCTTCCTCATCTCCGCGTCGGCGCTGCTGCCGGCGGTCCTCTACGTGCGCCGGACCCGGCTGCCGCGCCCGCAGGCCGGCAGTTTCCTCACCGCCGCCTTCTTCTCCAACCTCGGCTACCTCGGCGCCTTCACCGCCTTCGCGCTCTACGGCGAGGCGGCCTACGCGCTGTGCATGCTCTACCTCATCTTCTTCACCCCGTGCTTCTACACGATTGGGTTCGGCATCGCGGCTCGGTACGGGCACCTCCGGCAGCCGTCCTCAGAGATGGAGCGCGCCTACAGCAGCGAGCTGCGGCTCGTGCCGTTCCTGGGGATGGCGGTCGGGGCGGCGCTGAGCCTGGCGCGCGTGCCGCGGCCCGCGGCGCTCGAGGGGCTCAACCACGTCCTCATTCCGCTGAGCACCGCCATCTACCTGGTCGCCAGCGGATCCCAGCTCGCCTTCCACTCCCCCCGTCCATGGCTTCGGCCGTGCCTGGCGATGAGCGCCATCAAGTTCCTCTACACCCCGGCGGTCGCCTGGCTCCTCGTGACCCTGTTCCATATCAAGGGGCTGCCGAGGATCGTCGTCCTCCTCGAGTCCGCCACGCCGGTGGCGGTATCTCCCCTGGTCCTGCCGCTCCTCTTCGGGCTGGACCGGAAGCTCGCCAATGCTCTCTGGCTCGTGACCACGGCCGCCGCCATCCCCTGGCTCATGCTGCTCATCCGGCTGCTGCCGCGCCTCTGACCCTGGTCGTCTTATTTTTGCTGATTGCACCGATTGGGAATTGATGTCGCAGATGGGTCGATCGGCGACAGCATCTCACCATCTGCGTCATCACTCCAGATTCAGACACCCCTCCGACCCCGGCGCCTTTGACTTTTGAAGGTGGTTCTGCTAAGGTGGTTTTCGTCGATGCGTTCCCTCCGAATTTCTCATCTCATCATCGCGGGACTGCTCCTGGCGGCCGCCGCTCCATCCGCGAACGCAGCCTGGGTCTGGTCGCCGCAGACCGGCTGGGTGGGTCCGAGTGGGGTGGTGAAGGACAGCCCCGAGGCGCAGTTGGCCTTCGCGCAGGCGTTCTTCGAGCAGAAGGACTATAAGCGGGCCATGAAGGAGTTCCGCAAGCTCCTCAAGACGTACAAGGAGTCGCGCGAATCCGCCGAGGCGCAGTACTACCTCGGCCGCTGCTATGAAGAGGATGGCGACTACTACCGCGCGTTCCTCGAGTACCGCAAGACGGTGCAGGTCTACCCCTCTACCAAGCGCTTCGAGGAGATCTTGGAGCGCGAATACCAAATCGGCAACTACTTCCTCGCCGGCAAGAAGCGGAAGTTCTTCGGCACGGCGGCGATCATCCCGGCCCGCGATAAGGGGGTGGAAGTGTTCCAGGCCATCGTGGACGACGGCCCGTTCAGCGAGCATGGGCAGCTGGCGCAGTACAAGCTGGGGCTCGCCCACATGGGTCTGGGCGACTACGAGGCGGCGGTGACCGCGTTCGAACAGGTGTTCGCGCGCTATCCCGACTCGCCGCTCGTCGACGACGCGCGCTTCCAGATCGCGCAGGCGAGCCTCAAAGGGACGTTCCAGGCCGGCTACGACCAGTCGCCCACGGCGCTGGCCGCTCGGGAGCTGGTAGCCTTTGTGCGGGAGTACCCGGAAAGCGATCTTCACCAGCAGGCGGTGACGCGGCTCAAAGCGCTGCGCGAGCGCCAGGCCCAGCACGAGTTCGAGATCGGCCGGTTCTACGAGCAGCGGAAGCGCGCCACGTCCGCGCGCGTCTACTACGAGACGATCGTCACGGAGTTCGGCGACACCACGTGGGCTCCGCAGGCGGCTGGGAAGCTCCAAGTCCTCGAAAAGCACATGTGATGGAGGGCAGTCGGCAGAAACCAGACGCCAGTCGGCACTCGGCAGTCGGCAGAAACCAGACGCCAGTCGGCACTCGGCAGCGGACCCCGGCTTTCTACCTCCTGCTGTCTGCCTACTGCCTACTGCCGACTGCCGCCTGTCTCTCCGGCTGCGGGTACACGACACGGCCGGGCCTCTCCCCGCACCTCAAGACGGTGTACATCAAGCCGTTCGTTAACAAGATCGACGTCACCAGCCTCAGCTCCGGCCACGAGCGGTTCCCGATCTACCGCCATCAGATGGAGGTGGACCTCACCCGGGCGGTGACGAATCGCTACCAGTTCACCGGCCTGCTGCGGCCGGCCCGCCTTGAGAAGGCCGACTGCCGCCTCGAGGGCGAGCTGACCGACTTCCGGCGCGACGCGCTCCGCTACAACACCTCCTCGCAGGTAGAAGAGTGGCGGCTCAACCTCGTTGTCAACCTGCGCTTCGTGGACCAGACGACGGACACCGTGTTGTGGGAGGAGGGCGGGTTCATGGGCGATATGACGTACTTCGCCCTGGGCGCTCGGGCCGAGTCGGAAAGTGTCGCGCTGGACCGTGCCATCACAGACCTCGCCCGCCGGATCGTCGAGCGCAGCGTTGAATCCTGGTAACTACCACGCTCGTGTCACGTGACACGTGACACGCAGAGCTGTCCCACATGCCTGCCGGGTTGTACCTCTTCCGTGGTCCTGACCGTGCGCGTAAGCTCCAGCGTCTCCATGAGCTGGAGCGCACCCTCCGCGTCCAGCCGCTCGATCACCACCATGTGGACGGGACCGCGGTCAGCGCGGCGTCCCTGCTCGCGCTCTGCCGGCAGCAGCCGGCCGAGAGTCCCCTCCGCCTCATCGTCGTCGACGACGCACACCGCCTTGAGGCGGCGGCCGTCGACGCCCTCCTCCAGCACGCCGGCGTCATTGCCAAGAGTGCCTGCGTCGTCCTACTGGTTGAGGCAGAGCTGGGAACGCGCCACCCGCTCGCGCGGGGGCTCTCACAGGCCGGAGAGCTGGCGATCGAGGAGTTCCCGTCGCGCAGCTCACCCGCCGCGAAACCGTTCGCGCTGACGGAATCGCTCGGGCGCCGCGACGCGGGGACCGCGCTCTCGGCGGTGCGGGATCAGCTCATGGGCGGCAAGGAGCCGCTGGAGCTCCTGGGCCTGGTGGCCTGGCAGCTCCAACGGTGGGTGGTCGTGCGGCGGCTGCTGGACGCCGGAACGCCGGTGGAACGGATGGCCGCGATCACAGGGATGAAACCCTGGCAGGTCGAGCGGGTGAGCTCGGAGGTCTCCCGGCGGACGCTCCCATCGCTGCAAGATCTGTTGGAGCGTTGCTGGAAGCTGGACGTCGATGCGAAGAGCGGGCGGGCGATGCCGGAGCTGGCGCTCGAGCAGGTGGTATTGGAAGTGTGTACGCCCGGAGGATGACGTTAGTGGCCGAGTGGCGAAGTGGCTAAGTGGACGGGCCCCTCAGCCACATGGTCACTTAGCCACCCGTTGAAGCCGGCGGGCAAAGCGGGACTTGTAGCGGGCGGCCGCCCGCGGATGGATGACGCGCTTCGAGGCGGCCCGGTCGTAGGCCTTCGCCACCGCCGGCATGAGCTGTCCGGCTTCCGTGACCTTTCGCTCGTTGAGCAGGGTCAGCAGCCGCTTGGCCAGGGTCCTCAGCTCGGCCTGAACCGCTTGATTGCGCTGTTGGCGTTTGCGGTCTTTCCGCATCTGCCGTAGCGCGGCATGCTTGATCGGCATCGATATCCTCCTTAAAGAATCCCTATTGTATCATGGGCGCCAACCATTGCAACATCTTCACCCCGTACCACGCGGAAGCCCCGCCTGTCAAGGCGGGGAGGAACAGGGCGCTTTTCCCGAAGGGTCAGACCACAAAGCCACGGCTGTGAAGCCGTGGTACGGGGTTCACAGGATGAGCTCTTCCTCGCATCGGATCGCCCGCTCGACCGGGGTTCTCGCCCTGACCACCGGGGCCAGCCGTCTGTTAGGATTCGTCCGGGACGCGCTGCTCGCCGGGCTCTTCGGCACCGGCATCCAGATCCAGGCGTTCGTCATCGCCTTCCGGCTCCCGAACCTCCTCCGGGACCTCGTGGCGGAAGGGGCGGTGACGAGTGCTTTCGTACCGGTGCTGACCTGGTACCGAGCCAAGGAGTCGCCAGAGGAGTTCTGGCGGCTGAGCCAGGCGCTCTTGGTCCGGCTGGCGGCCTTCGTCCTCCTGCTGGGGCTGGCCGGTGCACTGGCCGCCGAGCCGATCGTCCGCCTGATCGCGCCGGGCTTCGCCCGCGACCCCGAGAAGCTGGCGTTGACGGTCCGCCTCACCCGGATCCTGTTCCCGTTCATTACCCTGGTCGGGCTGTGGGCGTACTTCATGGGCCTGCTCAATAGCCTCCACCACTTCGCCATCCCGGCGCTCGGCCCGGCGATCCTCAACGTCGCGATGATCATTGCCTGCGTGTGGGTCGTGCCGCGGGTGGAACCCGGCGTCCTCGCGCTGGCCGTCGCGGTGCTCATTGGAGGGATCGTGCAGCTGGCGATTCAGCTGCCGCCGACGGTCCGGCTGGGCTTCCGTTTCCACTGGCGCTGGCGCCATCCCGGTTCGCAGCGGATCATGCGGCTCCTCGGGCCCCGGCTGATGGGATCGGCCGTCTATCAGGCGAGTGTCCTCATCGATACGGCGTTTGCCTCGCTCGCCACGGTCGTCGGCGAGGGGGCGGTCGTGGCGCTCTACTTCGCCAACCGGCTCGTCCAGTTGCCGATGGCGCTCTTCGGGACCGCCTCGGCGCAGGCGAGCCTGCCCTCGCTCGCGGAGCAGGCGGCGCACCAGGACTTGGAGGCGTTCAGCGCCACGCTCCTCTCCGTCCTGCGCATGGTGGGCTTCGTCATCGTGCCCGCTACCGCCGGGCTCATCGCCCTCGCGTTCCCGATCGTGGAAACGCTGCTCGAGCATGGGGCCTTCGACCATCGCTCGACCGTCATGACGGCGCAGGCGCTGGACTGTTACGCGCTCGGGCTGCTCGCCTACTCAGCGAGCAAGGTGCTCACCGGCGCCTTCTACGCCCTGCAGGACACGCGCACGCCGGTGCGCCTGGCGGCCGAGGCGCTGGTGGTCAACGTGCTCCTTAGCGTGGCGCTGATGTGGCCGCTGCGACTCAACGGCCTGGCACTGGCGGCGGCGATCTCGAACACGCTCAACGCGGTGCGCCTCACCCGCCGCCTTGAGCGCCGCCTGGACCGGTCGCTCCTGGCACCGCTGTGCGAGCTGCTCCGACCCATCACCACCGCCTCGCTCGTCATGGGGCTCGGCTGCTGGGAGGCGCACCGCATGATCGGCGAGACGCTACCGTCCTGGCTGGCCTTGCTTCTCGTGATCGCGCTCGGGGCCCTACTGTATCCGCTCACCTGCCGGCTCCTGCGGGTGCGCGAACTCACCACCGCCATTCGATGGCTCGGCAACCCGCCACTCCTTCAGCTCTTCGCGAGCGAGTAAACCGCTTGCCCGACCGGCCAGGCGTCTACCTCTTCACGGACGCTGAGGGGGCGCTCCTCTACGTCGGCAAGGCGCTGAGCCTGCGCAAGCGGGTTGGGTCCTACTTCAGACCGGACGGGCTCTCTCCCCGTATCGCGACGATGATGCGGCGCGTGGCCCGCCTCGAGATCCGCGAGACCGCCTCCGAGGCCGAAGCGCTCCTCCTCGAGGCCGAGCTCATCAAGGAGCGCCGCCCGCACTACAACGTCGCCTTCCGCGACGACAAGCGCTACCCCCTGCTCAAGGTGACGCGCGAGCCGTTCCCGCGCCTCGTCGTCGCCCGCCGGCGGGTCTCTGACGGCGCCGCCTACTTCGGCCCGTACACCGACGCCGGCCTCATGCATGAGGCGGTGCGCTTCCTACGCCGCGTCTTCCCGATGCGCACCTGCAAGACGTTCCCCGAGACACCGTGCCTCGAATACCACCTGGGCCAGTGCCTCGCGCCGTGCGCGGGCTACATCTCGGAGCCGCGCTACCGGCGCATCGTGGACGACCTCGTGGCGTGCTTGAGCGGCGCGCGCGACCGGCTGCTGCGCGACCTCGCGCGGCGCATGGCGCAGGCCGCGCGCGACCGGCGCTTCGAGGAAGCGGCCCGCCTGCGCGACCAGATCCAGGCGCTGAGTTCGGTCATCACGGCCAAGGAGAAGTCGCTCGCCGCCGGGCCCCTGGAGCAGCTGCAGGTCGCGCTGAAGCTGCCGCGGCTCCCGCGCCGGATCGAGGCGTTCGACATCTCGAACATCCAGGGCGACCACGCGGTGGGCTCGATGGTGGTCTTCAGCGATGGCCAGCCGCACAAGGCGCACTACCGCCGCTTCCGCATTGAGACGGTCGGCCGCGTCTCCGCCAGAGGCGGATCCGCCGGAGGCGGAGACGACTACGCGATGATGCGCGAGGTCATCCGCCGCCGCTACAGCGGGTCGCTCACCGCGACGCTGCCGCAGCCCGACCTCGTCCTGGTGGACGGCGGCAAAGGCCAGCTCGCGGCGGCGGTCGAGGAGCTCGGAGCACTCTCGCTCACCCTGCCCGCCATCGGCCTGGCCAAGCGGTTCGAGCACATCTTCCTGCCGGGCTCATCCGAGCCGGTGGTCCTGCTGCCCACCTCGCCCGTCCTCCACCTGGTCCAGCATCTCCGGGACGAAGCGCACCGCGTCGCCATCACCTACCACCGCGGTCTGCGGGGCGGATCGGCGACTGCCTCGGCGCTTGACCGCATCGCCGGCGTGGGGCCGGCGCGCAAGCGCTCACTCCTGCGCCGGTTCGGTTCGGTGGCGGCGATCGCGCGCGCGTCGGTGGAGGACGTGGCCGGCGCCGCCCGGCTGCCGCGAACGCTTGCCGAAGCCGTCCTGCACCAGCTCAGCCAACACAGAGGAGAGACGTGAGATGAGCACGACCATCGCCTCGCCCCCCGGTGTGCCGCGCGAGGCGTGGGCGCGCCTCACCGAGTTTCAGCGCCAGGTCTACCGGGCCGTGTCCACGATCCCCCGCGGCCAGACCCGCTCCTACCGGTGGGTGGCTCGCCGCATCGGGCGGCCGAATGCCGCCCGCGCGGTGGGCCACGCGCTGAATCGCAACCCCTTCGCGCCGCGCGTCCCCTGCCACCGGGTCGTGCGCGCGGACAGCTCGCTCGGCGGTTTTGCCGGCGGGCCCTCCAAGAAGCGCCAGCTGCTGTGCGCGGAGGGATGGCGGGGCTAACGGCCTCCACAGAAATTTCGCGTTGCGAAATTTCTAATCCCGAATCATGACGCACCAGAGGATGGGCAAGAGACAAGGGGCCACGGGCGTCAGCCCGTGGGAGAATGCGCGTGTGACGCCGAAGGCGTATTGATAAAATATCACGCCTGTGAAGGCGTGGTATTTTATTGCGTGGGGTCGCACGTCGCAGCGGCCTCTTGGCGACCTGCGACTCCGTGATCCAGCGAGCTTTCCGCTCTTCTTGCGACCCGCAGACACTACTGCGTCATTCTACGTACGATTTGTTGATCGTTGATACCGTCAGGTATACTTTGTGACATCGCGGGTTTCAGCAGGTGTCGTCACGGCTCCGTGAGGCTCTGTGAGGCATGGCGGACGCATTCCGGCCATCACAACCGAAGGGTAAACCTGGATTTAGGCTCGTCTCCCTGAAGGAGGAGGGGCTGGCGCGCAAGCTCGCCCTCGCCTTTGGGTTCATGTCGGTCATCCCCATGCTCATCGTCTGGGCGTGGGCGAAGACACACCAGGTCGACATGGGTCTCACCCTCTATGCCGTCATCGCATCGATGATCATCGGCTACTTCCTCGTCGCGCGGCCGATGATCTCTATCGTCCTGAAGATCATCGACAAGGTTCGGGCGCTCGCCTCCGGGGAGTGCACCGGCACCATCGAGGTAGACGAGCACAACGAGATCGGGGAGTTGGCCCGCTCCTTCAACCGCATCACGAAGGAGCTGGAGCACAAGATCGAGGAGCTCGAGTCGTCCCGCCAGCTCGCCAAGCGGCTGCTCACCCGCATCGGCGCCGCGATCAACTCCTACGAGGGCATCGACAACCTGTTCAACCTCATCCTCGAGAACAGCGCCGTGGCGCTCGAGGCCCAGATGGGCACACTCATGCTGGTGGACGGCGAGAAGCAGGAGCTCTACGTCAAGACGACCTGGTCGAACAACGGGCAGACCGCCGACGCCAACCTGCGCCTGAAAGTCGGGGAGGGGATCCCGGGCGTGGTGGTGAAGGAGCGCCACGCCATGCGCAGCACCAGCCAGTCTTCGTCGTTCGGCTTCTCCAGCACCCGCCAGGACGAGGCGGCGATCCTGAGCGTGCCGCTCCAGCTGCGCGACCACTCCATCGGCGCCCTGACCGTCCTGCGGGAGGACGTCAAGCGGCCGTTTACGGAAGACGACGAGATGCTCCTCGGCAGCATCGGCTCGCAGGTGGCGGTCGCCATCGAGAACTACCGGCTCAACCTCGACGTCGAACAGACCTACTTCGAAACCATCATGGCGCTGGCTCTGGCGGTCGAGGCGAAAGACCACTACAGCGCCGGCCACTCGAAGCGGGTCGGCTACTATGCGATGAAGATCGGCGAGCAGATGGGCCTCAATGAGGAGATGCTGCGCACGCTCAACGACGCCGGCATTCTGCACGACATCGGCAAGATCGGCATCAAGGACGAGATCCTCCTCAAGCCGGCGCGGCTCACCCCGGATGAGCAGAAGATCATGCAGCAGCACTCGGTCATCGGCGAGGCGATCGTCAAGCCGGTGCGCGCGCTCAGCAAGGTGGTCGCACTCGTCCGCCACCACCACGAGCGCTTCGACGGCGCGGGCTACCCGAACGGCCTCAAGGGCGAGGAGATCCCGCTCGGCGCGCGCATCCTCTCCGTCGCGGACACCTACGACGCGATGGTCACCGACCGCCCCTACCGCAAGCGGCTCTCCTTCGAAGAGACCAAGGCCGAGCTGAAGAAGAACGCCGGCGCCCAGCACGACCCCGTCGTCGTCGAGGCCTTACTGAAGGTCCTGGAGGCCAAAGAGCTCCGCCTGGTCACCGCCAAGGGCACCCCGCCCGAGCCACCCGCCGCCTGACCGGTTCCAGTCTTCCTTCCCTCGTCCTTCGCGTCGTGTCAAGCCAAGGAGCGACAAGCTGCAAGCCTCAGGCCGCGGGATGGCCTGGAGCTTGCGGCCTGTAGCTTGTAGCCTCCCTGTGCTATACTGGCGCGGTCATGGCCGACCCCGCCCCATCCGACCAGCTCGTCGAGCTCCGCAACCGCCTCGGAGCACTCCAGAGCCGCTGGACCGAACTGCGGAGGTATCTTTGACCTCGACACCCTCGCGGGCCGCATCGCCGACGTCGAGCGGCAGATGGCGCAGGGCGATTTCTGGGCCGACCAGGAGTGCGCCAACAAGACCATCCAGGCGCTGAAGGGTTTCAAGGCGCAGTACCACCCCATCCTCCAGTTCCAGCAGGGCCTCACCGACCTCGCCGAGCTCCTCGAGCTCACCGACCCCGCCGATGAACCGTCGCTCGAAGCGCTTGCCACGGACCTCGCCGGCCTCGAGCAGCAGTTCGGCCGGCTCGAGGTCAAGCGGCTCCTCGGGGGCGAGAGGGACGCCAAGCACGCCATCCTCGCCGTCCACTCCGGGGCGGGCGGGACCGAGTCGTGCGACTGGACGCAGATGCTCCTGCGCATGTACCGGCGGTGGGCGGAGGAGCACGGGTTTCCGGCCGAGGTCATCGACCTGGTGCCGGGCGAGGAGGCGGGGGTGAAGAGCGCCACCATCATCGTGAAGGGTCCGTACGCCTACGGCTACCTGCAGTCGGAGGAAGGGGTCCATCGCCTGGTGCGCCTCTCCCCATTTGACGCGAACAAGCGCCGCCACACCTCCTTCGCCTCGGTGGACGTCGTGCCGGAGTCGGATGAGGATGCCCCCGTGGAGATCAACCCGGCCGAGCTGCGCATCGACGTGTACCGCTCCGGCGGGAAGGGCGGCCAGTCGGTGAACACGACCGACTCCGCGGTGCGCATCACCCACCTGCCGAGCGGTATCGTCGTCCAGTGCCAGGATGAACGCTCCCAGCTGCAGAACAAGAACAAGGCGATGCACGTGCTGAAGGCTCGGCTCGTGGACCGGGAGCGCCGCAAGCGGGAAGAGGCCGCCGCGAAAGAGTACCGGGCCAAGCAGAAGATTGAGTGGGGCTCGCAGATTCGCTCCTACGTCCTGCACCCGTACAACATGGTCAAAGACCTTCGGACGGACTACGAGACCGGCAACAGCCAGGCGGTGCTCGACGGCAAGCTGGATCCGTTCATGGAGGCGTATCTCAAGTGGAAAGCTGGGAGCGCCGATCGGCAGTAGGCAGAAGACAGGAAAGAGACAACGGGAACGCGATGGGCGACGACGCGATGGGCGGTTCAATTGTCAGCGAGAGAGTCGCGTGGTACACTTGTTGCACCGAGGGGGGTGCTGACATGAGGCGAACGGCGGCTAAACTGCGCAACGGAAAGCTGGTGATCCCCAAGACACTCACGGGGGGCATCGAGCTGGTCATTCTCACCCGCGACCTGTATGAGCGCGAAGTCCGCCACGGGAAGGGGATCGCCGACGCCCTTCACGTCATCGCCGAAGGAGAGCGGGCCTATCGGGAGGGACGAACGCTGAAGGCCTCTTCGTTGGAGGAGGCGCTGAAGCTGCATGGCAAGCGTTCGAGTTAAGCAGGTCCACCTTGCGCCTCGGTTCCTCACATCGTTCACGAAACTCCCAACCGCGGTTCAATCGCTCGCCAAAGAGAAAGACACCTGGTTCCGCGCCAATCCTTTTGATCCCCGCCTGCGGACACACAAACTCAAGGGAGAGCTCGCCGGCGCGTGGTCCTATTCCGTGAACCGCAGCTACCGCGTCCTCTTCCGCTTCCTCACCGATCACGAAGTGCTCTACTATGACATCGGCACCCACGACATCTATCGCTAGCAGCGACGGTAAGCTGAACCCGTTCATGGAGGCGTATTTACAGTGGAAGGCGTCCCAGGAAAGGGTGCGGGGCGGGGGGCACGGGGCGGGGGAGTTGGAAAAGAAAAGAGGGTCAGACGGCTGAAACGTGGACGACAACGGTTAGCAAGCGAGGCGTTCGAGGCGCTATGCCGCGAAGCATCTCTGTTCGTATGGGAATATGGTACAAGCCCGAAACCGGCTTCATTCACATGACAGTTCCCACTGAGCGTTTAGTTACAGTCATCTGCAACAAGCGGGGATCAGCTCGATATCAACCCAGGTTCTTCGCGCAGCTGAAGCGATTGCTCCAAAAATATGACCGCTGGCCAAGAAAGCAATAGAGCAAAGGACGAGGCAAAGGCGCACCTCTTGCTCGCCCGCACCCCTCGCCCCACGCCCCCGGCCCCCCATGGTTAATTGGCTCCTCCAGAAACTCATCGGCACCTACCACGAGCGGGAGTGCCGGCGGCTCTGGCCGGTGGTGGATGAGATCAACCGGCTCGAGCCTGCGATCCGCACGCTCTCCGACGAAGAGCTCCGCGCGAAGACCGGCGAGTTCCGCGCGCGCATCCGCGAGCAGCTCGCCGCCCAGCCGTTCCTCACCCACTCCAGCCCCGAGTGGTACGACCTCGACCACGACGAGCGCGCGGCGCTCAAGCAGCGCCGCCGGAAAGCCCAGCAGCGCGTGCTCGACGCCGTCCTGCCCGAGGCGTTCGCCGTCGTGCGCGAGGCCTCGCGCCGCGCGCTCAACATGCGCCACTTCGACGTCCAGCTCCTCGGCGGCATGGTGCTCCACGAGGGTAAGATCGCCGAGATGGTGACCGGGGAAGGCAAGACGCTCGTCGCCACACTCCCCGCCTACCTCAACGCGCTCACCGGACGTGGCGTCCACATCGTGACCGTCAACGACTACCTCGCCCGGCGTGACGCGCGCTGGATGGGCCCCGTCTACCACGCGCTGGGCCTCTCGGTCGGCACCATCCAGGGGGTGGACCCCGGCGAGCGGCGCCGCGAGGAGTCGCTCTCGTTCCGCTACGATCCGGCCTGGACGCAGACGTCCGACCGCTTCCTGCACTTGCGTCCGGTCCACCGCACCGAGGCGTACGCCGCCGACATCACCTACGGGCAGAACAACGAGTTCGGCTTCGACTACCTGCGCGACAACATGCGCTTCCGGCTGGAGGACCTCTCGCAGGGCGAGTACCATTACGCCATCGTGGACGAGGTGGACAGCATCCTGATCGATGAGGCGCGCACCCCGCTCATCATCTCCGGCCCGGCCGAGGAGTCCACCGACCTCTACGACAAGCTCGACAAGCTCGTCCCCCGCCTGACGAAGGGCGAGCACTACGAGGTGGAGGAGAAAGAGCACGCCGTCAGCCTCACCGAACCGGGCATCAAGCACTGCGAGGAGCTGCTCGGCATCGAGAACCTCTACGATGAGGGCAACATGCGCCTCGTCCACCACATCCACCAAGCACTCCGCGCGCACGAGCTCTACCGCCGCGACGTGGAGTACATGGTCAAGGACGGCGAGATCCTCATCGTGGACGAGTTTACCGGCCGGCTCATGCCCGGGCGGCGCTGGAGCGACGGCCTCCACCAGGCGGTCGAAGCCAAGGAGCACGTCGAGATCCGCCAGGAGAACCAGACGCTTGCCTCGGTGACGTTCCAGAACTACTTCCGGATGTACGAGAAGCTCGCTGGCATGACCGGCACCGCCTCCACCGAGGCGCAGGAGTTCAGCACCATCTACAAGCTCGACGTGGTGGCCATCCCGTCTAACCGCCCGCTGATCCGCACCAACCACCCCGACGTCGTCTACAAGACCGAGGACGAGAAGTTCACCGCCGTCGTGCAGGAGATCGTGGACCTCCACCGCCAGGGCCGGCCGGTCCTCATCGGCACCATCTCCATCGAGAAGTCCGAGCGGCTCTCGCGCTTCCTCAAGGAGCCGGCGACGCTGCTCAAGCGCGCGGCGACCGTGGCACAGTGGGCGCTCGCCGAGCTGAAGAAGGAGCAGCTGGCCGACGACCTGCGCCGCGCGATCGAACAGCAGCTCGGGCACCCGGCCGCCCTGGACGACACACAGGTCGCACCGGTCCTTGAGCGGCTCAGGCAAGACCTGCCGAAGTCCATCCTCGTCTACCGGTTCGAGGAGCTCCTGCGCCTCGCGCAGGCGATCAGCACCGTCCGGGCGGGTTTGCCGCACAACGTGCTCAACGCGAAATACCACGAGCACGAGGCGCGCATCATCGCCCAGGCCGGCCGCAAGGGGGCGGTGACGATCGCGACAAACATGGCGGGCCGCGGCACCGACATCCTCCTCGGCGGCAACCCGCAGTCGCTGGCCGAGGACGCCATCCGGGAGGAAGAGACCCGGCGCGGCGCGCCGATCGAGGACGCGGAGCAGCGGGTCATCACCGAGCAGCTCGAGCGGCTCTGCGCTCAGGAGCACGAGGAGGTCGTGCGGCTGGGCGGCCTGCACGTGCTGGGCACCGAGCGCCACGAGGCGCGCCGCATCGACAATCAGCTGCGCGGCCGCTCCGGCCGCCAGGGCGACCCCGGCTCGTCGCGCTTCTACCTCTCGTTCGCCGATGACCTCATGCGGGTCTTCGGCTCGGACCGCATCGCGAAGTTGATGGAGTTCAAGTGGTTCCAGTGGGAGGAGGGGCTGCCCATCGAGCACGGCATGGTGACCAAGGCCATCGAGACCGCACAGAAGCGGGTCGAAGGGCACAACTTCGACATCCGCAAGCAGCTCATCGAGTACGACAACACGATGAACCGCCAGCGCGAGGTCATCTACGAGCAGCGCCGCCGCATCCTCGAGGGGGTGGACCTGCGCGGCCTCGTGCGCGAGATCACTAACGAGGTGGCCGGGGATCTGCTCGACACCTTTGCGGCCAAGGAGTTACGGCCGGATGCCTGGGATGTGAAGGGGCTGCGTGAGGCAGCCAATCGCCAGTTCGGCTTAACGGTCCCGGATGATACGCTCTCAGGTGAGCGCGACGCGATGGCGGAGAAACTGGCGGAAGTCTTCGAGCAGGCCTACCAGGCCAAGGCCGCGGCGGTCGGGCCGGAGGCGATGAGCTACCTCGAGCGGACGGTCCTGCTCTCCATCATGGACGCGAAGTGGAAGGATCACCTGTACATGATGGACGCCCTACGCGAGGGCATCCACCTGCGCGCCTACGGCCAGCGCGACCCGGTGGTCGAGTACCAGCGCGAGGCGTACGCGATGTTCCAGGACATGATCGCCTCCATCAAGATCGAGTCGCTGACGATGCTCCTGCGCGTCCAGCCCGTCGCCGAGGCCCGCCTGGTGAGCGTCTTCGCGCGTACGCCGCAACAGGAAGTCCATCCTGACGCGCCTGCATTGACGACCTCGGCTGAAGGCTCTAGGCTGGAGGCTGGAGGCCAAGACCCGTACTCCGCGACGTCTTTGCCTCGAGCCTCGATCCTCGAGCCTCAAGCTCCACAGCGCCCCGCCCCCCAGCCCGCCACGGTCCAACACGCCGGCCCCAAAGTCGGTAGGAACGACCCCTGCCCATGCGGGAGCGGCAAAAAGTACAAGAAGTGCCACGGCGCATAACCCGTTCGGTCCGGGACGGTTTGTCAGAAACCGCGTTTTATCATGTTTCCTCTCTGAAGACCCCGTTATTTTCCCATAGATGAAACGATGTTGAGACTCTTTTATATCCATAGTGGGTGGTTGGCCTTCTTGACAAATATCGTGCTAGCTGGCGTGGTGTTTACAAAAAATCGGAGAAATCCGCCAAACATATTTTTCGTGATTTTCGTTTTGAGCATCGGTTTTTGGAGTATTGGCTCTTCACTGGTTAACGTCATAAGCGATGAAGAAAAGGCGCTCGCCGCTTTAAGACTTACTTATTTGCCTGCCGCATTCTTGCCCACCCTATTTGTCCACTTTACGTACTTGTTGACCGACGAGATACAGGAGCGGAAACGGCTTTTGCTGATCTCCTATCTCATCTCGTCACTTTTTGCTCTCCTCACATTTAACGACGCGTTCATCGCTGGGGTAAGAACCATTCCTGGTTGGGATTTCAGAATTTCGACTCCAGGACCGGCCTATTATTGGTTTTTCGCATTTTTTACCGGCTGGATTCTTCATGCGCTGTGGCATTTATATAAAGCGAGCAGGATGAGGGTCGGCCTGGAAAAGAAGCAGTTGAAGTACATTTTTGTCTCTTACCTGATTGCGGCGTGCGCTGGTATAGAATACTTCTCCCGCGTATTCGGAATTATTAATCAACCACCCCTCGACGATTATATTCTCGTGCTTTACTTCATTGTTTTTGCTTACGCACTCGCCAAGTATCAGGTTCTTGATATCAATGTTGTCATTACGGCGACCGGACTCTTGCTAAGTATCTACCTAGTCGTTCTGGGGGCGCCCTTTATTCTGGGCTGGTGGGGACGCCCCTGGTTGGAGAAGTGCTTCGGGCAGGGCTGGTGGCTTATCCCACTGGGTTTGTGCACGGTCTTGGCCACACTCGGTCCCTTTGCGTATGCCTATCTCCGACGCCAGGCTGAAGCGCGCCTGCTCAAGGAGCAGCGCCGATATCAGCGCACGCTCCAGCTCGCCTCGCGCGGCATGACCCAGGTGCGCAACGTGGGCCGGCTGTGCAACCTCATCACGCGCCTCGTCA
>OBEQ012017515.1_pt1 | contig 22430 bp, 26 predicted proteins | sample 1670901 | NCBI WGS metagenome assembly OBEQ01 (sample SAMEA104232315, study PRJEB22302) | groundwater metagenome | biome: forest; feature: aquifer; material: groundwater | place: USA | collected 2011-08-07 | depth 5.4 m
AACGGAGGGACTTTTTTGAACGCAAACCTTCTTGGATTTTTTCGCGCTCCGTAACGCTTAAGTGTTGGTATGGCATACTTCTATTTTAGCAGAAGTGTTGCACTTACTTGTTGAACTTAAGGAGAATGCAGGTGCTCTATTTTTCCTTTGCGCCAAAAACTTCTTTTCTGTATTATAAAGTCATGTTCCGATATTTTTATCCGCTTCTTTTTCTCTTCTTTGCGCAAACCGCGCTTGCTTTGGAAAAACTGCCGCCGCCAAGCACCCCAAGCGGCGGGACGCTCTACGCTTTTGTGCGCGTGATTCTCGGCATTGTCATTAAAATAGCTATCCCCGCCCTCGTGGTTGTTCTCATCTTCTTCGCCTTTCAAATAGTCGCCGCGCAAGGGGACGAGAAGGCTCTCTCGGAAGCGAAGCGCCGCCTCATGATAACTCTCGGCGTTACGGCGGTCTTTCTCGGGCTTGGGCTCATCGCGACCATCATTTATAACACCGGCGACGCAATCGGTTATCTGCAACTCTTCCCCTCTTCGCCGGCTCCCGTTGACTCTAAATTTGATGCCGTAATGAACACGAAGCTTTTCAAGTAAGCCTATGCAAGCTTCCTGTTTTTAGGTATCGTAGTGAAATGATTGACAAACAATTAGACAAAAAGAAAACTATCCTCATTACCGGCGGGGCGGGCTTCATCGGCTCGCATTTGTGTGAATGGTTGGCGCAAGATCCCGCAAACAAAGTTATCTCGCTTGATAACTATTTTACCGGTACCAAAGAAAATCATGTTCACGGTGTCGAATACCGCGAAGGGCACACAAAAGATATTGAAAAGTTGGTTACGGAAGAAGTGGCTGTCATCTATCATCTTGGAGAATATGCCCGTACCGAGGCGAGCTTTGACGATGTGCCTCTGGTCTTCGATATGAATATCGTCGGGACGCTTGCCGTGCTGGAATTTTGCCGAAAGCGAAAACCGAAACTGGTCTATGCCGGCTCAAGCACAAAGTTCGCCGATGGCGGGCTCGGACGCGATCAAAGCCCTTATGCGTGGACCAAAGCGACCAATACGGATCTCGTGAGAAATTACAGCGAGTGGTTTGATTTTCCTTACGCCATTACCTATTTTTATAACGTCTACGGACCCGGTGAACGCGCCGGACGCATCGGCACGCTCATTGAGATTTTCCGCCAAAAATATCTCGCGGGCGAACCGCTTACCGTCCGCCTTCCGGGAACCCAGAGGCGCAATTTTACGCATGTTGACGACATTGTGCGCGGAATTATTCTCGTGGGGCAAAAAGGTTCTGGCGATGAGTACGGGCTTGGGAACGAAGAATCATACTCGGTTCTTGAAATCGCTCAAATGTTTGCTGCACCCATTACGATGGTTCCCGAAAGAAAAGGAAATCGTATGAGCGGAAAAATTGACACTTCTCGCATGAAAAACGAGTTCGACTGGAAAGCCGAAAAAAGCATCAAAGACTACATCGCCGGAATTGTTGCTGAAAAGAAAAACACCGCCGAACATGCCTAAAAAAATTCTAATTTTTTCTCTCGCCTATTACCCGAAACACGTCGGCGGGGCGGAGGTTGCTATCAAAGAAATTACCGACCGGATTTCGCCGGAAGAAATAGAATTTCATATGATAACGCTCCGTTTTGACGATACTCTTCCGAAGGTGGAGAAAATCGGCAATGTTTTGGTGCATCGCATCGGTGCGGCGCGGCGTGAGCCGACGATGGCAGACTTGCAAAAATTTCCGCTCTATCTCAATAAATTTATTTTTCAATTCCTTGCCGCGCGGGAAGCGGGAAAACTTCATAAAAAATATCATTATGACGGCATCTGGGCGATGATGGCACATTCGTGCGGCGTGCCGGCGGGGATTTTCAAAACTTTTCATCCCGAAGTAAAATATCTTCTCACTCTCCAAGAAGGCGACCCGATTGATTACATAAAGAAAAAAATGCGCCCGCTCTATCCCCTTTTTGTGCGCGGTTTTACCAAAGCTGATGTGGTGCAGACAATTTCAACATTTCTCGCGCGATGGGCGCGCGATATGGGCTTCAAGGGACCGCTCGAGGTGGTGCCGAACGCGGTCAACACAAAACATTTCTCGCACAAATATCAACAAGTTGAACTTGACGCGCTCAAAGTGAAGCTGGGCAAAAAAGAGGGCGACGTGTTTATCATTACCACTTCGCGCCTCGTGAAAAAGAATGCGGCGGACGATGTTATTAAAGCGCTCACATATCTTTCTGAAAATATAAAGTTTGTCATTCTCGGCATCGGTCCCGACGAAGAGATGCTTCGCGCTCTGGCGAAAAAAAAAGGTGTGGAAAATCGCGTACTGTTTTTAGGGCAAGTAGACCATCAGGAAATGCCGAAGTATTTGAAAATTTCGGACATCTTTATCCGTCCCTCGCTCTCCGAAGGCATGGGAAATTCTTTCGTAGAAGCGATGGCGGCGGAATTGCCGGTTATCGCTACGCAAGAAGGCGGGATTGCAGACTTTCTCTTTGACCCGGAATTAAATCCAGAAAAGCCCGCGACCGGACGCGCCGTCAAACCCCGCGACCCAAATGGAATCGCGCGCGCGGTAAAACTTTACCTCGACAACCCCTCGAAAACTGCCAACATCGTCGCGAACGCCAAAACGCTCGCCTTTGAAAAATACGATTGGGATATTATCGCGCGCGACATGCGCAAGAAAGTTTTTGGGAAGTTTTCAAATGTTTACTCTCAAAGTAATTCTATGGTAGAATAAATTCATTATTGAAGTAATCATATTATTTTATGGAACAAGAAAAAAATATCTCGCCTGCTAAACCGTCCCTGGCAATACCGGTTGCCATTATCGTTGCCGGAGTTCTCGTTGCGGGAGCGATTCTTATGAACGGCTCGACCATGAACGCACCGGCAAAACAGGCGGGCACCCCCGCATCGCTCTTGAAAAAAGCGACCATTGCCGAAGAAGTCGGACTCAATAAAAAAGCCTTTGCGGAATGCCTCTCAAGCGGACGGCACAAAGCCAATGTGGAAGCGCAGTATCAGAGTGGAGTCAAGGCAGGAGTACAAGGAACGCCGTTTAGCATTATTCTTACCAAGAAGGGTGAAATATTTCCCATAAACGGCGCACAGCCGTTTGAATCGGTCAAGCAAGCCATCGAAGCCGCGCTCGCGGGAGGAAAAGGCGCATCAAAAATCGCTCTTGACCCCGTTACCGAAAAAGACCACGTCTTTGGCAACCGCGGGGCGGAACTCATGATTGTTGAATACTCCGACCCCGAGTGTCCGTTCTGTAAAAGATTTCATGAAACCATGGCGCAAGTAATGAGCGAATACGGCAAACAAGGAAAAGTCGCTTGGGTATACCGCCACTTCCCGCTCGACGCCATTCACTCAAAAGCGAGAAAAGAAGCTGAAGCCATGGAATGCGCCGGAGAGCTTGGTGGAAACGATAAATTCTGGGCATACTTGAATAAACTCATGGAAATCACGCCGTCAAACAATCAGTTCGACGCAAGCCTTCTTTAGTCTAGTCTTCTTAAAAAAATAATTCAGAAAAAACTCCGAACACTTGCTCGGAGTTTTTTCTTGCAACCTCTTCGCAAACAATATCAACTTTGTTCGCATATGCGAACAAAGTTGACAGCAGTGATATTCCTGCGCAAGTTTTGCACTATAATCCGAGAGCCTCTCTCACTTCTTGTGGCGGCTCCCACGGCGGGTCGAAAGTAATTTCCACGCGCACATCGCCCGCATTGGGTACCAAAAACAACTGACCCACTTCTTTTTCAACGCTTTGAATAAGCTCGTCCGCGAACGGGCAAAAGGGTGAAGTGAGTGTCATAAGCACCTCCACGCCGTCATCGTCAATCGCCACATTGCGTACCAACCCGAGGCTGACAATATCAAGCCCAAGCTCCGGGTCTTTGACGGTGCGCAATTTTTCGGTAACTGTTTCTTTGTCTATGTTTTTATTTTGCATATTATTGAAAATCCTTAAATCCTTTTTCCGCAATTTCTGTCGCAAGTTCCGGTCCGCCGGAGCGCACCAACTGTCCGTCTTTCATAATGTGCACATAGTCCGGGATTATTTTTTCCAAAATTTTCCCGTAGTGAGTAATGAGCAAAAAGCCCGTTCCTTTTTCGCGAAGTTCTTGAACGACGTGAAAAATTTTGTCGAGCGCGTCAATATCCACGCCGGAATCTATTTCATCCAAGAAAGCAAATTTCGGCTCAAAAAAGGTAAGCTGAAATGCTTCGCTCTGCTTCTTCTCTCCACCGGAAAGACCGGCATTCACACTTCGTTTCAAAAAATCCGTCGAAAGACCATACACGCGGGCTTTTTCGGAAAGATATTTGTGAAATTCAAAAATAGTCATTTCGCCTCCTTTCATTTCTTTGTGAGCCCGATAGAGAAAGTTGGTAAACGACACGCCGTCAATCTCAGGCAAATGCTGGAGCGAAAGGAAAAGCCCTTTTTTCGCTTTCTTGTCTGTTGAGAGGAACGTAATATCTTCGCCGGCAAGAAAAATTTCCCCGTCAAAGATTTTGTATTTCGGGTGCCCCATAAGCCCATTCACGAGCGAGCTTTTTCCGCTTCCGTTCGCGCCCATGAGCACATGAACTTCGCCCGGACGAACGGAAAGAGAGACATCATGAACAACTTCTTTATTATCAGCGTGGACTGATAGATTTTTAATTTCTAAATTTGTCATATTTTAATAATTTCTACAAAATTTCTAATCCCCAATATCTAATTACCAACAAAAATCATAATTTCAAATGTTTAATTTAAAAAACCATTTTTGAGCATTTGGCATTTCATTAGAAATTAGATATTGGGAATTAGAAATTCTATTGTATAAAAAGTTCTATTTTTTATAATAATCTACAGGGTGAATCACACTGTCCCTAAGGGGTTCTCTCCCACCCATCGCCGAAGAGTACTTGCCGCAAGGAACGCACACTTCTCGCGCGATGGACCGATAGTAATGCCGAGCAAATCGGAAATATCTTTTTCGGATATGAGCAAAAAATCCTCCATCCGCGTACCGATAATCTTTTCCATAAGCATATCCGCCACCGCCTGACTTATCGCGCATCCCTCACCGTCGAAATTTGCTTCCGATATTTTACCATCATCGTCGAACTTCAAAAAGACGATGAGCGAATCCCCGCATGAGGCGTTCACTCCGCCCTCGCGCATATCGTACGACTCCGGCACTTTTTTATGCCGCGGATGCTTATAATGGTCTAAAATGTTCTGTTTGTATAATTCTTCATCCATTGATTTAATAGTACCATAAAATAGGAAAAATGCAAATACTGTAAAAATAAAGGGGGTCGCGGCAAACCGCGACCCCCTCCCTTGTGTTAAAAAGACTTATTTTTTGTTCTTTTTACCACCTTTCTTTCCTTTTTTGTCATTACTGACGGAATTGACGATAGTGGTCGAGGTTTTCTTGGGGCCATTACCGCCACCGACGTTGGTTTTTACACCGTGCCCTTTTGGCTTCGGTGGGGTGGCATGAGATTGTCCGCCACCGCCGTTCTTTCCCGCAGCAGCCGGACCAGCCAGCTTGGTAAAATCTACGCTGACCTTCGCCGCTTTTTTAGACGCATAACGAGAAGAGTTTTGCATGTGTTTCGTCCCTTCTGCTGTAACATTCTTTTTATGATGCTCAAGTGCGGCAAGAGCAAAAGTATTACCTTGCTTTGCAAGTTCTTCAACTTTACCCCATTTTTCTTGTTGAACAAATCCTTTAACAAGATTTTTTGAAGCCACTTCATTACTCAATGCACTCATTTCTAAACTCCCGCCGGTTTGTCCGGCACAGTTGGTTTGTTTTGCGTATTCGTCCCCAGTTTCTTCAAAGAACGACTACTGGTATAGCCTAGCATGTTCTTACTTATTTGTCAAATCAAAGTAAATATTGCTCGTACTTCCATGAGTCCTTGCACAAGCGCGTCAATATCTTCCTTTGAGGTATAAAGGTAGAAGCTTGCGCGATTGAGTGAGGAAACCCCGAGGGATTTCAAAAGCGGCTGTGCGCAGTGGTGTCCGCCTCGTGTTGCGATATGTCGGCGAGAGAGTATTTCTCCCACGTCATGAGGGTGAATTCCTTCGACGGTGAACGAAACCACTCCGACATTTTTCTTCGGATCTTTCACGCAATACAGTTTCACGTCCGGAAGCGTGCCGAGTTTTGAAATGGCATATTCGGTTATCTCTTCACAGTATTCCTGGATTGATTTCATACCGATATCCGTGAGGTATTTACACGCAACGCCAAGTCCGATAGCGCCGCCGATATTCGGCGTCCCCGCTTCGAATTTATGCGGCACGGGGGAGAATCGTACTTGATCAAGCGTGACTTCTTCCACAGTCCCTCCGCCATAAAATCCGGGCTCCATTTTTTCAAGAAGTTCTTGTTTGCCGTAGAGCGCGCCTATGCCAATCGGCCCGCACATTTTGTGTCCGGCGAAAAAGAGAAAATCACAGCCTATTTTTTTCACGTCAACCGGCATATGCCCGACAGCTTGCGTAGCGTCTACGAGAGAATACGCGCCGACTTTCCTCGCCATCTCACACAAGCGTGTCATGTCGTTTATTGTGCCCGTGACATTGGACACACCGACAAAAGCGACAAGTTTTGTTTTTTCATTTATGAGTTTTCCTGCCGCTTGATAATCAAGCTCAAAATTTTCCGCCAGCGGAATAACGCGCAAAATAAGTTTTTTTCGTTTTGCAAGCTTTTGAAGCGGGATAAAAAGCGAGTGATGCTCCATGATGGTCGTAACAATTTCATCCCCTTCTTTGAAAATTTCAGAATTTTCAAGAGTGTATACAATGAGGTTTGCGGAAGCGGTGGATCCGGAGGTAAAAATAATCTCCCGCGTTTCGGCACCGATAAAAACGGCGACATCCGCCCGCGCAGATTCGTATGTATTTTCTGCTCGCGCGCTTATAGCATATTGCCCTCGCCTGGAATTGGCGCGATAATGCCGGTAATATTCGTCCATTGCGTTCAAAACCGCCTCGGGGGTTTGCGAGGTGGAGGAACTGTCCAGATATACCAAATCCGGATTGTTTAAAAATACCGGAAAATCATCTTTAATTGGAAATTTCATAAATTTGCGAACTTAACTTTTTTCGAATAAGCGAAAGGATGTTTTCGTTTAGTATATCATGAGACAAAAATCCTTCAAAGAGCATTGCCTGTGCGCGGTACGGCTCCACGCCGCGAAGCGCCGGATAAAAGAAGTCGCTGTCTTTTAAATGGCTGATGGAAAATGCGTGTGATGAAGTTACCTCCGGGCTTCGGATGTCGAGCGACGGTATGGCGTCTATCTCCGCGCCCGAAGATGCGAGGAGAAAGCGCCCCGTTTGCGTTCCTCGCGACCCGGGGCAATTCTCATCAATATCAACCAGCCCGCGATAAATTATTTTCCCTCCCCCCCCGGCAATACCGCGCGCGGAAATTTGCGAAACAGTGTGCGGGGCTTTGTGGTGCGAAGCGTTATAAAAATCAAAATTCTGATTGCCCGCAAGGGTGATGTTTTGGATGTGCGACTCCGCGCCTTCTCCCAACAAAAAATCTTCGATGTCTGACTTCACGAAACCGCCACCGAAATGCGCATCAATCCACGACACTTTCCCACCGCGCTCGATTGCGGAAAATTTATTCAAAAAAAGAGAACTTTCGTGCGGCAGATTTTGTGAGCTTAAAATTTCCATATCGGCTCCTTCCTCCGCGACGACATACATCGTGCGGGCAAACAATGCGCTTCCGCCATGTAGCGTATCAATGATGCGAAGCGACGAGCCATTTCGAGCGACCACAAAAACAAAGTCCGCACCGGATTTTTGAATAACGCTATCAAGCGAAAGCGTAGCAGTCGCTCCTTCGTCCGCAATAATCACAAGCCCCGAACTGAAACTGGAAAGGGCTGAAGCGAAATAATAATTTTTAAGAACAGGAAAACGCTCCGGGGTAAAATATTTTTCAAGCAAGGTTAAACCTTGCGCGTCTTTCCAAGACAAGGCCTGCACGCCTTCTGCTTTTGTAAACTCATATTTCACCGGATTGGTTTCAAAAACAACATCCGGCTCACTTTCTCTGGCACGAGCAAAAATCCCCAGCCCGTATTGGAGCTCGTGCCGCGGCAAATGCCCCGCTTCTTTCAGAGCCTCAATCCGCATTTTTTGGATAAAAAGCGGCTCATTCAAGTTTTCTAATATTTTCCCGACTGTTGACATATATACTGCTATATTATACTATTTGAAACAGTTTGTAAACAAGGCGAGAAAGGGGTGTAAAATGAACAAACATGAAAAAATGATACTGGCCTTTATGGTACAGTTTGGGGTAACAAATAAGAACATAACCACTAACCTGGTTCTCCAAGAAGCCCTTAGTTTGTCAGATAAAGTTTTTACTGAAGCTAAAAATTCGCTTCTGGAGAAAGATTTGGTTATTGATAGCCACAGACTTTCCGTTCTTTCCTTAACAATGAATGGGGTTCAAGAAGCTCGAAAAATTGTAATAGAACAGCAGTTCCGCGGTGTTGCCGATTAAGCGAAGACCGAACAGCCCGAGCGCCAACCGCGCCCGGGGTGTTTTTTTATTTTTTAATCTTCCAAAAAATACGAGTGCGGCTAAACTTCGCATATGCGAAGTTTAGCCGCGCTATATTCTTGATTCCTGATTCTTATACCATTTCTAAAAAACTCCTTAACACTATTTTGTTTTTCCACGCTAGCAAATTCTAGCATATGCTAGAATTTGCTTGCGTGGCGGTTTGTCATCAGTGTTAAGGAGTTTTTTAGAAATGGTATTACTTCTTGATTCTTCGTCACCCCACGCTTCCCTCCATTTCCAGTTCAATAAGTTTATTGAGTTCCACCGCATATTCAAACGGCAAAGCCTTTACAATAGGATCCACGAAGCCGGACACAATGAGCCGCTCGGCTTCGTTTTCTGAAATGCCGCGACTCTGCAAATAAAAAACTTCCGTGTCCCCTATTCTGCCGACCTTCGCTTCATGAGAAATTTCCACTTTGCTGTTTTCATTTTTGATGGAGGGATAGGTGTTTGATTCGGATTGTGTATCTAAAATAAGCGCATCGCACACCACGGATGAGCGCGTATTTTCGGCGCGTTTGGAAACTTTCACGAGTCCGCGATAATTAGAAATCCCGCCGTCTTTTGAAATGCTTTTTGAGCGAATAGTCGAAACAGTGTTAGGCGCCAAATGCACCACCTTTGAGCCGGTGTCCTGCACCTGCCCGGCTCCCGCAAACACAATCCCGAGGCTGTCCGCTTTCGCACGCTCGCCGAGAAGTACCGACGACGGATAGAGCATAGTAACCGCCGAGCCGAGGTTTCCGTTTACCCACTGTACTTCGCCGTCTTCAAAGACAAGCGCTTTTTTGGTGTTCAGGTTGTACGTATTTTTAGACCAATTCTCAATGGAAAGATATTTGATGTGCGCGCCTTTGTGTACCCAGAGTTCCACGCATCCGGCATGAAGCGACGAAGAATTGTATCGCGGCGCGGAACACCCTTCAATGTACTCCACCGACGAGCCTTCGTCCGCGATGATAAGCGTGTGTTCAAACTGCGCGGAACTTTCCCGATTCATACGGAAATATGCTTGCAGAGGAAGCGCGACTTTCACGCCTTTTGGAACATAAATGAAAGTGCCGCCGCTCCAAACCGCGCCGTGAAGCATGGTGAATTTGTGGTCGCTTGCCGGCACGCAATCCGTCATGAAATATCTTTGCACCATCTCCGGATATTTTTGAAGCGCCACATCCATGTTTTCAAAAATCACCCCTTTGTCGGCGAGCTCTTTTTTGATACTGTGATACACGACGCCGGAATCATATTGCGCGCCAACACCGCCCAAATAATCACGCTCCGCCTGCGGAATACCGAGCTTCTCAAACGTATCCGTAATCTCCTTCGGCAGCTCTTTCCAGTCCGTTTTTTCCGCCACCTCCGGCGAAATATAATAACTCATGTTCTCAAGGTCGAGTGCGGAAAGGTCGGGACCCCAATTCGGCATGGGTTTGGCGTGATACATCAATAAAGCCGCGAGACGCTTTTCGAGCATCCACACGGGTTCTTTCTTGTCGGCGCTTATTTGGCGCACTAATGCTTCTGTTGGGGTTATTGACATTTGTACCGCTATATTATACTATTTACAACAGCTTGTAAACCTGCCACCCGCCAAAGGAGAAGTGCCATGACTCTTGCTCTTACCAACCTGCAATATAGAATTCTTGAACTCATCGTGGAAAATTTCGATGCCGGACTCAAGGGTTTCAATCGAGCGGATACTTTGTCCGAAGAACTTCCCGCCGATATTGAAGAAGTGCGATCCGCTCTTTTGACGCTGGAAAAGAAATTGTTTGTCGAGAAGTTACCCGGCAAAATTTATTCTCCCACCCCAAAAGGACGGGGCGAGATTTGAAAAGATAAAATTATTGCCCCGCAGCGCTATGCGCCGCGGGGCAATTTATTTTAGTATCTCACGGCGCTAAAAGCCGCACGAGAAAATTGTAAGCGAGTTCAATGGTTTTGTGCCCTCTGTCTTTGCGCGGAACAATCTCCGCAATGTCTATCCCGACGATGCGACAATGAGATTTTATGTAATCAAAAAGCTCGATTGCTCTTTCTCTCTTAATCCCATTTTTGTTTCTCGCATGGACTCCGGGTGCGATTGTTTCGTCAAAAGCATCCATATCAATCGAGAGCACGATTCTCTCCGCGCTTTTACCCAGAGCGGAAATAGCATGGCATGCGCGAGCAAAACTTTCATCCGAAGCTATCCCCGATTGAGGAAATAGGGGGATTTTGTGGGTCATAAAAAAGTCCGCTTCTTCTTTTTCGAGGTTGTTTGAACCGATGTGAATAACGTTGCGCGGGTATATTTTGGCGCAATACTCTCCGCCGACATCCATGAGCCTTTCGCTTCCCTCTCCCAATAAAATCGCGAGCGGCATGCCGTGAACATTTCCGGAAGGGGTGGTGTCGGGCGTATGAACGTCCCCATGAGCGTCAATCCAGATAATCCCCACTTTTCGAGCGCCTTCCGCATACGCCGCCTGCGCCGCCACAGAAGCAATTGATATCGTGTGATCTCCGCCTAAAACGACGGGGATGATTTCTTGCTCCACAAAACCGCGCAATAATCGAAAAACGCTTTTTTGAGTATAAAATATTTCCTCCTCGTATTTTACTTTTCCGAGCCCCGAATCTGCACTCTTAACCGTGTCGGGATCAACCTGATACCAACCCACTACTTTAACACCCTGCATCCGTAATTTCTCATCCAGCCCAAATTTCTTGAATGCGGGCGGGCATAGCTCTGTGCCGCGCTTTCCGGCACCGTACCATATCGGCACAGAAATAAGCGCAAATCTCGCCCTTTCTCCGCCTGGTTGTTCATTTTGAGGCAACATAAAAGACCCCCCTTATTTCACTTTTAAAAAGAAAACCCGCAAGAACCTGTTGTCATCCTATCAACAGTGCCAAAAATGTCAAACGATTTTTATGGACAAAGACGCGTCCGGTTGTTACCATAACGCTATGAATATCAACGGAAAACAAATAGCGGAAGATATAAAAAATACTCTTAAAGAACGGGTCGCAAAACTTCCGCGAAAGCCGCGGCTTGATATCGTGTATGCGGGGAAAAATCCGGTCATTGAAGGGTTCCTTCGCATGAAGCGCCGCATGGGCGAAGGTATTGGTGTGGAAACAAATCTGCATCATTTTCCCTCTTCCGTATCGCAAAAATCTCTTATTGAAGAAATACGAAAAATCGCCGCGGACAAAAATTCCGACGGTATGATCATACAGCTCCCCCTTCCGCCCGAACTTGATACCGAGACAATTTTGAGCGCCGTTCCGCCGGAAAAAGATGTTGATGTACTTTCGGAAAATGCTCTTCTTCTTTTTGAACAAGGGAAAATTGCTCTTCTCCCGCCGGTTGTTGGCGCTATCGCGGAAATACTCAAACGAGAAAATATTTCCGTCGCTGGCAAAAATGCAGTCATCCTCGGAAACGGCCGCTTGGTGGGAAGACCCGCTGCAGCGTGGCTCAAACAAAACGGCGCGACTGTTTCTGTTTTTGAGAAAACGAGCGGCGACCCGAAGCTCGCCCTCAAAACCGCCGACATCATTGTCTCCGGCATGGGTGCGGGATATTTCATAAAACCCGAGATGATACGAGAAGGCGCAATGCTCTTTGATGCCGGAGCCAGCGAAGAAGCGGGGGAAATCAAAGGCGACGCCGACCCGCTCTGCTCAGACAAATGCACCATCTTCACCCCCGTCCCCGGCGGCATCGGGCCCATCACCGTCGCGCTGCTTTTCAAAAATCTTTTGGACGCGGTGGGGACAAAAACGATCCTTTAAACTTTTTTACTTTTTGCCACATAATACTTCATGGCGACCCCGTCATAGCGTTCCATTAAACCATCATACAAAAATTTCACTAGGGGTTCGTAATCTCCCATTTCATCAATTTGAGCGAGTGATTTGCAATATGCATTTTTATTTTCCTTTTCAATTTTTACGGAAATACCCAACAATCCGTAATGCTCCAAAATCAAATTAGCCGACAGCCGAGCGGTTCTTCCGTTTCCTTCCACAAACGGATAAATGAAAGTTATAGAGTGATGAATCCATGCCGAAATATACACCACCTCGTCTATCAGCTCAAAAGCTCTTTCTGTTCCGCTTTGAATCTCACCCTCTGCGCATACGAGTTTTTTCAATTTTTCTTCCAACTCACGCCCAAAAATTAACATCAACTCCGGTACTTTGGTAAAATGCGGCGGGCGATGTTTTGAGCCGGTAATTTTTATATCTTCCGTACGATACGTCCCCCCAATATCAGGGCGCGCTTTTTCAAAAATCTCTTTGTGAATCCCAAGAATGATTTTAAGCGTTATTGGTTTTCCCGAGTGAGCATATTTGCGAACAAAACGAGAGGCGCGGATGATATCTACCGCCTCTCGCTGTTGTAGTTCTTGCTCGTTTTTTGGACGATCTGCCATAAGAGATTTATGCTATTTTTTGACCAATTTGCTCAAATTCTTCCCGGTCTATTTTACTTCCCTCAAGAGAGCTGGAATAATAGGCATGCTCAATATCCCATGATTTTTCAAGGGATTTCCTTTGTTCCGCGCTGAATGTAGATATCTGCTCATTCGCGACTTTCATCTTTTTGAATAGCTCTTGTGCTAATATATTTTTCATGTTGCGATTATATATTAAAGCTACTAATAACGCAAGCAAAAACAAGTAGATGCTTTAATCGGTTTCTTTTATTAGAAGACGAAATATATACTTACATTTTACATTTTTGCAAAGGTGCAGACAAGGAATAACTGCCCCCGGCATCTTATGGCTTACTTGACTTTTTCGCTTTCCCCCGCAAAGGCTTCGTGGAGGTAGACGCGTTCAAGGGATTTAATACCATATCTCATTAAGTCTTCCGTATAAGTCCGAAAAAATTTTGTGCTGGGGCGTTTGATAAAATTTTAAGGTTTATCGGGATAAGCCGAAAAATTTTATCAACGCAACCGGCCAAAATTTTACGGACTTGGTGCGGAAAGATTAATGAGATATGGTATAAGGTCGGCGAGTTGGGCGGTTTCCCTGTCGCGGAGGGTGCGGAGTTTTTTTGAGAGCGCGTCGAGATTGGCGACGATTTTTTGCTGTTCGGCGAGGGGCGGGATACTGAGTTTAAGTTTTGCCAATTTTGAACCGTTTACGTTTGGCTGTGCCGCGCTAACAAGAAATAATCGCCACCCCTCATTCCGGATGGTCTTCAAGATAGTCTTTTGATTCAGGGTAAATTTACTGCCCAACTAATTTACGGTACCGAGCGACGAGTATCTTCTGGTCTTCAGCTGATTCTTTCGCAGCTCTCAGAACCGCCTTTTTTTGGTCGGCAGAATTAAAAAACTCTCTGAGCACAAGCTTTTTGGCCTCCTCCTTCTGTTTATCTTTGTTTTTAAATAGGAAACTAAACATATAGGGTATTATAGCTAAGAAATGAGTGTTAGTAAATCCTCTGCCGAATAACGTTTTATAATTCCTTTACTATACTTTGTTTCTAAATACTTGTCAATACTTTGCTCATTGAACGCTGTTTCTTCTACGTTATTTTCGCTATTTTTCAAAACGCAATGGATTTTTACTTTATCACCAAATTTCTTTTTTATTTTATCAACATTCTCTCTTGATTTGAAGTATTGCTCTATAAACTTTTCTTTAACTATGTTTCTCCCCTCCAAATACTCTCGAGCTTTTGTAAATTCCCACGCCGTCAGCGGATCAAGATAAAGGTAATATATTTGAACGTCCCTACCCGTTTGAATCGATTTTTTAACAATTTTCTTCATGGTATCATAATTTCCAAAAGTACCATCATGCAAAAAAGAAATTTCGTTTGAGAGGCAGTACTCACGCAGTATATCCAGCCCCTCATTTGCCGCTTTTTGAATAACGTGGGCATTACCGCGTATTCCAGCCGTAATATCAGTTCTTTGATATTCATTTAAAAATTCTCGAATCTCATCAACGTCAATACGGACAAAAAGGGAATTTGCCGAGCTAACGTCTATCCCTTTTTTACTCAAAAGTTTTATTAGTTTTTCATATTTATCATTAACGATGAGCGGCATATATTTTTGAGAAAACTCCGTCTTCCCCGCCCCGGGAGAGCCCGCCATAAACATAGTAATAAAACCCAAGCGTAGCGGGTTTTTTTGTAAAATAAATTTATCAACAAGCTCATCTTTTCTTGCTTGAATCGAGACTCTCGCTTGCTGTTGAATTATTTTTTCTTGATCTGTTAACTCCATACGAAATATTTTATCACACTTCCCCCGCAAAGGCTTCGCGGAGATGGGCGCGTTCAAGGGATTTAAGGTCGGCGAGTTGGGCGGTTTCCCTGTCACGGAGGGTGCGGAGTTTTTTTGAGAGCGTGTCGAGATTGACGACGATTTTTCGCTGTTCGGCGAGGGGCGGGAGATTAAATTTTAATGAATAAATTTCATTTCTATTTATCCCCGGTTTAACTCCTTTTGCGTACTGTGTGAAATCTAAATACTTGAACAAATAAAAAGCAAAATCAATATTATAACCCTCCCCTTCTGTCACGTAATAAGTAACATCTGTTGGCCAAAACTTTCCCGAGACACGAATTACTTTACCAGCCGACCCCTTGCGACCAATAATTATACTTTTCCCTTCAATCAAAAATTTATCAGTTTTACCAAGCTCACCATTTGCGCCATAAGCAATGTAGTCTCCATTTTCTGATCTCTCTAGTTTTGAAAGACCTTTTCCATAATTTAATGCGAAGATATTCCCAATATTTTTCTCTTCCCACCCGCGCTGTTTTCCCTCTTTAAAAATTTCACGGAGCGTTTGAGGGAGGATTTTTTCGGTGTCGGCAAGAGCCTCGGCGCGCAAGCGCTTCGCCTCCGCAATCTTCCCCATCTTCTCGTCCAGCATTTTCACAATTTCCTTTTGTTCAGTGAGGGGCGGGAGCGGGATTTCAATATTTGAACATTTTGTTTTGTTAATAATCGGTAAGGTGGTTTGTGATGAATTCTCTCGAAACTCTTCCGCTTTAAATATGAGTGAATAATAAAGATATTTTGAATCCAAAATTTCATGATTAGGAACAAAGGTATTTATTTGCTGATTAGTTGCCATTTCCTCGCGGGCAATTCCAATCTTACCAATGTAACCAATACAACTCATCATAACTGAATCTTTTGGAATAATACGAATGCCACTTTCTCTAAATCCTTTTTTTGAAAGTTTTTTGTTTGTATTCGTCACAAAAATACCACGACCTAAATCAGAGGGTCCCGCCCAAAGAAACTCATTTCCGTAAAAATCTTTTACTGAAGTTTTTGGAGTACCTCCGGTAATTATTTCACAAACTTCACCAAGTTTTTTTGTTTGCCGTATCATAAAGTTTTTACTAGTAAGTCTGCTGATACACACTCAATATCATATTTTTTAGCCGCATCAGAAAGTGGTGCATCTTTTGTAACAAGCGTCCATGGTTCTGGAGGAAACAGCCCTTCCTGTTCAGTTTCAGATAAAATATAAGCGAGCATAAGAACATCTGCCATGCCCATATTTGTGTATAATCTAATTAACTTAAGATTACCACAATGATCAAAAAGTACTACTTCTTTAAGCTTTCTTAATTGTTTTATTGTTACTTCAACGATTGTAACCCCAAACGACCGAAGTTCTATTTCCTTTTCTCTCAACCGCGGACTTTCACTTAAAACATCTCGTATTATAAAAAAATCACCACGCTTTTTTAAAAGCTCATTTGCAACGCTATTGGTATCTAGTAAATATTTCATACATTAAGAAAATTTTTTATTATACACCTCAAATAAACCTTGTGGTACCCTTCGTCTTTTAAAAAGAAATAGACTCGATTCATCGCGGGTAATTTTACCATGATTATGAGCAAGCATAACTTCTCGAGAAAATCTTTCACCGTTATATTTTGCGTATCCGTTTTCAGGTAGCGGTGAACGTTTCGGGGCTTTTCCCTTTTTTGCCATATTACTTTTTTCTTTCAAAACTTGAAAATAATTTTCTGCCAAAGATTTATTTATTAATCTTTCTTCCTTAAGTCGCATTAAAAGCATGCTTGGTGTAACAGAAAAGAAAGTTGACCAATTTTCGAGATCTCCAATACCGCTTAGATTCACCTTCAAAAGGTCTTCTCTGGGTAGTAAAACCTCCCCTGCAATTTTAAAAATTATGCGCTCTAATTCTGACATCGAATTTTTGTCTTTTGAGCTTAGTACGAACTTATTCATTCCAATCCCAACGAGCATTAAAACTAACGTGAATGTTTGCCGACCTTCTGTTTCCAAAATTAACGGCTCATTATCCCCGTCACGGGTATTAATAAAGATAAAGGGAAATTTTTTATCCTTCACACATATTCCGCTTAACGGAATATTCTTGTCGATATTTTGTGGCATAAAATTGTGTGAGCTACGAGAAACAAAGATATTTTTTTCTTCCAGTTTTTCACACAAGTAACTCAACGCTTTAGTTTTATTTTTTTTACGAAATTCGACCAAATCAATTCCGAAATAATTTCTTGTTTCTGTTGCTAAATCACAAATAACCACCCCTGTTTTTTGTGATTTTAGAATTAAACCTACAAACTTATTATCCGCTTCATTTTGCAAAATACGTTTTTTAAGAAGATCTTGTTTCCCACCTAAATCTTTTACAATTAAAGCTATGTCGTCGCTTTTCATTTTACCCCTTGAACTAAGCCGGATTTCGTCTTTGCTTGGCATTTTTTCAAACAATTCTTTTTTCTGATCCCTAACTTGTTCTTTAAGAAGCTCTTGTGACGCAAAAAATAACGGATATGGAACATTCGCTTCAGTGGAAAGTAGTCTTAAATTATCGAGAGTTATTTTCCCTACTTCAAGAGCTTTCTTGTACGGTGCACGTTGTTTTATCGGAGGAAATTCGAGCAAGATCAAAAACACATCTCTATTTATCGCAATTTCCTCTCTGCCTATTGTTACATGAATATCGTCCATGTTATTTCATTCTATTACTTTTTCATCAAACTCCGCCGCCGACTTTTCAAAATGCGCAAGTGTTGCATCCCCACCATACCACATTCTCGCCCAAAAATCCAAAAAACCGCCGTTTTGGGGCGGTTTTGCGGGGTGGGTGGACTTGGGGATAATCTCTTGTTTTTTGAGTCGGAAAGTGCTATATTTAAGTTGGCGCTTGGATGGGCTTGCCCTCTCACGGTCAATGTTTGTCCAAACCGTAGCCAAGTGCCACCAAAGAACATCACCGGACACATCGCCTCGCGCGGTGTTTTTTGTTTGTATTTTTAATCATGTTCCGGACTTCCATAGTGCAATTTCCTTTTCCCTTTTTCTTTGTTAATCTTCCAAAACGGAATGATGCTCCAAAAATATTTCGGTGCGCCATCGACTTGCTTCACGACAACGCGCACCCGCGTCCGATTCAAGATAGCAACGAACTCGTAATAAATCGCATTTACCATTTTATGTTCGTTGCGCTGATTGCTCCGTATGAGCTCAAACACTTTTTGTTCGGAAACGCCTTGAACGGTTTTTGTGAGTTTCAACACCTCCGGCGCGAATTTGAGGATTTTGAATCGTATGTACTGATCTGAAAGCGAACGCGCGAAGTTTTTCTGTTTAAATTTTAGATGCTCTAGCCCTTTGGCGTTAAAAGAAACCTCTTCTTTGAAATACGGGCAATATACTTTGCCGAGAGTTTTATAGAAATTCCCGCCCTCTTCTTTGGTTTTATCGAAACTGGCTTTACTGATTTCTTGTTTCATATTTTTTACCCTATCACATTTTCTCGCCAAAATAAAGAAAAAACCGCCGTTTTCGGGCGGTTTTGCGGGGTGGGGATAACGTTTACTTGACTTGTCGGCAGGTTGGTATATAATATAAGTACTTTTGGGATATTCCCATCGATCCTCGCTTTCGGGCGGGGTGATGATTTTTCAAGAAAGCTCAAGCAATATCTTGAGTTTCTTTTTTACTAGAGCAATATCTTTATCATCAAGCTCTCCGATTTTTCGCTGAAAACGTTTTTTATGAATCATGCGAATTTGATAAAGCATAGCCCATTTGTTTTCTCCTCCGAGGGTGATGCCTGCAAACCAACTTCCCTCTTTCATTTTTGAAGTGAGGGGAACTGCAATACAGGTATCGTGAGATAATTTCTTGATAACTAAAATAGGGCGGCGAAATGCTCCGCCTTTTCCAAAAGATTCGCTCCCAACATTAAGCCCGAGAGAACACCACCAAATATCACCTTCTCGAAAATAAATTTTTGAAGTATCTTCACTGAAAGCGATGGATTTCTTTTGTTCATTCCACTCATCATATTTCGATGTTTTGTCAGTTTCCATAATTTTTTTACTTTATCACTTTTGTGATTTTAGACAACCGCAACTCATTTATATATTTTTTAAAATATCTCTTATCTCCCCTTCTCTCTCTAAAATTCTCTCAGCCAATTCTTTTGAGCTTAATTCCTCCGCCACTTCCGCACCTTTCGGATTCTTAAAATCGAGGTTGAAATTTCGTGATTTTATTTCTTCAATGGAAACTTTCCACGCGTTCGCATTTTCTGTGCGGTTGTGCCACCACTCTTTCACCGGCTCAAATTCGGCATCGGTGATGCCGCGGTTTTTAGTGTATTGTTTCATCCCCGCAGGTGGTGTCATTTGGTAATACCACACCTCTTTTGTAGGTTCGCCTTTGGTGAAAAATACGAGGTTGGTATTTACTCCCGCGTACGGCTGGAAAACTCCCGCCGGCAAGCGGATGATGGTGTGCACGTTACATTCGGTCAAAAGTTTTTCTTTTATATTCGATGCCACCCCTTCGCCGAAGAGAACACCGTCGGGCAGTACCACCCCCGCTCTTCCGTTTTCGCGCAAGAGATGTGTGAAGAGAAAAAGGAACAGAAGCGCGGTATCTTTGCACTGATATTTTTTCGGAAAATTGATTTCATTCCCGCCTGTGATAACTCCGCCAAACGGCGGATTAGCAACGATGACATCCACGCGGTCTTTTGGGCCGTAGTCGGTGTATGGACGCGAAAGCATATCTCCGCGAAGCACGGTCGACGGGTCTTCTACTCCATGTAAAATCAAATTGGTAATAGCGAGCATGTGTGGAAGCGGTTTGAGTTCTACACCGTGCACGCATTCGTGGATTTTCTTTTCGTCCTCTTGCGTGCATACTTGTGTGCGCATGTGCTCGAGTGTATTTACTAAAAAGCCACCCGTCCCGCATGCGGGGTCGAGCACCTTCTCGCCGATTTGCGGATTTATCATTTCTACCACAAACTTGGTAAGCGGACGCGGTGTATAAAACTCTCCCGCATTGCCCGCCCCCTGCAAGTCCTTCAAAATCTTTTCATAAAGGTCGCCGAACGCATGGCGGTCGTCTAATTTGTTGAAATTTATTTCATTTATTTTGTTGAGCACCTTTCTAATCAAGGTACCGTTCTTCATGTAATTGTAGGTATCGGAGAAAACATTTTTGATGAGGTATCCGCGCATGTCCAGAGGAGATACCTCGAGTGCGCGAAGCTCGGGGAAAAGCTCTTTGTCGATAAAGTTTGCCAGCTCGTCGCCGGTGATACCCTCGGCATCGGTCGCCCAGTTTCTGTATCGGAACATCTCCGGAATCGGCGAAGAATATTTCGGGTCGATAAGCTCAAGGGTTTTCTCACGGTCGTCAAAAATTTTGAGGAAAAGCATCCAGACGAGCTGTGAAATACGCTGTGCGTCGCCATCAAGCCCCGCGTCTTGGCGCATGGTGTCTTGGATATTTTTGATGACGGATGAAATGTTGGACATAAATAAGTTAGTATCTTTTATAACTACAAACCCCCTCTCAATCTCCCCCTTACTAATGGGGAGAGGACGACGGTTGGCGGACTACTCTTGATAAAGCCGATTTTCGATATTTCTGATAACTTCCAAATACTGTTCTCTTCCTCCAAATATATCCTCTACGATTTCAATGGGTGTGCCGTAATCAGTAAATGGGGAAACAATGAGGTCGCCGATGTCGTCTATGGCGGTTATACCTTCGTCGCTGTATTTCGCAAGTAAAAGGTCAATGATTTCTCGCGCTTTGCCTTCATATTTTGTAAAATAATCGCCCTCTTTTATTTTCTTTACGCGCTCGCTGCGGGCAAGGGGCTTTTTGCCGTATGCCACATGAAGCACGAGGTCAAAGACATCAAGCTCGACGCCGACATCTTGACGGAGTTCTTCAAAGGCGATACCCCGATCAAGGAGTTCGTTCACGATAATATCTTTGCGGTCAACTTCTTTCCATCTGGTGAGAAAATCATCGAGCGATGCATATTCCGAAAGAATGGTTTTCTTTGAGAAATCCACAAGAGATTCCGAGATGAGCTTTCCGGTCTTCGGGTCGATGTACTGCACCGTGCGATGAATCGGATAAAAATCAACGCCGTCTTTGATGCGAATTTTCTTCGGTTTCTCCGCAGTTTCCGTGCCGTCTATCAAGACTTCCCCGTGCGGATTTTCTTTCAAAATTTCTTCTTCTGAAATGGTTTCTTGGTTGATACGGTCAGTAACATCAACCGCGGTGTTGCCGTCGTGTTCATAAACTTTGACGGGGTCGCCATCAAAAGCGGGGTCTGCAAAAAGGCGCGTAACGTTGCGGAAGTCCATAATGGTAAAGTAGTATTTGCCATATTGTTCTTCTACACGTGTCCCGCGCCCGATGATCTGCTTAAATTCCGTCATGGAATTCATGGGCGCATCAAGCACAATGAGTTTGACGGTTTTGGTATCCACGCCCGTTGAAAGGAGTTTTGACGTGGTCGCGATGACCGGGTAGCGCGATTCCGGATTGATGAAATTTTCTATTTCAAGTTTGCCGTAAAAATCATCGCCCGTAATTTTCACGATGAATTTTGAATTTTCTTTCACTTTGTCGGCAAATTCCGCCACAAGGCACGAGCGCATTCGTTCCGCGTGGGCGATGTCCACGCAAAAAATAATCGTCTTTTGGTAGGGGTCGGTTTCTCTCATAAAATCCGCGACACATTTTGCCACGGCTCTGTTGCGCTCATCTATGATGATGCGCCGGTCGAACATTGATTCGTTGTAAATTTCATCAGGGACAATTTCGCCCGCGGTATCACGAAAGCCCTCCGGCGGGCGCCACTCGTCGTTGTTGAAGCGGTAGCACATAACTTTGTAAGGCGCAAGAAAACCGTCCTCAATGCCCTGCTTGAGCGAATACGTGTAAACCGGCTCGCCGAAGTATTCTTGCGTGCTGATGTCTTTTGTTTCTCTCGGCGTGGCGGTAAGACCGATTTGGGTGGCACTTCCATAGTGAGTGAGAATCTCCCGCCATGCGCTGTTTTCGTTCGAGCTTCCGCGGTGGCATTCGTCGACGATAATGAGATCAAAAAAGTCCGAGGAAAATTGTTCGAAGAGCTTCTTCTTTTCCTCTTCGATTTCTTCGGATTTTCCTTCCCCCGTGAGCCCTTGATACAGGGCGACATAAATTTCGTAAGCTTTGTCTACATTGCCGTTGCCTATTTTTGTCATCGCGCCGCCGAAATAGCGAAAATCGCCCTGCATGGTTTGCTGTGCAAGCGCAGTGCGATCTACGAGAAACAAAATTCTCTTTTTCGTGCGAGATTTCCAGAGGCGCCAAATGATTTGAAATGCCGTGTAAGTTTTACCCGTACCCGTCGCCATGACGAGTAAAAGTCGGTCTTTGCCTTTTGCTACCGCTTCAACGACTTTATTGACGGCTGTTTCTTGGTAGTAG
>OBEQ012425949.1_pt1 | contig 22423 bp, 20 predicted proteins | sample 1670901 | NCBI WGS metagenome assembly OBEQ01 (sample SAMEA104232315, study PRJEB22302) | groundwater metagenome | biome: forest; feature: aquifer; material: groundwater | place: USA | collected 2011-08-07 | depth 5.4 m
GTGCTGGTCTGCCGCGTCCTCCCGGCGAACGCCGGGATCCACTGTCAACAGGCTCGCTCAGCTCCGAGAGTGGACACCGGCTTACGCCGGCGTGACAGCCTTCCTCGTGTGGCGGCTTTCCGCGTGTGGCGGCTTTCCTCGCCGGCGTTCGGTCGCTACTCAGCCGACAACCCCCGCTCCTTGATCAACTTGTGCCAGAACGCGTTCTCCTTCGCCAGGAACGCATTCAACGCCGGCCCGTCCGACGGCGTCACCTCGAGCCCGAAGTCCTCCAGCCGCGCCTTCAGCTCGGGCGTCGTGATCGCCTTGTTCATCTCCGCGCTCAGCCGCGTCACGATCTCCGGCGGGGTGCCCTTCGGCACGAACAAGCCCTGCCATGCGGTCACGTCGAAGCCCTTGACGCCGATCTCGTCGAGCGTCGGCACATCGGGCAGCGACGGGATGCGCTTGGCCGACATCACGGCCAGCGCCTTGACCTTGCCGGCGCGGATCTGCGGCAGCCCGGCGGCAGTGTCCAGCACCATCATCGGCACCTGACCCGAGATCACGTCCTGGACCGCCGGCGCCGTGCCGCGGTACGGCACGTGCACGATGAAACTCTGGGTGCGCTCCTTCAGCAGCTCCATCCCGAGGTGGTGCGGGCTGCCGATGCCGGGCGAGGCGTAGCTGTACTTGCCCGGGTTCTTCTTGACCTCGTCGAGCAGCTGCTTCGCGCTCGTGAACCCGGCCGACGGGTTGACCGCCAGGATCAGCGGAAAACGTGCCATGAAGCCGACCGGCGCGAGGTCTTTCGGGTCGTACGGCAGCTTCTTGTACATCGCGCTGTGGAACACCATCACGCCGTTGTCGCCGGTGACGATGGTGTAGCCGTCGGGCGCCGACTTGGCTGCGTTGTCGGTGCCGATGATGCCGGCCGCGCCGGGCCGGTTGTCGATCACCAGCGTCTGGCCGAGCTGCTTGCCGAGCTGCGGCGCGAGCTGGCGCGCCAGAAAGTCCGACCCGCCGCCGGCCGGGTAGGCGACCACCCAGCGAATCGGCTTGCTGGGCCAGGTGTCGGCGAGCGCCGACAGGGGCGCCGCCAGGCAGGCAGCCAGCGCAACGACGAGCGCACGGCGGAGCGAGGTGATGGGTGTCATGGCGGGACCGGATCGGCGTGAAGGTGCGTCATGGTAGCCAGCACCGGTGGCCGCTGCAGCGACCCCGATAATCGGCGCCGACCCGGCGGACATCGCTACACTGCTTCGGCACCCTTCACCTGACAGCAAGCACCATGGCCGGCCTGACCAAAGAAACCCCGCAACCCACGGCGATCACCGTGCACCAGCAGTCGCGCTTGCTCGAGGTCGCGTTCAGCGACGGCCGCGAGTTCCGCATTCCCTTCGAGCTGATGCGGGTCTATTCGCCCTCGGCCGAAGTCAAGGGCCATGGCCCCGGCCAGGAAGTGCTGCAGACCGGCAAACGCGAGGTCAAGGTGATGTCGCTCGAGCCGGTCGGCAACTACGCGGTGCAGCCGGTCTTTTCGGACGGCCACAGCACCGGCATCTATTCCTGGGACTACCTCTACCACCTCGGCTCCGACGAGGCCGAGCTGTGGCGCAAGTACGAAGCCCGGCTGGCCGAGGCCGGCGCCAACCGCGACCAGCCGATGGACGCCACCGGCGGCGGCTCGGCCTGCCACAGCCATTGAATCGCCAGCCATGAGCGAAACCCATTTCGGCTTCGAGAAGGTCGACGAAACCCAGAAGGCGAAGCGCGTGCGCGGCGTCTTCGATTCGGTCGCATCCCGCTACGACCTGATGAACGACCTGATGTCGATGGGCTTGCATCGGGCCTGGAAGGCCTACACCGTCGCGGTCGCCAACGTGCGCGAGGGCGACCGCGTGCTCGATCTGGCCGGCGGCACCGGCGACTTGGCGCGCGCGTTCGCGAAGAAGGCCGGCGCGCGTGGCACGGTGGTGCACACCGACATCAACGAAGCGATGCTGCGCCAGGGCCGCGACCACCTGCTCGACGAGGGGCTGGTGCTGCCGACGGCGATCTGCGATGCCGAGACGCTGCCGTTTGCGTCCGCCAGCTTCGATCTCGTCAGCGTCGCGTTCGGCCTGCGCAACATGACCCACAAGGAGCGTGCGCTGGCCGAGATGAGCCGCGTGCTGCGACCGGGCGGGCGGCTGCTGGTGCTCGAATTCTCGAAGGTCGCGGCGCCGCTCGAAAAGGCCTACGACTGGTATTCGTTCAAGGTGCTGCCGCGTATTGGCAAATGGGTCGCGGGCGACGCCGACAGCTACCGCTACCTGGCCGAATCGATCCGCATGCACCCGGGCCAGGCCGAGCTGAAGACGATGCTGAAGGTGGCCGGCTTCGGCCATGTCGACGTGCACAACCTGAGCGCCGGCGTGGTGGCGTTGCACGTGGGCATCAAGTGCTGAATCCGTGCCGGCCGCCCCCCTTGTTCAGGGGATAACGGACCCGTAGAGTACGGCGCAACGCCCGCGCCGCTGAACTTCGCGATTTGTTCACGCTCCAATCGCGGGCCGCCGGTTTGTCCCCTGGTTGGGGGTTGTGATGGGGTCATGCTTCACAGCTACACTCGCCAGGATTTCCCCGCGGCGCCCCTGGCGTCGTGCGCTGAACGACCATTTCCCTGACTCAAGAAAGTCCCGGAGCCCGCTGCCAATGAGTTCAATCCCCATGCTTTCGCGCCCCCTGCCCACTGCAAGCCGTGCTGCCGTCGTGGCCGCGACAGTTCTCACCGTGCTGCTGGCAGGCTGCAGCGGTGAAAAGAAAGACAAGCCCGCCACCCAGACCGCGGCCCGGGTCAACAAGGAAGAGATCACCGTTCACCAGATCAATTTCGTGATGCAGCAGCAACGCAGCCTGGCGCCCGAACAGGCTGCGTCGGCCAGCAAGCAGGTGCTCGAAAAGCTGATCGACCAGGAGCTGGCGCTGCAAAAGGCGGGCGAGCAGAAGATCGACCGCGACCCCAAGGTCGTGCAGCAGATCGAAATGGCGCGGCGTGAAATCATCTCGCGCGCTTACGTCGAGAAGATTGCCGCCGGCGCGCCCAAGCCCGCGCCCGAAGAGGTCAAGGCCTACTACGACGCCAACCCGGCGCTGTTCTCGGACCGCCGCATCTACAGCCTGCAAGAGCTCGCGATCGAAGCCAAGCCCGACCAGATCGACGACCTCAAAGCCAAGCTCGCCGCGGCCAAGGACGTGACCGCCTTTGTCGAGTACCTGAAGGCCAACAACATCCGCTTCGCCGGCAACCAGGCGGTGCGCCCGGCCGAGCAACTGCCGCTCACCAGCCTGGCCACCATCGCCAAGATGAAGGACGGCCAAGCCGTCTTCACGCCGGCGCCCAAGGGCGCGGTGGTGCTGATCCTGGCGGGTTCGCGCAGCCAGCCGGTCGACCTGGAACGGGCCCGTCCGGCGATCGAGCAGTACCTGCAGAACGATCGCAAGCGCAAGGTGGTCGAAGACGACCTGAAGGCACTGCGCACCGCGGCCAAGGTCGTGTATGTCGGCGAGTTCACCAAGACAGCCGAAGAAATGAAGGCCGCGGCCGAGAAAGAGAAGGCCGCTGCGCTCGAAGTCAAGGCCACCAAGTCGGCCCTGACCGCCACGCCGTCGTCGGCGCCACCGATCATCCCGATCGTGCCGGTCGCGTCGTCGCCGCTGATGGCGGCGCCGTCGTCGGCGCCGCCGCTGGTGCCGGTGCAGGCGGCCTCGATGCCTGCGAACCTCGACAAGGGCATCAAGGGCCTGAAGTAAGGCGCCATGCGCGGGAGGCGGAGCACCCAATGAGAAACACAATGCGCAATCTGTTCCGATGCTGGATGCTGGCCCTCGTCTTCGGCGCGAGCGCTTTTGCGCAGACGCCGCAGTCGCCGGAGAAGGCGGTCGAGCACACGCTGGGTCCGGCCGACTACATCCGCGTCACCGTGTTCCAGAACCCCGAGCTCAGCGTCGAGACGCGCGTTTCCGAGCAAGGCGTGGTCAGCTATCCGCTGCTCGGCAGCGTGGCGCTTTCGGGGCTCACCGTTTCGGCAGCGGAACAGAAGATCGCCAAGCTGCTGCGTGACGGCGGCTTCGTGCTCAAGCCGCAGGTCAGCATCCTCTTGCTGCAGATCCGCAGCAACCAGATCTCTATCCTCGGGCAGATCGCCAAGCCGGGCCGCTACCCGATCGAATCGACCAACAGCAAGGTGTCCGAAGTGATCGCCTCGGCCGGCGGCGTGGTGCCCGGCGGCGCGGACGTCGTGACCCTGGTCGGAACGCGCAACGGCAAGCCGGTCAAGTTCGACATCGACCTGCCGGCGATTCTTCAAGCGGGCAAGGCCGAGCTCGACGTGGTGGTCGCCAACGGCGATATCTTGTATGTCGATCGGGCGCCGTTTTTCTACCTGTACGGCGAGGTGCAGCGCCCCGGCATCGCGCGCCTCGAGCGCGGCATGACGGTGATGCAGGCACTCGCCGCCAGCGGCGGGCTGACGCAGCGCGGCACCGAGCGCGGGCTGCGCATCCACCGGCGCGACGCCAGCGGCGCGGTTCGCATCATCGAGCCCAAGATGAACGACTTCGTCGAGCGCGACGACGTGATCTACGTGCGCGAGTCGGTGTTCTGAGGTAGCCAAATGTCGATCAAACAATTCCTGCGCATCATCTGGGCGCGCAAGTGGCTGGTGCTGGCGATGCTGGTGCTGGTCAGCGCGATCGGCACCACCGTCACGCTGCTGATGCCCAAGCAATACACGGCCGAGGCTTCGCTGGTGGTCGACGTGCGCAACGACCCGGTGATGGGCGTGCTGGCGCCGGGGCTGGCGTCGCCGGCCTACATGGCGACGCAGGTCGAGATCCTGAAGAGCGACCGGGTTGCCTCGCGCGTCGTCAAGATGCTGGGCGTCGAGCGCTCGCCGGCGGCGGTGCAGCAGTGGCGCGAGTCGACCGATGCGAAGATTCCGCTCGAGCGCTACTTTGCGAACCTGCTGCAGCGCGGCCTCGCGATCGAGCCGTCGCGCGGGGCGAACGTCATCAACCTGGTGTTCGCGTCACCCGACGCGGCATTTGCGGCCGGTGCGGCGAACGCGTTCGCCCAGGCCTACATGGACGTGACGGTCGAGCTGCGTGTCGAACCGACGCGCCAGAACGCGGCCTTCCTCGACGAGCAGACCAAGTCGCTGCGCGCCAACCTCGAGAAGGCGCAGGCCAAGCTCGCGGGCTTCCAGCAAGAGCGCGGCATCGTCGTATCCGATGAACGCATGGACCAGGAAACCGCGCGCTACAACGCGCTGACGGCCCAGCTGTCGATCGCCCAGTCCGAGCAGATCGAGGCCAGCACCCGGGTCCGCAACAGCGGCACCGATACCTCGCCGGACGTGATGCAGAACGCCGCGGTGCAGGCCCTGAAGACGCAGCTCAACGGCGCGGAAACCAAGCTCAGCGAGATCAGCATCGTGGTCGGCAAGAACCATCCGGCGCGGGTTCAGCTCGAGGCCCAAATCGCCGAGCTCAAGCAGCAGATCAACACCGAGGTCAGGCGCGTTTCCGGCGGCAGCTCGGTGATCAAGCGCTACAGCGGCCAGAAGATCGAAGAGATCAAGCAGCAGCTCGAAGCGCAGAAGAAGCAGCTGCTGGCAATCCGCTCGCAGCGGGACCAGATGGCGGTGCTGGTGCGCGACGTCGAGACCGCGCAGCGCGCCTACGAAGGTGTCAGCAGCCGCGTCAACCTGCTGAACCTGGAGGGCCAGAACACCCAGGCCAACGTGCGCATCCTGAGCCCGGCGATCGAGCCGTACACGCCGTCCAAGCCGAAGGTATTGGTCAACATCCTCGGGTCGATTGCGGGTGGGCTGGCGCTCGGCGCGCTCGCCGCGCTCGGCCTCGAGTTCCTCAACCGGCGCGTGCGCGACCCGGAGGACATCATGATGCTGCCCGGTGTGCCGGTCATCGGTGTGCTGCGGCCGGCCGAATCGAAGAAGCCCATCTTCCGACGTCTGACGACAGGGCTGCCGCCCACCGGTAGACCGCTGCTCGCCGCGCCAGGAGCCCGCCAATGAAGATGACCGTTTCAGTCGCCAGCGGCGCTCCGCGAGCGAACCGTTCCATCGGTGCGATCCTGATGGACAGCGGCGCGCTGTCGCCCGAAGACGCCGAACGAATCCTGATGCTCCAAAAGGAACAGGGCCTTCGCTTCGGCGAGGCTGCGGTGCGCCTGGGCTTGCTGACCGAAGCCGACATCCAGTTCGCGCTGTCGCGCCAGTTCTCGTACGCGTACCTGCGCGCGGTCGGAGACAAGAAGCCGCTGAGCGACGAGCTGGTGGCGGCGTACCAGCCATTCAGCCCGCGGGTCGAACAGCTGCGCGCGATCCGCAGCCAGTTGATGCTGCGCTGGTTCGACAAGGCCGAGCAGCGCCAGGTGCTGACGCTGGTCGGCACCGAGCGCGGCGAAGGGCGCACCTACCTCGCTGCCAACCTCGCGGTGGTGTTCTCGCAGCTCGGCGAACGCACCTTGCTGATCGACGCCAACATGCGCCAGCCGCGCCAGCACGAGCTGTTCCTGCTGCAGAACAAGGTCGGCCTGTCGACCGTTCTGTCGGGCCGCTCGCGCGACGAGGCCATCATCCGCATCACCGACCTGGCCGGCCTGTACGTGCTGCCGGCCGGGCCGGTGCCGCCCAACCCGCTCGAACTGCTGAGCCGGCTCAATTTCGACGAGTTCCTGATCCACGTGCGCGCCACCTTCGACGTCGTGATCATCGACACGCCGGCGCTGTCGACCGGCGAGGACGCGGCCATGATCGCGGTGCGAACCGGCGCCGCGCTTGCGATGGCACGCAGCGGTCAGACCCGGGTCGCTTCGTTCAACGACATGGCGCAGGGTCTGATGAATGCCGGCGTCGCGGTGGTGGGCTCCGTCCTCAACGAAGTGCCGCGCAAGAAGAAGGCCAAGAAGTGAGCAGCGTGCATCCGGGCGCGGGGCAATGGGGCGCCGGCACGAACAGCAACGTCGTCGTGTGGGGCCTCGCGCTGGCGGGGTTCGCAGCCATGTACGCGCCCATCTATTGGTGGGCGGCCAACGACATCTGGCAAACCGATGAGCAAGGCCACGGGCCGATCATTGTGGCGGTGCTGGCATGGCTGTTCTGGAGTCTGCACCGGCAGATCGCCGACTCGCCGCCCCGCCCGTCGGGGCTGCTCGGATGGCCGGTGTTTGCGCTCGGTGTGCTCTTCTATCTTGTCGGGCGGGTGTTCGGTATCACGATCCTCGAGATCGGCTCGCAACTGTTCGTGGCGGCCGCGCTGCTCCTGCTCCTCAAGGGCACGCCTGCGCTTCGTCTGGCGTGGTTTCCGGTGCTCTATTTCGTCTTCATGATTCCGCTGCCAGGCATGCTGGTCGACGCGATCACCGGGCCGCTGAAGGCGTCGATTTCCAACATCGTCGAGACCGCGCTGCACGCGGTGGGATATCCAATCTCACGCACCGGCGTCATCATCAGCATCGGCCAGTACCAGCTCCAGGTGGCAGACGCGTGCTCGGGTCTGCATTCGATGTTCAGCCTGTCGGCGCTTGGCACCTTGTTCATGTACATCATGGCGCGCAAGAACAAGCTGCACAACGCGATCATGCTGGTCGCCATCTTGCCGATCGCCTTCATTGCCAACATCGTCCGGGTGATCGTGCTCGTGCTCGTCACCTACCACCTGGGCGATGAAGCGGGCCAGGGCTTCCTGCACGGCACCGCCGGCATGGTGCTGATGATCGCGGCGCTGCTGTTCTTCTTCTTGCTCGACGCTGCGCTCGAGAAGGTGCTGCCCGCCGAGCGCAAGTAGGGGTCTACTAACCCCCTTCAGCTGCTCGGTCCGAGGCCGCTGAGGCGCTTGCGAGCTGCGGGAGGCACGTTGCCGAGCAGATCGGCAGTGAATGCCTGGTGCATCGTGAAGGCCCGGCTCGGGTTGGTGTCGATCGAAGACACGCGGAACAGCAAGCCGTCCGGCACCTGGCCGGTGAGACCGAGACGGATTTCGGCGAGCCGCTTTTCCAGTTTGTTCTGGATCACTTGGTCACCCACGGTGAACCAATAGGTCACCGGCTCGGCACGTGGGCCCAGCGACGTGTTCAACTGCCGGACTTCGATGTTGCCGTACGGCGTGGCGAGCTGGTTCTTTTCATTCGACAGCAGCTTGAAGCCCTGGGCCGGATAGCAGATCTCGGGCTTGTGGGCCTGCAGCGAGCCGCGCTGATCGTCGCCGTACGCCATCGACAGCATGATGCGGTAACCCTGCTTGTTGACGTAGGTCCGCGTCAGCATCTGGCTGTACAGCTTGTCGAGCATCTCCTTGGTCTGCGGGTTCACCACCTGCGCACCTTGGTCGGGCAGCTCCTGCCAGTCGCCGAACCCCTTGGGAACGATGGCCTCGAGCGAAATCGCCTTGCCGCGGTCGGCCGCCTTGGCGGTGGGCCGCACAGCGAAACCGGCAACCGACGCGCCACACATCAAGGCTGCAAGCGTCACCGCGATCGTTGTCTTCTTCATCAGATCCCTTTGGACTCTCGACAGCCAGGATTGTGCCCTCAGAATGAAAACGACCCGCTCGGGCGCAGGCCCTGCGGGTCATTCCTTCAAGCAGCAGCTTTGCAAGCGCGGCACTCTGCGCCGCCGCGACTGCAGAGCCTCGCTATCAGCGCGAGCGGCGGCGAGCCACGAAGCCGATGGCCAGCAAACCGGCAAACATCAGCGTGTACGTGGTGGGCTCCGGCACGGCAATGATCAAGTCCTGCTTGCCGCGAGCCGTCAGGTGAATGAGGTTCGGCACCATCGACAGGTTGCCGGCAGCGAAGCTGGACTGTGCGAACGCGATGGCTGCACCGCCGAAGCCGTCGTTGGAAACGCGCAACGTACCGCCGTTGAAGTCGAGGACGCCGTTGTCGATGAACAGGTCCCAGACTGCGAGACCGAGGCCGACGCGCTGGTAGCTTTGGGTGACGCCGTCGGCGGCGAAGTTCCAGCTCTGCCAGTTGGCGCCGGTGAACAGCTTGCTCAGGCCATCGGCTTGAGCGGTCGTGAACGTGCCGCCGTTGTCGTACAACGCGACCGGGAAAAGGTGCTCCAGCGGTTCCAGGCAGAAAGCGGCGAACGTACCTTTCGGCTCAGTGCTCTTGATGATGTATTCGAGGACCGATTTTTTGGTGTAGCTGAAGCCGCTGTCGAACGAAATCGTCGACGGAACGACGGGGATCGGCGCGCCGTCCAGAACGGTGATCGTGGTCGGCGCTGCTTGTGTGGCGCCAGCCGCGACCACTGCGGCGGCGGCGAGCAATTTTTTTGACAAACGCATGGGTGACTCCTTGTGGATACTTCTTAGCATGTGGCGCCGAGCAAATTCCAGCGTTGAAGAGAGTGTAGGGAAAGGTATATGGATCGTGCACCCCCAGACCAGGGGGGCGTTTCGCCGCGAGTAATGCACGTCGCACAGCGTATGGAAATCACCGACCGACGCGATATGCTCCGCCTGCGACTCGGGCCTCGCAGATCAGGCTCAACAGGGTTTGCCCCTGAGAGGTCGCGCCCAGGCACTGTCGTCATACGTACGTATGCGCGTCAAAGTACGCGCTGACCGCATCGCGTCGCGGGCGCGACCCTAGATTATCCCGGAGATCCTTGCATGGTCGTGTCAAACGACTCACCCCTTCTTGCGCGCGTCAACGCGCAGCGGTTCGGCATCTTGCTGCTGTGGGCCTTTCTGCTCTCGCCGCTTGCGCTGAATCCGCTGCTGAACCCCAATCAGCGGGTTGTCGACGGACTTTTTCTCTTCAATGTCGCCACGTCGGTCCTGTGGGTTGTCCTGCTGCACGCGCTGGTGCGCCGGCCGCTGTTCCTCCATCTGGCGCTGGCGCCTCTTTACCTCACGACGGCGATCGATCTGTTCCTGCTGTGGACCTTCAAGGCGCGCCTGTCCAGTGGTTACGTCACCATCGCGCTGACCGACTATGCCGACGCAGGAGAGCTGCTGGCCTCCTACGCGAGTTCGGTCTCGCTGGCGGCTGCCGTGTTGGCCGGCGCTTATCTGCCTGGGCTCTTCCTGATCCGGCGCGTGCATCGCGCACGCAAGCTGGGACTGGCCGCCTTGGCGCTTGTGCTGCTGACGGCGCTGTATGGCGTGGCGATCGGTCGCGGATTGCGGAGGGGTGTGTTGCCAACCCGTGTCCTGATGGACGTGGTCGGCAAGGAAATGGGCGCCCCCTTCGGTGCAGTCGCACAAACCGGATTGGCACTGCAGCTGCACGCGGCCAGCCGCGACCTTCGCCGACTGCGAGACGGCTTCAGCTTCGCTGCGACCAAACCGGCGTCCGAGCGGGGCGAGGTCTACGTGTGGGTGATCGGCGAATCGGCGCGGCCGCAGAACTGGTCGATGTTCGGCTACCGGCGGCAGACCAATCCCCTGCTGGGCTCGATGGCGGGGATCACTGCGCTGCCCGACATGCTGACCACGGCCCCGCACACATCCGTCGCGGTGCCATCGATGCTCAGCCTGGCTCCCATCACCGATTGGCCGGCGATCACGGCCAGCAAGTCTGTGGTCGGCGCATTCAACGAAGTGGGCTTCAAGACCTATTGGCTGTCGGCGCAGGAAGCCGACAGCTGGGGCGGGCTCATCCCGCAGATCGCGGCCGAGGCCAAGCGCCGGCGCTACTTCGATCGCGCGCAGGACGGCGCGATGCTCGGCGAATTCCACGCGATTCTGCAGAGCGCTGCGCCCGGCGACAAACTCTTCATCGTCTTGCACACGAAGGGCAGCCATTTCGAGTATTCACGGCGCTATCCACCCGCTTTCGCCCGCTTCGGTTCGCCCGACCCGTCACGCCGCGAGCGACTGATCGACGAGTACGACAACAGCATTCTCTACACCGACTGGTTTCTCAGCGAAGTCATCAACGGTCTGGCGGCACGCAAGGGGAACAGCGCGCTGATCTACGCGTCCGATCATGGCGAGAATCTGCTCGACGACAAGCAGCAGTTGTTCGGCCACGCGCTCGGCAACGACTATGACCTGCCTGCGGCGGCGTTCATCTGGTTGTCGGACGGCCTGCGGCGCAGCCAGCCCGAACAGATGCAAGCGTTGCAGCGCAACAGCGGCGCGCATTTGAGCCTGTCCAATCTTCCCCACTCGCTGCTCGATCTGGCGGGCATTCAGGCGCGCGGCTTCGACGCGCAGGCCAGCCTGTTCAACTCGCGGTTCGAGGCGAAGCCGCGCTGGTACATGGTGCGCGGCGACTTGCGCCGGGAACAGCACCCGGCGCCGCTCGCGCCCTGACACTCGGGGACGCGTCAGGACTGGACGGCGCCGGCCGCGCCGAGCAGGTACTCCGCGCCCGCCCAGCGCAGCATCCGACGCGCCGATGGCGAGACATCCGCAACGGTGCGTGTCGCCTCGAGCCGCATGTTCCAGCCGTGCAACAGCGCCAGCAGTCCGATGGCCGAGCCGTCGAGAAACGAAACGCCCGAGAGGTCCAGCTCGATCGGCTGGCCGTGGCTGGTTTGGGTTTGAAGCAGGTCGCGCAACGCTCGCAGATTGTCCCGCGTGCACGCGCCGGCGAGGCGGATCACGGTACGGTCAGCCACGCGCTCGACGACTGCCTGCGGGTCCGACACGGCGCGCTTCGACAGTCGCCTGAATCGCAGGTACACGGCGTGCGGCAGCACATGTGTGACCATCAGACCGAGCAGCGCCCCGCCGTCGCGCGCGTAGCGGCGCCACAGCGCGGGCTCTTCGCTGATGCGCCACAGCCATTCGAGACGCAGGCCCTGGACCCATGCGGGAGCTCGCGCGACCGTGCCGGCGGCGAAGTTGACGACAGCGCCCAGGTGGCTGACGAGCGGCGCCGAGATGCGCGAGAGGTTGCGCTGAATCCAGGCCTGGCCCTTCTTGGCGCCGAGCGAAACCACCACCAGGTCGGCCCCCGATGCGTTGAGCTGTTCGAGTCTCGCCGCGTCGCTCATTTCATCGACGCTGCCGAAGCCCGGCGAGTCGAAGCCCACACAACGCATGCCATTCGCCGAGGTGTTGATTCGCTCGCACGCCGCTTGGGCGGCGCCATCGGGCCCGCCAAAAAAATAGACCTTCATCGGCGCAGCGTCGCCGCGCGCACACAAGCCCTCGAAAAGGCTCGCGCCCGCCACCCGTTCGGGCAACCGAATGCCCAGCAATCGCGCGATGGCGACGATGGGCCAGCCGTCGGCCAGGCTCAGGTCGCTTTGCAGGACCGAAGCGCGGAACTCGGCGTCGGTGAAGCAGGCAACCGCGAAGTTCAGGTTCGGCGTCGTGAAAAAGCAGCGGGTGCGGCCGCGCGCAGCGGCTTGTAGCCGGGCCTCGGCCTGGGCCTGCGTCACAAGGTCGAAGGGCAATCCCAGCACACAGCACACGTCGCGCTGAAAGTCAGGCTGCATGGCGATTCGGCTGGGTCAGCTCTTCGATCGCGCGACGTTTGCCGACGATCAGGGCTCGCCATTGATAGCGGTGCAAGAACCGCCTGAAGCCCGGTTCTTCGTAGCGCGGCTTGCGCGCCAGCGCGCTCCTGATCCAACCCCACAACATCGCAAGACTGCCGAGAACGTAGGGCTTCTCGCCGAGCCGGTTCACGGCATTCGCCAGCATGTAGACGAAGCCGGTCCCCATGAAGTACTGACCGTAGCCGTGGCGCATGCGCCCGGTGAGAATGCCGCGCTGGCTCGAACCCATTGGTCGCAAGTGAATGAAGCGCAGGTCGGGCTCGTCCCAACTGCAGGCGATCCAACCGCGCATCCGGCAACGGTGGCCGTCGATGCCGTCCCACATGACGTCGCGCACGAATCCACCGAGCGCGGTGAAGCACGACATTCGGTAGAACTTGGTCGCGCCGATCGACGTTTCATCGCCGTGGCGTTCGTTGACCAACTGGCCGCCCTGGCGGATGTAGGCCTTGCCGCTGCAGGTCGCGAGGCGCGGGTCGGCTTCCATCCGCGCCATCAGCCCCTCGAAGTAGCGCGGCGGCAGGATCAGGTCGAGGTCGAGCTTGCAGACGTAGTCGTAGTCCTCGGGCCGGATTGTTTCGTAGCCGGCGTAGAACGCCTCGATGACGCCGGGGCCGACGGCGCGGACCCCACGATCGCTGCGCGTCACGATCTGGATCCAGTCGTGCTTGGCGGCGTAGTCGGCCAGGATGGCCGGCGATTCATCGGTCGAACCGTCGTCGACGATGACCCAGCGCGCGGGGCGCACGCTCTGCGCGATCACGCTGTCGAGCGTGTTGCGCATGTACTGGGCCTCGTTGCGGCCTGGAGAGATCAGTAGATAGGATCGTGTCATAGGGACGAGCGGACCAGATAATCAAAGACCGTCACGTCGTCTCTGCTATGAAAATGATGTGTCGCAAGCACGCGATCGCCAAACGAAGGTTCGATCTTTGCGATGCAGGTCTCTTCATAAGTATCATCGGTCAGTTCCACTATCTCATTGATCTGACAACCCTCCCCATATCGGTCGAAGCCTTGTCGCTGCGAAACGCGAAATACCTTCCCATCCTCGAACAGCAGTCCGGCGTTTCTTGCGCAGGAGGCGTCGAGCACAACTGGATTCTGAGCATGAGGGCGCCAGGATGTGCTCAGAGGCGAGTTTGCGGAGTAGGCAAACAGCGCCGAGCAATATTCTCCAGAGTTTGTCGGATCAACGTTGGTGAGCAGCCACCACTTGCCCGCCCGTTCGAACAGCATCGAATCGACCGCGCTTGAGTCGCTCATGATGGTCGCCTCAAGTTTCCAAACCAGTGGGAAATCAACACATCGATAGAGTCTGACGTCACGGTTTGCCGACGATTCCGGACACATCAGCAGATCGCCTTGATACTCGAACAAGTATGGAAATGAGAGATGAAAAGGCTCGTCGAGCACAATCCCGAGCCGCTCCGCGCCGCCCGCTCCTATTTCGTACACCGAAATTCGGCCGCGCCGGGCGGAATAATCGTAGTCTTCGACAAAGCAGTAGTCTCTGCCATTGCGCGAGATCACGAAGGGGTCGGCCAAGTACCCCCCAGGAGGATTCGGAATATTTATTCCGCGCCGCAACACCGCGTTTCTCCAACCGCTCCGAAGGAACGATACCTGCCATTTTTCGTCGCGCCCCGCGATTTTGCGGATCTTTTTCGCCGCCATCGATCCCAGCGACCGGCCAAGGTATGCCAACGATTGACGAGCTGTCGGCTGCCGAAAAAGCCTCTGGGAGTAGGGAATCGACGGAATCGGGGGCGGCAAACGGCCGAGAGACGCGATGCGGCCAAGAATCAACTTCAGGTAGTGGTTCGACTTCTCGTAGAGAGCAGCTTGATTCAGAAGATAATAGTGGCGGGTCGGAAAGTGCCCGCGCAACAGAACTTCGCCGCCATCAAGTTCCTCGCTAAGCCTTTGGAGCGTGAAGCCGGTGGTACTCTGCCTGTTGTATACCTCCCAAAATCCGGCAGGAACTCCCCGGTTAATTCGATTGTCAGCATGATGAAACGATACGACGCCAAGTCGCGAAGAGGACAGGATGTCCCCGCGAAGTATTCCGCCCCCACAGCGGATGAGAACGTCGAGGCCGAGTGATCGGATACGATTGATGTCCGCGGCAGCGAACCGGTACGACAGGCCGGATGAAGAAACTATCGGATCGAGCAGCAGGGTCTCCCTGATCAGCTCCTGCAAATTATATTTCTTCTGGTGATCCGAGTAGTTCTTGTCGCGACTCAGCCGAACGCGCTCGATGGCCATCAGAACATTGAATAACTTTCCCGATATCAGCGCGTACAAACCGAAATTACGCACCGATCGGATGAATCGCGGCGGCCAGTTCCTTGGCGCAATCTCTTGAGGCGCGGGATGAAGGATGAGATGTGTCACGACAAACTCAGATCTGGATATCATCCATCCAACCAGATCGTGGACGTACTTCGATCCATGAATACTGTCTGACAATATACCTACGCGGATGACGTTGGAGTCGCTCATATTTCACTTCGCTGCCCTGAGGCGGCGACTGCGGCATCGAATAGCTGCGCCAACTTATGCGTCTCGGCGTTGACATCGTGCGCACCGAGTACATCGGTGCGGGCTGTGTCGCCCCGCAGACGCAGCTCGTTGTCATCGGCCGCCAGGCACGCTTGCATTGCCGCTGCCAGCGCGACAACGTCGCCGGCCGGAAACAGCCACCCGTTGCTTCCGTTGCGTACCAACTCCGGAATTCCGGCCAGGTACGGCGCAATGACTGGCCGTCGCGCGGCCATCGCCTCCATGATGACGACCGGCAAGCCTTCGGACAGGCTCGGTACGACAAGTGCTCGCGCCAGGCCAAGTTCCCGTTCGATGGCGGCTGAATCCAACCAGCCGGTGATCCGGACACGGGCTGCCAAGCCCAACCGCAGTATCTGTTCCTCGATTTCCGCTCGCATCGGCCCATCACCCGCCAATGCAAGCTCGAATTCGATGCCGGCCGCAGTGACAAGCTGAGCCGCTTGTACCAGCAACAGTTGTCCCTTTTCTTTGGACAGCCTGCCGATGCACAGCAAACGGCGACTGCGCTGCGTGGCCGGTGATGCGGTCTTTCCATACTCAGGGTCAAGTCCGCAGCGCACCACTCGCACACGATCCCACAGGCCATGCGGAACCCACTTGAAGAACTGGCTGCGGCCGAAGGAGCACACGGCCACGACGAATGCGGCGTGTCGCACGGTGTGCTGGAGCCCGATTTGGGCTGGCCTGTCCATGATGTCGGACCCGTGAGCCGTGAAGCTGTACGGCGGACCGTCGAGTTCATGGGCCAGCATGGCCAACTCCGCAGGGTTGGTCGCAAAGTGTGCGTGCAGGTGCAGGGCGCCTTGCGCCGAGGTCCATCTGCGGATCACGCAGGCCTCTGCCAAGTAGGCCAGATGCACGGCCAGCGGCCGGTCAGATTCGCGTGACATCAGCCACGCCAGTCTTGCTGCCTTCAACAAGCGCCGCGGCGAGACAAGCGCGGTGCGGACCAACGCCGACAAGAGCCCGCGGACTCCGCGGACAAGAACATACTGGGTCAGAGTGCGCTCTGCCAAGTCCTGTGGGTCGATGAGGTCGGTGTCCCAGCCGCGCAGTGCAATGCGCTGCACCACGATGCCCTGGCTCTCGAGTGCGTGGATCTCGCGGCGAATGAACGTGTGGCTGCCCGCGGGGTACTGGTTCACCAGGTACGCAACGCGCAAGGGAGGGGAACGTTCGAGCATCAGTTCTTGTAGTCGAAGTTGGCCGCGGACGCCTTTCCCAGACGGTTGCGGTGCCAGAACTGGCACTGCCCCAGCCACTCCGGCAACTTACCCAGCAACAAGAACGCGCCGCGCAACAGTCGTTCGCGGAAGGCTCCCGTCACGGTGGAAGCCGTTCGAAAGACTTGCAGTGGGTAAAGAAGGAGCAGAACAAGTGCGGACCAATTCCACGCGAACCAAGCTGCAAGCGTCACGCAGGGCAGTATGAAGACCCAAAACCAGGGCCGAATCAGCTGCACCCTGACGCGCCGCTCACTGCCCCGGCCGTGGGTAGCGACAGCCTGCGCGTACCCAAAGCCAACGCGCTTGCTGCGCTTCCACCATTGTCCGAAACGCAGCATCGCCGCGTCGTGCCAGGCCATGTGATCGGCCAGCCGCCAGATCGTCGAGCCGCGTTGGCGAAGGCGCTGGCACAACTCGGGCTCTTCGCCCGCGACCAGGTCTTCGCGGAAGCCGCCGACCGAGGCAAACAAGTCGCAGCGCATCATCGCGATCCCGCCGCAGGCTTCGGTCTGCCCGGTCGGCCGGTCCCATTCGATGTCGCACAGCCGGTTGTAGACCGATCGTTCGGGGTATCGCTCGCGCAATCGCCCGCAGACACACGCCACCTCGGGCCGCGCTGTCAGGAAGTCGACCGCCGCGGTCAACCACCCGGCGCCCACTTCGCAGTCACCGTCGACGAACTGCACAAACCGGCTCTGCGGATTGCGATCCAGCAGGCGTGCAAAGCCGGCGTTGCGAGCCCGCGCGGCGGTGAACGGGATGCTCATGTCCAGCGCCACGACCTCGATGCCCATGCGCTGGGCCAGCGCCACCGATCCGTCGGTCGAACCCGAATCGACGTACACCAGAGATCGTGTCGACTCGATCAGCGATTCGAAGCAGCGCCGCAGCCGCTCGCCTTCGTTGCGCCCGATGACGACGACGCCGACACCGCTCATCGCGACTTCCGATGCCATCGACTCAGACGCTCCGCACCCGGGCTTGCCATTGGCCGACGGCGCGCGACAGGCGCCTTCCGGCTTCGATCCAGCGTTGCTCAAAGTAGAAGGTCGACAGGTGGGAGATCATGAAGGTGACGCCGATCAGCAGCGGGCGCTTTGCATATTTGACCAGAGAGTCGCCCGTGCCCAGCCAGGTGAACATCAACACATGGTGCGAGACATACAGGGCGAACGAGATCGCGGCAATGTAGCGGAGCGTGCGTGTCTTCAACAGCTCGACCAAGGCACCGGCCGGGTTGAACAGCGTCGTGCCCACCAGCAGCGCCGCGACATAGGGCCGGATGTAGTTCAGCGGACCGGCGTCGGGATGGCTGCAAACCGCCAGCAGCGCGAGCAGCGCATAGGCATTGAGGCGGCCGATCATCTGCGCCGGACGCGGCCCGAAACGCTCATCGAAAACCATCGCGAGAACGGCGCCGGCAAGAATCTCGTCGACCCTGCGCGAAGTCACCACATCGACATACGCCTCCTCGACGATGCGGTGGCCGGTGACGGCGAGACACAGCGCCGGCAACAGGTACAGGCCACGAACGCCGAGCACGCGCACCAGCAGCGCGATCCCGACATAGAACTGCATTTCGACGCACAGGCTCCAGAGGTGGCTTGCGACGTGAACCAGGTGCTGGGGCGGCAGGTTGGCGTAGAAGAGCAGGTTCGGCGCGTAGTCGTCGGCGCTCGCGTCGGTCCACACCAGCACCACGAGCATGCACAGCCATGCGAGCGGCACGATGCGGAAGAAGCGGCGGATCAGGAAGTCGGAGATGCTGGCGTGGTGCAGCAGGAATCGGGTGATCAGGAATCCCGACAGCGTGAAGAACAGCGCCATCCCCATCGGGCCGGCCATCGCGTTCAACTGCAGCGACTTCGGGCCCAGCGGCAGCAGGTGACAGGCGAGCACCAGCAGGATGCTGATGCCGCGCCAGCCGTCCAAAACGGCCAGTCGCGCGGCCCCGTCCGATGTTTGCTCTGTCACGGCTTCTTGGGTTGAGAGGAACATTGCACTAAAGCCTTGCATTGTCGCGCCGTCCTTCGCAGCGATCGACAATCGGCGCCTCCATCGCCCTTAAAATTCGACAGAACCTCCACAAATTGCCGATGAATTCGCTGAAGAAAGCCTGGTCGTCCCGTCGCGAAGTTGCTGATGCGCTGGTCTATTGGTCGGGAGCAGGGCGGGTTTTCGAGGCACTCGCGAAGCCCGAAGGGGCGATCGTGCTGATGTTCCACAGCGTCGCCGACAGCGAGCATGCGGCCTACATCGACCCGCCGAACCGCATCAACCCGGCGCTGTTCGAAAGCCAGATGGCGTTCCTCGCGAAACATCGCAGCGTCGTGTCGCTGCCGCACATGCTGGCTGCGCTGCGAGCCGGTGAATCGCCGCCGAGCGGCACCGTGTGCATCACCTTCGACGATGGTTACCTGGACAACCTGACCGAAGCGGCGCCGATCCTGCACAAGTACGGTTTGCCGGCCACGGTGTTCCTTGCGACCGGCTACGTGGAACGCGGCGAAACGCAGTGGGCCGATCGGCTTCACACGATGCTCGAGCAGCGAACGGCCAGTGGATTGCGCATCCCCGAGCTCGGTATCGACGAGGCCGATGTCGGCGCCGGCGCCCGGCGTTACGGCGTCACGCGAAAGATTCACGCCGCGCTGCTGACCGCGCTCTACGACGAACGCCAGCGCCTGCTCGGCGAGATCGAGCGCCAGCTCGCACCGCGCACGCTCGGGCCGCGTGTGACGATGACCTGGGACGACGCCCGCGAGCTTCAATCCAAGTACCCGCTGTTCAGCTTCGGCGGCCATACCCGCGAGCACATCGACCTGAGAACGCATGGTGGCGAGACCGCGCGCGCCCAGATCGAGGGCTGCGCGCAGGACATCCGGCGCGAGCTGGGAATCGAATCCGAAGTGTTTTCATTTCCCTACGGCCGCTGGTGCGCCGAGACGCAGGCGATTGCGCGCGACGCGGGCTGGAAGTTCGCCGTCGGTGCAGGCAACGACTTTCGCATCGGTGCGTCGAGTGACCGCTTCGCACTGCCGCGCGTCAATGCACCGAAGACGATGACCGAGCTGCGCTTCAGGACCAGCGGCGCCTACCCGGCGAGCTTGCGCGTTCTGGGGCTGGCCTGACATGGCCCAGGCGAACCTGGCCCGGGCTAACGCGGGCCGGCCCGTCACCGCGGTGATCGTGACCTACCAATCCGCGGCCACCATCGGGCCCGCGCTGGCCTCGATGCGGCGCGGCTTCGATGCCGGGTTGCTCGAGTGTGTTGTGGTCGACAACGGCAGCGTCGACGCCACGCTCGACATCGTCGGCCGCGAGGCGGGCTGGGCGCGCATCGTCGCGACCGGCAAGAACAACGGGTTCGGGCTCGGCTGCAACATCGGTTTCGAGAAGGCGACGACGCCCTACGTGGTCTTCGTCAACCCCGACGCCGTGATCGAGCCCGATGCGCTTCGAACCATGCTGTCGTTCATGGACGGCCACCCCGCCGCGGGCATTGCCGGCCCGGCCATCATCGAAGGCGACGCAGCCGACAGTGCCGAGTACCAGATGACCGGCAAGCGGCCGACGCCTGCGAGCGTGCTGCGCGCCGCGATCCCGATGATCGGCCGACCGGTGCCGTCGTACCCGATTCTTCCCGGCGCGGCGCCTTCGCGCACCGAGTGGGTCTGCGGCGCCGTGCTGATGGCGCGCAGCGAGTTGATGCGGCGCCTGAACGGCTTCGACCCGCGCTTTTTCCTCTACTGGGAAGAGACCGATCTTTGCCTGCGCGCCGAACAGACAGGCTTCGAGGTCTGGGCGCTCGGTGCGGCGGTCGCAACACATGTCGGTGGGGCCAGCACCCAGAGCGACGACACGAAGATTTCCGGCTGCATCGCGAAGCACTACTTCCAGAGCCGCCACTACTACCTCGCCAAGCACCACGGCCGCCTTGCGGCGGCAGCGGCCGAGCTCGGCGAATTCGTGCTCGTGGCCCTGGGCGCGCTGCTCGACGTGCTGCGTGGGCGCGGGATGCGGCGCCTGCGGCCACGCCTGCAGGCACGCCTGTTCAGCCAGCCCGCGCGCCGCTGATGAGCCTCGCCTATCGCTTGCTGCGGGTGTCCGAACTCGACCAGCCGTTGCTCGAGGCATGGCGGCGCATCCGGGCCGCGACCCCCGCGCTGGCCAGCCCGTACTTCGCGCCGGAGTTCAGCCAGGCCGTTGCCGCGGTGCGCAAGGACGTCTGGGTCACCGTGATCGAAAGCGATCAGCGCCCGGCAGGCTTCTTTCCGCATCAGCGCTCGTCGACCGGCATGGGAAAGCCGGTCGGTGGTCCGCTGTCGGACTTTCACGGCGTGATTGCGGCGCCGGACTGCGAGTGGGAGCTTGCCGCGCTGATGCGCGCGTCGCGCTTGTCGGTCTGGGCGTTCGACCATCTGGTCGGCGATGTGGCCAGGTTCCGCGGCCATTTGCTGTCCAGCGAACCTTCGCCGCAGGTCGGCCTGGGCTGCGGCTACGACGCCTACGTCGAGGGGCGCCGCGCGGCAGGCTCCGACTACATCCGCAAGACCGAAGGGCTGGCCCGAAAGCTCGCCAAGGACTGCGGCGAGCTGAGCTTCTCGCTGCACGACGGGAGCGCTGCCGTGCTGAACCAGCTCTTCGAATGGAAGACCCAGCAGTACCAGCGAGCGCGCCTGATCAACATCTTCGGCGTTGCCTGGACTCGCGATCTGCTGCACCGGCTGGCAAGCATTCAGGAGCGTTCCTTTGGCGGTCTGGTGTCGGTGCTGCGTGCCGGCGACAAGGTCATCGCGGTGCATATGGGGATGCGCTCGGATGGCGTCTTCCACTATTGGTTTCCGGCCTATGACCCGGAGTTCGCGAAGTACTCGTCCGGCATCATCCTGTTTCTGCGGATGGCGCAGACGCTCGCGGCCGACGGTGTCGGCATCATCGACCTGGGCAAAGGCGAGTCGCAGTACAAGCAGCGCCTGATGACCGGCGCCGTCGATGTGCACCTGGGCATGGTGGAAGTGCCCTCGTGGCTGGCCAGCGCCAGGCAGCTTCAGCGGCGCGCCGAGACAGCGGCCCAGAGCGGCGGGCTCGCCGCGGCGCTGCGCCTGCCGCTGAGGGCGATCCGCCGACTGGAACGGGAACGCAAGTTCAAATGACGATCGCGCCTGCCCCTTCCACTCCGTCTGTCGCATCCCGCCACATGCCGGGCCTGGACGGCCTGCGCGCGCTGGCCGTCATCGCCGTCGTGTGGCACCACACCCACCCGGGTTACGCGGGGGTGCCGATGTCGCACAACGGCTTCCTTGGCGTCGACGTGTTCTTCGTTCTGAGCGGCTTTCTCATCACCACCTTGCTGCTCGGCGAGCGGGCTGCCAAGGGCAGCTTCTCGCTGACGAAGTTCTACATTCGCCGCTCGCTGCGCATCTTTCCGCTGTACTACGCGGTGCTGGCGCTGTTGGCGCTGTACTTCCTGGGCTCGAGTGCCGCTTCACAGCGAACCGTCTTCCTGAGCGAGCTGCCATTTCACGCGAGCTACACCAGCAACTGGGTGCACCTCGGCTCGCTGATGGCGATCACCTGGTCGCTGTCGACCGAAGAGCAGTTCTATCTCGCGTGGCCTCCGCTGCTGGCCGCGCTGGGCATGCGCTCGTTGTGGGTGCTGGGCGCCTTCCTCGCGCTGAACCAGGCGATCAACTTCGGCTTCCTGCATGGAACGCTGGCGTCGCTGGGCATTCCCTACGACGACCTGCCGATCCTGCAGATCACCTTCACGCCGATCCTGCTCGGTGTGTTCCTGGCCTTTGCGCTCCGGCTCGAAGCGGTCAAGCGCTGGCTGGTCGGGCTGCCGTCCTGGGCCCTTGCTCTCAGCTGCGTCCTGGCCGTCGCTGTCGCGAACGTCCCCGGCGACATCCGGGGCTGGCCGCGGCTTGCGTTTCATCTGGCCACAGCGCTGGTGATCGCCCAAGTGGTGACGCGACCGACGTCGCGAATCGCCAGCGACGCGAGCAGTAGCAGACATCCGATGATGAATGCGCTGCGGCCCGACAGCAGGTCCAGCCAGCGCCGAACCCTGGCATCGGACTTCGCGCGCTGGAACATCAGCGAGAGCAGGCA
>OBEQ011206646.1_pt1 | contig 22422 bp, 24 predicted proteins | sample 1670901 | NCBI WGS metagenome assembly OBEQ01 (sample SAMEA104232315, study PRJEB22302) | groundwater metagenome | biome: forest; feature: aquifer; material: groundwater | place: USA | collected 2011-08-07 | depth 5.4 m
AAGAAGGGAAGTGAACTTGTCTTTCTCGGCGCGAAAGAAAAATTCTTTGCCGTTGAGGTGGGATATTTTGCTCCTGCACAAACAGAAAAAACGGAACTTGCTGCGGGTGAGATCGGCTACATTGTTTCGGGAATAAAACGCCCTGGAGTTGCAGGTGTCGGTGACACGGTTACTTTGGCAAAGGATCATTTACCCGCACTTGCCGGTTATGCAAAGCCACGCCCGGTCGTGTGGGCATCGGTATTTCCCGAAAGCCAGGATGACCTCGCAATGTTGCGTCAGTCGCTCGAGCGTCTCCAGCTTTCCGACTCTTCGCTGACATTTGAAGAAGAAGCATCCGGCAACCTGGGTCGCGGCTTTCGGTGCGGTTTCTTGGGGATGCTTCACCTTGAGATCATCACGGAGCGTTTGAAGCGTGAATTCGATCTCGAGCTTGTGGTGACGACTCCGACTATTACGTACGAAATAACGCATGCGCGCGGTGGTGCAGTTGAGATTATTTACTCTCCGGCATTGTTTCCCGACGACGGGCAGATAAAGTCCGTGCGCGAGCCGTGGATCGACGGCGAGGTTATACTCCCGCCCGACTATGTGGGCCCGGTCACACAGCTCCTCTATGAGCATGAGGCAGAGACAGGGAATACCGACATCTTCGGTGAGAACCGTTTTAAAATTGAATTTAAAATGCCGCTGCGTGAGCTGATGCGCGGCTTCTTTGACAAGCTCAAGTCCGTTTCCTCCGGATTTGCGAGCCTTGCTTATGAACTCGGGGGATTTCGCGATGCTGAGGTAACACGCATGGATATACTCGTGAATGATGAAGTTGTCTCGGCCTTCTCGCGCGTAGTCTCGAAGCGTCGTGCACAAGAAGAAGCGGAAGCCGCAGTAAAGAAGCTCGCCAAGTCGATGCCACGGCAGATGATTGTGGTGAAGATGCAGGCGAAAGCGATGGGTCGCATCATCTCATCAGAGCGCCTTTCGGCATTAAAGAAGGATGTAACCGGGTATCTTTATGGGGGTGACATTACCCGCAAGATGAAACTGCGCGAGAAGCAAAAGAAGGGGAAGAAGAAGATGCAGGAGATGGGGAAGGTAAATATACCGCAAGATGTGTTTATCAAAATGATCAAACCCGAGGAATAGCTGCTGTTTTTGGCGAATTTCTTCGTTGACTTCAACGAGCGGTCCGATGAACGTACGAGGAGTACGTCCATTCGGACACGCTCATTTCGTCGCCTCGAACTTCATCCAAAAACAGCAGCTATTCTGGGTTGGAACTTTGTGAGCTGCTTTTTCTGTACAAAAAACCCGCACGTTTGGTACGTCGGGTTGTTGGAACTGATGTGGGTCAGGGGAGATGGGCCTGGAGCATTTCGTCGGTGGGGTGAAAAAGTTTTCCGTCTTTTTGCAAGAACTCTGCTGAAACAATTCGTGCCTCCTCTCTGTAGAAGAGCGCGAGGCCCAGTCTGTAGTATTCCCACACGACTTGAATACACTTCAACGCGGATTTATTTGCAGGAACGACCACGCGACATTTGCGATAAGGGCGCATACCTTCTTCTTGAATGACAATGAAATGCATTATCCACGCGCCGTCTCCTGACTGCTCTCCAGTCAACCGTACGTCGAGCATGGCGAAACTCCTTTACTGCAAAGTGCTATTTTTATAGTACGAGGTTGTGCTTTATTGTCAATTTTCCTCTGTAGCTGGATTTTTATGAAGAAAACTGTGCATAAAAATGTCGACAAAATTGCTTACACAATGCATAGTGAATGATAAATAAAGCCCAATATCAAGGGAATAAATGCATTGACTTTTTCTAAAAAATAGTGTATAATATAACCATAATAACCAATCAAAATTTCTATGAAAGAAGGACAACTCGACAACTCAATTGATTTTAATGAAGCAGAAGTAAATGCTTACATGGCCGAGCAAGGAGTTGTTTCACCCACCCAGCAGCAAGCTGCCGAAGTGACTCCGCTTGAAATTCTTCCCGAAGATTGGAATCAGGATCCAGCCACCACTGCACAAGAGGTTACGCCAACGAGTGTACCCGAGACTACGGCTGCTGAGATCAGAGATGCGGTTGCTGCACGAGGTGTAGATATTGAACTACCTCTGGGAGAGACTGCACCCCAAACAGTTGACCTTGAATTTTCCCCGGAGGTTCCGACCTCGACCATAGAGGTACTCCAAAGTACTGCAGAGAAACACGCAACTGCGGAGAAGTCTGATATGCAACAGGCATTTGAATATTTTAAAGCCGGCTCAAAACTGATGGTTGGTCGGGCCGGTGCGCTACTTTCACGCTGGGGAGAGCGGGGAGTCGAATTTGCCGCAGGAATACCTCAAAGAATAGAAAGAGCGGCAGAGAAAACCGCCAATGCGCAGGATCGGGCAGTTGAATTTGCTGCGGGGCTACCCCAGCGAGCACAGCGTGCCTTCGAGGGCTCTAGTGCTGAGCGCGCAGTCGAATATGTTGCCGGAACACCACAACGAATAGATCGAGCTGTGGAGAACGCGGCGAATGCCATTGAGCGTTCAGTTGAGTATGTTGCAGGTACGCCACAGCGAATAGAACGTGCGGTAAGCGCGGCAAGTAGTGCAGTAAAAGAGAAAACACTGGAAAAAGTTAATCAGGGCAAAGAGGCGCTCATAAGCGGGGCTGAGTTTGTAGCCGAAAAGATGAACTCGGTTACGGAGAAAGCAGAGAATGGCCTTAGATCCGCGTGGGAAAAAGTAAAAAGTAAAAAGAACGACATTAAGCGGGGACTTATCTCGAGGAAACTCAATTATTACGTTTCAAAAGGTCAGCGTATTTCAGCGAAAGCCCAGGCTAAGGTCGACGACATGCAAATGAAAGCAAACTCAGCTCGTGGCGCACTCGTCAAAATGCAATCGGCTAATTAACAGATATTATGAATACAAAAGAAGAAATTTTAGCGATCGTTAATGAGCTTGATCTTGATCCAAAGACAAGAGAAAAACTGATCCGCATGATCGAGGCGGTTGAAGGCGGTACTCTCGATGACGACACCCTCAGTGAGATCAAGGTCATTTTGCTCGAAGAAGAAGAGCGCGCGCTCGATGCAGCCGCTGCTGAGCTCGGCATTGATGTCGTGAATGATCCACAACTGAAAGAGGTGGAAGAAGAGTACAAGTCCGAAGTGGCACAGATCAAAGCGGACTTCGATGCCGATATGGCAGGGCTTGATGGGCAGCTTGAACAACTTGAAGCAGCAGAAAAACAATTGCAGGGAGCCGATGATGCAATGCAGATCGATACACTCACGGCATCACTGAAAGCGTAATAATGTTTTCAATCGCATAAAAAAAGCCCGCCGATCCGGCGGGCTTTTGCGCGAACTGTTCAGGTGACAAGTCCGGGGAAGTCCATCTCGAGTTGCTCGGGTAGTCCTTTGAAATTGAGTTCACGGGCGATGCGGTGCGCTTCGCGTGCATGCACAAGCGCGCCTTCTGCATCTTTGAGGTGGCAATGTGTGAAGGCTGCAATCTCCCAAACTGCTTGCAGTCGTTGGTGGGGGGACTCGTAGGTCGCAAGAGGGTGATAGACGTGAAGTTCGCTGTAGACCCTCACTGCGTCGTTTTTTTGACCGCGACGTATGTATGCCTTCAATAGAAGTGCACGTCCGGTTTGACGTACACCGGATGGATTGGATTGCTTCACCATCCTTAAACCCACAGTGATCGTGTATCTCGGACTAAAAGAAAGAAGAAGCGAGTGCACCACGTCGATGAGCTTTCCAAACATGACCATCTCCTGACAAAATGTTGAAAACAATAGCTTTTCTATAAAAATATAAACATAAAAGAACTTAATAGTCAATCTTTTTTCATCTTTTGACTCTGTGGGGGCGTTCACGTAGAATGCGAATACTATGTTCAGCCGATTCTATAACATGCTCGGAAGTGATATTGGAATTGACCTCGGTACCGCAAATACCCTTGTATATCTTCGCGATCACGGCATTGTTATCAACGAGCCATCCGTTGTTGCGCTCAACCAGAAAACCAATCGGGTTGTTGCGGTGGGTACCGATGCAAAGCAAATGCTTGGGCGAACTCCGGGACACGTGGTCGCCATCCGCCCGCTCGTCGACGGTGTGATCTCAGACTTTGAGGTGACCGAAGAGATGCTTGCGCACTTCATTAACAAAGCTCAGAAGATGTCGAAGAAGCAGGGGAGACCGCGCGTTGTTATTGGAGTGCCTTCTTCAATCACGAATGTTGAGACGCGTGCAGTGCGCGATGCGGCGATGAATGCGGGTGCACGTGAGGTCTATATCGTCGAGGAGCCGATGGCAGCGGCGATTGGTATTCGTCTCCCGGTTAAAGATCCGGTCGGTTCGATGATCATCGACATCGGCGGCGGGACAACTGATATCGCGGTGATTTCGCTTGGAGGGATCGTAAATTCGAAAAATCTGAAGATTGCAGGTGATCGTTTCAACAGCGACATCACATCGTATATTCGCGATGAGTTCAAGATCCTCATCGGCGAGCGTACTTCAGAAAATGTAAAGATCGCGATTGGCTCCGCAATGAAACCCAATGAGCCGCTTGAAGCTGCGATTCGCGGGCGTGATCTTTTGACCGGACTTCCTCGCGAGGTGATCGTGACTGATGCCGATATTCGCGAAGCGCTTGCACAGTCGATCCAGGTCTTGGTTGACTCAACAAAGGAAGTGCTTGAAACGACTCCTCCTGAGATTCTCTCGGATGTCATGAACAAAGGGATCGTCTTGGTTGGTGGTGGCGCGCTTATTATTGGGCTTCCAGAACTTCTTGCACAGTCTTTGAAGATCCCCGTTGCGACCGCAGATGATCCGTTGACGGCGGTTGCGCGCGGTACCGGGATCGTCATTGAGAATATTGATGAGTTTCGGGAGGTACTCATAGAACACGACAACGAACTTCCCCCGAGATAAACTTCCAAATTTGACGCCTTTCAGTTTTTTCATCACCAAAAGGTTTGGAAGCAGTATCACACATACAGCTTCTTAAACACTTCCGGTGCGAAAAAACTGAAATTCATTCAAGTTATGAAAGTTTATCCATTTCTCTACGTACTACCTACTACCTTCTATTTACTATCTTCATGATTACGAGTTTTCGACACGATAATGAACGAAAGTTGAAACGCCGAAAGATACTGGGGGCGGTTTTTTTCTTCGCGGTCCTTATTTTTCTTGTGCGTGGCCCTCTGACGAATTCGCTGAGTGGCGTGCTTGTGGAGATCGGACGCCCATTTTGGTCGGTCGAGGAAGGCGCGCGTGGAACACTTGCTGATGTTGTTGCACTCTTTTCATCGAAGCTCGCACTGCAAAAAGAAAACGCGCAGCTCAAAGAGACGATCGATAGCATTGCCGTTGAAGCGCTCAGTCGCGATCGCCTTCGCGATGAAAACACTGAACTCAAAGCCGAGCTTGGGCGAGATCCAGAGTCTACATTGATACTTGGCAGGGTACTTGCGTCTCCCGCAGTTTCTCCCTATGACACGCTTATCATTGATGCGGGTACGGATCATGGTGTCACCATCGGAATGGATGCATATACTGACGGTGATTTTGTCATCGGACGCGTAACTCGTACATGGAAACGCAGCGCCCTTGTAACGCTCGTTTCTTCGCCTGATAATGAATTCTCCGTAGTGGTCGGCTCGAGTTCGATTCCCACACTTGCACATGGCATGGGTGGGGGAAATATTCGCATTGTACTCCCGAGGGGTTCCTCTGCCAGTATCGGTGATCTTGCGGATATTCCCCAACTAGCGAACAGTTATGTCGGTGTCGTGGCAACGATCGACCAACCCGAAGGTAGTTCGCTTGAGACACTCTTCCTTCGTTTGCCATTTAATATTAACCAAATACGCTGGGTATATCTTGCGGTTCCACAGGAAGATAATAACGCGTTTGAGCAAAAAAATCGCACGAAAGCATTATGAAGATGAGTCATTTTTCTCCACTGCGGATTTTTCTGAACCTACTTCTGGTCGTTGGTATGTTTACTTTTCCATTCTGGCTTTTCATTATGCTTCTTGTGGCCGGACTCCTCTCTATTCCGTTCTATTATGAGTCACTGGTTTTGGTGGTGCTCTGTGACATCCTCTATCATGGCGGAACTTCATCCCACCAGTCTTTCATTGTTTTGCTTTTTATGTTCGCGTTGTTCGCGTGCGTCGAGGTGTTGCGTGCGTTTATTCGGGAACGTGCCATCGGCTTCTAGTGCACTTGTATGGCAGACCGTTCGCAATACAATCGACACAAAGATATCGATCCTGACGAGATATTTCTCGATGATCGCAACATCCCCGAGTTCGACGTGCATCAATTTGAGGGTCGCATTGCCACTCCGATAACGCGTCGCACGATCATCCTGCTCGGACTTTCATTTTTCGCACTTGGATCACTTTTTATTTTCCGTGCCGGAGTGCTTACGATCGGGGAGGGGAAGCTTTACGCACAGAAAAGCGAACAAAATAGACTTGAGCACCAGCTCCTGTTCCCGGAGCGTGGCGTGATTACTGATCGTAATGGCAAAGAGCTCGCATGGAATGTGCCAAGCACGGAAGAGCTGGGTTTTTCGCTTCGCCAGTATACTGAGGATCCTGGTTTTGGTGATATCCTCGGATTTTTGCATTATCCTGCACGCGATAAATCAGGGGTGTATTATCGTAAAGATTATCAGGCCGATGTCGGCATTGAGGCCTATTATAATGACGTTTTAAAAGGGAAGACGGGGCTGCGTATCATTGAGACAGACGCGCTGGGCAATGTGATGTCATCAAACGTGATCGATCCGCCACTCAAGGGCGAGAGTTTAAAGCTCACCATCGATGAAAGACTCCAGTCAGAAATGTATAAGACCATCGGCAAGGTTGCGCGAGAACAAAATTACCTTGGTGGTACGGGTGCGATCATGGATATCACGAACGGAGAATTGCTTGCGATGGTTTCATATCCCGATTTTGATCCGAATGTGATGACCTCAGGCGATGATCGCGCAAAGATCAATGAATATAACAACGACAAAGGCACACCATTCCTTAACCGAGCGATCAGCGGTTTGTTCGCCCCGGGGTCGATCGTCAAACCGATGTTTGCGATCGGTGCGTTGAATGAAAAGATCATCACACCTGAAACACAGATTCTTTCTATCGGTTATATCACTATTCCCAATCCATATTTCCCCGATAAAGAAAGCAGGTTTAACGACTGGAAGAATCATGGTTGGCTCGATATGCGTACGGCAATCGCTCAGTCTTCTGATGTGTATTTTTACGAAATTGCAGGAGGATTTCAGGGGCAGAAAGGTCTGGGTATAAGAAATGTTGAAAAATATGCACGTCTGTTTGGGTATGGCAGCACGACCGGGATCGATCTGTATGGTGAAGTTTCGGGGACGATACCAAATCCGGAGTGGAAAGCAAAAAACTTTCCTGATGATCCCACGTGGCGCATCGGCGACACATATTTCACAGGTATCGGGCAATACGGCATGCAGGCAAGCCTACTCCAGGCGGTGAAAGAAGCAGGCATACTCGCATCCAAAGGTCTTGTAGTACAACCACACTTAAACAGTGCATTGCCTCCCAGTACGTACCACCTTGATATTCCCGATGCATACTTCACTGTCGCGCAAGAAGGAATGCGAAAAGGCGCACTTGTAGGTACAGGTGCTCTCCTCAACGTTCCGTTCGTAAAGATCGCCACCAAGACCGGAACTGCGGAGCTTGGTGTAACAAAGGCGCGCGTGAACTCATGGGTCATAGGATTTTTCCCGTATGACAAACCCAAATATGCCTTTGCATTCGTGATGGATCGCGGTATCAAGGGCAACACGACGAACGCAACCTATGTCGCCAAGCAAGTATTTCAAGTGATGGCATCATCAACACCGGAATATTTTAAGTAAGGTTTGCTTGGAAAGAATTTAACAAAATCGTAATTATGAATTATAAGTAAAACAAGTTCTTTTTTTTGTCATATATATCAACACCACTCGGAGTGTAACTACCATGAAGCTTGTCACGCTGAATACGTGGGGAGGGCGGTCTCTTTATCCGCTCATGAAGTTTTTTGAGCGACGCGCGAAAGACACCGACATCTTCTGCTTGCAAGAAGTTTTTCACGCAGACCAGGTCGTGGTCGACGCTCGGCATCCAGGGCAACATGTGCATGCTCCGTTGTTCGGCAAAATCAGCGATGCATTGTCGGATTTCAATGGCGCATTTGCGGCGTTTGAGGACAACCCGCATCGCATGAGTTTGGCGATGTTTGTGAGAAAGACTATCGCCAGCAAATTTGCTGAAGACGTTGTTGTTCACAAGCCCAAAAATCCAAAAGAGACGGGAAGTGCGATTTTTTCGAGTCGTAAACTTCAGCACGTGACCGTAGAAACGCTACAGGGCGAGGTAACGATAGTGAATTATCACGGACTCTGGAACAACGGACCCAAGACAGATACACCTGAGCGCATTTTGCAATCGATAGCGATTACGAAATTTCTGGAGACCATACCCGGGCCAAGGGTGTTTTGCGGTGATCTCAATCTTTTGCCTGACACGAACTCGATGTACAAGCTTGAGGTAGGGATGCGCAACCTCGTAAAGGAGTTTGATGTAACGTCTACCCGTACGCCGTTGTATCGGCATTACGATGACCCCGATGAGCCGAATTTTGCAGACTACATTCTGCTCTCTCCGTCCATCCATGTCCTGCGGTTCGAAGTGCTGCCTGACCTCGTTTCGGATCATTCGCCGTTATTTCTTGAATTTGCATAGGATAAATAATACCCCCAAGATGGGGGTGTTTCTTTTTGTTCCGAGCAGGGGAGTTATCAGCTTAGGGGTCGTCAGCAAATAACTTCCTCGTTATTTGTGTTTACGGCCCCCTGTGCCACGTCCATAAGTTTAGAGGAACTTATTTATGGGCGGGGCCTCAGACTTTTATTGAAAAACGAATAATTTCCAGAAGTTCATTGACGAATTTTCGGCCCAGTGTTAAAACGTACTAGGATATTTGGTAAAAAGGAATTTGTAATGAAGCGCATCTTCGTGTTTTTCTTCGCACTCCTCTTGCCCATTATTGCTTGCGCTGAGATTGCGCTTCCGGATAGGGTTCCTGCGGAGTTCCGCTCGCTTACAGAAAAGCTTGCGGCAGTCCACTCATGCAGAGTTGGAACACTCGGTGTGGTAGCATACAACGCAATATCGGTTCCGGATGAAAAAGGCGCGACAAAAAATCTTCTGGTGTTCGCTACATTCGAAGGGGGCGGCCCGAAAGTTTTCTATGTGCGTGTTGGAGTCAAAAATGACATTGATCTTTATGATTCCTGGAAGACGTTTTACAAGGATGTCTACGGCTGGAAAGAAGTTGATAACACCGAAGCAATGAATCGTCTCCAATTTCGACATCATCACCCGTACGAGGAGGTGAGCGCCTTGCAGATGATGGGGTCAATCGCGACGGTTACAGACGTTCTGCCTGAGATGGTCTACTATAACTGCATAGGAAGATTTTAACTCTAAGCGGCGCTTTGCGCCGTTTTTTCTGTAAAATTTTGCGACAAATACAATAAATGTCAAAATCTGCAGTTGATTGTTCCTTTGTAAAAAGTATGTTACTATCCAATGCCATGGACACACAAAAGGAATATTTGAGTAAGGAAAAATTTGAAGAGCTAAAAGAGGAACTGGATTTTTTAACACACGTGCGCCGTAAGGAGATCGCTGAAGCGCTCGAAGCGGCCAAGTCACTTGGAGATCTCTCTGAGAATGCGGAATATCATTCCGCGCGCGAACTCCAGGCGGGTATCGAAGAGCGCATCATGGTACTCGAAGAGATACTGAAAAATGCCGTTATTGTTGGAGGAAAACACAAGACTGATGCCGTCGGTATCGGCTCACGCGTGAGCGTTAAGCGTGGAAAAGACACGAAGGAGTACACCATCGTCGGCAGTGAGGAGTCTGATGTTGCAGAGGGAAAGATCTCGAACAAGTCGCCACTTGGCGAGGCGATGATGGGAAAGAGAAAAGGGGATTCATTTGAATACTCGACTCCGAATGGAGAAATGAAGTGCGAAATACTTGAGATCAAGTAAGTAGTACGTAGGAGGTAGTACGTAGAAAATTCTTTTTCTCAACTACCTACTATCTACTACCTACTACCTACTAATCTATGGCATCTTTAGAGGAAATCCGCACTGAACGTTTAAAAAAGCTCGAAATATTAAAGTCGCGCGGTGTTGAATCATATCCTAGCAAAGTCGCTCGGGATTTTTCACTTGGAGAGGTGCGCAGCCGGTTCAGCGAACTCGAACCAAAGAAAGCCAAAGTTTCACTTGTTGGACGGATCATGGCGATCCGCGGACAAGGCGCCATACAGTTCGTCGTGCTGAACGACGGCACGGGAACTTTTCAGGGAGTTCTCAAACGCGATGTCCTCGGCGAGGAAGCAATGAACTTTTTTGGCGAGGTCGCAGACATCGGAGACTTCATTGGAGTGTCGGGTGAACTTTTTGTGACGCAGCGTGGCGAAGAGAGTATTGCGGTGTCGTCGTGGACGATGGCCGCAAAGTCACTTCTCCCACTTCCGGAAAAATGGCATGGGATCACTGACGATGACGAACGTTATCGAAAACGCTATCTTGATCTCCTCATGAATGAAGACCTGAAAGATCTCATTAAAAAGAAGTCGACCTTTTGGAAAGCTTCCCGCGACTTTATGCTCTCGGAAGGTTTTTTAGAGATTGAGACACCGACACTCGAGGTGACCACCGGAGGTGCAGAGGCGCGACCGTTCATGACTCACCACAACGATTACGATATGCCGGTATACCTGCGTATCTCGGTCGGTGAACTTTGGCAAAAACGTTTGCTTGCGGGAGGGTTTCCAAAAGTCTTCGAGATCGGACGCGTCTATCGCAATGAAGGCTCTAGTCCTGAGCACTTGCAGGAATTCACCAACATGGAGTGCTATGCGGCATACATGGATTATTTGGGCGGCATGGATCTTGTCGAGCGTATGTTGAAGGAGGTCCTACAAAAGACATTTAATACGCTCGTGTTTGATATCAAGGGTTTCCACGTTGATCTCTCGGGGAAGTGGGAAGTTATCGAGTATGTCCCATATGTGAAGTCGAAAACAGGAATCAACGTGCTCACCGCAAGTCTTGATCAAATGAAAGCAAAGCTCGAAGAGCTTGGCGTGAAATACGAAGGGGAGAATCGCGAGCGGCCCAACGACACATTGTGGAAATGGTGCCGCAAGACCATTGGCGGACCCACGTGGCTCATCAACCACCCCAAGCTTGTCTCTCCGCTCGCCAAAGTACGCAGTCAAGACAGAGAGACCGTCGAACGCTGCCAGCTCATACTTGCGGGGAGTGAGTTTTGCAATAGTTTCTCAGAACTGAATGATTCCCTCGACCAGCGGCAGCGCTTTGAATTGCAGCAGGAACTCATCGAACGAGGTGATGATGAGGCGATGATGGCGGATTGGGAATATGTTGAAATGCTTGAGCACGGCATGCCTCCGGCATTCGGCTCAGCTCCTGTTGGCGAGCGACTCTTTGCGGTACTTGCAGGAAAGACCATCCGCGAAACACAGCTCTTCCCGCTGATGAGGCCAAAATAAATAGGTAATTACTCGCATTAATTTTTTACTATGGGGGCAGAAGGAATGGATTTAAATGCATTACGTGAAGCGGTGAAAGCTAATGGTGAGACCCCTCTAGAAAATTCATTGCCGGAAAGGGCTGAGAGGCGTGACGAAGAAGAGGAACTCCGGGCGAGAGTAGCAGCAGGAATGCCAGCAGAAGAACGAGATGCATATATTACAGAGAACGGAGTGACACCTGAACGGATGCTTCAAAGTATGAAAATGAAGCGCGCAATTCGTGAAGGAGTAAAAGCTGGAGAAGGAACTCTGGTCAGTGAAATGATTGAAATTGAAGAATAGGGTCAGACCCCTCACAAAGTAGATGCGACCAAAACAGTAATATATGATCAATTTTACGATTAATTATTTGATATTGAATATGCCACTGGTGGTTATGCTCGTCAGCATCTGCACGCTTCTCTTTGGCGTAATAATGTTTGTTTTCAACCGACACGAGAAAGAGTTGGCAAAAAAGTACAAGAATTACATTTTGTTTGGGTCACTCGGTCTCTTGCTTGGAGTTATCTCGTGGGTAGTATTTGGTTACACAGAAGCGTGTTTCGGCTGTCACGAGGGTGTTGTCGTAGAGACAGTCCCAAACAATGTTCAAGTAACAAATTGATGAAAAATTTGAAAAAATAAACAATAAAGCCGTCTTTGAGGAGACGGAAGAATGGGGGTCAGACCCCTCACTGCGAAGCGCAGATATTTCCGTTCATGGGACCGAAATAAAATTAAAAACCCCTGCTTCTGCAGGAATTTTGTGAAACTCTTGTTTCAATAGAGCCAATAGGATTGGTAGATTACGAGATTGGCATCAATTGCATTAGCGATAGCGCCCCCTGCGTCGGCAACTGCGATTTGCGTCAACGCAATCGCTCTCTCGTTTGCGTTGAGCGCGTTCTCGATCGCTTGACGTGCTTTGCGATCCGTTTCGGGTTCGCCGCTATGGGGAATGAACTGCTCCATTTTTGTCTCCAAAAATTGTTGAGTGATACCGGATGTATTTATAGCGTTATTTCAAATAATGTCAATTTTTTATAAGTAAAGAGAGAGAAGATGGGTCTGACCCCTAAATGTATAAAAAGAAAAGCGCTGAGGTAAAACCTCGGCGCTTTTGCATACTCAACTGGATGCGCGTACGACTTGAGGCAGAGACTTCTGCTCACGCACCTTTTCTTCGCTTGGGGGAAGGGGATCGCACGCAATCAAGTAGAAGAACAGTGTGGGCGGAATAAAGATTACAAGTAAGGCGAACGTGGTTCCGAGGACGAAACTCACCCAAATGGATGGGCTTGTCAGGATAATCTGAAACACCCATGGCAGGAGGGGCAAAGCTGTAAAAATGCTCAATGTAAGAAAAAACAATCGCATCATCGTGGGGAAAAATGCGATCTTCCTTGGGTTGGCCTCATTTTTCGACCGCCGCATAAGCGCTTTTTTTTCTTCAATTTTCCAGTAGTAGTTGGCAAAAAGGAATGCCGTTACCAGCCAGACAGTTATCAAGCAGAAAACCGTGATTGGTGTTGGCTTGTCAGTGCTTGGAAGAAGAAGCAACCAGAACATGACAAAGGCATCTATTGTTGCAAACCATTTGGCAAGCCAAAAGTTTGTTTTACTGAAATGTCGCTGGAACCAATGGGTACCTTTTTCGAGGGTCTTGATGAGGACAGCATCAATTGCGGTGAAAGGGCTTTTCAAGATGCACTCCTACAATAAATTCTAAAAAAATAATAGCATTGAATTTGATATATTGTCAATTATTTTTTAAATAAGCACAAGTACCAGAGCTATTCTGGGCGGATTTTTCTACTTCCTACCACCTACCTACTACCTCCTGACTACCCTGTGGATAACAGTGGTTGCTGGGTGGGGGATGGTGGGATACAATGGTAAGCATGTGGGAGAAAGTGGGAAATCTAAAAATCCTGCCTTCAACATGGGATGGTAAATGGTAGAACGAAGCCCCTGTATTGTCCGCTTGTGGGAGTAGACGGTACAGGGGTTCTATCATCAACCGTAGCTTCCTACATGTGCAGCATCCAATTTCGGCGCACTACTCGGTTTTCCTTCTGAAAGTTCGACACCATAGCAGACTATGCCTTTCGAACATTTCATCAGTCCAAACCTTCGCATTGAGCTAAAAATTGAACAGTGCCCGCACATTGATAATTGAAAAAAGAAACATTGAATTTGGCGCGTTCTTCTTCACGGTGGAGTGCGCCAAATTCAGGGCTTCTTAAGAGCTCTGAATCCCACACATGTTCATTGGTGAATACATTCACAGCGTCGACGATAAAAAACGCCTTTCGGTCCCGGCAAAGTTCCGTAAGGAACTCGGGAAAAAGGGTGTGATCACACTTGGACTCAACAAGTGTCTTTCGCTTTATCCCACAAAAGAATGGAAGACATTTGCCGAGAAACTTTCAAAGCTTTCAATGGGTAAATCAGAAGACCGCGGATTCTCACGTGCGATGCTCTCCGGAGCATTCGAGGTAGAGATCGATACGATAGGACGCATCCTTATTCCTGACGCGTTGAAGGAGTATGCGGGTCTCAAGGAGAAGGTAGTGCTTACGGGTGTCTATGACCGAGTTGAGCTTTGGGATGAGAACGCATGGAAAGCATACAAGTCACAGATGGTATCCGAGGCTGACAGGATGGCAGAACAGCTTGGAGAGCGCGGAGTATTTTAAATTAGTAGGTAGGCGGTAGGGAGTAGTAGGTAGTAAGCAGAGAAATTCACAAATCAAAACATCAGTCATTCGTTCCTTGTTAAGAACAGTTCATAACAAGAAACGAGTGCCAGATGCGAGTCACTCGAAACAATCAGCCATGGCGCATACATCTGTTCTTTTAAATGAAAGTATCGAATTCTTGGCTCTACAAGAGGGCATGACCGTACTCGACGCGACATTCGGAGCGGGTGGACATAGTTGCCGCATCGCCGAAGTGATCGGGAGTGGCGGTAGACTTATCAGCCTCGATGCGGATAAGTCGGTCTTTACGAAAGAGCGCACAGAGAAGCTTGAACATCTCACGGCATTTACACCGGTTGTGGAAAATTTCAGAAATGCAGGCGAGGTGCTCGAGCGCCTCTGTGTACCAAGTGTCGATGCGGAGCTATTTGATCTCGGACTTTCGAGCACACAACTTGAAGATTCGGGACGAGGTTTTTCATTCCGTCGTGATGAACCGCTTTGGATGACGTTCAAGCAGGAGCCCGAAGAAGGGGATGTCACCGCCGAAAGCATTGTCAATGAATGGAGTGAAGAAACTATCGCAACGATACTAAAAGGATTCGGAGAGGAACGCTATGCGCGTTCGATCGCAAAAGGAATTATCACGGCGAGGGGAGCGGGTCCGCTTATGCGAACCGGTCAACTTGTGGAGGTTATCCACGATCATACACCGACGCGGTATCACTATGGTCGGACCCACTTTGCCACGCGAACATTTCAGGCCTTGCGTATGGCGGCGAATGATGAACTTGGTGCTATCGAAAGCGGCATAGGGGGAGCATTCGCACACCTTGCCCCAGGTAGACGTATTGCGGTCATCAGCTTTCACAGCATTGAAGACAGACTTGTGAAGCAGATGTTCAAGGGTTTCGTTACCGAAGGTATCGCAAAAGCGGTCACAAAAAAGCCTGTTGTACCCTCGGATGAGGAAGTAGAAGAGAATCCTCGCGCACGCAGCGCAAAATTGAGAGTGATTGAAAAAGTGTGATCTTTTAAAAACAAAAAAATCGTATGAAAAAATTAATGATAACGTATCGTGCGACGATTGATCGGTATGTGCCGATCGCCATTCGCTCGCGCATGGAAAAAGAGCGCGGAAGCCAGCGGAGCAAATTTTTCATTATCCGTGAACGTATTCGCGTGAGTTTGTAACTCATTTATCATGGTGAAGGAAGTTTTTATACATTTTGAAGAACATGACCGCCGGATCTTTTGGTCTGTTGTATTTCTTTTGAGTATTTCGCTTGCTGCCTATGTCTATTTTTTAAGCATATCAGTCTATGCAGTTGTAACACGAAAAGTTGCCGAGTCTCGCGCGACGAGTGTGAGCGCCCACGTCTCTTCTCTTGAGTCGCAGTATGTTGCATTGGATAAACGGATCGACCTTGCGCTTGCTCACGAAAGAGGGTTTGCAGACATTGCAGTACCAAAGTATTTGAGCCAGGGTGGACCGAATAAAACACTGACACTGCGGACTGATAATGATACTATCGGGAGGTAACTATGCATCCCGAAGAGCGAAAACGATTGCGACTGATAGCGGGCCTTGTGCTTCTCATCGGAGCCCTTTTTGTTACCCGTCTTTACTATCTTGAGATCATTCATGGAAAAGATTTCTCTCAGGAAGCGGACGCCCAGTATGTTGCAACATTGCCGAACTTATATGACAGAGGAAGCATTTATTTTCAAGACAAAGCTGGCAAATTGGTCGCTGCAGCAACGGTCAACAGCGGATATACGATTGCAATTGACCCGAAGCAGATCATTGATGCCGAGAAGACATTTCATGAGATATCCTTGATAACAGCGCTTGACCGTGATGATTTTATATCAAAGGCAGGCAAGAAAAATGATCCGTATGAGGAAGTTGCTACACGTGTTCCTGAAATTGAGGCTGATCGTATTAAGGCGAAGAAACTGACCGGTGTACAAGTATACAGAGAAACATGGCGTTATTACCCCGGTGGATCGCTTGCGGCACAGGTCATTGGATTCGTGGGTTATAAAGGAGATCAGCTGGTGGGTCGTTATGGCCTTGAATCGTATTACAACGACGTGCTTGCGCGTAACGCTCAAAATCTCTACGTGAATTTTTTTGCCGAACTTTTTTCAAATATCAGCGACACGCTCTTTGATAGAAGTGATGCAACCGGAGGTGATCTCGTGTTAACGATTGAACCTACCGTCCAAGGTTATCTTGAGGGAGAGCTCCAGAGTGTCATGGACGAGTGGCACTCAGATGAAACAGGCGGGATTATTATGGACCCCAAAACGGGTGCGATCTATGCGATGGCGATCAATCCGTCGTTTGACCTCAATGAATATGGCAAGGTAAAGAACCAGGGTGTGTTCGCAAATCCGAGTGTACAAGATGTGTATGAAATGGGCTCGATCGTGAAGCCGCTTACGATGGCGGCCGGCCTCGACAATGGTGCCATAAGTGAGCGCACAACTTATAACGATACGGGGCATACAACACTTAATAATAAAACGTTTTCAAATTATGACGGTCGCGGCCGCGGCCCTGGAACGACAATGCAGAAAGTGCTGAATGACTCCTTGAATACTGGAGTGGCATTCATTGTGTCGAAGCTCGGCAACCAAGTGTTTGCCGACTATATGCTTAATAAATTTCACATGGGCGAAGAGACCGGTATCGATCTTCCGGGAGAGCGACAAGGGCTTATGTCGAATCTCTCGTCGAAACGCGATATCGAATTTGCGACTGCATCGTTTGGGCAGGGGATTGCGGTGTCTCCTATTAACATGACTGCAGCCCTTGCAACGCTTGCGAATGGCGGCACGACGGTGACGCCCCACGTTGTGGACCAGATTCGGTTTCTTTCCGGTAAGGTGAAGGTGATCACCCCGAATCCCCCCGAACAAGTGTTGAAAAAAGATACCTCAGAGAGGATCACGCGTATGCTTGTTACCGTCGTCGACAAGGCCTTGCTTGGGGGTACAGTTATGATCCCCGAGTATTCGATCGCTGCAAAGACCGGTACGGCACAGATCGTTAACCCTGCTACCAGTGGGTATTATGATGATCGCTATCTTCATACGTTCTTTGGCTATTTTCCCGCCTATGATCCGAAGTTCATTGTCTTTATGTACACTTACTACCCCAAGAACGGTGCAACATTCGCATCGCACACGCTTACGATGCCGTTTATCCGTATTGCAAAGTTCCTGCTGCATTACTACGACATCCCTCCGGATCGTGCCCTCGCCCAGTCAGTCTCGCTACGCTAAAGATCCAAGTTCGCCATCTGCATCGGTCCTAATGTAGAATGAATGTATGCTTCGAATTTTTAAATACATCGTTGTAACAATACTGACCTGGGAAGCTCGCTGTGTGCTTTCGCGACATAAACCCGAGATTATCGCGGTGACAGGAAGTGTCGGGAAGACTTCCACAAAAGACGCAATATTCCAGATTTTCAAAGACAACACTGCAGTACGCAAGAGCCAAAAAAGTTTCAACAGTGAACTTGGTGTTCCGCTTACTATACTTGGACTCGAGAATGCATGGCACAGCCCCCTCGGGTGGGCCGTGAATATATGTAAAGGGTTTTTTCTTGCGATCATGCCGAGTTTCTACCCCAAACTCTTGGTGCTTGAGGTAGGAGCAGATCATCCCGGAGATATAAAACGTATCGCCTCCTGGCTTCGGCCCGACATTGTGGTGGTGACAATGATCCCTGAACATCCTGTACATGTTGAAAATTTTCCAACACCCGATGATGTGAAAAATGAAAAAGGTGAGCTTGTGCGTGCGCTTTCAGATCGCGGCACTTTTGTTGCTAATGCCGATGATCTTCGGGTCATGTCGCTTGCGGGGCTCACTCGTGCGACCACACTCACATATGGTTTTGGAGAAACAGCGCAACTGCGCGGGAGCTTGCCTTTGGTGCATTACGAAGGGAGAGAAGGACGCAAGATCCCTGTGGGGATGACGTTTCAGCTCGATTGGCGAGGAGAAAGTCACCCTGTGCAATTTTTTGGGGTTATTGGAATTCAGTCATGTACCGCAGTACTCGCTGCGCTTGCGGTAGGTCTTTCAAAAGGTCATCCCCTGCCTGACATGATCCGGGCGATTTCAATGCTACAGCCGGAGCACGGTCGTATGCGGATCATTTCTGGGAGAAGCGGCAGTACGATTATCGACGACAGCTATAACTCTTCTCCTGTGGCCGCCGAGGCAGCGCTCGAGACACTTAAGTCGATGAAAGCGAATCATCGTATTGCGATGTTGGGAGACATGCTCGAGCTTGGCGAATATAGCGAGGAAGAGCATTGGAAGATTGGCCGTATCGCTGGAGGGTTTGTTGACGAGCTTATCACGGTGGGGAGGCGTGCGAAGGGGATTGCCGAGGGAGCGAAAACCGCAGGGCTACCTGAGGGTAAGATTCACGCATTTTCAAACTCAAACGAAGCGGGTGAATGGTTGCACAGTAGAATTAAAACGGACGACATTATCCTCGTGAAAGGTTCTCAAGGCTCGGGCGAGAATATGATCCGTATGGAACGCGCGATCCCGCATATTATGGCACATCCTGAAGATGCTTCGGTATTTCTCGTGAGGCAGGAAGCGGAATGGCAAAATCAATATAAAACCCCCTGAGGGGGGCTTGCTTATGTGGGCTTTTTCAAAAACATGACCACCGGCAGGGAGATCAAATAAAAAAATAGGTAAAGGCCGCCAAAGTTTTTCATAGGTCGCCCGAATGCACCAACAAGGTCACCAAGTGACATGATCTCGTCATGATGCGGAGGAACGCCTATTTCTTCTAGGTAACGCCAGGGTATGCTATGGGGGTCTGCTCCATCCGGACTAATCTTTTGGCGCGGGATACGATCGGCAAGCAGGGCATATTTTACTCCCGACTTCATTGGTTGGTATTTGCGACTTTCTGCGAGTAACTTCTCGGGGGGAAAGTGGTCCACGCCGAGTTTTGGCGAACCAATGACGAAGAGCACATCTTCTGTTTGCGTTGCCACTGGACGCCTGCCACCGTTGGCCTCCGCCACCATCTCATTACAGGACTGACCGACCATTTGCAGAGATATTCCCAGTACGGTCATCCCAAAGGCCGCCTGAAGCGTTTTTGGGATACGCGTATATACAGTTCGCACATATGAAAACATCTTATCTCCTTAAAGAGCCCTTTATTCATTATGGGATAAAAATGTAGCTTGGAAAGAGTCTTTTGATGTAACACCACCACTTTGTTATTGTGACAACAAAAAACGGCGCCCGTAGGCGCCGCTCCATGTCATTTCCAGTACTTCTCCGGCAGAATGCATCCGTCGACACCCTTGTCATCGCGAACTCTCATTACGTTCGAGATACGCAGCGCACCTTTCGGTGTGCGAATTTCGTATTCTACCTGAACGACGAGCGGATAGACTGCCTTCTGCGCAAAGAACATCTTGTGTTCCTTCGTGTGGAGTGGCACCTCACCGCAGGGGACAAGTTTTTCAGTTCGAGGATCGACCTGTGCGATGTAGATCTTGCCCGCAAGTCCGAGGTTCTTTCCTTTTCCTGGTTCGAATTTCGTTACAACGAAATCACCTTCGAAAATGGGTTTCCACTTCCAGCATCCATCTGGGCGTGGTGGTCTATCGTGCTTGCCATGAAATGCAAACTCGGTTGTTGCATTTGCATCATAAAGCACCAGTCCTTCCCATTTTTCTTTGACCACGCGCACCTTGAGATCAGCAAAGCTTCCATCCAGGTGCTTCATGTGAGAGATAAGTGGGGATGTACGTTTGTCGAGCCACTCGGCAACAATGTCTGCGCGTCTGCGATAGGCAACAGCACTCATGTCCGCTCCCTCGAGAACCAGGGGGGTGAAGAGCATGCAGCGTGCAGAACCGATCTCTTTTTCAAGGGCTACTGCATTTGCTGTGCTAGAGCCGGCAAACCGACCAAAAGTGGTCAGATCGTCGAGACCAGTGACCGGATCACGCCAAAAAAGTTCGCCGGGCACAAGCGTGAGCTTTGGAAGCGACAATGCACGGAGCTCGTCAACAACAGAAGGGAATTTTCCAGTGACATCGTTTCCGGTACGTGTTTGCAATAGGATTGGTTTTTTTCGGTCACCTGTCGCAATGGCACGGCAACCATGGCCATCAAATTTGCGTGTGGAGAATAGGTCCACATTTTGTTCGAGGGCCGCGATGCGTTCTTCGAGTACTTCTTCTCTCGGCTTGGGTTGAACAAAACTTGTGTCAAACTGCTCAAGGGTAAGGGGATTTCCCATTACATGCTCCTGGTTACTTCAACGATCGAAAACTTCTTTTGTTACACTCACATGATTTTATGATTTTGTCAAAGTAAAAAAGTGTGTGATGTTTTCTATTCCCAAATTCAAAACGTTACGTTGACAAAGATCCCATCACACGTAACCTTATCGAAGATGTAGCAATTGGCTGACATTAAGGAGGCTCAGATGATGTCGATGACACCACGTGATGCGCAGATGCTTGGATCGCTTTTCGAAAAACTTGCAGGGCCACAGCGCGACGCATGGCAGAAGGCATTCCACCATTTCATGGAGAAAGATGATCCGTGGGATACGCGGCTCCTCGTCATTCGCCCTTGGCGCACTATAACGATCGGGCGTCTCAAGACACACGATGCGTATTTCGATGCGATCGCAAAAGCGGGGAGAAACATCGAGCCGCAATTTACACAGAAGATGGTTGAGCGAACACCGCTCCTACAAGAGGAGAGAGAAGTAGAACTTTTCAAACTCACGACCGCCGAGATGGCGCTTGGAGGAAGCACGTTTTATCCGTATGTATGTGACCGCATGGAGAAGTTTGGGCTCACCTACTGCCATCCTGAAGTGGCGCTCGCACTTGCCGCAGAAGAGCCTGCACACGGGGTGATCGTGGTGATGAAGGGGGTGTCTGCAGGAAAAGGGAAACTCGGATATTTTGATGTGAAGTGGTCAGAAGGCTATCACTGGCTCGACAGTGGTCCGATCACTTCAAAAGAGGGTTACCTTAGCGGGGGACTCCTAGGAACAACACAACAGTTTGTCTTTACTGAGATGAAGAAACAAAAAGAATAAGAAATGCTCACCCTTGCTTCGCGGCGGGGGGTTTTGTTGTTCAACACACAAAAAGTGTAAGTGTTCGCGACCCCGCCTTGCGGTTTTGCGTGCTCGCAAAACATCGCTGCGGCTTTCACAGAGGTGCCGCAGGGCACCTCTTGAACCTCGCTTGGTGACCAAGCAACCTGGCTTTCAGGACTTTTGGGGCAGAAGGAATGCATTGCGATTTGGTAATGGAACTGAGTCGGATGTTGTCGAAAATAGTTGACATGTATAGGTATATATGCTACCATTTTAACGGCGGTTCGCCTCTGACGAGATTTCCTCTTCAGAAATTTAACGCGGAAAGAAGGAGCCCTATGGCTAATAGCCAAGAGACCAACCTTGACCACAAGACAACCCAATCGCAGACACAAACAGGAAAAGATGCGTATCGCTGTTCCTGTGGGTCCACGACTCACCGAATGCCGTGGATGTCGGATGCAAAATGGGATGCAGTGAAGAATAAATTTTTCCGGCGTCACGGCAGCCCCCAATAACGTTCGTCAGTCCAGCTGAACCAAGGCTCGCTCCGTGCGAGCCTTTCATTTTGCTTAAGCTCTGAAAATGACTCTACAGAGAATCGCCGATTACTTCGGCAGGTACTTTTCGGACTCGACGACTCGTCATCGAAAAGTCTTTTGATTCTCTGACAGAAGTGCCGCAGGGCACTTCTTTAGGGTCTTTTGTGTCACGAATCACTAATTTTTTTAGCGCAGAGTCTAACTAAAAAATGGAAGTGTTCGCTACCCCGCCTCGCCGTCGCAAAGCAACATGCTCCGGCCTTACAAAAGCGAAAGGAAGTGGAGCAGTCCACTTCCTTTACACTTCCCGATTTTGTGACCCCACAGAGAATCGCCGATTACTTCGGCAGTTATGCCTTTGGGATTTAC
>OBEQ010247036.1_pt1 | contig 22418 bp, 23 predicted proteins | sample 1670901 | NCBI WGS metagenome assembly OBEQ01 (sample SAMEA104232315, study PRJEB22302) | groundwater metagenome | biome: forest; feature: aquifer; material: groundwater | place: USA | collected 2011-08-07 | depth 5.4 m
GTTGTTTTCGTCAGTGCTTGCTAGATTCAACACAAGCCGTAAATGGATGATTATGCTATTAATGGTGCCGCTCTTATTTTTCTTTGTCTTGGGATTAGCGATTGGAAGTTTTCTGAATGTCGTTATACAAAGATCAGAGCGCGGTGAATCATTGACCGGCAGATCGCACTGCGATACATGTTCTGTCACGCTTTCGTGGCGCGAACTCATTCCTGTTGCTAGTTTTGTGTACCAAAAAGGACGATGCCGCAATTGCGGCATCGTCCTTTCGGTGCAATACCCTTTGGTAGAGTTTGGTACGGGACTTATATTTGCCGCAGTGGCAGGCACTCTATTCTCTCAAGGGGTGTTCATGACAGATAATCTGTTTTCTTTTGTTGTCGTCTTTCTCTCTTTAATCACTGTTGCGGCAATAATAGTAATCGTGGTTGCTGATTTCAACTATCATATTATTCCCAATGGTTCGGTTCTGGTTCTTATACTTGTGGGAATCATGGCAATACTTATGCGGAATGGATTTGTGTGCATATCCGGAACCGCTATCTGTCACCCCTTTTCCTTATATAGTGCTCTATGGGATGTTGCGGCAAGCATAGCGGCTGTTTTTTTTCTTTTCGCGCTTTGGTATCTTTCAAAAGGCCGGGCAATGGGATTTGGCGACGTAAAGCTGATAGGCGCTACCTCGCTTGTGCTTGGCTTTCCTCTCTCGTTTGTTGCCGTTATTTTTGCGTTTTGGCTGGGCGGTATTTGGGGCGTTGTATTACTTCTTACGAAAATGCGGAATTTAAAGAGTCAAATTGCATTCGGGCCGTTTATTATCGGAGGCGCTGTGCTCGCATTTTTGTATGGTCATTCGTTTTTAATAGCATCAGGGTTTGCGTATTTGTTGTAGCAGACAACATGTAATTATTTGGTGTATATAGCTAAGATTTATGTAGATGCTGTTTAGGATTTACGCGTTTGGCACTTCTTATTCCCCTCCTAGCATAGGAGGGGTTAGGGGAGGTAGTTGCGAAGAGTACCCCTCCTAACCTCCCCTATGCTAGGGGAGGAAGTAAACGCGTAAGTCCTAAAGATAGCAAAATCTCCCGCTTACCATGGGTTATTTTTTTATTAAAATACGTATATAATGAGAGTATGCCCGCATCACAAACGCTTAAAGAGCGTATTAAAAAATTAAAAAAAGAAATAAATCATCACAGATATTTGTATCATGTACTTAATCGTCAGGAAATTTCTGATGCGGCGTTGGATTCTCTGAAGCATGAGCTTAGCGAAATAGAACATACATATCCGGAGCTTATTACGGCGGATTCGCCGACGCAGCGGGTGGCGGGGCACGCATTGGCAGGTTTTAAAAAAGTAAGGCACGAGATGCCGATGCTCTCGCTCAACGACGCGTTTTCCGAAGAAGAGGTAAGTGAATGGGAACAGAGAATTAAAAAGTTTGGGGCTGGCGAGGCGCTTGATTATTTTGCAGAGCTTAAAATTGACGGGTTTGCCATCTCGTTGATGTATGAGAACGGTTTTTTTGTCCGCGGGTCAACGCGCGGAGACGGGAACACGGGAGAGGATGTCACGGCAAATCTTAAAACAATAGAATCAATACCGCTGGTGATGAATACGGAACATGACATTGAAGAATTTCCCGAAGTTAAAAAAATTTTTCACGAATTTCCCCGTGTTGCGTCTGCAGTCAGGCATATTCCCCAAAAATTTGAAATTCGCGGGGAGGTATATATGCGCAAATCCGCGTTTGATGAAGTAAATCGGGAGCAAACAAAAAAAGGACTGCCGTTATTTGCCAATCCCCGTAATATTGCGGCAGGTTCCATGCGTCAGCTCGATCCGGCGATGGTATCAAGCCGCAAGCTTGATTTTCTTGCGTATGACATTGTAACGGATTGCGGTCAGCAGACGCATGAGGAAGAGCACCTGATTGCAAAGCTCTTGGGTTTTACAACTGTTGATCTGGCGGAGCGCTGTGATACGCGCTCTGACATCATGCATTTTTGGAATAAAGTGCTCAAAGGGCGTGAGAAGCTTGATTTTTTGATTGATGGCATCGTGGTGCAAGTAAATAATGGGAATCTTTTTGATAGGCTCGGGGTGGCGGGTAAAGCGCCGCGAGGTGCCATTGCGTTTAAATTTCCGGCAGAAGAGGCGACAAGCAAAGTAGAAGATATTATCGTGCAGATCGGAAGAACCGGCGTACTCACGCCAGTTGCCATACTCACGCCGGTTCTGGTAGGCGGCGTGACGGTTTCGCGCGCAACGCTTCATAATATAGATGAAATCAAGCGGCTTGATGTGCGGGTGGGGGATACGGTAATCATTCGCCGCGCGGGTGATGTGATTCCTGATATTGTAAAAGTTTTAAAGAATTTAAGATCTGCAAAGAGCAGGGCGTTTTCAATGCCGCGCAGATTCTGCGGGCAGAGCGTGGTGCGGCGTGTTGGAGAAGCGGCCCATAAAATTTTGCATCCGGAAAAATGCACTCTTGTACAGCGGGAGCGTTTCTATCATTTTGTTTCCAAAGGAGCGTTTGATATTGCAGGTCTTGGTCCCAAAATTATTGATCGGCTTCTTGATGAAGGGCTTATCGAGGATCCGGCGGATTTGTTCACGCTCAAAGAAGCAGACATTAAAGGGCTTGAGCGATTTGGCGAAAAATCTGCGGAAAATATTATCGCGTCAATCCAGCATAAAAAAATAATTGAATTAAGCAGATTTATTTATGGTCTGGGAATTTTGCATGTAGGCGAAGAAACCGCGCTTGATTTGGTTGAGCATTTTGGTACGCTGGAGAAGCTGGCAGATGCGTCAGTAGAAGATTTTGAGAGAGTGGCAAATATAGGCAACGTAGTCGCTCAAAGTATTTATAAATGGTTCCATGATGCGGAACATCATAAGTTTCTTGCAAAACTGAAGTCAGCCGGTGTATCGGCAAAGCCCATGCGCGCCTCGCAAAAACCCAAGAAGTTCAAAGGCCTCACGTTCGTGCTTACCGGTACCCTTGAGACGCTCGCGCGGGATGAAGCAAAGCGCCGCATTCGCGAACACGGAGGGGATATTTCAGAATCGGTAAGTAAAAAAACCGACTACGTGGTAGTCGGTGCACAGCCCGGATCAAAGGCGGAGCGTGCGAAACAACTGAATGTGCGCACGCTCAACGAAAAAGAATTTTTAACAATTATCGGTCGCTCGTGAGAGTCGTTTACGTGGGTTTTCGTTCGGAACAGATTTTATAGTATTCCATCCACGCAAGCGCTGATAATGCGGCAGTGCGGTCGCCATTTTCCCATCGATCGTTATAAGCAAGATAGTACCTTGCTTTGGTCAGATAATCTTGGGGCGCTTCACCGCATGGCTGATTCAATGGAGCGGCGGATACCGACGGTATGAGAGTTGCGGGTTCATGCATCTTTCGATTAACCGCAAGTCCCATAACGGAGAGAAGCAACCCAATGGCAATAGCGGCTGCTGCGCCTGCTAAAAAGCTTGCTTTACCTGATAAAAGATCTGCTAAAAACTTACGCATCTTTATTCCTTTCTTTGCATTAACGTAAATTTTTTCTGCCTAGTATATAAAAAGCATATATTCATTTTTATGTCAATAACATCGGAACAGATAGAGCATATCGCACACTTGAGCCGCATTGAACTTGATGCGGAAACAAAAAAAAATCTTGAACGAGATTTACCGGGGATTTTATCATTTGTGGAAACATTGAATGAATTGAATACGGACAATGTGGATTTGGTAAACGGCGGTACGCTTTTAAAAAATGTGATGCGATCAGATGAACAGGAAGATGCATATATGGAGGGAAAATCAGCATCTTTAATGGAAGCGGCTCCGGAGACAAAAGAAGATCTTATTAAGGTGAAGTCGGTGTTTGAATAAAGCAGTGTATAGGGCAGAGAGTTAATCAAAAAATTTTACTACGCACATCACACTATGAGATCGGATTAATATATTATTCGAGCAAGGCGTGAATGCCTGTAGTGAGCTTGTCAAATCTATCCATTGTGTATGGCATAGGTAAGGTAATTTCTCGACTCTGCGGGACTCCTGCTCGAAAAATAAAAGAATATCAATAGTGTGATATCTATACACGCTAAACGCTCATATGAAATTAAACGAACTGACTATCACGCAAGCAGTACAAGGACTGCGTAAAAAAGAATTTTCTTCCGTGGAATTGACCAGGGCGTGTTTTGCGGCAATCAAAGAAAAAGATGCTGATATTCATGCATTTCTTGATACATTTGAAGATGATGCGATCGGGCAGGCGAAACAGGCTGATGAAATATTTGCCATGCCCGAACCAAACATGCCGCCGCTTTTAGGTATCCCATTGGCAATCAAAGATAATATATTGATCGAAAATAAGCATTGTACTGCCGGTTCGCGAATACTTGAAACTTATACGGCAAGTTATGACGCGACCGTCGTACGCAAGCTTAAAGAGGCGGGGGCGGTATTGATCGGAAAGACAAATATGGATGAATTTGCTATGGGATCATCTACGGAAAATTCAGCGTTCGGCGCGACAAAAAATCCATTGGACGAAAGCCGTGTGCCGGGCGGATCTTCCGGAGGATCTGCGGCTGCGGTTTCGGCATCAATGGCGCTCGGCGCGCTTGGTTCCGATACCGGCGGATCCATACGCCAGCCCGCGTCGTTTTGCGGGATTGTGGGCATGAAGCCGACATATGGAAGCGTGAGCCGCCATGGGCTTATTGCGATGGCATCATCTCTTGATCAAATTGGCCCCATGACCAAAACAGTTGAAGATGCGGAAATTATCTGGCATGCGATTGCGGGTATGGACGCATTTGATTCAACGACGGTTTTGAAGCCCGATGTTACCGAGCGACCGATCAAAGAGCTTAAACATATCCGGGTTGGCGTACCTGCGGAGTATATGAGCGAGGGACTTGATAAGGATGTGAAAGAAGCTGTATTAAATTGTATTAAAAAAATTGAGAGTGCGGGCGCTTCTATAGAAGAAATACATTTGCCGCATTCTTCTTACGCGCTTGCCGCTTATTATATTATTGTACCGTCCGAAGTGTCCTCAAATCTTGCGCGTTTTGACGGTATCCGCTATGGCGAGCGCGATGCTGATGCGCGCACGCTTGCCGAAACATATGCGAGTACGCGAGGGAAGGGATTTGGCGCAGAAACAAAACGCCGTATTATGCTTGGCACCTATGCGCTTTCGGCAGGATATTATGATGCCTATTACCTGAAAGCCCAGAAAGTGCGGCATCTGATCAGGCAGGATTTTGATCATGCGTTTAAGAACGTTGATATTATTGCAGGACCTACCGCGCCTACGCCCGCATTTGCGTTTGGTGAAAAAACTCATGACCCGTTAAGTATGTATCTTGCCGATATTTATACGGTGGCAGTAAATCTCGCCGGTCTTCCTGCCCTTTCTCTGCCCGCGGGTGTCGTGATCCGGGGCGCTGCCCAGTTGCCGGTGGGACTGCAGTTAATCGCGCCAAGAGATAATGAACACCAGCTTTTTGCTGCGGCAAAAGAAATTCAAAATAGCTTGTAGGAGTTAGCTGGTAGCTTGTAGGGAAGAGAGATAAAATTTTCCTATACCCTAATTTATTATGCCAGACGCACCGCGACCGCCTCAAAATAGAAATAATGCGCCTCCTCCGCCACCAAAAAGCGTGGATAGCGTTCTTGTCGACGTGATTATAGCAGTCGTTGTATTCTTATTAGTGGCAGCAGCGCTTGGATCTTTTTTTACATCAGTTACGGGAAGCTATGTTGATCTTGTCAAATGGTTTTATACAAGAAATTGGCAGCGCATATATATTATTAGTGCGGTTATTTTTGCTATTATTAATGCTGGATTGCTTGCCGCCGCAATGTTTATTATTAAGCGTTATAATGCGCTGCGCAAAGAGATTCCGGAAAAGGAAATCGTAAGCCACATGATATCGCCGGAAAAGGAATTTGAGCAGAATTGGCAGGATATTCAAGGATTGATGGCTTCGGACAATCCGTCTGACTGGAACATGGCGATTTTACGCGCTGATGCGGAGCTGGATGATTTATTGGCGCATCTCGGATATGAAGGAGAGACCATAGCTGAACGTTTTAAAATTGTTGATCCGACAAAACTTACCTCTATGGATCGCGTATGGTCGGCACACCGTTTGCGCAATGCCATTGCGCACGATCCTCTGCAGCAATATACCCGCGAGATGCTTACGCATGCTCTTCAATCCTACGAAATCGCATTTCAAGAGCTGGGGGTTTTACATGAGGCGGAGGCATAGCGTGTCATTAAAAATAGCGGCAATTGCCGCTATTGTTCTATCTGGTAATTGAGAGGTTGGTTCGTAATGGCAACGCCGTGCGCATGACTTTCCTGATATCCTGCGTTACTTATACGGATAAACTCCGTGTTATTGCGAAGTTCCTGCAGGGAAGCGCATCCGGCATAACCCAAACCTTGGCGCAATCCTCCGGTCAGCTGGTTAAAAATCAAGACAAGCGGACCTCTATAGGGAACCATTCCCTCTACGCCTTCCGGAACAGCTTTACTGCCGTAGCGGTCTCCGCCGCTTTGGAGTATGGCTTCAGATCCCATGCCGCGATATCTTTTATACGCTCTGCCGTTATAAATTATTTTTTCACCAGGGCTTTCGTCGGTACCGGCAAAGAGTGAGCCAATCATTACCGAGGATGCTCCGGCGGCAATTGCTTTGGTAATGTCGCCAGAGTAGCTAATACCGCCGTCGGCAATGATGGGGATCTGATTTTCTACTCCTTCGGCGGCTGATATAATTGCCGTAATTTGCGGTACTCCTACGCCTGCGATGATGCGTGTCGTGCAAATTGATGCGGGGCCCATGCCTACTCTCACTGCGTCAGCTCCATGTTTGCAGAGTAAGCGGGCAGCTTCGGCAGTGGCAATATTGCCCGCAATAATATCGACCGATCCGGATATTTTTTTGAGTGCAATGAGTGCATTCACCACATTTGAAGAGTGTCCGTGAGCTGAATCAATGATAATCGCATCAACTCCGGCAGCGATAAGGTCCGCGGCGCGGTCATGATAATCGCCGGTTGCTCCGACTGCAGCACCCACCCGAAGTTGTCCTCGCGCGTCGAGGGTTGCGTTCGGAAACATATTTTTCTTTTCCGTATCTTTGAGTGTGATTAACCCTCTTAAGATACCGTTATCATCTACCAAGGGTAGTTTCTCTATACGGGTGGAATGGCATATTTGTTGCGCTTCTTTAGGAGTTGTGCTCATCGGCGCGGTAATAATATTTGTGGTCATTACGTCTTTGATAAGCTTGGCATTATTGTTGATGTCAAATTGTAAATCATGCCGGGTAATGATGCCGACGAGACGACCGTTGCTATCCGTAATAGGGATGCCGGAAATAGATTTTTCCCGCATAAGATTACGCGCATCCGCTACGGTATTATGAGGAAAAAGCGTATACGGATCCGTGAGGATCGAACTCATATATCGTTTAACTATTCGGACTTGATCGCATTGTTGGTCAATAGGCATATTGCGGTCAAGAATGCCGATGCCGCCAAGGAGCGCCATTTGGATAGCAAGTTCATCATGAGTTACCGTATCCATCGGAGCAGAAGAGAGCGGAGTATTGAGTTCAATGTTCCTGCTGAATTTTGCTGCAATAGAGGTATCTTGGGGCATCACTGATGCAAATCTGGGCATAACAAGCACATCATTATATGCAAGCCCGTCATTGACGATTTTCACAGAGCCTCCTCAAGCATTCACATTGTCAAGGTTCATTTTTGAGTATTAAAGATAAAAATACTGTAAAAAAAGACAGATGTCAAGAATTGGCACAAGGGTTTATTCATTGATACACGCATAAGTCCTTATATGATTTATAGTTATCTTGCTATAGATATAACACTATGCGGCAGTGAATCATTAGGAGCTATCTCAAAAATATCTTTTGCCATCCTGAACGGGATGAAGGATCCCAGCAAACGGCTTAACTAAAGGGTTGAGATTCTTCGCTAACGTTCAGAATGACCGAAAATTGATTTTTGAGATGAGTTCTAAACTCCGCATTACATTGGTAGTGCGGAGTTTTTATTTTTTTCATAAAGATATAAAAAGATATTGATTGCAAGGGGATTTTAATGATATGATATTTTTGTAGGGTTATTAATTTTTTGATATCAATGATTGAAAATAGTGAACATATAGAGACTGGGCACACCGAACAGTCCGCATCATCTGTTTATTCCGAGGGTAATCCGGCAGTAGAGCAGGCAGAGAAGAAGGTTTTTGGAAATAATTATCAGAGAATTGAGACCGTACACCGCTTTGCTGATACGCATGCTTGGGTTTTTCCTATATCTGCAATAGGAGTTTTAGCTATTGTCGTATGTATCATGTTTGTGTTGAGACGCTCTATGCGCCGAAGACATGCAGATAATTAATGGCTGTTTATATATAAAAATGAAAAAAAGCACATACGCGGCGTTGCAGGGTAATACATATATCATTTGGTACGGCTTTTTTGTTTTTCTTATCGCATCAGCATTTATATTCCGGACATGGATAGGGCTTGCGATTTGGAAGGTGAGTCATCTGCCCGAAGTTGCGCTTTTTTTTGATCGTGATGCGACATTTGCTCTTGAGATTGGTAATTATTATTTTAACGTGTATGGAGACGGCGTGTATAATTTGCAAAAGGCACATGCTTATTTTAACCTCTCGCTTGCACGAGACCCCAATGTACCTGATGCATGGCACCAGCTGGCACGCATCGATTTCCTCAACAGAGATTTTGCGGGTGCTCTTGAAAAAATCAATACGCAAATTACGTTACACGGGAATTCGTTGATGGCTTCATATTATATACGCGGACTCATTAACGGGTTTCTCGGGAATGCCAATGATGCGGAGCGGGATTTTCTTACGTTTTTGTCCTGGGATACAAAAAACTGGGCGGCGCATAATGATTTGGCATGGGTTTATTTCTCACAGGGGGAATATAGGAAAACAGAAGAAATCGCACGTGCCGGACTCGTATTTAATCCGGAAAATCCATGGCTTTTGACATCTCTCGGGGTCGCGCTTTTAAACCAAGGAAAAAAGACAGAGGCGCACATGGTTTTTACCAGCGCTCTCAAACAAGCCGAGAAACTCACCACAGCTGATTGGCATCATGCGTATCCCGGAAATGATCCTCTCCTTGGAGACACGGGATTAAAAAAAATGCAGGAAGTAATAAGGCGGAATCTCGTGCTCGCGTCTTGATGCTCGATATATTACGAGTCCCATTTAGATGGCGGCAGCGTGTTTACATCGCGTAAAACCTGCCCTTGTGGATAAACACATTTTCTATCTTACAAATTGCACTATATAATAAAAACATATGTGGCGACAATTACGCGTATATAAGAAAAAGATCAAAGATGTGCGGCTACCCTTGTCCGTGCTTACATTTTTTTTCGTTCTCACTGTCCTAGTCATTATTCATAATCCCGTCCCCAAGATTGCCCAGCATACGCCATCATTAGAAAACGGCGTGTATGCCTTGTCCCCAAGCGGCGAGAAGGGAGGCGCTATTATTCCTGCATCCTGTCCAAGCTATGAGCATATCGCCGGAGACTGTGATGCTCCGGCATGGATATCAGGTTCATGCCCTGGTGACGGCACCAGTGCTACCGTAACATGGGCAAGCTCTCCTCTGGCGGATCACTATTGGCTAAGAGTGGATAATACATCTGATGGTGATGGATTCACGTGTCCGTCATCAGCCACAGATATATGCAATGATAATCAGCTGGGAACATCACTGACATTTGGTTCTGTCCCTGGAGCAACATACAATGCATGGGTTCATTGGGCTAATAGTGCAGGAGAAAATAGTAGTCTGGCAAAAGGCACTAGTTTTACTTGCGCCACCCCTCCGCCGCCTGTCCCGCCCCCTCCTGCATGGATATCAGGTTCATGCCCTGGTGCCGGCACCAGCGCTACCGTAACATGGGCAAGCTCTGCCGGTGCAGACCACTATTTGTTAAGAGTAGATAATACATCTGACGGTGATGGATTCACATGTCCGCCATCAGCCACAGATATATGCAATGATAGTGAGTTGGGAACATCACTGACATTCGGCTCTGTGTCAGGAGCAACATACAATGCATGGGTTCATGCGGCTAACAGCAGCGGCTACAGTGCGCCAGCAAGCAGCAGCTTTACTTGTGGTGTAGTTGCTAGAACCCCAACTCCACTCCCTAGTGTTATTGAAACACCTCCACAGTAATATTTTTAGCAATGGGATGGTGTAGATATGGTCATACCATACATAATAGATATATAAGGTATGGCAAGATACTTCCATCTTTAGATCTCTTTTATGAGTAATACTATAAAAGTTTTTATTGGAATTGCCGTTCTTGTAATCATAGTGTTTGTAGCTTTCATGCAGACATCAGTGCCGAATCCAACGGCGTATATATCGCCAGTGCTATCATCGAGTCCTAGTGTATTGCCTACGGATAACTTATCTTCATCTCCGATACATGTTGACGATCAGCCTGCATCAAGGAATATAGTTATAAAATCTGTCAACATGCCTAAACCAGGGTATGCTTTGATTTATACGGTGCCCAAGGATAGTTCCGTTAGCGCTATTATCGGGAGTTCCGGACTTCTTACGCAAGGACTACATACTAATATCAAAATTACTCTTCATGCAAAAGATGGAAAGCCATATTATGTACCTTTAGGTGACGAGTTTGGTGTTTCGCTTTATGGAGATGACGGCGACGGAAAATACGATGAAGCTGACATGTTGCTTCCGATGAAAGATGCAAATGGCGCCATTTTTTCAAAACGATTTAAATTATTCTAGTGCAGGTTGAAAGCGTTCCCCGTTCTTGGCTTATGGAATCCTAATCCATCATTAATCACCCTATGCCAAGAGAAAGGGGCATGGGGGCAATTTTTTTTCGTAAAACGCTGCTACCAGTGCGAGCTGGTGATCGGTAAAGCGATCAGACGAATGGTTTTTTGCAGTAGGCTTCAGAATCCTATTTGTGCGAAACATTACCTGATACTGCTTGGAGTCAAAATCTCCAAAATCAAAAGTAGTAAAGAAATTAAAAACTGATTCTTGTATATCATATTGCGCAGTCATTGCATTGTTTGACTTACATTGAACAAGCAATTCATTCTTTTTATCGTCTATATATTTTTTAAGACCACTACCCGATAATATCTCTTGTCCTTTTGGTAACAAAGCAATTGGAGAAGCATTTGCAAATGCACTATCCAAGCGTCCCTGCAAATCAGTGAGGGATTTTTCAAATGTTTCAACTTTTGTTTCAAAAGGAATTGAAACGATCGCCGTAACGCTTAAGTTATTGTTTCTGTGAACATGCATACACATGCGATGCAAAATCGTCATCAAGAAAAATCGTAGGAGCGTTCGTGATGATGCCATAATATAGACGGCAAGAACATTGTTTGTAAAACTATGTTTGTTTTAAGAAGGTTGAGTTATAATATATGTATGTTACACACATCGGATGTATTAAATAAAAAATGCGGATTTACGATTGTGGAAATGATCGTTGTTTTAGCGATTGTCATGCTGATTGGCGGACAGATACTGGTAGATTTTTCCAGTCTTAAGGAGGGAGCAACGCTTAATCGGGCAGCAGAAGAGCTTGCATTTAATATCAGGCGAGCACAGAATATGTCACTCGCGGTTACCGGTGTGAATATAGGCGGAGTTGTGCAGATTCCCGACGGGGTAGGATTGCGGTTATCAAGCCAAGCAGGGAGCAATGATAATTACTTTTTTTTCGCGGATCAGGATTGTCCCGGGGTTGGGTGCGGTCTTTATACCGGAGTTATGGAGCGAATTGAGCCTAATATCGCATTGCCGGGCAGGATACGCATAACGTCTATTACGGGAGCGATTCCCGCGCATCCCAGTGTTCATATTATTTTTTATACGCCGGAAGCGACGCTTGCATTAACTAATGAGTTTGGAGCGCCGATTCCTGGTACCTATATAGACATTACCTTAAGCGGCGATTCGGGTGCTACAAAAACAGTTCGCATACGAACGAGCGGCTTGGTAAGAGTTTTTTAATTGCTGTCCATGAAATATCATCTATCAAGTATATATACAAAGACATTTCGGCAAAGATTGCGGGAAGTGTTTTATAGAAGATCGAAAGAAAGTGATTTTTTCATTCAATATATCGGTCGTGTCCCGGGCTTTACTTTGATTGAAACAATAGTTGCGGTAGCTCTTTTGCTTGCGGTAGTTTTGGGTCCGATTGCCCTTATCACCGATGCATTATCGAGCGCTGCATTCTCGCGCAACAATTTAATAGCTAATAATCTTGCGCAGGAGGGGATAGAATTTGTTCGCGAGATTCGCGACAATAATATATTATGCGCCACGCTTGATGGCGGCGTAACGCAATGGAATCAAACCCCCGGACTGGGCGGTCCCATGCAGGGTTATTATGAAATCAGTGTTCCTCTTGTCACGCTTACATGCGGAGGCTCTTCTATCTCTACGCCGCAAGTTATTCAGCGAGCGTCATTAGCCGCCTGCAACACGCCATTTCTTATTAATGCCGCTAATACATATAACTATACAGCTGGAACACCCACTACGTTTACCCGATGCATTTCTATATGCTCGCCGCCCAGTGTGGCGCCGTGCGGTGTATCGGCGGATGGTGACATTCCCGCTAGTGATCAATTGCAGATTTTTTCTGTTGTATCGTGGACAGAGCGAGGTGTTTCTAAGAGCCTTACGTTAAGCGATCGCCTTTATGCATGGAAGTAAAAAAAGGATTTTTTTCTAGCCTCAGCATATGAATTTTTCGTCCCGCGTATCACAAGATATCAAAAAGTTAAATCAGGGGTTTACTCTTTTGGAGCTTATCGTTGCGATAGGAATATTTTCAATTGTAGTGCTTGCGGCAACAAGTATGATGATTAGCGTATTCCGAGTTCAAGCAAAGGCGATCGCGGTTAAGGATGTACTTGATAATGCACGATTTGTATTGGAGCTTATGACGCGCGAGCTTCGCACGGCTACGAATATAAGATATACAGCCACTCCGCCTACTGGTTGTCCGCGCAATGGGCTCGCATTTACCAGTCATAATCAGGGATCCGGTCAAGAACGTTTTTACTATTGGGAAGATACAGATGGCGATGGAGTGCAAGATGCGATTATGAAGGTGGCGATGTCAGCAGGAAGCATTGATTGTAATGCTGTTCCACCACAGCAGTTTACTTCGCCAGAAGTTATCGTAGATGCATGGGCATTAAGATTATTGGGAACTACACTTGGGGCGACGGACGGGCAGCCAAGCCTAATGATCGGATTTAAAATGCATGCGCTGAATGCTCGATTCGGGGTGGACACCAGTATTAATCTTCAAACAACGATAACCGCACGGGCTAGAGATTTATGATGGAAATCTATTTCAAGAATAATCGCGTAGGGAGTCATTCACAATCCGTCGTAAAAATAGAGGGCGGAAAAGAGGCGTGCGCGGCGGCACATGGGCGAACGAACGAAAGCGCTTGCGGCAGGATTTTGAGCGGTACAAAAGCGAGTACGCATCATAGTATTTTTGAGACAGATACTGTACGCAAAAAAATAATTCATGATCGGACAGGCTTCACTCTTCTCCTTATGGTCGTACTCCTTGCGGCATTTCTTTCGATTTCGATGGGCATAGTTAATATTCTTTTCGGGCAAATCATTATTATCGGACAGGCAGGAGAATCGTTTAACGCATTATATATTGCCGACAGGGGCATAGAGCGAGTACTTTATCGTGATCGCATACAGAACATCTGCGGTGGTACAAGCTGTAATGAGAATTTGACGATTGGGACTGGCGCATGCTACGCGACTGTTGTGGTGATTGGACCAAGCGCGGGTTGTGTCGGAAGTACGCGATGCATGAATGTGTTAGGCAAAGATCAGTGCGTTGGAACAAATCGGTTTGTAGAGAGAAGATTTGATATTAGGTATTAAGAGGTTGCCTCATAAGTTCATATGAGATATATATTGGGTACATAGATCATTTTTTCGAGAAGGGAAGTCACCTACAAGGAGGTTCTGATGAAAGAGGCATCTGTATATAAAGGGATCGTGTTTGACTTTGACGGTACGTTGATAGACTCGCAACATGAAGGCTTGAAGCGGTTTCTTGGTATAGCCGCTTCACTGGGTCTTTCGATTTCAGATGATAATGTCGCGCAGATAAGAAGACTTTGGGGCGTTCCCGGGTATGTCCTTGTGCAAACATGTTGGCCCGATATGCCCGTAGATGTCTTTATGGATCAGTGGGAAGTGCTCGATAGGGAAAATCCTCTGCTCCTTTTTTCTGAGACAAAAAATATTCTCGAACGTCTCTGTTTGCAATTTTCTTTGAGTATTTTGACATCTCGCGGCAGAGGCAGTACGCATTTCCATTTGCAGTATCACCGCATTAAATCATTGTTCTCTTTTATATGCACGCTTGATGATTCTTCTGTACCTAAGCCGAATCCTTGCAGTATTGAGCCACTGCTTCGGCAATATGAGCGCTGCGGGATCATGGTTAACGATTTGATTTTTGTGGGTGACTCGATACATTCTGATTACGGACTTGCACGAGCGATCGGGATAGATTTCATCGCCGTCACGTGGGGGGTCAATACACATAATGATTTTTTAGCCGCAGGACTGGACCCGCGATATATTATTGATACTATCGAAGATTTGCCGCGCATTCTTACCTTACTATAGGTCCCGCCAAACGGGACTTTTTACTTGTGATAATTTTGATTCATTCAATAAAAAAAACTAAAAAACCTCCTTAAGGAGGTGTCTTAGTTTTTTTATTGCGGGGGCGGGAATTGCACCCGCGCTTCAAGGTTATGAGCCTCGCGACGTACTGCTCGTCCACCCCGCGGATGAAGTGTAGCAGATTTCCTCTTAATCAGCAAATCAATCAATTTTTGGCAAGTTTTTTGTTTCAAATAAAAAATAGGGCCGGGAACTATCGTTCAGCCCTAATAGATGAATTGGTTTGCCATGTTTTCAGTCATTGATATCAAAACTGACTGGCCAGTGCGTTTGTGCGATGAGTTGAAAAAATTCCTCTGGTATAGAGAATATGGTCTGATCGCCCCACCATCCGATATACACATCCACATTCTGCTGTCTGACCGGAAGAACCGCTCGAGCGCGTTGGATAAAATCCTCAAAAGCCCCTTGCTCTGCATCGTGATCGGTGAGATCTATGGCAGGATCTAGAGAATCAAAGTCAATATTCCTTTGGGTTTCCACGATTATGTTGCACGGAATAATACTGCGATCACGAAGACAGATAACTATCTTCATTTTTTCTCACTTTTTTGATTTTGGGTAACGCAGAAAATCCTTGAAATCTTTCCATGAATCTAGCATGAATTATATTGAAAATCAATGGACTTCGCGGGTGAATGATATTCTCTTATCTGTGCGATCGCCGGTTTTATCGTGGATTCAGAACTTTCTCATTTTTCATAGAATCTGGATTTCCGCTTCGGCGGGAATGACAATACCTTCTTTTTTTCTTGCTCAAATCAGAAAAATAAGCTAGAGTGTTGATAGTAAAAAATATGCCGGCGTAGCTCAGTGGCAGAGCGAGGGACTCATAAGCCCTAGGCCGCAGGTTCGATCCCTGCCGTCGGCACAGCAGGTCTGGTATGATTAAAAAATAAAAAGCAAATACACAGTGTTTTCGGAAACAACGGACAGTCATTTGGATCATACCGGACACTCAAGGGGGTAAAAAAGCGTTTGGGGCAGGTTGAATTTTTCAAACGAGGGCTGTGCAGAAGGGTGCAAGAAAAACAAGATAGTCGCTGTATATTTGTCATCCTGAACGTAGCGAAGAATTTCATGATCAAGGGCGGAGATTCTTCACTTCGTTCAGAATGACGAGGAGAAAAAATGAAACAAAAACTTCGATGGAAACGTATTCTTATTAAACTTTCTGGCGAGACGCTTGGGGGCAAGGGGCAGTTTGGATTGGATGTAGAAGCGGCGGAATATATTGCTTCCCAGATCAAAGAAGTGGAACGGCTTGGATGCGAAGTGGCAATTGTCATAGGAGGAGGAAATTTTATTCGAGGAGAAAAATTATCTCATATGGGCATTGATCGCGCAACGGCAGATTATATGGGCATGCTGGGAACTATGATCAATGCATTGGCGCTTCAGAGCGTATTGGAAAAGCAAGGATTATATACGCGCGTGATGAGCGCGATTACGGCAATGGAGATTGCAGAACCTTTCATCCGTCGCCGCGCAATCCGGCATCTTGAGAAGCAGAGGGTTGTGATTTTTGCCGCCGGTACGGGGAGTCCTTATTTTTCGACTGATACGGCTGCCGCCCTTCGGGCAAATGAAATTGGAGCCGAAGCAATTTTGAAAGCTACGAATGTGGAGGGGGTGTACGAGGCGGATCCCAAAAAAAATAAAGACGCAAAATTGCTTTCCGAAATCAATCCGCTTGAGATGGTACAAAAAGGATTAAAAGTAATGGACTTGACGGCAATCACCCTTTCGATGGAGAATAAGACACCGGTGGTGGTATTCGATGTATTTAAGAAGGGGAACCTAAAACGGTTGGTATTGGGGGAGAAAATAGGGTCGGAAGTGAAGCATATATAATGCAAGGACATTATGCTGTTTTTTTACAACTCATCTTAAAAATTCTTTGTCATTCTGAGCAAAGCGAAGAATCTCTTGCGGGGATGTGATCCTTCGCTTTGCTCAGAATGACAGTAAGTAATAATGCGGGCGTAGCTCAGTTGGTTAGAGCGCTTCCCTGTCACGGAAGAGGTCGCCGGTTCGAGTCCGGTCGCCCGCGCCATGTTGTACGAATTGAGGTAAGAGCTTCATTTCGTGCTGTATTCATGGGCATTTTTGATAGTTCTAACATTTCGTATTCTGCTTTTAGGGCAGGATAGTCATTTTGTATGGGGATAAACCATTCATACGCAGAAATGGTTAGTTTTTCGTCTTTCAAGATCGAGTTCTGACTTAAACCTTGAAGTATCTCTCGCTTCTTCTCTGGTGAACCAAAAAGAAACGCTTTATGAGCATATAGAGCAAAATTAAACGTCTTCTCGGTTAACTCAAGCCATTGCTCTGCCCGACCCTCCGTTGCTCGCAGATGCCCTTTAAGCTCGGTAATCTTCTTCTCAAGCGCATCTCGTTCTCGGATAAAGAAGTCATCATCAGTAATCAATCCTCGGTATCGCATACGAGTAAGCTCGTCCAGTTCTGTTTGTGTTTTAACGAGAGTACTATGTTGCATCTCATAAATCTTGCTTCGGTCTTCGATCTCTGTATCATTTTTCTCATTCAGAATCTCTAAAGCCCAGTCCCGAAATTCAGGCAGTATGGTATATCTCTCAATTTCTTTTTCAATCTGGAGCTCAAGTTTATCAACGGACACATTTTTTCTTTGCGAACATACCACATTCTTTCTTCTTCTGGTGCAGTGATAGTAGACATACTTCTTAATCTCACCCGTCTTTTTGATAAATTTCTTTTTCTCCTCTGCGGTATAGAGACAGCCGCACTCCTCGCATCGGATCGTTCCGGTAAAAGCGAAGTTATGCTCTTTAGGCCTCGGTTTTCCCTTTCGTCCAAGCAAGATTTGCGCCCGATCAAACTCGTCCAATGTTACCATCGGTTCATGCTTGCCTTGAGAGATTCGTCCCTTATATTGCATCAGCCCTGCATAGAATGGGTTGGTAAAAACGTTATACATGGTGCTTCGTGACATTTCTTGGCTTGCTCTTTTTCGCGATTGCCGAGTTCGGAAGCCCCATTCTTTATTGAGAATATGCAAAATCTTTGGTGGCGTATAATTTCCGGTCAGCATTAAATCCCACGCTTTGCGGATTAGATTGAAACGTTCAGGGTCTTTGATGATATAGTTTTCACCGCGAATCTCTGTTTTTGTGTTCAGGTATCCGAACGGAGCCGTGCATGGAAATAATCCTTTTTCTAACTTGCTTTGGAGTCCTCTCATAACTCCCTTTCTAAGATCAAGAATGAATTGATTGGCGGTTCCACTTTCTACGGCATAGATAAGTGCATTGTCTTCGGGTAAGTATTCCCGCTCCGGTGTGCGGATACACTTGATTATATTCTGTTGTAACAACCACTGTATCGCACCGCTATCAACGGGATTACGCGAAAGGCGATTGAGCTGCCAACAAAGTATCCCGTTTGCTTCACCTTGTTCAATGCGCTTCAAGAGCGTAGTAAATATAGGCCGATTGTTCGGCTTCTTGGCAGATTTTGCCTCAATAAGAATATCAACAATCTCAAGTTTTGATGCTTGAGCAACCTGTTTCAGTCGGTTTATTTGGTCATCAATAGACTGCACTTGTCGGTCTTCACTTTCTGATGACTTTCTGGCGTAAACGAAGTATTTAATTTTTTGATTTTTATCAATCATATAAAAACCCGAGAGGGACGGTCTGGTTGTTCCAGCTATGCCGTAATCCAGAGGATTGCAGATAGTGGCAGACCGCCCCTCTCGGGTCGCTATCTGACAATAAAAATACCTCTGGCGGACAGCATCTTATAACTGGAACAACATTGTTATTATATCTCATAATATATTTTTAGGTAAGTAGTTTTCCATCATCCCCTTATATCTCCTTTTTCGATACTCTAATCCTAAACATTGTCTACATGCGATCTGCTGGTTGAGGGGATGAGCATACAGAACTCCGATTCTTGCCTTGCAAATAGGACATTCAAACCAATATCGGATACCGCCAAGTCCGGTCATAGAAGTGGTGAGTTGGACAGCGAGGCCTTGCACCTCAAGTTGAGAAGAAATCAAAGTTTCCTTTAACCCACACTTAGCTTTTCTCAAGAAGAGATTTACCGAGATTTTTTGACATTCTTCAACCAAGAATTTTTTTCCTAAATCATTTGGACTCATTGTTTTCATTTTTATTAGATTCTATTGGATTATTAGCATTTATCTGTTGATTTTGAGCAACAAAGGTATTTTTTGTTTTGATGTTCATCTCAATAGTGGGGGCTTTGAGTTGCTTGAGCATAACAAGAGCATTCAAAAATTGTCTGTTTGCTCTATCAATCTGGATACTCAACATAGAGAGATATTTGGTCTTAGTTTCGGTAATGGGTAAACCCGGACCACCGAGATCATTGTTAAGTCTTCGCGAGTTATCTATAACCCTTATAAAAGCATTGGCAATAAGTTCTGATAATGCTTTCTCAGCACTCGTGGTAGCATTATAATCTTTAATGATCTGCGTACTTAATTCTTTTGCCAATCCTCTATATTGAAGACTAAACGACTCCATGAGAGCTACATGTGTATCAGTTTCCAATGCCATCATTACCTCTATTATTTTCTCATCAGACTTCTTTGATACTTCTTTTTTCTCCTTCTCACTTCCATGAAAAAATTTCGGTAATAGGTCATTGGCAAGTTTTTTAAGATTACCCATCAGATCGCCGTTTGGTATTGCCAGCTCTAATACAATTTTTTGTACCTCTTCGGATGTGTATTTTTTAAGCACAGCGTTGTTTGTTTGGGCAAGTGTATTTTTATTTTTCTCTTTTTTAGCTTTCTCTTTTGCCATATATTTTTTAAGTTAATAAATGCCTTAAAGTCATCAAAAGTAAACATTTTAAGAACGCAAAAGTTTATATGCAATCTGTTTGGCAGACCTCGGACTGTACCCTGCCAGCCGTGCAGCTTTGGCGGCATTACCTTTCGCATCGTCGATCAAGTGGTGTACAAACATTTTTCTTCGGAGTGGCAATTCTTGTTTTCTTGGAAGTCGCTTATACACATTGAGTACAACGTAGGGCGATTTGAAAAAAAGCAAATCCGCCAATGCCCGCACCTCGTCAAAGGAGAATTGCGGTGATTGCGTACCTCTCGGTCTTTGGAACTTCTTGGCTCGGAAAATCATATCGAGGATATTCAAAACTCCTTTGGGATAGAAAAAGTCTCCTTGCGGGTCAAGATCACCTTTTTCAATTTTTAGATCATCACTATCAAGATTTTTTTGTATTTGTTTTGGTGATACTCCACTCATAGTTTTGAATTATTTGATAATACACAGTGTCAGATTTGCTTTATTGATTGTCACTAAATAAATCTGAAAATGTATCTTGTTGTTTTATCTCTTGTTTTGGGATAGGTGATAGCTCTCGTATCGCCCTACATTCATCGCTCAAAAACCAATTAAATTTATCACAAAGATGCAGGACTTTTTCCGGTTGCCCAACCTCTCCATCACTATTTTCAGTGATGGAACAAACACCCAAAACACGGAGAGTCTCCATTTCCTTATGCGCCGTTGGTGTTGAGCATCGAAGTATGCTCTCAACTTCACTTGTTTTCATCTCGCCGTCATATTCTATGAGATTCCTAAACAGTCGTGAACGGGTCGTGATCGTGCTATCAAAAGCAATTTCAATAATAAGTTTTAAGTCATCCTTGTTGATTTGATTCCTTCCGCAGGCAAGAGCGTGTCCTCTGGCAAGGTTATAGAAAAGTTGGTTAATGCGATTGGCCATTTCAACAATAGGTACTGTATAGTTGTAATCTATGCCATCGTCTCCACGGTCTTTCCAGACATTCACCACACCTCGGAGCGTTGCCAGAAGATGAGCACAACGAGCACTTATAGCTACTACGCTTCTGTCATCCGAGTGCTTATCCCAATCAATACCATCTTGGTGCTTGTGCCATAATGTTTGAAGAAATTGTTGTGTAATAGAGCGACATTTTTTTTCTTTCTCCTTATGAGAACTGGTGATGACCTGATCTACGAGTTCCTCTTCGCTTTTTTCTCGCGCATTCGTGTTGTAGAAGAACAAGCGGGAGCCGAGATTGCCCATCAGCTTCCATACTTTCGGCTGTAATGGGGTTGAGGCCGCAAACATCATAAAGAGATATTCCCCAACATAATGGCGTTCTCCATGTACGCCGCTTTCTGTATTCAATCCTTCGCCATCAAGAAGACGCGTCAGTAAGCCCATCGCTTCTGCCAAATCATCATCTCTCTTTGAGAAAATAGTGGCCATGTCTCGTAGGAGAAACATCTTGTATTGAAGTCTCGGTAACAGGTCTATTTCTTTGAGTTTTTCTTTCTTCACGTTTGCGGCGTTTGATACGAATGCGGCTGGCGTAAACTTATCTGTGGCATAGGTCAAACCTTCAATTTCAGAGAAAAAGTTTATTGCTATTGTCTTTCCGGCGGCAGGGACATCAACCAACACCAAAGCAAACGGATTGGTAATGTCCTTGATAAGCAATTGAGTAATGATTGATATTCCAATTTCAGCAGCAGTCAGTAAGTCGGGGAAGTTACTGCGAATAGTCTCTCTCCATTCCTCAAAAGATATTTCTCGTAGTGGTGGATCAACTTTTCTTATGCGTGGAGTTTGTCCAAGTAATAGACATTCTTTTGCCAATTTACCAAATAAATCCGATTCAGTGCCTTTATGTTCAATAAAATAGTTGGTAATATCCCCGTGATCTCCAACCTCTTGGGGTAGTGTTATGAGATAGACTTGATGACGTTTTGTTTCAAAGAGTTTGCGTATAATATTATCCGCGCCTTTTCTTCCTGTATCGTCATTATCAAAACACACATATATTTGCTTGATAGATTTTAATGAATCAATCCACTCATCCTTGAATGTTTCTGCCCCAGCCGTGGATGTGATTGCCGGTATGCCGTGAGCGGCTAGTAGTAAACAATCAAACTCGCCTTCGCAGATGACTATTCTATCCTCATCGCCTTTCAACATATCTAAGCCAAAAATAGTGGCCTTACTTCCTGCGGGATAGAATTTGTATTTATCGGGATTGGTAGTATCTTCAGGATCTCGGCGTAATTTCAGAAAGGCATAACTGCCCTTGCTGTCTTTGATCGGTATAGTGAGCCACCATCTGCCGTAGAACTTGCCCCAGCCAAGCTTGTGGACGTTTACCACAGCGCCTGTGATACCTCTGGCGTTGAGATATTGCCGGATATTAGCTGGAAGTGCTTGATGGCAGGATTCAACCAGTGTTGTGTCAAATTTCGTAGGTTTTCGTAGATTTTTATTGGATATTATTGGATTGAGAGCAATTTCTTGCATGGTGTCCCCGAAGTGTTTGGCGAGAGTAAAAATATTTCCTTGTGATCCACACTTTTTGCAGTGGTATTGTCCGGTCTCAATGCTTAAATATAAATGTGCCTCGTTACCGGTACTGTCTTTATCACACGAAGCAAATAAACATTTGGTAATCAGCTCACCATTCGCTTCACGGAAGGGGATACTTCTTTTGATCA
>OBEQ010541830.1_pt1 | contig 22414 bp, 23 predicted proteins | sample 1670901 | NCBI WGS metagenome assembly OBEQ01 (sample SAMEA104232315, study PRJEB22302) | groundwater metagenome | biome: forest; feature: aquifer; material: groundwater | place: USA | collected 2011-08-07 | depth 5.4 m
CCCTTAAATTATTTGGTTGCCCAGTGTAACCAATAATCTGCAAGTCCTAATTTGTATAGTTGCCCGGTTAACTTAAGTACCAAAGTATTTGGGTATAACGCTCTAATTGGGGAAGAAGGAATAAACTTGGCTACTTGAGCCAGTGGCCAAGCTAATTTACTTAAGTTATAAAAATGTCTCACCGATGGACCGACCTCTTCTCTGACCGATGCTCCTTGCACATTTTTAAATCCTGCCTCTGCTATTAGTTGACTCATTTCCACTCCCATCACTAGTTTCGGTAGCACAAAGGCTGATTTGAACTGACTTAGTAATTCCCTTTCCTTTTTGTTTTTAGCTGCCCGGCCCTGATACCCATCTGCTATAACCAATCTCCCGCCAGGCTTTAATAGCTTGTAGGCTTCTTTTAAAAATACTGATCTAGGTGAAGCATAACAACTACTTTCTATAGCATAAACCACATCAAAACTGCCCGGGGCCAGGTTAGTATGGTGAAAGTCCTGGACTATAAAACTGGTCAGGTGGCTTACTCCCTTTTGGCTAGCATATTTAGTGGCCAGCTTCACCTGATGCGGATCTAGTGTGATTCCCACAACTTGGGCTCCTGTAGTTTCGGCTATATATATCGCCGTGCCACCCACTCCACATCCAGCATCCAATATTCGCTGACCATTTTTGATTTTTCCTTTAGTTACGATGGCTTGGTTTTCATTCAATATTGCCGCCTGCCTGTTGGGAGTCTGCTTATCCCAAAATCCAAAATGCATTCCCAAAGTCTCACCGTTATAACAAAACAGACGATACAGCCACTGGCTAGCCTGATAGTAATCTACTACCGGGTTAGTTCCCGTAAGCGCTTATTTACCATAATTAGTAACCAAGTCATTGTAGTCGAAGATGGAATAAGGCTGGCCGAAATTGGCAATTATTAGCGTCAGGTCAGCACTATCCACCTTACCGTCCCCATTAATGTCACCAACAATGCTGGTTGCATCTAGTGTTCGGCAAGTACTGCCCTTGCAGGTTTTAAGCGTTGATATAGCCAGGCGGTATTTAGCTACTGTGCCTTGGTAGGCGGGATCTACAGTTTGGGAAGTATTATTATATTTATTGGTCACTTGGTCGGGGTCGGTAGTTAAATCATAGAACTCATACCAACGGGGGTCATTTAGAACATTGGGGTCATCGAGGTACTCGATGTAGGTCATATTCTTTCCTTCAGCCGCAGTGGCTTCTGCTCCAGTTCGGATAGCTTGGAAATCGGGCGCTCCCCAAGACATAGCTGGAACAGTAGGCGCATTTCTGGGAAAATGGTACTCGAGAAAAAACCACTTCCGCCAAGATGGGTAAAGAGCAGAGGGATTACTCAGAATCGGTTTAAGGGAGCGGCCGTCAACATTGTAAATGTTCGAATCCCAGGGCAGAGAGGCATAGTCTAAAATGGTGGGAGCTAAGTCAATATTTACTACGGTATTTTGATTGGAGACCGAAGTTGCTGAAGCAGAGTTGGGTGGACGAATGACAAGTGGGACTCTGATTGAAGGTTCATATGGTAGTTGTTTATTTGCTAGGCGATAATCTCCCAGAAAGTAGCCGTTGTCGGATGTAAAGACAACAAGAGTTGAATCAAGAAGGCCTTTTTGTTGCAAATAGTTGACGACGTCTCCCACCATCGCGTCAATTGTGAGAACCGATTCCAAACGGTCCAATTGATAGCGACGTAAGTAATCGAGATTAGTTTTACTATTTATTACCGCCAGGTTTACATCTGGCCAGTTATTGCAAATATAGGGGACTTTGCTGCCACAGCCGGGATTATTAAATGATGCTTTATTAAGTCCTGGGATATCAAAACTGGAACTAAGGGGAGTGAAACCATTGGGATCGTGATTTTGCCGGAGAGACCCAGCGGGCAGGCTACCGCCATACAGACTGGGAGCATACGTTTGCCAAGATTTGATATTTGGCCAGCTGCCTTCGGTAAAAATACGATCGGAAAAGAAGCCATTGGGGTAGGGAGTAGTAGTAGTTGATAGACTCTTTGAAAGAATTGTTGCCCCTTCGTTTTCAGCCACATCCGGGATAACTGTGGTGGTTGGGGTAGTTGTGGTCAGACCAAGAACAGACTGAGGAATGTCGACGTAATAACCCCGGTTACTTTGACGGAAACTGGTGTACACCCCGCCACTTAAACGGACGATTCTCATGGTCACCATATCGGTGGTTTGATTGTATTCGGCATCAAACCCAACGATAGGCTCCTCACCCGTCCCGTTGTCCCAGAGATCAGGTTCTTTGGACCAACCTGACCAAACATTATTTATCCGTTCTCGCTTATACAACTCCCAACCATTAGTCTGATCCCCGCGTAAAAGGTGCTGTAAAATCCCGCTGTTGGGTAAGTTGGTCACTGAAAATCCCATAACGGGTAAGTTGCCAGTTCCCGGCATGGTACTGGCTACTGTGCCATCGTTTGCCCACGCAGACCAGCTAGTGGTGCCGGACAAGTCGCGATGGTAGACAGTGTATCCATTCTGCATATCTCCCCTAATGACGTGTTGGCGAATGTTGTTAATGTCCGGGTGGACAAAGGCATTAAAGGCCACAATGGGCAAGTTGCCGGTCCCCGGGAATTGATCAGAGACAGCGGCCAGGTACCATCCGCCCCAACCTGTCGCAGTGAGGTCATTGGCGTAAATAGAATATGTTCCCGCCGATGCCTTGATGACGTGACGCCGCAGAAAAATGGCAGGATCAGGCGGATCAAATACACTTGTAGCTACGATCGGAGATGCAGGGTCGGCAGTCGTTGAGTCAAAAGAGCCGTCTGCGGCTTGTGTTTCCACAGTCCAGGCATGAATTGATTGGTGGGGAGCATGAGGAGCGAGGTTTAAAAAGAAATTAGCGAAACCACTGGTAGCAAAATTGTTGATAAATTCCTTGGCTTTGTCGCCAATATATTTAGTTTCAAAAACATCGGGAGTAGCCGGAGTCGGGTTAGCATCTGCATAAACGTTGTACATGCCTGGCCGGGCATCGTAGTTAGTGATATTGCGCCAATAGTCATAGCCGGGCTTTTTATTAGGGCCGTCAATGGTATTCATAAATTTGCCGATATGGCCGGTGTAATAGCCTTGGGTTTTAAGCCACGTAGGAAGCCACTCGACCGAAGTAATGGTCCCGTTGGTTAATCTAGCAACCCCGGAGTTAACCAATCCCTGCATACCTCTTTCATCTCCCACCACGTGATATGTACCGGTATTGTGGGAATACTTGCCAGTTAGAAATGAAGCCCGAGAGGGACAACAAATACTTTCACTGACAAAGGAGTTAGTGAAACGGATACCCTTGTTGATGAGATATTGTTTGATGTTTGGGAGTTTACCGGCAGCTAGAAGTTGGTTAAACGAGGCTTCATCCAGATCATCAGCCATGATCACTATAACATTAGACTTAGTATTAGTTTGTGCCTCAGTTTTGGGAGTAATAACAAGATACACCACCATCCAAATGGAAACCACTAACATGGTTAGAGTAACCAGGCGTTGGCCCATGTCTGGAGTGTGACACTAGATGTGGTTAAGATCAAGATCGGGAATTAGGCCCAAGACGGTAGTACTTATCACCTAGGTATCCAGTAACTTCGGGGCGGATTAGTTCTCCTCCCAAAAGTTGAGCCGGGTAGAGAGTGAACAAACCATGTTTTTCATTCACCGTATCTACGGCTTTGAGCACCTCATCCCTTTTGCCAAAGAGAGGTAACTGAGAAGTAAAACTCAAATTGGAAATCCACACCCCCGCTTGGCGCATAGTGGCTACAGGATTTAGTAAGTACCTGTGCCACAGTAAATCAAATACCACCTGGCCATCGGCGGTGGGGGACTTTAAGGTTTGTCTATCCCAAAATCTATTTCCATTTGAACCCAGACTCAACCCCAGTGTCCGGCCTGCCATATGCATCTCCCGCAATTTGGCACATGCTTCTTCCACCAAGTTCCTGACTAAGTTACGGATTTGGGTCTGATTTGTTAATTCTCTGAAGGTAGTAAAAGTACGAGATACGCTCTTAGCTGGATCTAAATCCTGGATAGTCACTAGCTCATCGGCAATTTTTAACCATACCAAATCATAAATTTCTGGGGGTAGATGGGGCAACTGCCGGGCTTGACCCAAGGTGTAAGCCCCCCGACTATGTAAATAGTGGGTGCGGCTGTAACCTATACCACATACATCTTCTACCTTAGCAGTCAGCGTCTGATCCAAATAATCCCCCGGGGTAAAAAAAGTTAGCCCGTCTGGTTTATGCATTTCTGATGCCAACTTAGCCAGAAGTTTGGTAAACGAAATCCCCACCGAGCACTTTAACCATTCGCCTAAGTCCTGCTTCACTCGCTGTTTAATTTCTAGAGCCATTCCCAAAGCCCGTCCGGGAAATAAGTTCTGAGTATCAGTAACATCGGCAAACATTTCGTCAATAGAAAACACTTCTACAGTAGGGGAGTAGTCGGACATTATCTCTATTAGCCCTTGGGTAATGGCAAAGTATTTATCCATGTCCGAAGGCACCAGAATAATTTGGGGACATAACTTCTGGGCCTCCCACACGGTACTGCCAGTTCTTACTCCAAACTGCTTGGCTTCAATAGAAGCGGCAATGACACACCCCCGGCCGGCGGCTTTAATTATCCCCACGGGTTTACCCCGCAAGCTAGGATTGGCTTGCTGCTCTGCCGTCGCAAAATACGAATTCATATCAACATGCATTATTGTTTTTCTCATAACAAATTCATGTCTATAGCTGATTTCAAAACCGCGAGTTTTTCAAAACGAGTGAAGTTTTGAACTCAGATATATAAGCTGGCGAGATTTTGAGACAGCTTTTATGCGTAGGATGGTTGGCATTTGGCTACCCTCCAGGAAAATTCTTGTAAATCCCAAGCCAGCTCCGCCACCATTCCGCCAGTATCCACCGCAAAACACAAGTATTTCCGTCCACCATCACTTCTCTCAAACATTAACGTCACCCGTTCTACTTTGTACTCTCGTACTCCCATTATAAAACTCAGTGGTTTAATCTTCCCTTCACTAAAGCTCACCTGAATATTTTTGAGTTTCATAATTTTATTTGAACCATTGACAAATCCGACTCTGGGTAGTACACTTTGGCTTAGTGTATCGGACGTGGGGACATCTGATCCCGCACGACTCAAAAAGCTTCTGGAAACGGGAGCTTTTTTGATAAACCTTCCTTCCATATATTCTCTATATATACCGAACATTATCCGAATGTCAAGAGGTCAATTTTTACTCACCTGGCAAACTATAGCTTGATGATCACTAATACCGCTATGCAAAACTAAGTCAGTAACTACATACTGAGAAGTGCTAAAAACTCCATCTACGACAATATGAAGACCATTAACCTTATGTAAGTGAGGATCAATAGTCGAGTCTATACTTGCAGAAACATTATCTGTAAACTTTTCCGCCAGGCTAGTCCAAATTTCTCTCCCCCTAGGAGCATTGAAATCCCCACAGAGAACAAAACCATCATAGTCACCTAGCATGTTTAACATTTTAGGAAAATGTTGGCGTTGCAGATCAGTGGCTTGGCCATCGGCAGACCAAGTGAAATGAGTGTTTATAATCCGAAACGGAATGTTGCCCACATTAATCTCTACTACAAGTAATATGCGATTAATCGCAGCAGGGTTACTAGTCAGACTCATAAGGGTGGGGAGATTGTCCTGAGAGCCAAAGTAATAATTTGTAAAAATGTTGCTAATATCCAGTCTGGTCAAAGTTAATATACCCCAGACATCCGTTGATCCAGGAGCAGCCCAATTGCTATCTATGAAGTACGCAGAGGGTGCATATAGCCCCTTTACACCTAGACTCTTTTTTAAGTAATCAACATCACTACCGAGAACTTCCTGGAGGCAAATAACATCTGGGGCCTCTTTCTTCAAAAACGAAATCACCTCTTCTAAGTGTTTATGTCCTTCAATATTAAGTGTTATCAGCTTAATCACCCAAATATTATAGCGTGGGTTTAGCCGACTGATTGCGACTAATAAGCAATGGAAATATCTAGGCACTGGCGGCTGCGGCAGCAAAGATATCGCTTGATAGGAGAGATGTGTGACCAATGTGGAAGGAAAATATTTCCCCTGAGAGATCTGTGCCCCTACTGTCAAGCTATTCTCTCTCCCCGGCTATTAAAAGTCCTGGAACTTGCATCTATTAAACCAGCGCAGTAATATTCGCCTCAGTGAATAGAAATTATCTATTAATTGGAGCTGCCATTGTAGCGGTTATAATAGGAGGAGTATTTCTAGGCCAGAAATTACGTAAGCGCAATTTATCTACAGGCAGCATGACTCAAGCTACGCCCACCTCATCTTCTCAAACTGGAACGACGGAAAATCCCATTCCCGGTAAACCCCAAGTCAAAATTTCTACTGCCAAAGGCGATATCGTCATTGAACTGCTGCCAAATATCGCCCCTAAAACAGTCGCTAACTATTTAAGTAAATGGAGCCGGGGAGAGTGTGACAACCTCACTTGGCACCGGGTGGAAGATTGGGTAGTCCAAGGCTGTGACCCCAAGGGCGACGGTACTGGCGGCAACTCTACCTTACCCACTGAAACTAGTTCCGAGTCTTTTACCGCTGGAGCGGTGGGAGTAGCCCGCAAAGCCACGCCCAAAGAAGTATCCAACGATTCCCAGTTTTTCATCGTCAAAAAAGACGCTACTTACCTCAATGGCGATTACACTCTGTTTGGCCGAGTAGTTTCGGGTATGGATGTAGTCAATAAGTTGGCCATCGGCGACAAAATCCTCTCCACACTGGTCTTAAGCAAATAAGCCTGTAATGTGCTAAAATAGCTTCATGGCGAGCCAAATTAAGCGCCTGGACAATGGCAATATTGAGCTGACGATTACCTTGCCGTGGGCCGAGGTGCTTAAAGCCTACGAGGAAGTAGTCGATGAGACCGTTAAAGAGACCGAGATTAAGGGTTTTCGTAAGGGCCATGCTCCCAGAAGGCTTGTAGAAGAGAAGCTAGACCGCAACCAAACCTTCTCGCACGCCCTGCAACATCTGCTGCCCCAAAAATACCAGGCGGCAGTCGACGAGCAGAAGTTAAAACCCATCGTTTATCCTCGGATCCGCATTGATCAGGGCAAAGAAGGTGATACTTGGGTATTTACAGCCACTGTGTGTGAAACCCCGGCCGTCAAACTGGGAACTATCCAGAGGAAAAAAGATCAGAAATTGGAAGAGGTCATGGACGATCTGGTCCAAAACTCCGAAGTGAAGTTACCTGATTTATTAGTAGAGCATGAAGCCGATAACCGTTTGGCCATTCTAGCCGAGAACTTGACTCGGTTGGGGCTAACCGTGGATAAATACTTAGAGTCCAAGAAATTAACTGCCGAAGGTCTCAAAGCTAAACTAGCCTCTGAGGCCAGACGAGATTTGAGCGTAGAATTTATTTTACAGCAGATTCAAGCGGAGCAGAAGTTAGAGAATCGCCAAAAAACACTTGATTTTTTGACGACACCAGTATAATAAGTAACTAATATGGCTATTCCTACCAAGTCCGCCAGCCGGCGGACAGCCCCAGTTAACTTTATAGAAGCCTTGAGTGGTCTGACTAAAAGCGCCGGTGAAGAGGCTAAAATCCAAATCACTAAGGCTGTAACTGAAGATATTCCTCAAGCTTTTGGTCTTTCCGGCACCCTCAAACCCAATGAATCCTTCTCCATCGAAGATCTGCAGGCTGCTGAAAAGCAGGGAGAGCGCAAAGCCGAAAACCGCTTCTCCAACCGTCTAGAACAAGAGCGGATGGTGTATTTGCGCAGCGAAAACGAAAAAACTGCCCAGATCCAACACATCTTGACTGAGATTGCCCAGCTAGCCAAATCCATGCGCGAGCTAGGCCGCGAGGTGGAAGTGGCCGCCATCCAAGCGCCGGTTAACCCGGGGGTATACCACCGCAACTTCTACGCCCAACTGCGCAGTTTTATTCTGGACCTGAAAAAACGAGTAGTGGAATCCAAACATTGGTTGGCCACAGCTAATGCCCGGGCCAGTAAACAGAAAGGCTACTTCTGGGGTCAAGCCCAAAAATCTGGCACCAAGTTTCTATTGTCTCAGGAACGGTACATGGTGACCACAACTGGCTAATGGTAAAATTGCCACACTGGAGCTGTAGCTCAGTTGGCTAGAGCGCTTCATTGACATTGAAGAGGTCACAGGTTCAAGTCCTGTCAGCTCCACCATGTATTCGGGGTGTCACGTGTCTATAGCCGGGGGATTTGATAAATGCATTGATCGGATTGTGGAAAGAGGGGGAAATTGTCTGATGACTTTTGCTTCGTCCCCGCGCAGTTTACAAACCAAGCAATATTCCCAAGGTGAAATTGATGCATATTTAAAAAAGAAATCTGATCTAAAAATTGGTCCCCATTTCTTCCATGGGGTATATCTGGTCAATTTAGCTACCCCCAAGTCTGATTACTTGCAGGTAAGTATTGATTCGCTGGTGTTTTACCAGAAGTTTGCCGCAGCTATTGGTGGGGAGGGCACAATTTTCCATATCGGTAGCGGCAATAATCTGCCTCAAGTAGTGGAGGCCTTAAAGATTATTTTGACTCAATCTCCCCATGAAGTTAAACTATTTTTGGAAAACTGTGCTGGCCAAGGCGATACGGTGGGAGACACTTTTGAAGAGCTGGCGGAAATAATTACTCAAGTTAAAAGTGACCAAGTAGCAGTTTGTCTAGACACCCAGCATTTGTTCGCGACCGGCTATGATCTAAAAACCGCCCTTGATCAATTTGACCAGTCTGTGGGGCTAAAGTGGCTTAAAGTGATTCACTTAAATGATTCCAAAACTGATTTTGGCTCCCGAGTAGACAGACACGAGAATCTAGGCGAGGGCAAGATTGGTGGTGAGGCTTTGAAAAAATTCGTCAACGATACTCGACTCCAAAATATTCCCTTTATCCTAGAAGTTCCAGGAGACGGTGACGGCCCCCGCAAATCCGACATTGACACTCTTAAGTCTTACCGTGGTATTCTTAACCCATGAAACCCACCCTAAACTCGGCCGATCTAAAACTCCTCAAAGGTCTTTTTGCTACCAAGAAAGACTTGGTATCCATGGAAAAAAGGCAAGATTCTAAATACGCAACTAAAGGTGATCTCGTAAGTATGGAAAAGCGCCAAGACCAGAAATACGCTTCAAAAAATGACCTTGCAGCTATGGAAAAACGAATTGAAAATAGAATTGACGACCTAGAAGAAAGAGTCGTCAAATACACCGTAGGAACTGACTCAAGACTAGGTACAATTGAAGACGAACTTGGCATTCCCCATCCCAACTGATATAATCAACTAAATTGATTCTGGTGATGACGCAGACTCACCAACTGCTGAGCTGGATTTCTATTGAGCCACTAAAGTAGTTACTTGGAACCCCGGGAGTAACGAAACGAGTGGTTTTTTCGTAGCAAAGCAAAGACCCGTCCGTAGCCTTTGGCGAAGGAGGGTGTTACCATAATCATATGAATAAAGACGACAACCTAAACAACTTACGCCACTCATGTGCCCACCTGCTAGCAGCTGCAGTTATGGAATTGTGGCCAAACGCCAAACGCACCATCGGCCCAGCCATTGAAAATGGTTTTTACTATGACTTTGACTTCGGAAAGGAAAAGATTTCAGATGATGATTTACCCAGAATTGAAGCCAGAATGCATGAATTAGTCAAGGACTGGGATAAATTCGAAGGCAGAGAAGTACCTATCGCCCAAGCCAAAGCTGAATATAAAGATAATAGTTATAAATTAGAGTTGATTGATGAATTTAAAGATCAAAAATTAACTTTTTATAAATCTGGTAATTATGAGGACCTGTGTCGGGGAGGTCATGTCGATAATCCCAAAGAACAATTAAAGCACTTCAAGTTACTTTCTCTTGCTGGTGCATACTGGCGGGGAGACGAGAAGAACAAAATGCTTACCCGGATTTATGGCACCATCTGGCCCAGTAAGGAAGAACTGGATCACTATCTGTGGCAGCAAGAAAAAGCAGAAAAAAGAGACAACCGCAAACTTGGTAAAGAGCTAGAGCTATATACAATTAGTCCCAGTGTTGGCCCTGGACTAATTCTTTGGCTACCCAAAGGTACTGTTTTGCGCGAAGAGATAGAAAAGCTAGGCAAAGAGGTCGAAAACAAATACGGATATCAGAGAGTCACTACCCCACACATCGGCAAAGAAGAACTATATATTACCTCTGGTCATTTGCCTTATTACGCTGCCGACATGTGGCCACCCATGGAATACGAAGGTGAGAAATATTACGTCAAGCCCATGAATTGCCCCCACATGCACATGATTTACAAGTTCAAACTCCGATCATACAAAGATCTTCCAATTCGATACGCCGAATTCGGTACGGTTTATCGCCATGAAGATAGTGGCACTTTAACTGGACTACTTCGCGTTCGCGGCCACACTACTAATGACGCACACATTTATTGTTCTGAAGAACATGTCATTTCCGAAATAGTAAAGATAATGGAAATGCATTCTTATTATTACGATCTATTTGGAATAAAGGACTATTACGTAGAACTTGCCCTTCCCGATTTCAAGAAAAAAGCTGACAAATATTTCGATGACCCCCAAGCCTGGGAAAAAGCTATTAATTTATTACGCAAGGCTGCAAAACAAATTAAAATCGATGTCATCGAGAAAGAAGGTAGTGCCGCCTTCTACGGGCCTAAATTTGATTTCAACATCAAAAGCGTTACTGGCAGAGAATTTGGAGCTTCTACCAACCAGTTAGATTTTGGTTCAGGAAAACGATTCAATCTTACTTACACTGATAAAGATGGTTTGGAAAAGATTATCCCTTATGTAATCCATCGCGCCCCTCTGGGATCTGAGGAAAGATTTATAGGTTTTCTCATTGAACACTATGCTGGGGCGTTTCCCACTTGGCTGGCACCGGTGCAGGTTATTGTGCTACCTATATCAGATAAGCATCAAGAGTACGCTCACAAAGTTGTCCAGCAATTGCAGGAAGTTGGAGTAAGAGTTGAGCTGAATGACAAAAACGAACCCCTCAATGCTCGGATTAGAGATACCCAGCTACAAAAAGTTCCCTATATTTTAGTGGTCGGGGATAAAGAGGTTAAGTCCGACTCCGTATCTGTTCGTAGTCGCCATTCCAAGGAGACTCAAGTCCAAAAACTGCAAGAGTTTACCGGAGATATTCTTCAAGAAATTTCCACCCGCTCCAATACTACCACCTCTTCCAACGGCTAGTTGGGAGATGCGTTAGTAAGAACCTCCAAATTTTTCTTCTCAGTCACCTCCCAAGTAGCTGGGAGTTTTATATCCAAGTCCAATTGAAAGGAGGTGACTTTTATGGAGCAACAAAAAAGTCCAGCAGAGCTAGAGGCCGAACAGAATTCAGCCAGAGAAAGGCTTTCTAGCGAATATGGAATACAGGGCCCTCCACCAGAGGGTCAGGTCTACTTTGCAGAGTCAATGCTTGCAGGACTACTACTCAAAGCGGCTGGGTACCCATTCGAGCTCAAGCTAAAGCCACCGCTCTTTATGCTCGGAGAGTAACAAGCAGATGCCGGGGGGCTACTTCCCCGGCTGTTGCCAGTGAGTGTTATACTAAACGCATGGCAGTAGTAATAAAAAAGAAAATCACCATGCATGACGTTTTTAAAAACCCCCGCTACCGGGGAAAGCATGTAATACTTGCAGCGGGCAAGGTGTTTACGGCCAAAACTGGTGACGGGGCTTCTAAGATATTGAGGCAAGTCAGAATACAATATCCTGGTGTGATACCTGAAGTGGCGTACTTGCCTAAACCCGGCACTCTAATATTATGGAGTTGAAGTTTAATTTTGAGTACCGAGGAGAAAGTCACTTCGGCAAGATTTACCGGCCCTATGCCCGGGTGTTATTAAAATCTCCTAAACAAGAGTTGTGGCTCAACGAATGGTTAATAGTAGACACAGGCGCTGATTTTACAACCCTCCCACGGTATATCGCTAGAGAATTGGATATAGATCTCAAAGGAGATTGCATGAACGGTTCAACATCTGGTGTTGGGGGTAAACAAGTAATTTTTCTACTTAAAAAATATCTCGAAGTAAAACTTGGAGAAACTACAAGGAGAGTCCCAGTAGCCTTCTTCGATAACAATCAGGTACCTGGTCTGATGGGTAGGCAAGGATTTATTGAAACGTTTGACACCGAATTCCTCAAAGCGCATGTAGTTGTCTTTAAATCATGATATTGATATAATTACCTCAATCTAGTGAGTACACCCGGGTACCGTATTAACCAACAAATCCAAAGCCAACAGCTGAGATTGTTGCGTGACGATGGTACTCAGATAGGGGTAGTCACCAGGGAAGTTGCACTTTCCCAAGCCCAAGCTGCCCATGTCGACCTAGTCGAGATTGCTCCGCATGCTGCCCCCCCAGTAGCCAAGCTGATTGACTACAAGAAATTCATGTACCAATTGGCTAAAAAGGAGCAGGCCGCCAAGTCCGCGGCTAAAAAGGTGGATCTAAAGGAAGTTCGCCTGACGCCTTTTATGGCCCAAAACGATTTCAATAATCGGGTTCGCCATGGCCGCGAGTTTTTAGAAGCTGGCCATAAAGTCCGGGTGACGGTTAAATTTGTGGGTCGGCAGCTGACTCACCGCGAGTTTGGCGAACAAGTCATGACTCGGGTAACTCAATCTTTGGCCGATGTGGCGGCCATTGACCAATCCGGGCGCTGGGTAGGCAAGCAATATTTAGCTACATATACACCTGTCAAAAAAGCGAATCATGCCAAAACAGAAAACCCGAAAATCAGTGAGCAAACGGTTCAAAGTGACCAAAACGGGCAAAGGATTGCATAGAGCTTCATTTGGCCGGCATTTGCGCGCCAGCAAGTCCGCCTCTCAAAAACGGCACTTTAATCAAGTCCATCGGCTGGATAATGTCCGGGCTTTAAAGATTAAAAGAATGTTAGGTTTAGCTTAAAACTATGCGAGTCAAATCACCACGACGGCAGCGGCACAACAAGATCTTGAGCCAAGCTAAAGGCTACCGTATGACCAAGCACCGCTTGTACAAGGTGGCCCGCGAAGCTGTAGTCCACGCCGGTCAATATGCTTTTGCCGGAAGAAGGTTGCGCCGGAGAGACTTGCGCAGCTTATGGATTGTGCGCCTCAATGCCGCCCTACGCGAACACGGTATTTCTTACTCCAAATTTATTCCAGCCCTCAAAAAAGCCAATATTCAACTGGATCGCAAAATCCTAGCCGACCTGGCAGTGCGCCAACCCACTGTATTTGCCGAAATCGTCAAAACCGCTAAAATAGATTAGTGAAAGAGAAGCTCCAAAATATTAAAAGTGAAGCCCTGGGGATGATTATGGCTTCTAGCGACAAAGAGGAAATCGCCAGACTGCGAGTCCACTACTTGGGCAAAAAAGGCGTGTTATCTGAAATGGCCGCAGAGATTCCAACGTTACTAGTTGCAGACAGAGGGGAGATAGGGGAGTTGTTTAACGACGTCAAACATGCCATTGCCAATGCTTTCGGTCCCCAAGCCCAAGAGACAAGTAGTCAGACCCAAATTGATATCGATCTAACTTTGCCGGGTACCTCAATTGCTGTGGGGATTTTACACCCCATCTCAGCCGTGGCCCGGGAAATGAATGCCATCTTCCATGGCATGGGGTTTTCGGTAGCCGATGGGCCGGAAATCGAAACTGAAGAGTACAACTATAGCCGCTTAAACTTGCCTTTAGATCATCCGGCTCGGGACTTACAAGATTCACTATATATTAAAGAACCAGATATATTGCTGCGCACTCATACGAGTTCGGTAGAAGCCCACATTCTGGCTACTCATAAACCACCATACCGGTTCGTCTTTCCCGGTAAGGCCTACCGCTTTGAAAACATGTCAGCTTCCAACCACTTCATGTTTTATCAATACCAAGGGTTAGCGGTAGGGGAGCAGATAACTCTGGCCAATCTTAAATGGACCATTAACACTTTTATCCATCTCTTCTTTGGCCCTAAGCGCAAATCAAGATTTCGCTGCAAGTATTATCCCGAAGTTGAACCCGGAGTGGGGGTAGACATCGATTGCCCTTTCTGCAGTCAAAAAGGCTGCAGTGTATGTAAATACCGGGGCTGGATTGAAATGCTGGGCGCTGGTATGGTTCACCCCAACATGCTCAAAAAGGTGCATCTTGATCCAGCCAAGTACTCTGGTTTTGCCTGGGGAATGGGTCTGGATCGCATCGCCATGGATCGCTACCACATCCCCGACATCCGCTCTTTATATAACGGAGACTTAATTTACAAAATATGAACGACCATATTCAAAAAGCCAAACAGATAATCTCTCAAAATATTTATATGAGCATAGCTACTTCTTCACTAGAAGGAAAACCATGGATCTCTCCAGTCTTTTTTGCTTACGATCAACAATATAACCTCTACTGGGTATCCGAAAAGACATCTCGTCACTCAACTTTAATTAAAGAAAATCCCCAAGTAGCTATTGTTATTTTTGACTCACGTGCTCCCGAAGGAGAAGGAGACGGAGTTTACTTTGAAGCAAAAGTACAAATCCTCGAAGACGAGATGGAAGTAAAAGGGGCAATGGAAATTCTAGGTAGTAGAGTAGTCAAGGATGAATTTCGAGTTAAAAAAGTAGGAGAAGTAACAGCAAACGGGGTCTGGAGAATTTACAAAGCAGTTCCTACCGACATCTCAAAATTAGCTGAGGGAGAATTTATTGATGGTCAATATGTAGACAGGAGAGTCAAAATTAAACTATGAATGTCCCGCTCATCAAAATCTATTGCGTGAAGTTTGGAAATATAGTCGGGTATTTATATACCCCGGACTCTCAACCAAAAACGGGGCTGATTATGCTTGGTGGAGCCCCCAGCATGGGTGATGATGGTAAGTCCGCAGCCGCCAAACTAGCAGCCAAAAACGGTATCTGCGTGATCAAACCCGACTATATTGGTGTCGGGAGATCCGATGGTAAATTCACCTTTCGCTCAACAATAGCTACTATCTACGCATGTCTTGATCTGTTAAAAGGCAAGGTTCAAGCTTTAAATATTGCGGAGGACAAACTTCTCTCCCTGATATCAATCAAAAACATCATCCTTTCTGGTGGAAGTTTCGGTGGAGCGATTGCTCCGTTTGTGGAGCTGTACCAAAAATCATCCATTCAAGATATTTTGCTGGTAATGCCTGTCACGAACTGGGTTACCCAAAATGCACCTTACTACACAGGTGATGAATCAATTGCCGAGTTTGAAAATGTTATGAAAATTGGCTTAAAAAATATTTGGAGGGGTTACTCGTCTACCGAGTGGCCACAAATTGTGAGAGGAAAGATTAAAAAACTCAATCCAATTAATAACACTCACCTCCTTAAGGGTAAACAAGTTTATATTTACCACGGCACCAAAGATAAATCTGTCAGTTGGCATGACTCCCATAATTATTATCTTAAGCTGAAGAAAGAGAACTTGGTTGAAGATGTAGTATTTGAAAAGTTGATCAATCATGGTCACAGTTCAAATGCTGCAACAGAAGCAATGCGCAGATTTATCAACACCTACAAAAAAACCAACAAAATATGAATGTACCATTAAGTTGGCTAGCGGAATATGTGAAGGTGCCCAAGGAGACAAAGGCACTGGCGGATAAGTTGACGAACATTGGGCATATGTTGGATAAGATAAATAAAGTTGCTGGCGAAACCGTGATTGATTTGGAACTGCGGGGAAATCGGGCGGATATGTTCGGCTTAATCGGGGTAGCCCGGGAAGTGGCAGCTGTGGCTGGATCCCAACTCAAATTGCCCCCGGTGACACCTCTGCCCCAAGTGGATAAAAATAGTCCCTTGGTTAATGTCCAACCCAGCGCTGTGGATTTAGTCTATAGATATATGGCCGTTAAACTCCAGGTTACAGTTGGTCCCTCGCCTAAGTGGATGGTAGACCGGCTGACAGCTTACGGCATTCCCAGTGTAAATAATGTAGTCGATGTCACCAACTACGTGATGGTGGAAACCAGCCATCCCTTGCATGCCTTTGACTACGGAAAAATTAAAGGGGGCCAGCTGATTTTGCGCCGGGCTAGAGACGGGGAAAAATTTGCCACTATCCAACAAGGTAGCACCTTAACTTTGTCTACCGAAGACTTGGTTATATCCGATCAATCTGCTGTGCAGTGCCTAAGTATCATTGGGGGATGGGCATCCAAAGTGACCGCCGCTACTACCGACATAATTCTGGAGTCAGCTGTATACAATCCTGCCAATTGCCGCCGGACGGCCCGCAGACTTAAAACCATGACCGAAGGCGGCACTCGGCACGAAAAGCACCAAGACCCCAATGGCGTCTCGCAAGCTTTGGCCAGAGCCGTATATCTACTACAGCAAACTACCCAAGCGCAGGTAGAGGGCTCTACTTCGGATTATTACCCCAAACCAGCAAAGGCTAAAACCCTCAAGTTTGACGTAGCAGAAGTGACCAGACTAACTGGATTATCTGTATCCCCGCAAATGGCCGCCAAAATACTGAGTAGTTTAGAGTTTAAAGTCAAGGGAAAAGACATAACTGTGCCCACATTTAGAACTGATATCGAAGGACTCGCTGACTTGGTGGAAGAGATAGTGCGCATCTACGGGTACGGCCAGATTCCGGCGACACCCATTTCCGAAGCTACCCCGACTCCTAGCACATATCCTAGCTACACTTTAGGCGAAAGATTGCGGGAGGTGTGCACCCATTTAGGCTTGGATGAGGTAATTACTCTATCTCTAGTTAAAAACGGAGAGATAAAACTGGTTAATCCCCCCGACCCGGAAACGGGGTACTTGCGCTCACAACTCACCCCTTCCTTGATAAGTTATGCCCAGCGGCTGTTAAATTTGCGCCAACCGCAAGTGGCCATTTTCGAAATTGGCAAAACTTTCTCCCAACACAAATCTGAATACTTGGAGCATTCGCGCCTGGGGATAGCCGTAGCCGGAAAAGCTACTACTATTTCAGATCTGACCGGGGTATTGCAAACTGCTGCCAGTTTACTAGGAGTCAGGGCAATGCCCGTGGAAGTGGGAGAGACTGCCGGAATATACTGGGCGGAAGTAGATGTAGACAAACTGGCACCACTTTTGCCCCACTTTGCCAATCCTTACTCCACAGTATCGGGATTCCCCCCCATCATTGAAGATGTTAACGTCAGATATACTGGCAATTACGCCACCCTGGTCTCTCAAATTAAAAAATTAAGTAATTTAATCACCGACATTCAACTAATTGATAAATACGAAGACAAACTAACCCTGCGCCTCACTTACCATTCTGATACCAAACAACTTTCATCCGCCGATATCTCTCCAATCCGCACTAAATTAGAAAAGCTTAACTAGTCCCGTTTTCACTTAGGTAACCATTTATTATTTTCATAGCATTAACTAATTTATCTGGAATTTCTTCTGGAAGGTCAGAATTAAATACTTTCACTTGCTCATCAAATTTTTTGGTATCTTTTCCTTCTAATAATTCTCCTCTGATTTGATACCATCGAGCTAAAAACACGGCGTCCATTTCAGGAATTTCGCCTTGATAAACTCTTTTTCCTAGGAGCTCACTTGCTTTACTCCAACCAGACCTAAAACTCTCGCGCTCGTGATGCAACCCTCCGGCAGTTCCGGTTTTGGGAACCTGTATATGACTCAATCTAAATAGATTTTAGCAGACCAGTGCAACTAGGGAGATGGCGAGGGAGTCGGGGAGGCATTCCAGGGTTGATTGACACCAACTAGGACAAATCGCGAGGCCATATTACCGCTGTCATCATCGGCCTCGATATCAATTCTGTGACTGCCATTATTCATATTAATGGTCACCTCCCAAGGCGAACCAGTCAAAGTTTCTTTAGTCTCCCCATCCACTTTGAAAATTACCTGTTTAATGGGTTTGGCAGATGTGATGTCCAATTTGATATGGACATCGTTAGTATTTAGCTGGCTTTTGTCGGGGGGATCGGCAACCGTAATCCCGATTTGATTACCCGCTTGGCAACTGCCATCCGCTGGTGGGTGATACTTGGGATCGGCTTGAGTGGCCAGCCAGGCGTCAATCCCGGCTTGCCATTTATTCACTCCGTTTTGGGCAAAGGGATCATTTTCTTTAAAGAAATAGTATTCCTGGCTGTTGCCGTTACAATCCCGAACCAGTTTGTGGATGGGGTCAGCTCCTGTGGGCTCAGTACCTTTGCTGAAATATTCCTGCTTGGCGGCAAAGCTGTCGTGGGCCGGATACCCCGAAATCTTATCTACATCTAAAGACACAATTCCTTCTGGGGGACTAAATTGCTGATCACCTCTATTGGCCAAGGCCGCCAGAATGATGCGCCGCCAAATTGGGGCGGCTCCGGTCACCCCCGAAGCCACCTCTTTCATAGCGGAATTATTGTTGTTGCCTACCCACACCCCGACAACTGGACCATTGGCCGTCCAGCCAATTGTCCAGTTGTCCCGTTTATCGTTAGTCGTCCCGGTCTTGACGGCAATAGTTCGGCCAGCTACATTAATCAAGCTTCTGGGGCCAAAAGTAATGGTCCGCGCATTTGGGTCAGACAGAATGGATGAGATGATAAATGCCTCTTGAGGGGTGATCACTTGTCTGGCAGAGCCAGACTTCCACTCTTCCAAGACCTTGCCATCTTTATCAGTCACTTTCAAAATCCCTACCGAGTCTACTTTCTTACCCCCATTGGCAAAGGCGGAATAAGCGGAAGCCAGTTCCAACAGCCTCACTTCTCCGCCCCCCAAGGCCACCGACAAGCCCACACGAGCCAAGTTCTCCTTGGTCGGTTGCAAGGTGGTCAAACCCAGTTCATAGGCAGTTTGCATCATGTCTTTAATTCCCACCAGTGACAGCATCTTGACCGCTGGGACATTGATGGAATTGCCTAGGGCATCGCGTACTAAGATTGGACCCCTAAACTTGCCGTCATAATTTTCCGGCACGTACTCCGGTTTGTCTCCGGCCGGAAATACCGTTTTGGTGTCTAAAAGTAGAGTGGCCGCCGTGTAACCTTTTTTTAAACCGGTCAAATACACCACGGGCTTGATCGCCGAGCCCGGCTGCCGGGTAGCGGTAGTGACATTAAATTTGCCATCGTAATCCGGGTCACTCCAATCCTTACTTCCTACCATGGCCAAGATCTGCCCAGTAGGAGTATCAATTACTACCGCCCCACCGTTGGTGATATTCACACTTTTGACCTTGGCAATTTCCTCACTTACTGCCGTTTGGGCTTGATCTTGTAAGTTTAAGTCAAGGCTAGTGGTAACTCGCAGCCCCCCTTGCTCCACCACCTGCTGACCGTACCGCTGCTCTAGCTGGTCGCGCACATAAAAGACAAAGTGGGGAGCTTTGAGTAGCCCTGAAGGAGTGGCGGTAGTCAGATGAGCTACTTCCTGATTGGCCGCCAGTTCCTGATCGTGAGTAATATAGCCGTCTTCGCGCATCCGCCGCAGGACCTCAGTCGCCCGATCAATATACAATTTGCCGGCTGCCGGCGAGTAGCGGGTGGGGGATTGGGGCAAACCCGCCAACACTGCGGCTTGGGCCAAATCCACGTCTGATACCGATTTGCCAAAATAGGTTTCCGCCGCAGTCTGCACCCCCCAAGCTGTCCCACCATAGGGAGCCTCATTTAAATACATCTGCAAAATCTGGTCCTTGGTGTAGTGCCGCTCGACTTGAATGGTCAAAATAAACTCTTTTAACTTCCGGGTAATGGTTTGTTGCTGGCTAAGCAGCACATTTTTGACCAGCTGCTGAGTAATGGTGGAGCCGCCTTGGACCCGGCCTAAAAACAGAGTGCGAAACGCCGCCCGGCCAATGCCGGTAATATCAAAGCCGTGGTGCTTGAAAAAGTTTTTGTCTTCGATGGCGACCGTGGCTTGGCGCAAGGACTGGGGGACTTGGTCGAAAGTTACAGGAGTGCGCCGCTGGCCTTCAAATACATCGAAAAGCAGCTTGCCATTGCGGTCATAAATCTTGGTGGCAAAGCCTTCCCGGCGCACAATACTCGTAGGCGAGGGCAAATCTTTGGCGTAGTAGGCAAACAAGCCGACAAGTCCCAATGTGCCCACTATGACCAGGGTTAATGCCAGTCCTGCCAGTCTGACAAACAGCCGTGACTTGTATATGCTTCTTCTCAACCGCATCTGTGCTTATAATATACCAGGTATGATCTTAAACCGAAAACAAAAAAGAATTTGGGTAATTTTAGTTACTATATCTACTCTAGCCCTCCTGGCCGCCTCCATCCTACCTTACATTCTACGATAGTCTTGACATTACAAGCATTTTCTGATAATCTGATTTTCAGATATGCAAGTCCAAACTACAGCCATTGTTCGAGGTCGAGGTCAGTTAACTATTCCTGATTCAATAAGAGACAGAGCTAATTGGGTGAGTCCTGGTTCAGTTGTTACTGTAGCCCAGTTAAGAGCTGACGAGATAGTTATTAGACCTCATCTGGCAAGCCAGAATAAGGTCGACTGGAATAAAATATGGAGAAACATTGAGTTGGCTCGCTCCCACAAAGGAGTGTATTCAGGGAGTCTTTCAGAATTTATTGCTGCTGATAGAGAAGAGCGGAGATAATATGACCAGGGTGGTACCAGATAGTTCAGTGATGGTCAAATGGGTAAATCAAGATAAGGAATTAGACTTGGATAAAGCTGACCAGCTTTTACTTGATGTTCAATCAGGTGAAGTTGAGCTAGTTGCACCTGAGCTGGCTAAATATGAGATTGGCAATGCTCTGCTAAAAAAGGGTTTGCAACAAACCCAAGCATTTCAGAGCTTGGGTACAGTCTACAGCTTACCAGTCCAGTTTGTCCCGGAAACTGAAGAATTGGCAAACCAAACTTATCAAATAGCCAATAAATTAAGGTTAGCAGGGGATTTTAAACTTTCCTATTATGACGCAAGTTTTGCTGCTTTGGCTAAACAAGAAGGAGCAATTTTGGTTACGGCCAATCCGAAACACCAAACAAAAATTTCGGGAGTAACCATAGTGCCTTTAGGGAATTACAAATAATTCTGCCTGATTTTTCACCCATCATTTCTTTAGGTCCCAAGTTTACCGTGGGCATAGCCAAGCAGGGTGAAGCCAATGAAATGAGTCACATGATTAACTGCTCCTCGATGAAAATCATCTAGGAAGAAAAACAAAAGGTGTTTCTGTTTCATTAAGTTCTATCTTACAGGATTTTGCAGGAAGAATAGATTGCGAGTTGCCTGGAAGCTAAGTTGTCGTTTTCTTAAGAGATGGTCGCGTGCCACTTATCGCCACCGATTATACGAGATTCCCGAGTTTCTGGTCGGGGGTTTGCTCTGTTCCAGAGTTGCCATAGAGTCCTTTCGGCAATTATTTTAAGAAACGACTGAGCCCTTTCTAAGGTTTTTTGTTGTTCTGGAGTAATTATTGGAGCTGGCTGACCAGGTTCACCAACTCTAGCTCTTGTTACTCTGTCTTGAGCGTCTCTTAGTATCTCTGAAATAACCACTTCTTTTGCACCCATTTAGAGGATTGTAACATAATTTGCAAGCTCTAGTACCGTGTCCATCATCGCCGCTTCCATCCTGCCGAATATTTTATAAGCAGTATTGACTAATAAGTTCATTTAATATAAAAACAAACTGTGGAAAATCAGAAAAGAGTAACCTTTCCTCATCTTGTTAAGGAATATGGACCTGCTGGGCTAGTTACATCAACCGAGATATCACTGTTCTTCGCCACGCTTGTATTTATATCGAACCCGGTACTCAACACTGCAGTGTTCGTGGGGGAAAATATCCTTGCTGGATTAATTTGGGGAGTTTGGAGATATAGTAACCAAAAAGTCGAGACGACTAAAGCATAGTGTCAGGTAAAATAGGGGGATATGGATTTGACGGATGGGGTGACTGAGATTGCGGGGGTGGGGTCAATCATGGCCAATAAATTGGCCAAACTGGAAATCAAATCGGTGTTTGACCTGTTGTATCACTTGCCCTTTAGATATGAAGACCGCCGGTTAGTCAGCCCCGCCCGGGGGATCCAAGTGGGAGAAAGCGTCACGATAGTGGGAACTTTGTCTGAAGTTAAAAATGTGTTTACTAAAAACGGCAAGCGACTCCAAACAGCTACTATTACTGATAGTTCTGGCTCCCTGGCTGTCATTTGGTTTAACCAGACATACTTAGCCCGAGTCTTCAGCCAGCCATCTCAAGTAGCCTTGTTTGGTAAAGTAGATTTTTTTAATAAAA
>OBEQ010157216.1_pt1 | contig 22407 bp, 19 predicted proteins | sample 1670901 | NCBI WGS metagenome assembly OBEQ01 (sample SAMEA104232315, study PRJEB22302) | groundwater metagenome | biome: forest; feature: aquifer; material: groundwater | place: USA | collected 2011-08-07 | depth 5.4 m
AAAAAAAGATGCGATTTTTCTACACTGTCTTCCCGCATATCGAGGCAACGAAGTAACTTCTGACGTAATTGATGGAAAACAATCGGTTGTTTTTCAGGAAGCAGAAAATCGATTACATGTACAGAAAGCGTTGTTAGTTTTTTTAATGAACGGAGTATGAATAAAGTTGCTAAAAATATATTTTTAGAAATGAGCATGACACAAAAAGGGTATATATTGGTTATTTTATATCAAATATTAGTTAGCTTTAGCCCTTTAATCATTAAAAATTTATCTTTAAAGTTACCAAGTGCTTTAATTGTAATTGGTCGTTATTTTTTTGCATGTATAAGTCTATTTGTGGTTATGTTGGTTAATAAATTACTTCTAAAAAAACTTCTGAAATTAAAATTCAATCAATTAAAAAATTTACTAATTTTAGGTGTAAGTAGTTCAGGAGTAGGGTCCTTATTTTATGTTATTGCCATAACTAAGATTGGGATAATCTTAACTACCTATATTAGTAGTTTAGAAATAGTAGTAACGATAGTGTTATCTACATTTATTTTAAAAGAAAAAATCACTAAAGAATTCTTATTTACATCAGCAATAGTATTATGTGGTTTTTTTCTATTAATTTATAAAGGTGGATTAATATTAAATTATAAGTGGGATTATATATTTGGAATCTTATGTGCGCTTATATCTGCTCTAGTTTGGGGTAATGCGACTATACTTGGTAAAAAATTGCTTGATGAGAAGATTTCATCTGTCATTATTACATTTGTTCGTCATTTGAGCGGAGTAATATTCAATATAATCGTTTTATTATTCACACTTCGTATTCAAATAATTGAGTCTATTTTTTCTCTCACTAATTTTGACTGGATGCAATTTTTATTTCTAGGAATAATTATTTCTGGTATTGGTTTTCTCTTATATTATAAGGGGTTAAAACTTTCAAATGCGAAAGGAACTGCTTTGTTGCTTACGATTTCTTCAGTGATAACAACAGTTTTAGGAATTACCTTAGGAAAGGAAATATTATATATGAATCAATTTCTTGGGGCATTTTTAGTATTATTTGGAGTTCATTTATTAATGAAAATTAGCAATTAAATCAAAGAAAGTTGGTGATTACTATGTCAAAAGGCAAAATTGTATGTCCAGATTGTGAAGGGAATATTCTTCTTGATAATAAAACTGAAAAAGGAGAAGTCGTTACCTGTAAGGATTGCAGTGTAAAATTAGAAATTATTTCTTTGCAACCATTAAAAATTAATCTTCTTCCAAAAATGGATGAGGATTGGGGGGAATAAAGAAAAATATATGATACGATTAGGCATTTTACATTCTGTTATGAGGATGGAAGAAAAATTGATTTTACAAAGTCTTAAAAAAAGACGAGTTGGATTTATTTCACTTAATCCTCGTTCAATAGCGCTAAATGCTGATAACAATTCGATACAGAAATTAACATTAGTCTTAAATCGTGAAATCAGTCAGACGCGAGCCGAACTCATTCTTGAATATTTCAATAAAAAGGGAATAAGAACGATAAATAGTTCACAAGCGACGCGTCTTTGTAATAATAAGGCACTTTGTACGTGGGAACTGCAAAATGCGCATATTCCTGTACCTAAAACAGTTGTTGTTTTTTCTAAGGATGAAGCAATTGTTGAAGCTAAAAAAATAGGATATTCAATCGTTGCAAAACCGGTGATAGGTTCATGGGGAAGATTGTTGGCTAAAATAGACAATCAAAACACTTTAGAGTCAATCCTCGAACATAAAGAAGCTTTACATAATCCTTCTCATTCAATTTTTTATCTTCAAAAATATATAGAGAAGCCTGGACGAGATATTAGAGTTCTTATGATTGGTGATGAACCGGTAGCAGCAATGTATCGAAAATCAGACCATTGGATTACGAATACCGCAAGAGGCGCAGTTCCAAAAAAATTAAAACTAAATAATGACCTCATCAATTTTACAAAGAGAGTTGTAAATGTTCTGAATACGGATATTGCAGGAATCGATATAGTTGAAACAGATTCGGGTTATCAAGTATTGGAGGTTAATAGTTCGGTTGAGTTTCATGGACTGCAGTCGGTAACAGATATTAATATTACCGACAGAATAATTGATTACCTATTGTTATGCGCTAAATAACCTGTCAGGTTATTTAGATTGTTCTGACGATTAATGTGGAGTAGGGGTTGGATCGTGGGCACAATCTACACAGTAGGTTGAAAATCCATCAGTCATCACCGTTTTTTCTTTCATCTCTATATTTTGATCGGTCGGTTTTGCCTGTTTATCAGAATCTTTAAAGACCGGAATTACTTCTCTTTTTGTTTGGAGAATCTGTTTATCCTCAACTCCTTTGATGACATATTCGAAACGCGCAGGGCAGATCGTTGACCCATCGTCTTTCTTTGCCGTCGGCTGACCCGTATCGTTGCACACTAATTCTCCAACTACGTTTTCTGGTTTGACCGGCCAGAGATCAGGTTGATTTTTTAATACATATGCCATGACACGATTCCAGATAGGAGCAGCTCCGGTAACACCCGAAGTAAGATACGGATTCATCGGAGTCCCATCATTATTCCCAACCCATACCGCGGTTAGGAAATTCGGCGTATAACCAATTGTCCAGTTGTCTTTCTTGTCATCGGTTGTTCCGGTTTTGACTGAAACCGCATGATTGGGAATAACAAGGTATGATGAAGGTCCGAACGCCGCACTCCGTGCATTATTATCAAGAAGGATATGAGAAATGAGATAGGCGGTTTCCTGTGAAATTGCTTTTTTTCCGGGAATGGCAAAAAAATTAGGATTTGGAATAGGTTTTTTGACATCTTTTGCTAAATTTGTATCTTTAAACTCGTAGAGTTTTTTCCCAAATTTATCCTCAATCTTAAGAATAGGATTTAATTTTCGTGGAACGCCTCTATTGGCAAATGAGGAAAACGCCTGTGCCATTTCGGTCATACGAACTTCACCTCCACCTAAGGTGAGGGCAAGTCCGTAATTTTTCGGGTCTTTAAAAGTAGTGTAGGTGAAAGCAGATGCTGAAGCTACAAAATTTTCTACTCCATTCACCGCAAGCATCTTTACTGCAGGAATATTGTATGAATTTCCGAGAGCAAATCGTAGTTGAACAGGTCCATGAAACTGTCCATCGTAATTCACTGGGCAGTATGCGCCTGGTTGGCCGGCAGGAGCAAAACAAGTAGACACATCGAGAAAAACTGTCGCAGGAGTCACTAATTTTCTTTCAATTCCTATAGCATAGTTTATAGGTTTAATAGAACTTCCTGGCTGTCGTAATGCCGTGGTGACATTAAATGTTCCTGAAGCTGTTGCAAAATAGTCAACAGAGCCAAGCATAGCAAGAACTTCACCTGTTGGTGGTCGCGTAACAAGAACCGCACCGTTTGATACATCGAGATTCTTTACTTTATCCAACTCCTCTTTAAGAATCTTTTCTGCCCCCTCTTGAGTATCAAGATCGAGAGTAGTGGTGACTTTGAAACCACCTTCCTCAATCTCACTAATGTTATAACGACTTTCCAAGAGAGATTTGACATAAAAAACAAAGTGGGGAGCTTTAATCGTGTTTTCCAAAGGCTTATAGGTAATTTCTTCCTGTGCGACCCTATCATACGTATTTTTATCAATATATTTTTGCTGAAGCATTGCTTTTAATACTTCGTTACGGCGAACTTTTGTTAAATCCGGATTGTTATAAGGAGAATATAATGATGGCGCCTGAGGTAATCCTGCAAGTGTTGCTGCCTCAACTAACGTTAAATCTTTTGCCTGTTTTCCAAAATATAATCGCGCAGCTTCCTCAATGCCGTATGATGCACCTCCATAGGGTACTTGATTTAAATATAATTCCAAAATTTCATTTTTAGCAAATACCTTTTCCGTCCATATGGCCAAAACAATTTCTCGTACTTTTCTTCGCACCGTTCGTTCAGAAGACAGGAGTGCTCCCTTGACCAACTGCTGGGTAATGGTTGATCCACCTTGCAGGTTTTGATGAAGGACCATATCTCGCATTGCACGAAGAACTCCTGAAAAAATAGAGACACCACCATGTTTATAAAAATCCTTGTCTTCAATTGCAATGGTAGCTTGACTTACATATGAAGGAAGATCTTTGAGTTTAACCGGAGACCTGTTTTGATCTTTATAAATTTCATAGAGAAGTTTGCCATTACGGTCATAGATATGAGTTGAGAGTGGAATCGTTTTGTAGTCTTTGAGACTATAAGGAGAGGGGAGTTTGTAAAAAATAAAAAGATAAAAGAGTACAAGAAAAAGAATAATAATAACAGTGGTATTTTTTATATCCATTTTCTCTTTATACAATTTTTGGGAATAATGGTTCAATTTTTTTGATTTTTCCTTTTAGTGAAAGGATCTTTTTAGCTGTATCTGGTAAAAATGGTTGCAATAAATATCCTATTCTATTTAAAGTTTCTAAAGATTCAATTATGATAACGTTTCCATGGAGTTTGTCTTTCCATGGAGCTTTTTCATCAAGTCTTCTATTAGCATTTTTTATGTATTTCCAAATATATTCTATTGCCTCACTGAATTTATATGTGGTCATAAACGGATCAAGATAGAGAAGCTCTTGACTCAATTCTTTTTCAGATAATTCCTCTGCTGAAATATTAAATTGTTCTGCCAAATTCGTTATTCGTGAGGCAAGATTCCCTAATTCATTTGCTAGATCTGCGTTAAAGATTTCATCCATTCTTGAATATGAAAAATTTCCGTCGTCAAACGGAGGAATTTCTTTCAAAAGATAATAGCGAACTGCATCGACTCCATATTTTTTCACAAGGTCGAACGGATTAATAACATTTCCTAGACTTTTACTCATCTTCTGTCCATCAGAAGTAATGAATCCATGAATAAGAATTTGTTTTGAGGTGGGGAGTCCGGCTGACATAAGCATAGCTTGCCAAATTGCGCTTTGTTGGCGAAGATTATCTTTTCCTGCAAGTTGAATAACCGGCCACCAGGTATTAAATGTTTTTTCGTCATCAGGCCAACCAATATTTGAGATATAAAAAACTAACGCATCAAACCACACATACATGATGTGTTCCGGATCATTTGGAACGTCAACTCCCCAAGGCATTTTGGATTTGAGCCGCGAAATACTAAAATCCTGTAAACCTTTTTTGACAAACTGTCTGATTTCTTCCAATCGATTGAGAGGAAGAACAAATGGAGGTTTACTTTCGTATAATTTTAGTAATTTTTCTTGATAGTTTGAAAATTTGAAAAAATAGTTCTCTTCTTCATAATTCTCAATTGCCAGATTTGGATGAATAGGACATTTACCGTCTTCAAGCTCTGAATCGGTTTTTTCAAGTTCACATCCAACGCAATATTTAATTCGGTAATTTTTTTTATAGATATCGCCTTTTTTATAACACCGGATCCAAAATTCCTGAGCTGCCTTAAGATGATTAGGATGAGTAGTGCGGATAAAATGGGTAACGCTTAAATTAAGCACTTTCGTGAGATCATCAAACTTTTTTGCGTATTCATCACAGTATTTTCGTGGATCTTTTTTTTCCTCAACCGCCTTTCGATAAATTTTAAGGCCATGTTCATCGGTACCGAAACCAAACGCAACTTCATAACCGCTCATTTTTTTATATCGTGCAATTACATCTGCCTGAATGATTTCCAATGCAAATCCAATATGAGGATCTGCGTTGACATAAGGAGCGGTAGTAGTGATATAAAATGTTTTTTTGTTCACTTGAATAATATAAATAATCCTACAAACAAACTTATCAAAAGAATAGCATTTATTGTATCAAATACGCCGGCTACTTTGAGGAGTAAAAGTGAAATCAGAAAGCTCGAAAATAATATCGCATACCTTTTTCTGAGCCAAATTCGGGATATCCCATACAGAAAAAACCCGGCCAGTAAAAGAAATCCCAGAATAATTCCTATATTCATAGGAGGAATGAAAACAACAAAGAGGCCAATACAACAGGCAATAAATAAAATAAACATAAGCGACCTTCTTAATTCCCTTGAAACTCTCATAGGTATCTATTATAATGGAACACTATGGTTGATCTACCAGATGATAAACAGAAATTAATAGACACGTTTGCCCAGCACAAGGGTGATACAGGGTCTCCGGAAGTTCAGATTGCGCTTTTGACACAAAAAATTATTAAACTTACAGAGCATCTTGAAGAAAATAAAAAAGACAATCACTCAAGACGAGGACTATTAAAGGTGATTGCAAAGAGAAGAAGAATATTGAATTATCTTCAGAAATTAGACGAAAAACGATATAAAAAATTAGTTAAGCAGATCGGATTAAAAAAGTAAATCATTTATGGCTATCACCGAAGAATCCATTGAGATTAATGGACAGAAACTTACTCTTCAGACAGGAAAACTTGCAAAAGCAGCTACCTCATCGGTATTTGCCAGATTAGGCGACACCTGCGTTTTGGTTACCGTTACTGCGGGGCGTGATCACGAAGATATTGATTATCTTCCTTTGTCTGTCGAGTATGTTGAAAAACTCTATGCAGGTGGAAGAATAAAGGGATCACGATGGGTAAAACGGGAAGGACGCGCCTCAGATGATGCAGTGTTAAAAGCTCGTCTTATTGACCGATCGATCCGTCCGCTTTTCCCAAAAAATTACCGGAGAGACGTGCAGGTTATTATCACGTTACTTTCTGTTGACGGGGTCAATTCACCCGATATGTTGTCAGCGATTGCAGTTTCAGCAGCCATTCATATTTCATCTATTCCATGGAATGGACCAATCAGTACGATACGAATCGGATACGTGAAAAATAACGGCGAAGGCACTTTTATGGTGAATCCGACAGAGGGTGATGAACTGTATTCCGGGTTGGACCTTGTTGTTTCTTCATCAAAAGAAAAAGTTATCATGATTGAAACAACTGCTGAAGAGTTTTCCGAGAAATTAATTCTTGAAGGGACACAACTTGCAAAAAAAGAAAACGGGAAAATTATTGCTTTTATTGAAAAACTTCAGAAGAAAGTTGGCGCTACAAAAGAAATTGCCGATAAACCATTATTTGACGAAAAACTGTTGCAGGTCCTTAAAAAAGACTTCAAAAAAAATCTTGATGAGCTCATTTTAAAAAAAGCTGAAAAAGAATTTGATGATGTGGAAGCATTACAAGTTGTGGTTGAGGAAGTTACCGAAAAATATAAAGACGAATTTGACAAAAAAATGATTGCAAAAGCAGTTGATTATCTGACAAAACAAATGATACGGGAGAATATGTTGAAAACTAAAAAACGAATCGATGGCAGAAAACCCGATGAGGTCAGAGAAATCTCTGCAGAAGTTTCTATACTTCCACGCACACACGGTTCAGCAATTTTCCAAAGAGGCGACACACAGGTTCTTTCGATTGTCACTCTCGGAGCGCCGAGTTTGGAACAACTGATTGAAAGTCCTGAAGGTGAAGAAGCAAAAAGCTACATCCATCATTATTACATGCCTCCGTATTCTCTTGGAGAAACCGGAAGAATTGGATTTCCTTCACGACGCGAGATTGGGCACGGAGCATTGGCTGAAAAGGCAATTGAACCAGTATTACCGTCTGCTAAAGAATTTCCATACACCATTCGTGTGGTCTCGGAAGTCTTGTCTTCAAACGGATCAACCTCAATGGCATCAACCTGCGGTTCATCACTCGCTCTTATGGATGCAGGCGTTCCGGTTAAAGCGCCGGTTGCAGGAATAGCAATGGGACTTGTTTCAAAATCAGACACTGATTACATGATTCTTACCGATATCATGGGTATCGAAGATTTTTCAGGAGAGATGGATTTCAAGGTTGCGGGGACAGAGACAGGAATCACTGCAATCCAGCTGGATGTAAAAAGTGAAGGGTTAACGGACAAAATGATAGAAGAGACAATGGATAAAGCAAAAGTAGCTCGACTCTATATTCTTGAAAAAATGACAAAGAGCATTGATAAACCACGAAAAGAAATCTCACAGTTTGCGCCAAAGGTTGTTGTGTTGAGTCCTCCGCAGGAAAAAATCGGAGAAATTATAGGACCGGGTGGAAAGAATATTCGAGCCCTTATTGCACGAACACAGACCAATATTAATGTATCAGATGATGGGAAAGTGACGATAAGCGGTATTGATAAAGTAAAGGTTGAAGAAGCGGCACAGGCAATTGGAAATATCACCAGAGTTGTAGAGGTTGGTGAAGAATTCGAAGGAGAAGTAAAGCGTATTCTTCCATTTGGAGCTTTTGTAGAATTTTTGCCGGGTAAAGAAGGAATGGTACACGTCTCAAAAATGGGAGCAGGATTTGTGAAAACTCCGTTTGACGTCGTCAAAATCGGCCAGAAGGTAAAAGTAAAAGTCTTCCAGATCGATCAGCAGGGAAGAATCAATCTGCAGATGATAAACTAAATTTAGTATTAGCAATAATTATTTTGTTTTTGGTATCATTGAATTTATGAAATCAAAAAAAATAAAAAATAACTGGGTTACGGTAGAGCAATTTAATAAAGCAGAGAAATCTAATAAATCTGATCATAATTATTTGAATTATAAAATTGAAGCGTTATCAAATGAGCTAAAAGAATTTAAGAACGAATTCATTGAATTTAAAGATTATGTTACTAAAACATTAGATTGGTTGGTTAGTGCATTTAAAAAATTTGACGAAGAACATACGGTATTTTCTGAAAAAAGCATGAGGATAAGTACAAAGCTTGATAATCACGAATCCAGAATTAAAACTCTTGAAAAAAAATCCGCTTATTCTTAATGCTTCTTGTCAATATCTTTTACTACTGTTACAATGAAAAGATATGGCACGAACAAGATCCTTAATCAGACTTCCATTTTTTAAATTCAAAATTAACAAGCAAACGATATTTAATATCGTTGGATTTCTGCTTATTGGATTATCACTTGTTTTATTCCTTTCCTTCGCTAAGAATTTTGCGTCGGATGGCGGTGGTAGAATCCTTTTTAAAATAAATAATAATATGATTTCACGGTTTGGATTATTATCTATATTCATTCCATTTATAATACTTTTCTTCTCCGGACACTTTTTTAATACAAAGCGATTGCGATTCATAAAGCCGAATATTAGCGGAGGAATTATGTTGGTGTTTATCGCACTTCTTGGCATTTTTCAGTCAGGAAATTACGGTAAGTTGATCTTTGAGAATTTAAGTCTTGATTTTTCTCTGATTGGCGCCATTACCATCATGGCGGTTATTTTTATCATCGGTCTCGTTTTGTTTCTTGATACTTCGATTGATCTTTTCGTTCTTTTCGTTTTTAACATTCTGAAATCATTATGTATCTTCCTAAAAAAATATCTGTTCCGGGCATTTGGAGAAAAACGTAATTTTGAAACCGGTAAAAAAGTCGAAGAGGAAAAACGCGATTTTATTCAAGATAAAAAGGCAGAAGAAAAACAAAAAGTAATCCCAACTACCGGTCCCGGAGGAATTACCATTAAACCGCTTGCGCATAACGTAAAAACCACTTGGATTTACCCACCATTATCACTTTTAAATGATGTTAATCAGAAAGAGGCAGATAGAGGAGATGTAAATAAGAATGCAGATATAATCGAAAAAACCTTGGATAGTTTTGGAATACGAGCACGAGTGGGCGAAGTAAACAAGGGACCGGCGATTACCCAGTACGCACTTGAAATTACGCAAGGGACGCGACTGTCAAAAATCACCGCGTTAAGTAATGACTTAGCTCTTGCACTTGCCGCAACTACAGGGCAGGTGAGAATCGAGGCGCCCATTCCGGGAAGATCATTAGTTGGTATTGAAATTCCAAATATCCGACCAGAAATAGTTACTTTGAAAGCAATGCTTTCGTCACCTGTATTTTCGGGGAATAACGATCCTCTTTTAGTACCTTTAGGACTTGATGTATCCGGTCAGCCGCAGGCGGCAAGTATTGAGAAAATGCCACATGTCTTGATTGCAGGTACGACAGGATCAGGAAAATCAGTAATTTTAAATGCGTGGATCTCAACATTTCTTTTTAGGACAAAACCAGAGGAACTGCGTATGATTCTCGTTGATCCGAAACGAGTTGAACTCTCAATTTACAATGGAATTCCTCATCTTTTAACAGAAGTAGTTGTAGATGCACAAAAAATTATTTCTGCTTTAAAGTGGACGGTAAGCGAAATGGAAAATCGATACAAAGAATTTGCAAAGATCGGGGCGAGAAATCTTGAAGGATATAATGTAATCGAGGGAGTGGAGAAAAAGCCATACATTATTTTTATCATCGACGAACTTGCAGATCTGATGATTTTTGCGCCTGGCGAAGCAGAAGATCATATTACTCGGATTGCCCAGATGGCGCGGGCAACAGGTATTCATTTACTTCTTGCAACACAGCGTCCATCAGTTGACGTGATTACCGGTCTTATGAAAGCAAATATCCCTGCACGTGTTGCATTTAATGTTTCCTCGATGATTGATTCACGAGTTATTATTGATATGCCGGGCGCGGAAAAACTTTTGGGACGGGGAGATATGTTGTATTTGCCGCCGGATCAGGCAAAGCCCCGGAGAATTCAAGGACCATTTATGACAGAAAAAGAAGCAACCAATGTGGTGAAGTTTTTGAAAGCTCAAGCTCCAGAAGTGCATTACACAGAAGAGGTAACAGAGCAAAGCAATTTTGTCGGAGGAGGTCGTGGAGGAACTGTTGGATTGGGTAGCGGTGAGCACGATCAACTATTTGAACAGGCAATTGAAATCATCATGCAGCACGACAAAGCATCTGCATCGCTTCTACAGCGTCGTCTTTCAATTGGATATGCTAGAGCAGCTCGTTTACTTGATCAACTGGAAGCCGCTGGATATGTTAGTCCGGCAGAAGGATCGAAACCGAGAGAAGTCATTAAGAGACCTCAACAACAAGAACCCATTGCCTAAAATTTTCAATTTACAATTTTCAATTCTCAATGAATTTTCAATGATTCAATTTTCAAACCGTTTGGAAATTGGTGCTTGAAAATTGAAAATTATTGTAGGTATTTCCTCACATTCTCATTATGTTCTTCAATAGTTTTTGCGTAATGCACTTTTCCATTTTTGTCTGAAAGGTAGAACCAATAAGGAGTGTTTTCGTTAGCATTTACCACCGATTGAATCGAAGCCAGTCCAGGATTACATATTGGGCCAGGAGGCAATCCCTTATTCGTACGAGTATTGTATAGTGAATCAATTTTTAAATCTTGATCAGTTAAATCTTTTTTCCACCATGTTTTTTCTTCCGGTTGATATCCTAAAGCATATTGTATTGTTGCATCAATCTGTAATGCCCAGTCGGCTTTAAGTCTTTTCAAAAGAATTCCTGCAATTTCGGGTCTATCACGATTCACACGCGCTTCCTTTTCGACAAGGGATGCTAAGGTAAGTGTCTGCAATACTGTGAGACCTTTTTCATGCGCTTTTTGCTGTAATGTTTCATCAAACTTATTGTCAAAATTTTTTTGAAGTATTCCAATAACTGATCCTCCTGTGGCTTCTCGTGGAATTAAATAGGTGTCAGGAAAAAGATACCCTTCCTTCGCATATTTTATAAACTCGACTTCAGGAATATTTAAATTCTGTGCGAGAGTTTGAGCAATCTCTTCCTTTCGAAGTCCTTCAATCAATGTTACCCATACATCAAGTGTTCCATGGGTTAGGTTGTCCGCGATTTGATATACGTTCATCGCGGTTGAAAGACGAAAATCACCTGCCTGAATTTTTTTATCTGTTCCTTTTTGTTTAACTACAAGATAGAAAATAATTTTATTTCGAATAAGATTCTCATTTACCAAATTTTTTGCGATGCTGTCTAATGACTCACCATTCTTGACTACAAAAATTTTTGTTTTCGGACTCGTTTTATTAACAGGGAGTGTACCCTCTCGGTAATAGAGGTAAAAAAATATACTGAGTCCTGCTATTACTATCAGAAATATCGAAATTTTCCTCATATCATTGTATAAATTGGAAAACTCTTTAACGTGACTTCTGCTTCCTTCAAGCAATATTTATCGCTTGAGTAAAGAACAAACATTGGTTCTTTTTTCTCAACTATTTCATCAAGTTTCTTTAGCAAATAAATTCCTGCTTTTTTATCATTTGGCGCGCCTAACACTTTTGCAACCGTGTTCAAATTATAATTATTGATATCTTTTATTTTACCAGATTTAAGTGAAGAGATTTCTATCTTGTGAGGTGAGAGTTTCATTTTCTCGGAGGTTATTTGATCGTTTCCTTTTTGAGCCTTAATGATTTCTCTGAATTTTTTTAACGCAATCCCTTCCGTAAGTATCCGTTTTGCTTCTTCTTCGCCTCCGCCGTCCGCCAGCTGGCGGAGGGAATTTTTTTTACTGTCTTTGAAGCATAGATCAAGGAGTTTTCCAGCGAGTCGTAATGCTTTCGCTTCGAGCTTAAGTGGTCTATCCGATTTTTGTTCCAGAACATACAGAACGTCACGAGCTTCAAGTACAGGGCCGACACCACGGCCTGGCGGCTCCAATGTTTCATTGACATCAGTGACGATTTTCATGTTAAATTTTTCTCCAAGCATTCTGAATTTTTGTGCGACTTTTTCGGCATCGACAAAATGGCGGATTTTCATTGTTTTCCCAACAGGTATATCTAAAACAAGATGAGTTGTTGAAGCGGCGATTTTTTTTGCCATGATGGAAATGATAATTTTGTCAAAGGATTCAAATGAAAGTGGTTCTTCAACTTTGATAATAATATCGTCTGCAGGGGCAATTCCAAGATGGCCGTTCCATGCAACGCATCCGCCAATATCATTAACAATTTTTTCAATTTGTTTGGGAGTGAAATTGACATCAGCCAGAACCTCCATTACATCTGCGGTTCCAGCTGGCGAAGTAATGGCACGTGAAGAAATTTTTGGAATTTTGAAACCAGCTGAAGCGATAATTGGTACAAGAATCATAGTTGTTCGTGCCCCAGAAACTCCACCTGTTGAATGTTTGTCAGCAACTATGCCTTTGAAATTGAGTTGGTTGCCCGTTTCAACCATTGCTTTTGTGAAATGGTACAGTTCCTGCGGAGTATATCCTTCTTTGAACGATGCGGCAACAAAATAAGTGGTTAATACATCACTTAAGCGTTCATGAGCAATCTCATCCATAATCGCATAGACCTCATGGTAAGCCAATTTTTTGCCAAGGAGTTTTTTTTGAATCGCCTTAATTGCCTCTATTTTTTTCGCACCCTCATTACTCATAATTTGTATAGATTTCTATGACTTTTTTTTGATACTCTTTTGCTTTAAGAAGTAGTTTTGAAAGGATATAGATTTCTTTAATATCCAAGATCCAGGATAGAAAAAAGTAGAGAAGAAAAAAAAGACCCCCGGTTATGATAAGAAGAAAGAATACGTTGATGGTTCGGCTTAAATCAAATATGAGTCCATCCATAAGCTTCATGGAGAAATAGCTTACAATTGAAGAAATAGCAGTAACAAAAAGCATTTTTCCTGACTCGACAAATAGGAATTGATTATCTAATCCTTTCAATTTCTTTGTAAGAATAAGGTATAGAATTGAACTGTTTAAAATCATTGAGACAGAAAATGAGATAGCAAGGGCCCAAACTGGTAGATGAAAAATGAATACAAAAGAAAGACTCAGAACCGTATTCAAAATAATTGATACAACACTGATATAAAAGGGTGTTCTACTATCCAAGAGGGCATAAAAGCAGCGGGTTAAGAAATAATAGATGGTATGAAAGGGGATGGAAAGTGAAAAATAAGAAAGAGTGATTGCTGTTTGAACCGTTGCCTCCCAATCAAATTTCTGTCCTCCAAAAAACATACGCACTAAAGGAGTCCGCGCAAAAACAAAAAAACTCATGACAGGAATGGTAAGAAAAAAAAGATTAAGAATGGATTGAGTTACGATTTTTTTAAACTCTTCTTTTTTACCTTGTGCGTGCATTTCGGAAAGATAAGGAAGCGAAGCTTGGCCAAAAGCAACTCCAACCACTGATACAGGAAAAAGTTGAAGATGTTGAGCTAGATAGAAAACAGTATATGATCCTGCACCAAGTAATGTCGTTAAGGTAAGATCAATAGTTGCGTCAATTTGTGCAACAATGACCGTAAAAGCTCGAGGTATCATCATGCGAAAAAACTCCAGTAATCCTTTTGTTCTTTTTATGATGAATTGGTAATTAAAGTTTGAATGAGCGAGAAGAGGAAGCTGGATAAGTAAAAAAATAAATGCGCCGGCTATTACTCCCGAAATGGGAGCGAGAAGAAACAGTTGTTGCGCAAAAAAAATAGTTGCAACAATGATTGTGAGGTTATAAAAAATCGGCGCTAAAGCAGTAAGAAGAAATGTTTTGTTTGCTTGCCCTATCCCTGTCAAAAAATTTCCTAAGACGAGAAAAGGGAGCTGGCCAAGAAGAAGCAGTCGGGAATAATAGACAATTTGTTCATTTTTTACATGTGAATAGCCAGGAGCAATAAGAGGCATGAGAAAATCAAGAAAAATACAGAGAACAATAATGAATACCGTAAGACTAAGGAAAATACTATTAATAATAGTAGAAATACTTTCATTGAGTTCTTTTTTATTATTTTGATAACGGATGAATATCGGAATAAATGTTGAAGTTAACGCACCGGTAATCAATATTTCAAATACAAGATCGGGAATACGAAATGATGCAAAAAAAATGTCCAATTCTTCTTTTGTAAAAAATCCGGCAAGCGTACGATACCGAATAAAACCAAAAAATCTTGAGGTAATAATCATTACGGAAAGAAGAAGCGCAGAAGATACGATGCTCCCTTGTTTTGAAAAAATAACATTTTTTGTTTTAGCGAAGAATTTCTCCATATTCTAAAACTCATTATACGGTTGAGAAAGAAAAAAAGAAAGATCAATTATTAGCGCATGATTTCTTTCTTAACACTACATACATCCCTTGACAGACGTTTAGAATTGGTGTTAAATGGTGATATATGCTTTTTCTCGGAGAATATAGGGTAAATTTCAGTGGACAAGGAAGAGTTGTAATTCCTAAAAAAATTAGAGAAGCATTAGGAAAAACAAAAGTATTCACTTTAACAAAAGGGTTTGATCGTTGTCTATCTGGATTTCGAAATGATGAGTGGGAAAAAGAAACTTTAAAACTTATGAGCGGTTCAGCGCTTGAGATGCAGAGGTCAGAAATGAAACGCCATCTATTTTCGAGCGCAAACGTAGTTGAGATTGACGACCAAGGAAGGGTAGTGATTCCAAAAAATCTTCTTAACTATGCAGAATTGAACGGTGACGACGTGACACTTATTGGAGTAGGTACCTATTTTGAACTTTGGAATACGGAGAAATGGCAAGAATACAGTAAAGCTATTGAAAAAAATATGAGGAATATAACGCAGGGATCGAACAATGTTGATAAAAAATAAGATTTAAGAATATTTATGCATACACCCGTACTTTTAAAAGAAGTTATTGACCATCTCAATATCAAAAAAGGAAGATTGTATATCGATGCGACCGTTGGCGAAGGAGGATACACAAAAGAAATTTTAAAAGCTGGAGGAAAGGTTCTAGGCATTGATTTGGATAGTAGGCAAATTTCCAATTTTCAATTTCCAATTTTCAATGAAATGAACTTGGAGCTTGTTCATGGAAATTTCGGTGATATCGAGAGGATTGCGAAGGAACATCAGTTTTTTCCTGTGGACGGCATTGTTTTTGATCTAGGACTATCAATGAGGCAGTTATCAGCATTAGGAAGAGGACTATCGTTTAAAAATGAAAAAGAACCCTTAGATATGAGATTAGACACTAACGAAGAAAAAACAGCCGCAAATTACATAAACGTATTAACAGAACACCAATTATATGACCTTTTTGCAAAAAATTCTGAGGAGATCAATTCTCGGGCAATTGCTGTATCTATTGTTCGCGCCCGTCAAGTAAGAAAAATTAAAACAGTAGGCGATTTAGTAAGAATCATTGATAGAACAGTTAAAAAAAGAGATACACGCGTGTTACGAAAGATTTTTCAGGCACTGCGAATTGAAGTAAATCATGAATTTGAAAACTTAAGAAGAGGACTTGAAGGGGCAACAAGATTAATAAAAGATGATGGTAAGGTTCTTATGGTTACTTTTCATTCACTGGAAGACAGAATGGTTAAACAGTTTGTGAGAGAACGGAATTTAAAGTTTGAAACAAAAAAACCGGTCATCACAAAGTCCGATTTCGTATTTGAAAGATCGGCAAAATTAAGAATAATATTACCATGAAAAAACTATTTCGATACGGAGTTTGGATTGTAATGCCAATGTTGATATTTATAAATATGTTTATTTTTGTTTCAGGTATCGTACTCGGGAATCAGATTACCCATTTTGAGCTCGAAACAAAAAAAATCCATGAGCAAAATGTCGAGCTTGGCAAACAAACATCTCACATTGATTCACTTGAAAACGCAGCTTCGGTTGCTGCCTCACTTGACTTTGTGAAAAGATCCACACCGATTGTTCTAGACAATCTAAGATATGCATTGAACCGATAACTATGATACGTGTGAAATTTCTGTTTCTTTTCTTTCTCCTATTTTTTATCGCTATTGCGGTAAAATTATTCTATTTACAGCTTTTCAGACCAGTAACTTCACTTCTTGATAATTATTTAAAAACCAAAAAAATCTCTCCTGAAAGAGGAAATATACTTGATCACAATGGAAAACCACTTGTATTAAATCAGAACAGCTATCTTTTGTACTTTGAACCAAAAAAAATGAAAGATCCAAAAGACATATCAGTAAAATTATCCCGTGTATTGCAGATTTCTGAAGCTTCTCTTGAAGCAAAGATCGATTCAACAAAAGTATGGGTGTCGGTAAAGTCAGGAATAGAAGAAGACATTAAAAAAGCCGTTGATAGTCTTCATCTTGATGGAATAGGCTTTCAATATGAAATGAAACGATACTATCCTGAAGCTTCATTATCTGCCCATCTTGTTGGGTTTGTCGGTAAAAATACTGGAGGTGAAAATGTTGGTTATTTCGGACTAGAAGGGTTTTATGACAAAGATCTGAACGGTTTACCAGGACTTCTTGAAACTGAACGTGATCTTGCTGGAAGACCAATTTTTATAGGAACCCAAGAACGAGTGAATGCGGAAAACGGAAGAGATTTACAGCTTTCAATTGATAAAACAGTGCAAGAGATCATAAAACGAAAGCTGCAGCAAGGGCTGGAGTCCTACAAGGCAAAACAAGGATGCATTATTACCGCAGATCCGTACACGATGCGAATTCTTGGATTTGCGTGTCTTCCCGATTATGATAATAGCCAATATTATCAATTTAGCGAAGAATATTTTAAAAACCCGGCAATTTCCGAAGCTTACGAGCCGGGATCCATTTTTAAGCCACTTATTATGGCTGCTGCACTCGAAGAAAAAAAAGTCAAACCTGATGATCTTTACAACGAGGAAGGACCGGTGAAAGTAGGTGAATACAATATTCGTACATGGAATGACAAATATGAGGGAAAAATTACCATGACAAGAATTTTAGAAAAGTCATCAAACGTCGGGATGGTATATGTTGGCGAGAAACTTGGTAATGATACAATCTATTCTTACCTTCAAAAATATGGATTTGGAGAGATAACAGGAGTTGATCTGCAAGGAGAAACAACCGGATATCTGAGGCCAAAAAATAGTTGGTATCCCATAGATTTTTCAACAGTCACTTTTGGACAAGGAATTGCAGTAACTCCGATTCAAATGATACGGGCATTTTCATCTCTTATTAACGGTGGAAAATTAATACGGCCAACGGTGGTAGAGAAAATTATTTCGAGCGGTAATGAAAGAGAGATCAAACCAAAAGTTGAGAGAATGATCATTCATGAAAAAACATCCGATATCATAAAAAAAATGCTTGTTTCGACTGTTGAAAATGGCGAGTATAAATGGGCAAGGCCAAAAGGATATACGATTGGCGGTAAAACAGGAACAGCCCAAATTCCTATTCAAGGCCATTATGATCCCTCAAAAACAATTGCTTCGTTTATTGGATTTTTACCTGCTGAAAATCCAAAATTCATTACCCTGGTAATCCTTCGTGAACCGCAGTCGTCACCATGGGGATCAGAAACCGCAGCGCCGATATTCTTTGATATCGCAAAAGAGCTTATAGTGTATTATAATATTACGCCGGATCAATAAATATGTTTCAAGAACTAAAAAATCTTTATCATTTATTCCAAGCTGTACTCGCTAATCTCTACTATGATTTTCCTAGTAGAAAATTAAAGGTAATCGGCGTAACTGGGACAGATGGCAAAACTACAACAACACATCTAATCTATCATATTCTTAAGTTCTCTGGCAAAAAGGTTTCAATGGTCTCTTCTGTATATGCAAAAGTCGGTGAAAAAGAATTTGACACGGGTTTTCATGTCACTACACCGGATGTATTTCCTTTGCAAAAACTTCTGTATGAAAGTGTGAAAAACAATGACGAATATTTTGTTTTGGAAATAACATCACACGCTTTGTACCAAAACAGGACATTTGGAATTAGATATAAAGCAGGAGTTCTGACAAATGTATCCCGCGAACACCTTGATATGCATCATACACTTGAAGAGTACACTGAAATAAAATCTAGATTACTTAAACGGGCAAAGTATGCTATTACAAATGCTGATGATTCATCGTATCCTCAAATTAAAGATCAATCCGCCAGCTGGCGGACAAAATTAATTACTTATAGTTTAAAAAAAGATTCTAGTGTTTTAAAAGATTTTAAAGATCTTCCTGAATTTAATAAATATAATTATTTAGCCGCATTTCATGCTTGCAGGCTTTTTGGAATATCTGAAAAAGCAATTATTGAAGCAATTCGAACTTTTCAGCTTCCGAAAGGACGATATGAGGTTATAACCACGAAACCATTTACCGCAATCATCGATTTTGCCCATACCCCAAACGGAATCTTCGAGATTCTTAAAGAGGTACATAAAAGATATATTAAAAAAGGGAATAGATTGATTCATGTGTTTGGATCGGCAGCTCAAAGAGATACAACAAAAAGACCTTTCATGGGTGAAGCAAGCGGAACCTACGCTGATTTGGTTGTGTTGACAGAAGAAGATTACAGAGATGAAGATCCGGTAAAAATCGCAAACGAAATTGCTGAAGGTCTGAAAAAAAAAGGTTTTAAAGAAGTTCAACTTGATGATTTTGGAAAAAAAACCAAGGAATTTACCATAATTACCAACAGAAAAAAAGCAATAGAAAAAGCAATTGACATAGCTCGTAAAGAAGATGTAGTTATTGCGACAGGAAAAGGTCATGAGATAAGTTTGTGCCGTGGTGATAAAGAATATCCGTGGGATGAAAGGGGGGTTTTTTATGATAATCTACGATCCTAACCAAAAAATTTTCTCATCGACATTAATTAATGATGAGCATTATATATCCGGGTTTGGGACTAAATTCTTAGGGGATGTACGTCATGCAGAACGCATTTTTCAAGCGTTAAAGGAGCTTAATATTCCTTATAAAACAGTGGTGATTCCCGAACAGATACATTCGGTAAATGTGGCTGTTTTTGAATCAAAAGAAACAGGTGAAGTAGAAAAAATCACGGATACGGATGGCGTAATAACGAAAGACAATAATATTGCCCTTACTGTTCGGACTGGCGATTGCGTCCCTATTGTATATGGTGATAAAAAAGCAGGCATTGTTGGAATTTCTCATCAGGGCTGGAGGGGGAGCCTTAAGAAAATGGTACAGAAAATGGTAAGCATGATGGTAAAAAATGGAAGCAAAAAAGAAGATATTTTTGTTGCAATCGGGCCGTCTATAGGAGTTTGCTGTTATGATGTTGATGACGACCGGTATTTTACATTCATGAGTGAACTCAACGGATATTCGGACAAAATTTTCTTCTCGTATTTTGGAAAACGCCATCTCAATATACCTCTTTTAAATTATTTATTACTTACCGAAGCAGGTATTCCAAAAGAACATATCGATTTTTTCCCATTCTGCACGAAATGCGACACCGAGCGTTTTTTTTCGTTTCGAAGAGATGAAAAAAAGAACTATGGAGAGATGGTAAGTTTCATCGTAAAACGAGCTTCAAGATGATATAATTAAATAATGTTTGAGCAGGCTAAATCGATCTTTATTATTGGAATAAAAGGCGTAGCGATGACGAATCTGACGGTTATTCTTAAGAAAATGGGAAAAAAAGTTGCGGGAAGCGATCTTGAGGAGGAGTTTATTACCGATGAACTTCTTAAAAAAAACAATATCTCCTATAGTATAGGTTTCGCGCCTCAAAATCTTCCGGATAGGACCGATCTAGTAATTTACTCGGCAGCACATGGCGGAACGAATAATCCAGTTGCGGTTGAAGCTAAAAAGCGGGGAATTAACGTTATTTCTCAGGCAGAACTGTTGGCTGAATTAATGCAGGGATTTAAGACTAAAATTGCAGTTTCAGGCTGTCATGGAAAAACGACCACGTCTTCACTTCTTTCCTACGCTTTTATTCAATTAGGAGAAAAACCAAGTTATTTGGTTGGAGCTCCGTCATTTAATGAATATGCTGGTGGAGATTATGAAGGTAACAGATATTTTGTCGTCGAGGCAGATGAATACGGTGTAAATCCTCCAACAGATCTTCGTCCAAAATTCCATTTCCTCAAGCCCAATTACATTATTTGTACTAATATCGATTTTGACCATCCTGATGTATATAAAGATTTGGAAAGTACAAAAGAGTCATTTTTGAAATTTTTTAATGGGAAAAAACTGATTGTTTGTGCCGATGACTCACCAACCATGTCAACTGTAAAAAACCTTCAACGTGAACAATATCGAACATATGGGTTTTCAAAGGATTCAGATTTTGTTATTTCAAATGTTCAGACAAAAGGAAATGGAACAGTTTTTCAATTATTGCAGAATAATTCTTTACGAGGAGAGTTTATTATTTCATTATTCGGTGAAAAAAATGTGAGTAATGCGGCGGCAGTTATTGTAATGCTTGTAACTCTTGGGTTTTCCGTTGATAAAATTCAAACAGCAATAAAAAATTTTACCGGTGCAAAACGAAGGTTTGAAAAAGTATTTGAAAATGAAAAGGGCGCTCTTTACGACGACTACGGTCATCATCCCCATGAAATCGAGGCGACAATTTCAGCAGCAAGAAAGCATTTTCGCAATAGGCGGATCATAGTTATTTTCCAACCTCATACGTACTCTAGGACTCAAATATTTCTTAAAGATTTTGCTAAAGCGCTTTCCCTAGCGGATTATTCATATATATTGCCAATTTTTCCCTCGGCGCGTGAAGACAAAACACAGTTTCATGTAAGTTCCAATGACATCGTAAAAACGGGAATCGCAAAAAATTGCGAAAGCTTAGATACGAATGAAGAACTCATAAAAAAATTACAGATCAATCTCAAAAAAAATGATGTCATATTTACCATGGGAGCAGGAGATGTGTACAAACTTAAAGATAAGTTGATTAAATTTCTAATTACTAATTCCTAATTTCTGATCACATGTAACTAACGTTACAGTGTAAACAATGCTAAATAATAAATTACTTAAGAATTTAGAAAAACTATTAGGAGCAGGTCGAGTTGAAAGAAATAAGAATCTATTTCAATATCTAACATTGCGAACAAAAACTGTCGCTGAGTACTTTTTTGATGCAAAAACAAGAGAAGATTTAATAAAAATAACAACTGTTCGGCAGGAATATAATCTGCCTGTTTTTTTTCTCGGAGGAGGATCAAATTTGGCGCTCGTAAAAAATATACTGAATGGGTTAGTGGTAAAAAATTCATATCAGAAATTTGAAGTAATCTCAGAAGATGATAATTTTGTAGAGCTTTTAGTTTCCTCTGGTTATCCCGTTTCGCGATTGGTGCAGCAAACCGTCGAAAAAGGATATGAAGGATTTGAGTATCAAAAAGGACTTCCTGGAACTGTCGGAGGAGCTATTTATATGAACTCAAAGTGGACGCGCCCAGTTTCGTATTTTTCTGACAGCTTAATAAATGTGAATATTGTTGATGCAAAAGGAGCAGAGCGAAATGAAAAAAAATCATATTTTCAGTTTGCATATGATTTCAGTATCTTACAGAAAACTAAGGAAATTGTTCTTGAGGCAGTGTTTAGAATAAAAAAAGTATCTCCGGATGTTCTTGCGAAAAGAGCAAAAGAAGCATTTGAATATCGCTTGAAAACCCAGCCATTTGGTGTTGCAACATCAGGATGTTTTTTTAGGAATATTCCGGAAAAAATCAAAAAG
>OBEQ010595342.1_pt1 | contig 22406 bp, 21 predicted proteins | sample 1670901 | NCBI WGS metagenome assembly OBEQ01 (sample SAMEA104232315, study PRJEB22302) | groundwater metagenome | biome: forest; feature: aquifer; material: groundwater | place: USA | collected 2011-08-07 | depth 5.4 m
ATATACTCGATAAACCCCGCAACCTTTTAGGATAGGTGCCGAGAAGGGGTTATGAATCCCTTCATGACGCAACTCGCCCAGGTTGCAAGGCCCATCGATCCACGAGTTTTTGATCTTGCACAACAGATAGAGTCGCATGATGTTTTGCCTCAGCCCTGGCGTCCGGTAGCTCGATTGGTTGTCACGGCTTTTTATATAGCTCCTCCCGTTTTTCGGCTTCTCTTTTCCCCTTTGGATCGTGCCCTTGCGAAGAGAGGCATCTCTCTTCCTTCAGGTTTGCAGCGGATCAATAACGCATCGGGTTATCTGGGAGCAACGGTTGGAACCCTCTGTGATGTTTTAGCTATTCCGTTGAGTCTTTACAGTGCCCACCGTCAAGGGAGCTCCTCTCTTGATTGGTATGTGCCGGAAATGTTTGTTGGGGCATTTGCCCTTTATAGCTTTTATAAAAAACGAAAGCTTTGGGTGAGTTTAAATAACCCATCCTCCCAGAGATTTGAGGCTTTTTCCCAGGGGCTTCGTGTTTTTACACGCTCGGCTTGAGAAGGAGAGAGTTGTGGGAGATCACGTCAGACATAATTGGCATTTCCGTTCTTCTGTTCAACTACATCGGACATCTCTTCCGTTAAATTCAGTGATTAATCTCCATGTTACTGAAGGGGCCACTGTCAGTGGAGATGTGATGGATCGGAATGGGAGAGTTTCAATTCCGCCACTTTCCCTGAGAGGTTTTTCGGCACTCTGGGGGAGTATTGTTCCGGATCGTATTCAGAGCAGAGTTCCTGGACGGGTTGAAGCCTCAACCGGATCTATCCTTCATGGGGATATTACAAGTCAGGTTTTACAACTTCCCTTTGGTCGTCTTTTTTTACAGGCTCTGGGAGGTTCCATCAATGATGAAGATCTCTTTCGATTCTCTTCCCCATCTTCGTCCGGTGCGAGTGCGAATGATCCTGTCAGGACTCGTTTGATCAGTGCTCTTTCGGTGGCTGGTCTTCAAGGAGAAGTCTGTGGTTCAAATCTCTGGTCTGCTCAGGGAAATTGTTTGGACCCCGTTGTCAGTCTTTCTGTTTTTTTTGATATTCCTGTTTTGTTGCAAAACTTTCGAGAAAGGCGATGGGAACATTTTGATTTTTCGGGAATCCTGCAAGGGACTCATGGAGAACTCCATCATTTTCCACTCTCTGAATTACCTTGGCCGGCGGGTATTCATGTTCCACAAGGGACGGCTGATCTTGCTTGGTCCTATGATGCGGAGCATGGCGTAACGCATGTCTCCCTCACGGATCTCTCGGCGGACGTCCTGGATACGGCTCATTTTGGGAACGGTCCTGTTCATCTGGAAGGGATTGTTCAACTCTCTTTGTCTCGTGATGGAATGATGAGTATTACTTTGGACAGATGTAATTTTCACACGACGCAAGAAATGGCTCCCTCCAACTCTAACCTCATACTCTCCGGAAGTGTGAGTGGGAGCATCTCGATGCATTTCGATTCTGTTTTTCGGTTACCCCAGATTCAGCGTGTGACACTTTCGCTTCAAGATTTGCACATTCAAACTCCTGATCAACATCCCCTGAGACTTTCAGAGCAAGTTTCTTTTTCAGGATTTCTTAAGGGTCGGGTAGAATTTCAATATGACGTTCACAATACCCGTCAACCTCTCTACGCCGATTGGGACCTGACGAGTGTGAACCATGGTATTGAAAATCTGTGGCAGGTTGGAAGGACACGCGTGCAAACCCACGATGTTGTTCTCAGGGGGCACGGTGGATTTCACTGGTTAGAGGGATTGGAATTACCCGTTCCTAATTTGGAAAATTTTAATTTGGTTACTACAGGCGATGCTTCTTTAACAAGGGAAGGAAGGCCTCCACTCTCAATCAGTAATTTCAACTTCGTTATTGTAGGCCAGGGGCGCGAAGATCAAACCGAAATGGCTGATGTTAACTTGACAGCAGGTAGTTTAAACGTTGGTCTTTTTTCATTTGTCCCTCGTTTGTCTCTTCGAGTCGTTGAACAAAACGAGGAAGAACATCATCGTATTCAAGCCGATGGCCTTTTGGGACTCTCTTCAATTTGGGACAGTTTTGAAGTGGCCAGTGATTTAAGTTTTTCAACGGATTTTCAACACTATCAATGGTCAGCTATTTTAGGAGATGTGCTTCGTGCCGGTCTGCTTCGGGCGCAGGGACGTATCGAAGTCGAAGGGAGTGGAGAACTTCATGGAGATTCGGAAGTTGTGAACCCTCGATGGACTCTCAGAACGCCACAGCCACTTTCCGTTTACTTGCATAATAGACGTATTGCCTCCGGTGTCAGCGTGAATGGTCAGGGAAGAGGCTTGTCCCACGATCTGATGATGGATGTCAGAGATTTGTTTCATCGAGGAGAAGTCATGCTTCATGTAGGAAGCTCAGGGACTCACAGTCCCGTAACTGGAAATTATCGTCTCAAACTGGGCAGGCTTTTCTCTTACGAAGGATTTACGCTGACGGATGTGATTTCTGAAGGTAGTTTTTCGATGCCCAGTTGGACAGGATTTTTATCACGGCCTGAAATAAATTTGATGAGTGAAATAACCGCTCGTACGGAAGGCCAGGTATCGGGACCTGTCTCTGTCAATCTCACGGCACTTCTGAGAGTGGTGCCGGCTTCTTCCTTGCTTTCGTTGCATTTTCGACGAGACAGACTTTCAAACATTGCCTGGGGTCCTTTGCGGTCTTTGGATCATCCGGAAGATTATTTTCAAGGAGGCATGAGACCTACGGGGACTCTCAATATTCACTCGGATTCAGGCAATCTCTCGGGTCACTCCCTTGGTGTTGAAGAAGGATCCCTTTATTATCATCATGGAAATCAAAATCCTTCATTGACCAGACGACCTCTTGTTTCCAATTTTAGTTTTATTGCTGACCGTTTGGTTGGTATTCGCAGAGGAGTGGCTATTGCTGGTGGAGATGGATTTCATTATGAATTTTCTTTAGATCAAAGCCAATTCGGTGTGGGACTTCCTGAAAATACGCGTCCACGTCATGTTTCTTCGTCAATTGATCGATTGGATCTTTCGGCAACAGGGTTCTGGAGGCTCTTTAAAGATTGGCTCATTTCAACTCAGAGCAGGCCTCATCAAGGAGGAAGACCATGACATGTCGCACTGTGAATGGTCGACATCGTACCATTTGTCTTGATTCCTCCCTTGAACTTCGGCCTACGAACCGGCTCGAAGGAGGAGAATCAGGATTACAAAATTTTCAGTTGCAGCCCGTGCAACCTGTCTATCGAGAACGGCCTCCTCCAAGCTTGGGAATTGAAAGACTCTTTCAATCACGAGAGGCCCATGCCAGTCCTCGTTCTTTTTCACAGCTCATTTACGATCTTTCTCAGCAACTAGAAGGTTTCGAACTGAATGCCGCAGTCAGAATTCCGGTGGCTGGTTTGGGACCCGGTGGCTCCCGCATGGATACCTGGACTCAAGGGACTTTGCGGGAACATGGCTCTATTGCTGTCCTGGGCGTGACTTTTGTTGGAGGTACGTCTTCACGCTCTTTTCCCGGAGCTGTGTTTAATGTGTTGGGCAATATTCCCATCATTGCTCCTTTTTTTCGTTTTCGCATCTTGAGGGTTTTTATGAATCCGTCAACGAGACGTCTCGTGGCTCGTGTTGAGTATCTTTGTATCCCTATTAACTGGGACGCTCATCAAGAGATTCTGGATCAGTTGTCTCTTGCTCCCAATGTTCTGCGCGGATCCGATTATGATCTTCGTCAGAGTCTTCCCCAGTATGCTTGGCAATTTGCCCAGATTGTCGAACGATTTTTAGCAGAGCAAGCCCGGCAGAATCAAGCCGGAGGCCATCCGCCTGTAGCACCAGCCAGTGAGGCTGCGCCAAGGATCGATCCTTTGCTCGATCAAGCTGAGATTTGGGTTGATGGAAATTTTAGCAATCGTTCCCTCTCTCTTTTGGGGCTTACCGTCCACTTTTCAGAGTTGGGACCAGGACAGACTCATCGCTTGCGAGTGGCAGGCCGCCTTTTGTCGCCGACGATTACGGTCAACGGAATTCAGTCGATTGATTTTAATCATTCACGAGCCAACCTCCGCTTGGCGGATGGGGGAAGTTCGCAGCCTCTTGTGATGCAGCTGACCCTGGATCCTCATTCGCATGAGAGTTTTATCCAATCAATTCGAATTCCCCATTATCAGAGTCATCACATTTTTCTGGAGGCGATCTCCACAAGAAATCCGGAGGATCGTGTCACTCTCTCTCTCGAGCAAGGATTTACTTTGCAGAATTTCGCCATGAGCTTTGCAGGCTCAGAACCTTCGTTTAGTGTTGACTCACTTGATGTGCGGCAAATGTCCTTTGATGGTTTTGGTGTGCACCTGGTAACGAGGCCTGGTGACGGAGCCACCTTGACAAACCTTCATGTGACACCTGGCGAAGGTTTATCCAATGTTGAGGCAGAGATTCATGGGAGGGCATCGGAGATTACCGCCGATTATTTTTTGGGGAATGAAAGACGAGGACATCTGGATTTTCAATATTTAAGCGGTGAGGGATCCTTCCGTGTTGTGGGAGGACAAGGACAAGCGACACGCTTTGAGTTGAATGGACGCTTTTCAACACAGATGTCAGAGTTGCGTTTATTGGCGAGATCTTCAGAGCTCCAGGCCTATGCAGACACGACGATTCAGGAAGCTGTTGTGAGAGGAGATGGGACTCTAACGGTTTGGCCTTTTGACAGCCGGATTTTAGTTCAAGGGACCAGGGAGCCTGTTCTTGTGGAAGGTCACAGTGGTTCGGTTATTTTCCATCAAGATCCTTCTCTGGTGGCACGATGGTCGGAACTTCGTCAGAATCTAGGTGCTGCTGCCGATCTTGTAGATAGTCATGCGACCATACACATTCAGGATATCAGTTTTCAAGTTCCACGGCTGGGTTTGCAAAGCCATGTGGAAGAAGGTTCCGGACGACCGGTTCTGCGAATTGATGATGCCGAAATTCAGGATATTCATATTCGTGGTGATCTCTCCGGAGTGATTCTCCCGCGCTTGTTTGGTCGTTACTATCCGGTGATGATTCCGGAAGAGGCTACCATGAGAGACGCAATGATTAACATCCATGGTTTGAGAGACAATACGGATGAAACCGGCCGGCGTGAAATTTATTTTTCAGGGATTGAAATTTCAGGAGAAGAATCAAGACCCACTTTTTCACTCCGCGATCAGAGACGGTGTTACGGTCAGGAGGGAGAACATTACGATCGGCAGCATGTTCATGTTTCTCTGGGAACCTTCCAGCTCAATCCGGATGAACGACGGGTTCAATTGGCCGATATCGGAGAACACTTCCATATCATTGCCAGAGACCTTCTTCATGGAGGATGTCTCATTGTAGAATAGATGCACGGACTTTCCAATCATGCCGATTTTTCCCGGAGGGGTTTTAGGATTTTCTTTAATTCCGTAGAAGCGGCAAGTGTGGCAATTTGTCCAAGAAAGGAAGACACGGTCAGTAGTTGTTCTTTGTCTCCACAAGTCAGGTGGTACTTTTTTTGAGAGGCATCGAGTTTATGAAGACACAAACAGGCAAAGGACATGCCGGGAGAATTTAAGTTTTCCATTTCATTTTTACTGTCGTGAATTCTAAAAAAAGTTCCAATAGGTTTTCCGCCCACCAAGTAAACCACCGGTTCAATGGGTTTGCCATTATAAAAATCGGCCGTGGGAATTCCCTCTTGAAGGAGATAGGAATTAACAACGAGGCCTCCTTTGGAGGATTCCAGTTTGTTACGGGTTCGACGGTTGATTTCCATAATCTCATGTCCTGATTCCACGTGAGTAATTCCCAAGCCATAAGTACCCGAATTATTTTTAATAAAAATATAAGGTGTGCGTGGAATTCCGTACTGGAGATATTTTTGACGAATACGCGCCAGGAGTTGATCCGTTGTTTCCGCAAGCCGTTTAAGACAAATCTCATCGGTGAGATCAACTCCTGTTTCTACGGTAAAATATGAAGAAAGTTTCCAGGGATCTATTTCCAGGAGAGAAGATGCTTCCTCAATGAGACGTTCATAAAGGGCAAAGTGATCACTCTTCTTTCTTTTATACCAACCCAGATGGGGAGAAGGAATGAGGGGTTGATGAAGGTTGTTTAAATAATCAGGAGTTCCTGTAGAAAGGTCATTATTAATCAGAATAACATCGGGAACAAAATCATGTGTTTTTAAATAACCATCCTGAATAAAAATTTTGTGAATAGCGATTGAAGGAGAATTTTCATGAGGCTCCACAGCTATTCTAAATGGATTCTGGTCAAAACGGGTAGAAGCAGAACCAACTAGGACCTTGAAACCGGCATTCTCAAGCATGGTTTGAAGGGCAAGAACATGTTTCCAATAGGGAAGGTTTCGTGTGTGTTCTTCGGGAAGGATAAGAACCTTTTGGGCAGAAGGATACCACTGACGAAAATAACTTTGAAAAGCCTGAGCGCCTGTTTCCGAAAAAGTTTCACAGAGATTGTTGAATCCTGCCGGGAAAAGATTGGTGTCTACAACGGATATCTTAAAGCCTGAGTTTCTCAGGTCCACAGAGCTGTAGACGGGAGGGGGCAGAGGTCCCAATACGTTCAGCTTGGATTGATACCAGTCCTTAAAACTTGAGGAGTGAAGTGTAATCTTTTCAGCTAGTTGATGGATCATAAAGAGAGTCCAAAGATTGCTTGGTAGAAGGTACGCACGAATTCACGTGTTTTCAAGTAGTCTGGGATCTTTTCTTTTAGGGGGCTTATTTTCTCATCCTTCTCACGAAGGGTATCGGTAGAATATTCATAAAGCAGGCGAAGCTCCGTTTCTAATTCACGGTAAAAAAAGTAAGCCTTTTCAAGTTCTTTCGAGGTATTTTTAGAAATAAATTCAGCTTTTGTGAGGGAGTGAAGAGCTTCTTGGGTGTTGTTTTTCCGAAGGGTTGGCAACTCAAACCCATGAAGAAGTTGAAGGTATTGGATAGAAAATTCAATATCGAGTAAACCTCCGTAACCTGTTTTGATGTTATAAGTCCCTTTCGTTTCTTGGGCAATTTCCATTTCCATCCGTTTTCGAAGAGAGTCAATTTCTTGTGCCAGATCTTTCTTTTCGTTAGGTATATAAACAATTTCTTCGATGATTTGGTGAACTTCGGAAAGAAAGTTTGTCTCTCCTAAAACAGGACGAGCTTTAATGAGAGATTGTCTCTCCCAATGACGACCCAGTTTTCGATGGTAGTCATAAAAGCCTTCCAGAGAAGAAACAAGCATACCGGCATTCCCGGAAGGACGAAGTTCTGTATCTACCTGATAGGCATAACCTTCTGTTGTTAATAGGGTGAGTGCTGAGATGATGCGACGGGCAAGACGGTTATAGTACTCGCGATCTTCGCTATTTTTAAAAATAAAAATGAGATCCAGATCCGAATAAAAAGTAAGTTCTTTGCCGCCAAATTTTCCCATAGCAACCACCGCAAAAGAATCTTGAGGAGGCGGAAGATCGGTTTTGAGTAATTCTTCTTGAGCCGTGAACTGACTTCCAAAAAGAACAGCCTCGGCAAGGGCCGTGAGTTCCTGAAATAATTCAGGAAGAGGGATCTTGCGATTGGTGAATTTTTTTTGAAGAGTTATTTTTTCCTGACGTGAAAAAAGTCTGAGACGACGAAGTCTTTCTTCATAGTCCTGAGTGCTTTTAAGTTGATGGGAGAGTCCCTCTTTAAAAGACGAAGCCATATTCATTTAAGAAGCTAATTTTTCAAAACATTCTGAAATTTTATTTGTTTTTTGATGAAGCTCAGAGAGCAATTGATCGACACTCAATAATCCCATGCTTTTTGCCAAATTTTGGAGTGCATTGTTATCTGAAGGGAGTGTGTGTGTTTGTCTTTCTTCTAACATCTGGAGCCGATTTTCAATCCGGCGTAAAAAAATATAGGATTCTTTTAAATCCAGCGCTTCTTTTTCGGGTATCAAATGGAGTTCTTTGAGGACGCGCAGGGCCTTGAGAGTGTTGCGTTCTCGTAGAAGGAGTTCGCGGCCTCCATAGATGAGTTGAAAGGCGCTTACAAAAAACTCCAACTCACGAATTCCCCCTCTACCCAGTTTCACATTGTATTCTGATATGGGTGGCATCTCCTGATTAATTTTTTCTTTCATCTTTTTTAAATCGTCAATCACGGAAGTATCAATCGAACGACGATAAACAAAGGGAGAGATCTGTTTCGTAAATTTTTGTCCCAGAGTCTGATCGCCAGCCACAGGAGTGGCTTTGATCATGACAGAACGTTCCCAGGGAGCCCCTGCAATTTCGTAGTAAGTTAAAAGAGAATCGATAGAATTAATGATGGCTCCGCTTTTTCCACGAGGTCTAAGCTCCAAATCCACTCGCGCAATAATTCCGTCTTCGGTACGTTCTTGCATGAGACGGGTTATCATTTCGGAACACGTGGTAAAGTATTGGAATATTTTTTCAGTATCTTGATGAGAAGAAAATATTTTTTCATCCGGAATATCGAAGAGATAAAGAATATCGATATCAGAACTGAAGTTCAGATCATGTCCCCCCATTTTTCCTAACCCGATCGTGGTAAAAATACGGGAGCAGGGGAGATCCCAGGGAAGAAGGTGAAAGACGACAGATTGAGCAATCTCAAGACAGGCAGCGTTGAGAGAGGACAACTCACAACCGATATCTTCAAAGGGAGACAAACCCGCAAGATCTTTGACAGCGATGCGGCCTATTTCGAAATATTTATAATCCCTTAATTTTTTTTGGGTTTCCTGAAAGGAAACGGAATCCGGTGAAGGAAAAATCTTTTTGAGATCTTCCATCATGTCTTGTTTTTCTTTGCGTGTGGTAAGAAATGGTGAGGCGAGTATCTGGGGAATCCATTCGGGATTTTTTTTAAGACGTGACGTCAGAAAATAACTATGATCGGTGAGTGTCCGTTCAATATCCAAAGTTTTCATGTAAACTCTGAGCCCATTCTTTCTTCCTTGCTTTCGTTTTTGGAGGCGGAGGAAGTGGTAAAAAGAGATAGCGTATCGGTCGTGTGATTGCAACATACAGTAAACGTGCCGATTCCGCTTCTTCTTCGGCCTTTTCTTTTTCCTCCAGCTCCTCAAAAAGAGAGCTCTTGGTCATTTTGTGTTTTAGTCCTTGTGATTCCGTATTATCTTTCAAAATAATTTCTCCTTTTTCGTTTTTAACGAAGAAGCGTTGTGAAGATCTGCGCCTTCCAGCAATATCGCAAAGAAACACAATAGGAAACTCCAGACCCTTTGAGCCATGTACTGTCATGAGTTTTACAGCATTTTTTGAAGAGACTTCTGTGGGTGAGGGAATGAGAGCTTTTTCATGACGAAGAGCCTCGATAGTTTCTATGAGAGAAGAAAGGTTGGAAACTCCCAATGTTTCCAATTGATGAACGAGTTCTTTAAAAGCTTTTACATGAGCGATCGATTTTGGATGATGAAAAAGAGGAAGACTATTTTCAAAAATTTTAGAAATAAATTCTTCCCAGGGATTTTGAGGAAAGTCATCAATTTTCAGAGCAGCAAGGGGAGAATGAGAGAGCCCTTCGCGTAAAAAAGAATCTTCCGGGAGTAAAATCTGTTTGAGAAAAAAAAGGATGGAGAGGATCTCGGGTTGTTCGAGGAGGGATGTCCCATCAGAAGTTTCGTAAGGGATGTCGGATTTCTGAAAAATTTCTTCAAAGTAAGGAATGATGTTGCGCGTGCGTACCAGAACGCAAAAGGAGTTATTCTCCCATCCTTCTTTTTTGAGAGATAGGATTTTATGGGTGACCCAATGAGCTTCTTCCTGCCTGGAATGATCCGCATTCCCCTTTTGAAGTAAAAAGGTCTCCACTTTTCCTTTCAAATCTTCTTTTGTCGGAACGAGTGAAGGATAGGATTCTGAAAAAAGTGTGGTGTTCATCTGATTTACGAAAGAAATGATTTCAGGAGACGAACGAAAGTTTTCATTCAGATGAAATAATTTTCCTCCGTGATTTTGAATTTCTTGTGTGACTCTTGAAAAGAGAGAAGGATCCGCTCCTCGAAAGCGATAGATGGATTGCCTGGGATCTCCGACAATGACCAGTTTGTTTTTTAAAGGATCATGAAGACGGGAGAGTATTTGCCATTGAACGGGATTGATGTCTTGAAATTCATCGATGATGATCCATTGAAATTTTTTCTGATAAAATTCTAAAATTGACGCGTTGGAAAGAAGTTGAAGAAGTTCTGTTTCCAAATCCTGAAAATCGAGGAGATTCTTTTCCCGTTTTTTTTCTGTATAGATCCGGTCCAGTTCACTCAGGAGTTTAAAGTATGGAAAATTTTCTGTGATTTTGTGTTTTTTTGATAAGAGATCGGTAAAAAAATGAACCGCTGGGTGAAAATCAAAACGTTCAATACCAGCGACAGCTTCTGGAGAGTGTTCTTCCGCCAGTCGTAATAAATTTTCACGGACAGTCCGAATAATTTCCAGTCGTGAAAAAGCACCTTCCAGGATTTGAAAATTCTGGTGGCGCTTGTTTTCCCTTAAAAGTTCAGCGGCAATGCCATGGAGGGTGTCGGCTCGAAGCAGGCTTTTTTGTTTGGGAGAAAGTTTGAGGCGTTGCCCCACACGTTCCCGAATTTCTTCTCCGGCTTTTTTGGTGAATGTGGAGATAAGAATATTTTCAAGTTTGACGCCATGAGAGATGAGCGTGGCTACTTTTTCCACAAGAACAAAAGTTTTACCGGATCCAGCCGCTGCCATCACAGCAGAATCGCCTTCAAAATAATTAATGGCTGCTTTTTGAGAAGGAGTGGGTGAGGGCATTTGAAGTTTTTAATAAGATGTGTGAAGAGAGGGGGCAACCAAAATCTAGACCCATACGTCCGATTTTTAGTTGATTCACCCTTATTTGAACCCCATTTTCCCTTGGCACGGGTTTGCATACAAATTTCTCCGACAGGAGGATTTTTTATGGAACAAATCATCCCAATAGAAAGAATTGAAAAACGTATCTTTTTGATTCGTGGGCAAAAGGTCATGCTTGATTATGATTTAGCGGATCTTTATGGCCTTCCAACAAAGGCTCTCAACCAGGCGGTCAAAAGAAACAGGGAACGATTTCCTGATGATTTTATGTTTCAGCTGACACAAAATGAAAAAGATGAACTGGTCACAATTTGTGACCGGTTAAAGAATATCAAACATTCGAGTGTTTTGCCCCATGTCTTTACGGAGCATGGAACTCTGATGTTAGCCAATGTCTTAAAAAGTCAGAGGGCTGTTCAAACAAGTATTCAGATCATGCGTGCTTTTGTTCGACTACGGCAGATGATTTCTACCAATAAAGATTTGTCGAGAAGGCTTGATGACCTCGAAAAGAAATACGACCACCAATTCAAAGTTGTTTTTGATGCTATCCGTCAACTGATGACGCCGCCGCCACTGCCTCCCAAAAGACGGATTGGGTTTTGAAAAGGTGGAACCCATTGGGTTCTGTTCTCAGGCTGGATCATAGATGACATACTCAATAACTGAGCCGCCTTCTGTCAGTCTTTTCCCTATATTCCATCCAATAAGTCCCTCTTGGAAATATTGATCGGCTCGTTGGAGAAGATTCGCGACCATGCTAATTTCCGGGTTTTCTATATTGAATCGTGGGCATTTTTGATTAAGAGAGGAGCAAAGCTCGCGAAGAATCATATAATCTTCAGCATGCATTCTTAACTGCTCCTCTGTCAGGAAATCACGGATGAGAAAATCCTTTCCTACCACCTGAGGGCGAACAATTCCTAAAGTGACTGATAATGAACAGTGAGAAAAATGATGAGTACCGATCGACTTCAAGGCTTGTCTTTGATGGAGTAAGGCCATTAATTGATCACGAAGCACCACCGGTGTTCCAAAAGCCATTACATTTAGGGATTTTTCACTAAAATGTTTAAGAAGTCCCAGAGGTCTGGAATCACAAAAAATAAGATAAGGCACGGCCTCGCTGTACTCATCTAACAAAATTTCTTGAAACCTCCAGTTTGGATGAGACGCCTGAAACTCAAGGAAGTTTTCATTTGTGATCACAAGGCCGTTATCAACAGCGGCTTGTAATATGTCTTTGTCTCTTTTTCTCCACGACATACCTAACCGCCTTACCAGTTGCAGGTAATCCTCGATGCCTTCTAATCTAATTTGTGGTAACCCACAATTTATTACAAAATCGTCAGCTGGTGCCAGATGACTTGATGGCAGAATGGATTCATCGGAAGGTCGTTGTACTTCAATAGTTCCACGTGATCCCATTTTATAGGAGTTGCATCGGTAGGGGCTTGCGTCACAAATAATCAGGTGAGGACCTTTTTGAGAGACGCCGATAGGTTCAACTCGCCTAATTCCATAGGCAAGATTCCTTTCTCTTTCTTTTTCCGGGTCGGATAACGGTTCTAAGAGGCTTTTGAGATCTTCTCCCTCAGCGGGTGTGTCGGGAAGTTTTATGTCAGAAGTGTGCTGTAACTCTTGATGCCCAAAAAATGCGAACCAGTCATGGACAGGAGATGAAGCTGAGAATGCCGATGCAGCGATACTTGGCGGCGTTGTCACAGGTGGCAGTGTTTCTGGGGGCACAGTTGGTAGTTGAACTGTATTATCCCTGACATTTCTTAGCAGGTTTTGAACAGGTATAAGAGAAGACATGATAATAGCTTCGACCCTATTTACGAAAAGTTGCTACCACGTAATACTTATTTTAATATTTGAGGAAAAAATTTCGTTTTTATAAACAACCAAAATCTAGATCCATACGTCCGATTTTCGATCGATTTATCCTGATTTGAACCCCATTTTCCCTTGGCATGGGTTTGCATACAAATTTCTCCGATAGGAGGATTTTTATGGAACAAGTGATTCCAATAGAAAGAATTGAAAAACGTATCTTTTTAATTCGTGCACAAAAGGTCATGTTGGATTCAGATTTGGCCGAACTTTATGAAGTACCCACAAAAGTTTTAGTTCAATCAGTAAAAAGAAACCTTGTAAGATTTCCTACCGATTTTATGTTTCAGCTTGATTATCAAGAGTTTAACAACTTGAGGTCACAATTTGTGACCTCAAAAGTAGGGCATGGTGGTCGGCGTTATACCCCATTTGCGTTTACTGAATATGGAGTGGCTATGTTATCCAGTGTACTCAACAGTGAGCGGGCTATTCTTGTTAACATCGAAATCATGAGGACTTTTGGCCGTCTCCGCCACATCCTCTCAACCCACAAAGACCTCGCCCGAAAGCTCGAAGATCTCGAGAAGAAATATGATCACCAATTTAAAGTTGTTTTTGATGCTATCCGTCAACTGATGGCTCCTCCGCCACTGCCTCCCAAAAGACGGATTGGGTTTTAAGTGGAAGACTTTCTTTTTTTTAAAATGTTTCTCAAAAACTCGATATCCTGGGCGTCAGAGGCCAATTTGCGGTCTTGGTAGGCAATTTCTTTCATACGCATTAAATCTTCCGGTGAGGCTATTTGAAATGTGTAGGATCTGACTTTAATAGTCTGTGACCGACGAGACACTTCTTTAGCAGGAAAGGGGAAGTCGAGTAGTATGTCTATCTTGAGGCGTGTCTTTTTATTGAAAAAAAATATACTTGAGGGTTCATCCATCTTAAGTCGTATCGCTGCAATTCTTGGATTATCGATCGTGCGTATCACTTCTCTTTTCTCATTAAATTTTGAAATCAATTCAAAGCCGTGCTGATAAAGTGTTTCCGTTAGTTTTTCAAAATCGGAGTGTTGATTTGAAATAAGAAAGTCGAAATCCTTGGTGACACGTTGTGATCCCAGGATGACAAGAGCCATGCCTCCGACAAGGATAGGTTCCAATCCTTGCTTTTTGAAATCTGTGATGAGTTGCCCTATGTTTTTAATTTGATCTGTGTTTTGCATAAATTCCAGGCAAAGGTTTTCGTGGTAAATAAGACATAGATTTGATGCGGGGTGTTTTAATCATCCCCTGAAGGGTATTTAGGTAAATGAGATTGTCTTCAATCCTTTGAACCGCCTTGGCCGACAAAGCCTTGGTGCGTCCTCCTAAAGAAGCGATTTCTTTCCTTCTCTTAGTTGAGAGTTTTTTGGCTCGAGCGAGCCCTCCTCGTTTTCCTAGTTTTTTAGCTAATGCAGATAAGGACATAGTGAGAGTATTATTACTTAGCGCTAAGTATAAATCAATGGGATTATGGCAATAGTCGGTGGATCAAATTTTAGCAGGATTGAGTCCGAATCCGGCAAATATCTTGGTACGAGCAAAAATCTTCGCAGGGATCTTTTTGGGAGGGAAAATCTCCCTTGCGAATTTCCGAAACAATCTCGACAACCCTTTTTTTTGTATCCTCCAAAAGAGACTCCCATTTTTGAGAGGGAATCAGGGAAGTGCTGGAAGGGTGAATTTCCAAAAAATCCGGTAACCGATCCGCATGAAGCATGCCGTCCTTTTGTGTCATTTCGGAGAGATGATAATAAAGCCCACCGATTGGTTCATAATCGGGTAAAAGTAGTTTCTGTACGGCAAGGATATAAAGAGGGAGTTGTAACGATTTTCCCTGAAGAATTTGTTGTCCTGAAATGGAACGTGAACCGGTCTTGTAATCAATCACTAAAAATCTTTTTTGAACTGGATCAATATCAATTCTGTCAATACGACCTTTCAAGCGAACAGGCGTCTCTATTTCAAAACTCCATTCGAAATATTTTGGTTTGAGAGTTTTCCTTTTTTCTTGCAAAAATTGATCTACAAACTGAGTGAGCGCTCTTTGCATGGATGTTTTTTGTCGTTCCAGAAGAAAAGGTGAGAGAGCTGGACATTTTTGAGAGAGCTCCTTCACTTCATGGTCTAAAAGATCAGAAATTTTCTTTTTCAAAATATCTTTATTATTTTCCGTGAGCTGATTGTGACAGGTGCTGAGAAATTTTTCTAAAATGGAATGAAGGATGAGTCCTCGATCTGCCGGATTTATTTCTTTTTCCCAAGTGTGGTTATGCTCAATTTTGAGATAGGCAGAGGCATAAAAACGATAGGGGCATAAAAGATAATCTTCCAGCTCTGAGGGAGTGAACGTGTGTGTCGATAACCATTTTTGAAAATCTTCCGCCATTAGGATCGTCTTTTCTTTTTTAAAAAAATGGGAGTGAGCAAGAGGCCAGCTCCAAAACCACCAATGTGTGCAAAGTAAGCGACACCTCCTGCCATTGATCGGGCAGGTGTCGTTTGTACTTCAAGAATTTGCAGGAGAATCCAGAATCCTAGTACCATCCATGCAGGTAAAATAACACTTCTTAAAAAAACGAAGACAGGAACCAAAACGGCAATTTTTGCTCTAGGAAAAAGACGTAAATAAGCCGCCAGGACACCAGCGATAGCTCCAGAAGCGCCGAGAGCTGGAATCATAGAATTAAAGTTGGTGTAAATTTGAACGAAGGTCGCTATGAGGCCACAGAGAAGATAGAAGAAAAGAAAACGAACCCCTCCCATGGCTTCTTCGATGTTATCACCAAAAATCCAGAGGTAGAGCATGTTGCCAATAATGTGAAACCAGCCTCCATGAAGGAACATGGCTGTGAAAATAGAAAAAATGGGTAAAAGACCTGGTGAGAGAGCAATATTGTGTCCTACTTTAAATTCGTAAGGAATCACCGCATACTGATAAAAAAAATGATCGAGTTGTTTTTCGGGAAGGGAAAGCTGATAGCCAAACAGGGCAACATTGATGCCGATAATTAAAAGTGTGGCCCAGGGAAATTTTTTGGATCGGTTTAGATCTTTGTAGGGAATCATCCTGTGATTCCTTAAAAGACCATGGGAAAGGGTTCAATGTTTTTTTGATAATCTTCTTTAGCTTTCTGGAGGAGAAAAAGTAATAGAAATACTTTCCGTATCTTCTTCACCTCCTGAGACAAGTCTATTGGCAAGTTGTCCGGTCAGTAGGTTTTGTAAGCGTGGTGCCAAAGCAGGAGGGATATGAGGACCGCTCGTCTGAATATCTGTAATGAGAACTCTTCCTCCCTGGACCCGATAGTGAATAGAGATCTGACCATTTAAAGGGTTATGATCAAATACTTGAGCTCTTTGAACAGCATTCCTGATAAGAGGATCTGCAAGTTCCCTGATGGTTTGTCTTGCTGAGGGATAGGTAGGAGTTGTCTCACCTCTACGTAAAGTACCTCTCGTAATTCTTTGTAAACGAGCTCTTGGATCATGGTCTCCTCTTGTTCGAGAAGGAGTGTGAGTTGGTTGCTGTTCTACAGGACGGGTTGTATCCACAACATGTGAATGGTGAGGACGTGTTCTTCCGCCACCTCCACTTGGTGGAACCCTTGTTTGACATTGATAGCTCATAAATTCCCCTTATTTTTGCCCCCATTGCTTATTAAAGCATTTATTGTGCCAATATATATTTGTTTTAAATACCTAATATTATTAATCTTTAGTTGAAATTGAATGGGTAAAATTGATAAATTTTATCAGAATGATAAAATAAATAGATAAGCAACATTATTTATTTTTTGCCGAAGAAGTCACTACGATGCAGATACATCACCAAAGAGAACGAGATTTACTGGCCCAAAGGGAGCTAAGATCCCTGCAACGTTTTCATCCCACTCGAGAAGATTTGGATCCTAATCATGATGGTCGTGTGGATACTTCGGAAATCGATCATGCTTTTTTAAGAGTTGTCCAAGATCTTTATTTGGGGGGACACACACAAGAGATGAATGGACTTCTCCAAGCCGTTGACCTTCAGATTCCCTGGCTTTTTTCCCAAAATTTACGAACACGTGTAGAACATTATCTGAACACTTTACAAAGGAGTCCTGATTCTCCTGTTTTTGTAGAAAGTTTGTATCGTTTTGTTGTTTCCTCACCAGCAAATGGAGGTTTAGGAGTTCATGTTGATGGAAATGTTTCTCTTCAAGAAAATGCCGACGGTATTGTACGTCGTGGTGTTACAAATTGTCTCGGTTTCGTAACTCTTTTTTATGGAGTTTGTTTGTTAGCAGGGTTGGATGTTGTTTTCTTTGATCACAGGATTTCTTCCCACCAGTATCATTCCTTTATGGGTGTTCGTCTGGGACAACGTGTTCTTTATGTCGATCCTCTTCAAGGAGGTGTTCACGATCATGCTGATTTGAGAGCAACTTCAGAGGTTTCTCTTGTGGAATTTTTTGGTGAATATCATGTCAACAGAGCTCTGCTTAATTTTAACCCTTCAACCAATCAACCCATTCTTGTTGAACAAGCCTGGGTTGCATTGAACTGTGCTCTTCATTTTTCTCCTCATGATGCGAGCGTTTACTATACGGTTGGAGAATGGCTTTTGTATCACCCGGGAAGAGAATCTCATCGAGTTCCAAGAGCGCGTTCTTATATTGAAAGAGCCAGAACCCTTGATCCTGCATTTCCTATCCCTCAAGATATTTTGAGAGAACTGAATCTTCAGTCGTATTGACACTTCGAAGGGCTATTGTTAGGTCATTTCCATCATGCCTCTTAAACTTGTGGATAAAGACAAAAATAATTTACGTCGTCAACCGATCAGCTTGAATGATGCTCGTGATAATTTTATTGAGAGCGCCGGTAAAATTTCAGCCAATATGCTGGGTATGGTTTCTAAAGTGGGCGGTCAGATTTACGCCCTTCTTTTTTTAGCCAGAAATCCCATGTCGCTCGATGAGGTCATGAAAGCCCTGCATCTTTCCAAAGGAAATATCAGTGTGAATATTCGCATGCTGGAAGGTTTTGGTCTGGCGAGAAAAGTCTGGGTAAAGGGGACACGTAAGGATTACTACGAAGCGGCGCGGGATTATCCTCAAAAATTTTTGCGGGATTTTTTTGATCGTGTTCGAAATGGAATCGATGATTCGCTCCGGGTGATTAACCGTTGTCGTGGTGAGTTTGAGTTGGCTTCTGGAACGAGTGCCGGAGAACAAAAAGAAGACGCCGAGTTCATGGTAAACCAGTTAGCTTTGCTGGATGCTTTTTATCAGGCTGCCAGTCAAATTTTTGATGATTTCTACAAAGGGAGGAAAGTGGATACGGATCTCCTCCGTCGTGTGATTCTGGAATGATTGCATTTTTTGATGTTGATAACACTCTTGTCGATGGTTACAGCGGCTACTACACAACTCTTTTACTCATCCGAAAAAATATTTTAAAAAAAAGACGTATTGCCCAAGCTCTCTTTTATAAAATCCTCAGTCCTCTTTATCAAGGTGATCTCAAAACTATGTATGAGATTGCCATTCGGGATATGGCTGGGATTCCTATGGATGATATTCTAAAAATAGGTCGGGAATGTTTTGAAAAAGATATCAAGCCTCGACTTTTTGTGGATGCCTTAAAGTATGTTCGGAGGCATCAGAAAAAAGGAGATCCTGTTTATCTGATTACATCAGGACCTTATATGACGGTACAAATTTTATCTGAATATTTAAAAGCGGATGGACAGTATAGTGCAGCTCCTGTGGTTGATGCCAAGGGGATTTTAACTCGAAAAATAAAAATGCCCATTTATTATCGAGAAGGAAAAGTGGTGGCCGCCCAAGAAGTTTTGGCAAAACACAAAGTACATTGGAAGGATTGTTATTATTATGCTGACAGCACTGATGATCTTTTTCTTTTTGAAAAGGTCGGCCATCCTGTATTAGTTAATCCCGGTCAAAAGTTACGTGACATAGGTCAGAAAAAAAATTGGGAGATTTTAAATTTTAAAAAAGTTTTGGGAAAACAGGTTTTGAAATCATAATAGAAAAGCGATGAGGTTTATCACCCATGTCTCCTACGGCGCAGGAAGCTTTTAAGTTTTGTGAAAAAATTGCCAAGTCTCATTACGAGAACTTTCCTGTTGGCTGGTTTATTCCAAAAGTATCGCGCAAATTTGTTTATGCCGTTTATGCTTTTGCGCGAATGGCCGACGATTTTTCGGACGAACCGAGGTTTGAATCCGACAGGACGGCTCGTTTGGATGATTTTGGAAAGCGTTTGGATCTGGCCATGACCGGCCAGGTAGCTGCTGGTGATTTTCTTTTTACAGCGCTCATGGAAACTCTGGAAAAAACGGATATTCCTGCCAAACTTTTGAAAGATTTGCTCACCGCTTTTCGGATGGATACAGCAAAGAAGAGGTATAAGAATTATCAAGAGTTGCAATCGTATTGTGTGTATTCGGCCAATCCTATTGGTCGTATTGTCCTTGCCTTGTTTGGTTACAAAGATCCAAAACTTTTGAGCTTGTCAGATCAAATTTGTACGGGAATCCAGCTGGTTAATCATTGGCAGGATATTGCGGTGGATCTGGCCAAGGATCGTGTTTATCTTCCCGAGGAAGACATGAATCGTTTTGGTTATTCCTATGACGATCTTTATTCCAGAAAGATTAATGGTAATTTCCAGGCTCTCTTGAGATTTGAAATCTCTCGTACCCGTTCTCTTTTTTTTGAGGGCAAGCCGCTTTTAAATGCTCTGCATCGCAAGTTACGTTGGCAAGTGGGGCTTATGTGGCTAGGGCCAATGAAGGTTTTGGAGAAGATCGAAGAAAATGGTTATGATATTTTTCACAAACGACCTTCGCTCACAAAAGCCAATCTTATTCGTCTTTTTTTGCCGATTTTATTTGGAAAATTTTCATGAGAACTTTTGATTATAGCAAGCAGGTGGCTCGTAAAAGCGGATCCAATTTTTATTTCTCCTTTTTCTTTCTTCCGCGTGAGAAAAGGGAAGGGATTATGGCGGTTTATGCTTTTAGTCGTCTTTTAGACGATGCTGTTGATGAGGCCCCCAATGAGGAGAGTGCCCGAAAAGAAGCCGAACTTTGGCGACAACGTCTCAATGCTTGTTATGGAGTGAATTCTCAAGAATTATTAAAAAGTCATCCGCTGATTCCGGAGCTTTGCAAAACGATTCAGCGCTTTGCCATTCCACAAGAATATTTTTTCAGTCTTCTCGATGGTGTCGAGATGGATCTTGTTAAAAAAAGGTATGAAACTTTTAGAGAGCTTGAAAATTATTGCTATCATGTGGCGAGTACCGTTGGTCTTTTATGCAATCAACTTTTTGGATATCCCACAGAAGATGCCAAAAAATATGCTGTTCTTTTGGGTAAGGCCTTACAATTAACTAATATCATTCGGGATGTTGGAATGGATGCGCAAAAAAATCGTATCTACATCCCGAAGGAAGAACTTCAACGTTTTTCAGTGTCTGAACAAGAAATCTTGGAAGGTCAACCATCGGCAAATTTCTTTAAACTATTAAATTTTCAGTCAGAGAGAGCGGAAGACTATTTTCAAAAAGCCGCTCAGGCTCTTGCTTTTTCAAAAAGAAAACGTTTGATTCCCGCGGAAGTGATGGGGAATTTTTATCACGCCATCCTGAAAAAACTTCAGGAGAAAAATTTCCCTGTTTTTGATACAAAAGTAGGACTCTCAAATTTTCATAAATTTGGTTTGGTCGCCAAGGTCTTGTTAAAGTCTCTATGAGTATAAAAAAAGAAGTTCTTATCATCGGTGGTGGCTTTTCTGGATTGTCAGCGGGCGTGGAGTTGGTATCGCAAGGGCATCATGTGACCATCATTGAACGTCGTAGTCATTTAGGAGGGCGTGCTTATTCTTTTCGGGATCCCGCTACTGGTTCTGTGATGGATAATGGTCAACATATCTTGATGGGCTGTTATAAGGATACGATCGCTTTCTTGGACAAAATTGGAACTTTGGATCAGGTACATTTTCAAAAAAATCTTTCAGTTGATTTTGCCGGACCGGGATTGGGCACCAAAAAATTTCGAGCTTGGCCTTTACCCGCGCCCCTGCATTTGTTAGCCGGATTTCTGAGTTTTGGAGGCTTATCGTTCAAAGATAAAATTCCTGTGATGCGTTTAGCTTCTGTTATGAAAAAGTTAGAAAAAGAAGGTTCTGCAGGTTTGAAAAAGTTGGATCAAAAAAATATTCCTCAATGGCTGGGTGAACTCGGTCAGTCTCAAAGAACCCAAGACCGGTTTTGGAATATTTTGAACCTTGCTGCTCTCAATGATACGCCGGAAGTTTCCTCAGCCGCTCTTTTTTCTGCAGTTTTGAAGGAGGCTTTCTTTTCAGGAAGGTCCGGGTCTCGGATTGGTATTCCTAAGGTGGGGCTTTCGGATCTCTATACCGAGGCAGCGCGTGATTACATTGAGCGAAAGGGTGGAAATTTTATTACAAAATCGCGCGTGGTTCGTTTGCACTTTAAGGGACGTGAATTCCAGGAGGCGGAGTTGGAAGGAGGGGCGAGAATCAGCGCGGAGTATCTTTTATCCACGGTTCCTTTTCGGGCTTTAAAAATATTGCTCAATGATCAGATGCTTTATGAGGAACCATTTTTTCTTAATCTCGGACAATTAACCAGTTCTCCTATTGTGGCCATTAATCTTTGGTTTGATCGGGAAATTACTCAAAGCCCGTTTGTGGGATTTTGGGGAACGCGTGTCCATTGGCTTTTTAATAAAGCCCGTTATCATACAGATAATATACCTTATCTTTCTCTTGTCATCAGCGGGGCTCGTGAAGAACTTGCTATGCCGGGTCCAGAGCTGATCAAGATTGCCATGTCCGAATTGGAGTCTATTTATCCTGAAGTGGGCCGCGCTAAACTTCTCCATTCGATGGTTTCCAAGGAGCCAGAAGCTACGCTTTCTCCCGCTGTCGGTGTCTCATCTTTTCGCCTCCCTCAAAAAACTCCTTTTCATAATTTCTTCCTCGCTGGTGATTGGACCGATACCGGCCTTCCCGCAACCATTGAAAGTGCGGTTAGATCGGCAAAAAAAGCGGTTTGGCTTATCAATGAGGCCTCTGAATAAGCTTGATAAATGACGAAAATAGCCATATTATGTTAATAACTGTCATTAAATGACAGTTATTATGTTAAATATCGTTGAACAATTAAAAGCTCATCTTCCTTATGATTGTTTCTCGGATACGGAGGTTTTTAACCTTATTCCGGGAAGTGATCATCGACGTTATGGGCTGATGAAAAGAGCCTTTGCCAAGGAAGATTTATTGTCTCTTCGTCGAGGTTTTTATTGCCTTGCTGAAAAGCATCGTCGAGATCCTCTCAATCTTTTCTATGTGGCTCAAAGAATCGAAGGACCTTCTTATGTTAGTTTTGAATCCGCCCTTTCTTATCATGGTTGGATTCCAGAGGCGGTTTATACGGTGACATCGGCTTCAGCAAAACGTTCCAAACAATTTAAAACCCCATTGGGAATTTTTGATTATCAACATATTTCCTGTGAACCTTTTTTAACGGGTGTGCAAATGATTCGTGAGGGTTCTGTTGTCTATTGGATGGCCGAGCCTTGGAAGGC
>OBEQ010886021.1_pt1 | contig 22406 bp, 15 predicted proteins | sample 1670901 | NCBI WGS metagenome assembly OBEQ01 (sample SAMEA104232315, study PRJEB22302) | groundwater metagenome | biome: forest; feature: aquifer; material: groundwater | place: USA | collected 2011-08-07 | depth 5.4 m
CATCCCGGGAGCAGCTTTGGAAATTACTGGTAATTTACTATTTAGTAAAGAAGCTACTAGAACTATCTCTGTGGCTAATACCACCACTGCCAATACTGTAGGAGGACAGCTTAGTATTACAGGAGCTAATGGAACTGGATCTGGTGCTGGCGGAGCAATCTCAATTACTGCTGGAAATAGTGGGTCTACTTCTGGAACAGGAGGAGCAGTTACCATAACCGGAGGGGTTGCCGGATCTACCTCTGCGTTAGGAGGAGCAGTTAATATTTACGGAGGTAGAGGTGATCAAAGTAATAGCCAACGATCCGGAAACATTAATATAGGTGGTGTTGCCAGAAGCAATGGAGAGCAGGCTGGCAATATATCAATCATTGGAGATACTGGCGGAACAAATGCTTCTGGCAATGGTGGATCAATTACTATCACTGGTGGAACAGTTGGAGCACAAGCTGCAGGCTCTACAGGAGGACCAATTTCAATTACCGGTGGTAGCGGAGCAGGAGGCAATGATATGCCTGGAGGAGCAATTACCCTTACTGGAGGAACCCCAGGTGTAACAAGTGCTGGTGGAGCCCTTAGCTTAATCACAGGTGCAGGTGGTTCTACCTCTGGTGTTTCCGGAGCACTAACTTTAAGAACCGGAGCTGTTCAATCCGGTCAAGACCAGGGAGCTATATCATTCCAAACCAATGGAGCAAATACCAGAATGACTGTTACAGGAGCAGGGCTGGTGGGGATTGGAATCACTTCCCCATCCCAAATATTCCAGATAAATTCCGGATCATCAGCTACAGTAATAACTTCAACTGGGAATGTAGGGGTGGGGACTACTTCACCAACTGCCCCGCTTCATGTTTGGGGTAATGGAACCACTTCTGCATTTTTCTTAAATGGCAATGTGGGAATAGGCACTACTGTTAGCTCGCTTGCTACTTTTACTGTTGGGGGTAATGTAGGGATTGGGTTTACCGGAGCAGCTATATGGGCTGCCCCGCAAAATGGATTAATTGTAGCTGGATCTGTAGGTATTGGCACCTCTTCTCCCCACCCTACATATAAACTGGATGTATTTGGAGCTGTCAGGGCCACTGGAGGATTTAATGGTACTTGTAGAACAGATGGTATTGTGACTAATGGCCCTTTATGTAACCAGGATGTAGCTGAAATATATCCTTCATCTGAAAATGTTAGTGCCGGGGATTTATTAATTATCAAAGATACCTTGGTGGAAAGGTCTACTTCTGCTTACGACCAGCATATTATGGGTGTGGTGTCTACCTCTCCTGGTTTAATCTTAGGTCTTAATGGATCAGATGTATATTTAGGCGGTGAATCTAGTATTTATCCTCAAAGAGAAGAGGCAAAAAGAATGCCTGCTGTAGCTTTAACAGGTAAAGTACCAATTAAAGTTTCCACAGAAAATGGTCCAATTAAGGCAGGGGATTACCTGACAAGCTCATCAATCCCGGGTGTTGCTATGAAAGCAACCAGGCCTGGACAAATAGTAGGTAAAGCCTTAGAGGCTTATAATAATCCTGACCCTACTATCATTGGCCATAAGCTGATGTTTATTAATGTAGGATATGCAGACCCTAATAATTTCCTGGCAGGGCTTTCTTTGGATCCTGATGGAAATTTAATTGCCCCTAAAATTAAAACAGATAAACTCTTAGTTTCAGGCAATATTGGCTTGTCCACTACCAACCCATCTTCCTTGCTATCTTATGAGATAACCCCAGTAGCAGAAAACACCTCGAAGGTGAGCTCGGGCTCCTTCGAGGTGAGTGTCAATGTGATGACCTCTTTGAAAAATTTAGACCAGGCTGTTTTGGGTGTAGCCCAAAAACAGTCAACAGATTCTGCCAATATAGCAGGAATTCAATCAGAAGTTGCCTCACAATCAGCACAAATAGCAGCAAACAAATCTCATACCCTAACCCTAGCCCAACAATTAGCCTCAGCTGCAGCAGATCTGGCTGCTACTAAATCCAAAGTTGATCAACTTCATCTAACTCCTCCGGAAACCTTACTGGCCACAGGTTCAGCTCAGTTTAAAACCCTGGCTGTTGCATCTGAGGCTACTGTTTCAGGCATGCTGACAGCATACCAGGCAGTAATCCAGGATAACTTTAAAGTATTTGGTAATACAACCCTTGCCAAAACAGCTGTTAATGGGGACTTAACTGTAGACGGAACATTATCCATTGAAAATGGTTCAGAGCTTAATGTCATAGGCACCTTATTCTTACAAAAGAACCTGCTGGCGCAAAAGGTAGATGTATTTGGGGGTAAGGTAACTATAGATGCCTCAGGAAATATCATCACCCAAGGCACAATTACTGCTCAAGCAGTAAAAACTAATAAACTGACAATCACTAACCCTCCTGCTGCAACCTCCTCTGCCACACTGGGAGCTACTATCGGCACCTCTACCCTGCCTGCTACTCAAACTAAAATGACTATTTTAACAAAAGAGGCCACCTCTTCTGCCAAGGTGTTTATCACCCCAACTACCCCAACAGATAAAGTGCTCTCAGTTGACAATATTAAAAACGGGCAAAGCTTTGATGTTTCAACCCTGACTCCCCCATTATCTGACATTAACTTTAACTGGTGGATAGTGGGGACTCAGTAATATGATCAAACGAAAACTTGACATAGGGGCTACTTAGTACTAAAATATTACTAGTATGAATATAGGAAATATTGTTGAACCAAATAATAAAGGACAAATTGTTATTCCAAAGCAGGTCAGAGAAACGCTTGGTATTACTACACAAACACTCCTCAATCTCGTTGTAAGAGGAAAAGGAATATACTTATATCCTATTGATGAGGTGGTAACTAAAATGGAAGGTGAAAGCGCATATCTTAAGTTATTAGAACAAACCCAAGGTTCATGGGCAAATGATGACTTTGAAAAACAAGAAAAGATTAGAAGAAAAATTGAATTAGAAGCATCAAGAAAAAATAAGCAAATATGGTAATTGTAGATACAAGCATTATTATCGATCATTTGCGTAGACCTAAAGGAACCCAGACAGAACTTATTAGGTTTATCAAAACTAAAGCCGATAAAGATCTTGCAATCTCAATGATCTCTATTCAAGAACTTTTTCAAGGCCAAAGTACCAGAGATCAAGGTAAACTGCAAAGTATGCTTGCTATAATTAGTCCGCTTAGAATTTTGCCATACAACTATGAAATTGCCCAGCTTGCCGGAGAAATTATCAGGGATACTATACAACCAATACAATTCGCCGATGCGGCAATTGCAGCAACAGCAATAGATAACAACTGTAAGCTTTTTACCTTCAATAAAAAAGACTTTGTAGAAATTAAAACCCTCTCACTGGTAGATTGAAAATCTTATGCAATAGTGTATGCTTAATACATACTAAAACTTATGCAGAATGAAGCTAAATTTTTAACTATTGCGGAAGCAAGTCAGTTTTTAAAAGTCTCCCCTGATACACTAAGGCGTTGGGAAGAAAAAGGTATAATAACTCCTAACCGGACCAAAGGAGGTAGCAGGAGATACACCCTTTTAGACTTAAAAATTGCTAAATTAAACAAAAGAAAAATCAGGTTTTTTCAAATACCTACTTTGTTAAAACAAAATTATATAAATTCCAGAAGAGATTTAAAAATTGCCATATTTACCTCCTTTTTATGGGTCTTTGCTCTTTTGGCTTACCATTTCCTTAATCCTATTTTTCTTAGACCGACTAACCCGGAACAACGGGTATTGTCTGATGAACTAAAACAGGAAAGCCACTTAAAATTGGAATTCCTACATTAATAAAAAGAATTTGACCCTTTATTTTATGATTTGATATAGATAATGCTAGTTGCAATCATGCGCATAAATAGCTACCTTTAATACATGGACGAATTGAAATCTTTTTTAGACAGCTATTTTGGACTGATATTTAAAGCAGGCTTGGTTATTGTGATCCTCTCTTCTTTATTTTTATTTACCAATTTAACTACAGAATTTTATGATACCCCCAAATTTTTGGTGCTTTTGGTATTTACCCTTGTGGCTTTAACCCTTAGCTTTATCAGGTTTACCTTAATTAATAAAGTAGTTCTGGTAAGAACTCCCCTGGATATCCCTTTGCTTTTACTTTTGGCAGTTGGGATTGTTTCTACCTTTCTCTCTCCTTCCTCTTATGTATCCCTTTTGGGCAACCAGTTAAAAGTTTATGGCAGCTTAGTCTCGCTTGCAGCTTTGGTTTTGTTTTATTTTGTCCTGGTAAATAATTTAAAAGGCATTAAGGTTGTTAAATGGGTACTTCACCTGACAGTTTTTAGCTCAGTAATATTATCAGGAGTATCATTAATAGCTTACAGCGGAATGAAAGTATTACCTTCTCCCTGGACACATGGCATTAACTTTACACCTTCCGGCTCCAGCTTTTCCACCACAGCCATCTTAGCCCTTTTAATACCATTTGTAGTAATACAGATCTTAAGTTCTTCCAAACCAATATTCATTATTCTTAACTCTTTATTCTTAACTCTTTTCGGGATAACCATTGCCTTAACAGGAAATTTATCAACCTGGATAGCAGGTGCTTTGGCTTTTGCTTTGAGTGTTTTTTTAAGTGACTTGAGAAACCTAAGAAGCTTAAGAGACTTAAGTAACTTAAAACCCTTAGGTCTGATAGGCCTTATTGTTCCGCTGGCGGCAGTTGTTTTAATAATTGCTTTATCTTTTATCCCTCCTATTGGAGGGGCTAGAAATCCGCTCTACACCCAGGCTAAAAATTTCCCTCAGGAGTTGCAGCTAGCTTTTATCCCTGCCTGGAAAATTTCCATATCAGCTTTTAGGGATATGCCTTTTTGGGGAACAGGACCAGGCACTTATCTTTTTGATTTTACCAACTACAAACCAATTGAGTACAACTCAGGTAGCTCCTGGAACTTAAGGTTTGATACCTCATTTAATGAATACTTATCTGTTTTGGCAACTTTGGGAGGGGTTGGGCTTCTGGCCATGCTTTCCTTAACTGCCCTTTTCATTACCTCTGCCTTTCCTGTCATCCTGAGCGCCGCGAAGGATCTCTTGCGAATGCAAGACTCGAATTATAAAGTAACCTTAGCTATTTCAGGGTTAACTTTTTTTGCTCTTCTCCTGCTTCATCCTGCAACGCTGACAGTTTGGATAATAGGCCTGCTTATTTTAGCCTCTTTTATGGTGATTATCTCATCCAACAGCTCCTCAAACCTTACCTCATACTTCAATATTAATGAGGTGCTGGGTAAAACAGGAGAGCAAACTATTAAAATTGATGCCCTGCCATCAATTTTGCTTACTATTGTCATAGCTTTATGTCTGGTTGCAGTCTATTTTGGAGGCAAATTCACTTTAGCTGATTACCATCATAGGCTTGCCTTAAATGCAGTTGCCGCAAATAATGGGATTTTGGCTTACAATGAGTTGGTGATGTCCGAAAAATTAAACTCTGTCAGTGATCTATACAGGACAGATTTAGCCCAAACTAATTTTGCCCTGGCTAATGCTATAGCCAGCGCCAAAGGCCCAACTGAAGCTTCCCCGGAAGGATCTTTAACAGACCAGGATAAACAAAATATTCAGGTTTTGCTTCAGCAGTCTATAAACGAGGGCAGGATTGCAACCACGCTATCACCTAAATCAGCTGTAAATTGGGAAATTTTAGCCCTTTTGTACAGGCAAATTTCCGGGGTAGCCCAAAATGCCCTGGTATTCTCTTTGGATTCTTATGGAAAAGCTATCTTCCAGGATCCGCTAAATCCTATTTTAAGGCTTAACGTTGGGGGGACTTACTATGCTATTAAAAACTTTGACCTGGCTATCCGCTTCTTTACAGATTCTGTTAATTTAAAGCCTGATTACACCAATGGTTACTACAACCTGTCTGTGGCTTACAAAGACAAGGGAGACTTGCAGTCTGCCTTGGTAGCTGCCCAAAAAGTAGTGGAATTGCTTGATAAAAACTCCCCTGACTACAAAGTTGCAAATGACTATCTTAATGAACTAAGATCAAAAACCCAGCCTGCTACTTCATCAGCTGCTCTTGCAGCCCCAACTTCCAAGGACCAGCAAGCCTTGCAGCAGAAGAATTTGCCTAAGGTAGTCAATGTTGGCAACCCGCCTGAGAAAATAGCTACTCCTCCGGCAATAAAGAAGCCTAATTCCACTCCTGAACCAACACCTACCCCATAAGTGGACCCGACGGGAATTGAACCCGTTTCTACTCCATGCCATGGAGTTATTCTACCGGTATACCACGGGCCCATTTATTTAAGTATTGCTAACGGATTTACTGCCACTCCTCTGTAGTGTATCTCAAAGTGCAGATGAGTTCCAGTTGAGCGGCCTGTTGATCCCATTTGACCTATTAATTGTCCTCTTGATACCATATCACCTATTGAAACATAGACATTGGACATATGTGCATAAAGGGTAGTATAGCCATTGCCATGATCTATCACCACCCTATTTCCATACCCAAAATTATCCGGCCATCCGGCAACAATTACTTTTCCTCCGTCTGAGGCAGAAATAGCAGGGGCAGACCTGTTGGCTATATCATCACCCGGATGATACCAGGCAAAGCCTTGGGTTATAACCCCCTGAGTTGGCCAGATAAACTGGGCGCCAAACGGAGCCTCAAAAGCAGGTGATGATGGACCCTGGGCCAGATATTGTGGTTGGTATTTAGGCTTAGGCGGAATCTTAGTCTCAGGCGGCGCCCCGTCCGGGATAATTAAAACCTGAGCGACTTTCAAAGAAAAATCATCAGGAATATCATTAAAAGGAAAGTCTAAAATAGCCTGCGCATCAGCAGAATATTTCTTGGCAACTGAGGCCAGGCTGTCCCCTTGCTTAACAGTATGGGAAACCCCTGTCACAGGCAATATTTTCAAGGTTTGTCCGGGTTTGATTTGATCTGAGGCTAAATCATTAGCCCATCTTATGGTATCCTGCGAAATACCAAATTTTTGCCCGATTGAAGAGATAGTATCCCCGCTTTCCACTTTATATTCAATAATTTCTGATCTTGGTTTAACTGAAATATTAGTATGGGTATCACCAAATCCGGCTATGACCGGACCATTAGGGAAAGGTTCAAAAGCCGCTGCGAAGCGGGGATCAGGCCCGCCAATCCCCGGGAATGATGAAGAAATTAAGCTTATATTCCCAAATACTCCTGAAGTTAAAACACCTACCAAAGCCAGTGCTATCATAGAGCCATGCCAAAAATGTTTTTGGTGTACTCCCCGTCCTCTCATTAAAACCTCAACCACCAAATTTTTAAAATTCTCAAACTTCCGGGCAAAATATTTTATTTTTTTCTTGGAATACCAAATCAAGGCGGAAGAGAGAGCCTTTAAATCATCCTTCAGGGAATTCATGAAAAAGATATTAGTCTAATAAGTCCTATTAGTCAAATTTGACTAATTATTTGACGTCTTTCAAATTATTGAGGAATTCTTCATTACTTTCAGTCTTTCCCAATCTTTCCAGGAAAATCTCAGTCCGCTCATTCTCCCCTAAAATCCCAATCATTCTTCTTAAAATCACCATTTGTTTATAATATTCTTCTTTAAAAAGCAGCTGTTCCTGCCTGGTGCCGGATCCTTCAATATCTATAGCAGGATAAATTCTTCTTTCAGCCAATTGCCTGTTTAAGTGCAGCTCCATATTGCCTGTACCCTTAAACTCCTCATAAATCAAATCATCCATCCTGGATCCTGTATCAACCAAAGCAGTACCAATAATGGTTAAAGAACCGCCTTCTTCACAGTTTCTGGCAGCCCCGAAAAAGTGCTTTGGAGGATACAAAGCTATTGGGTCAAATCCACCGCTTAAAGTCCGACCTGAGGGCGGAACAGACAAATTATAGGCCCTCCCCAAACGGGTAATTGAATCAAGCAAAATAACCACATCTTTGCCCATCTCAACCAGTCTTTTTGCTCGCTCCAAGGCAATTTCTGCAACAGCTGTTTGTTCCTCAGCCGGCTCATCAAAGTTGGAAGCAATCACATCACCTTTGATTGAGCGGGACAAGTCAGTTACCTCTTCAGGTCTCTCTCCTACCAAAACAGCCATTAAGATTACTTCAGGATGATTTTTGGCAATACCTGAGGCTATATCTTTAAGAATGGTTGTTTTACCGGCTTTGGGGGGGGAGACAATCAAGCCTCGCTGGCCAAATCCAATTGGGGCTACCAAATCTATCACCCTCTGGCTCAGCGGAGATTTTCCAGTTTCCAGTTTAAGGTGTTTATTTGGATAAATGGCTGTTAAATCCTCAAACTTTACTCTTTTTTTATATCTGCCTGTAGAATCAATTAAGCTGTCAGCTACTTCCCCATTAGCTTTGTTCACCTGAAGCAAACCAAAATAGCGCTCAGTTTCTTTAGGAGGCCTGGCAGCACCTTCCACAAAATCCCCTGCCCTAAGCCCAAACCTTCTGATCTGGGAAGCAGAAATATATACATCTTTTTCTGAAGGTATATATTTAGGCCTTAAAAAGCCGTGTCCTTCACCCATTAATTCCAAAATCCCTGAAACTTCCTCTGTTGGAACATCACGGTCACGATCAGAATATCGGTCATTGTTTTGATAGCCACCCCCATTACCATATCTGGGACGATACCCACCTTGTTGATAATCGTCATTGCGAGCCTCGCCAGAGGCGGGCGCGGCAATCTCTTGGTTTGAATCTGGAGATTCCTCGCTCCCGCTCGGAATGACAGGCTCTTCTTTTGGCTTAAATGATTTTGTTACTCTTGGCATTTGTTTGAAAATTGAAAATTGTGAATTGAAAATTAATTTTTTGGGAACAGTAAGTGGTCTCTTACGATTTAATTAAACCATATCTTAAACCTATTTGTCAATCCCCTGCCTTAAACTGTCTCTCTTCCCACAAAAAGCTCCCATCCCCATCTAGCTCTTTTTTAATTTTCTTAAACCTTCTCAAACCTATACCTGCTGGTAAAAATGCACCAGTTGCCCAGGCCAGTAAAGGTAAACCTGTTTTTGGTAAAGCTGTTGCATATTGAACTCCTTGTGTATAAGTTGTATAAACTGTCTGGCCAACTCCAACATTGCCAAAAGATTGCACTACAGTAGTTGCAGGCGGATTATTCACTGTAACTGTATTAGTATTATTGTTATTGTTTGTTGTATTTACAGGAGCAGATGATCCACCAACTGCAGGAGGGTTGCTAAAACCACACTGGGTGGAGTTTTGACAATTAAATGGCCCTGAGCGGGAAATTGTACAATCTGTATTTCTGGTGATATTGACTGTACAAAGTTGTGCATTCACACATACAGACTGAGCAGTAGATGCTATAGTACAAGTAGAACCAGGATTATAACCACACTGGCCCACAATTAACTGACAGCTGAAAGGACCTGTTCTTGAACTAGTACAATCTGAAACACGGTTGTTATTGAATGTACAAAGCTGGTTGCCTACACAAGAAGATTCCTGGGTTGTTGTGGGGGTACATGCTGCTGTAGAGGCAGTTGTACAAATTAAATCCCCTACACAATTATCATTACCTGACCAAACAGAGTGAACCCTGGTAGGATTACCGCTTGAATCACGTTCTGTCACAGTCACATTACCAACATAAGCAAACTGATTGTTACAAAAGCTAAGTTGCTGAGTTCCACTCTCACCTGGTTTTGGACACTGTGACCTTCCTCCTCCTGAGGGCGCCTGAGAAGTTCCACAATCCGGTGCAGTAACGCTGGCAGTTGCTGAATTTGAGCCTGCGCTGTTGCTTACAACAATTGAGGCATTATGTACTTGTCCGGAAACTAAATTCCTCTTAGTCTCACTTCTATATCCGCTGCTTGCAGGATAGTTTGCACTAGAAGTACCTGGTAGGTTTACATTGAAAGTTTCTGCATTGGCTGGGATTGACCAATTCCAGGTAATGGCTGGAGAATTTCCTTCACAAAAAGGCGATCCTGAAATAGAAGGATTGCCTGGAGCAGATACTGAGGGTGAAGATGAAGTAGGATTATTACTATAACCACACTTACCTGCAACAAGTTGACATCCATAAGCTCCGCCTCTACCTTCATTACAACTAGACCCTCTCCATATATTAAATGTACAAAATTGTTGGCCTACACAATCCTGTTCTGTCCTGATCTGGTCATTAGGAGTACATCCGCTTGTAGGGGTAGCTTGCTGACATTGGCCTAAATTACCAAGGTCCTGTATCTGATAAGGCCTGGCAATATTACCATGACAATCCCTAAACCTGGTAATCATATAAGTATTAGCCGGGTTTTTACCTTCCAGTCCACTGGTTCCACCACACTGGGGATATTGATCGGAAGAAATAGGACAAGATGAAGCAGGCTGTCCGCCACCAGGACATCCCTGAGCTGGGCACTGTCCTCCACCACCAGATGATCCTCCTGAAGAGGGAGGAATAGTGGGAACTTCACCTATTGGCTGAACAAATGGGTCTGACTGTGTATTAGTTGTTGTGGCAACTTCACCTATTGATTGAACAAAAGGATCTTCTTGTGCTGAAACATTTAACAAAACCATTTGCCGGCTGGCTACCAAAAGAAATAATGCAGATAAACCTATTAAAAAATATCTAACGGGCATTGTCATTGCTTTAAGCAGCGCCACCTGAGGCTGCTCCTCCACCTTGATCTGCTGGTTTTGGCGCAGGCTTTGGGGTAGATTTTACTTTTGCACTCAATTCAACAGTTATTCCACCATCAGGACCTTTTACTTCGATTGGAAGTTCAACCGGAATACTGATTTTTCCTCCTGTTTGTTTTGATTCTATCTTGCGGTCTCTTCCCCTCAAAAAAGATACAAGTCCGTACAAACCCGCTCCCAGTATACCAATGCCAGCTACGACAGCCAGTAATCGATTATTTGATTCTTCCTCAGTCTTTGCAGAGCCTGCTTTTGCAGTGTCTAAATCTTTTTGTAATTGAGCATTCTTTGCTTCTAACACAGATACCTTTTCCAAGGCTTGATTCTGCTTAACTTGAGGCTCTGCTGCCTTAGCTACATCATCAGTACCCTTGAATAAAGCTGTAACATCGCCAGCAAGGTTGGTTAACATCTGCTGCAAACCTATACCCTGGGCCGGTCTTACTGATGGAGCGACAACAACTGAAGTTGCAGTAGGAGCTGGTCTATTATCAGGGCTTGAAGTTGAAACAGCACTTGGAGTTGGTGAACTATTAGGACGAACAGTTGGGTTTGCTACTGGAGAAGCAGATGTCTCTTTTTGCATCCAGACATTTGCTGAACCAGTATTACCATTTCCGATACCGCTTTTTCCCTCTGTTGAGTTAATTGTTCTTAATGCTGTCCGTCCATCAGGAATTGTAACCTCAGCTTGCGGGAGTAATCTTGTCCCATTTTCAGTATTACAAGGCTGAGGATCAAATCTTTTTTCTGCAAACCCTCTGTCATCTGTAGTGACAACTGCGCCTGCATTTTGTCCGCTTACTTTCCACTGAACTCTTGCTCCTTTAACAGGAGAGCCTGGCTTATCCTCTCCCTCCTGGTATCCTACTTTATTATTAATCTCTTCAAAGTCTCTTATATATATTTGTCCTACCACGTTTCTGCAAACATCAACAAGGTTTGGTTGGGCTTCTGCTACTGTTACTACATGGGAATCTGGAACTAATAAATCATAAATAGTGATGGCTAATGCTGGAGTAGCAACCAATGCTACCGATCCTAATACCTCTTTTACAGGAGCTCTTCGGGGCAACCATTCCATTGCTTGATATAAAGGTAATACTCTCTCCCAACCAAAATGAGAAATAGCACCACGGGTTATATGCTCTTGAAATGATCTATGCTGTTGGTCTGCTCTTTCAGTATCCATAACTAATTTTCAGAATTATACTATAAGTTTACAACTCTGTCAAGTGGCTCAAGATTGGGGATTGATCCCTGCCCTAGATCAACCCCCAATCCAAAGTCCCTTTTTTGGGCAAGATTGTTACCCAATTTTTCAAAACCGAACCTAATTTGGGGTATTGACAACCCCCATAATTTTGCTCTATGTTAGTTATAGAAAACAATTTCTATCTGCTCTTGAAATTGTTTTCGAAATTAATAAAAAGGGCATTGCTATTCGAGTCCGTCTGCGGTAGTAATGCTCTTTTTTTATGCTCTTTTTACCCCCGTACCATCAAAATTAATTTTTGGTCGGTCTCAGTAAGCATCTTTTTAACCTGCTCTCTCACTAAATCCATTTTTTGGATTTTAGATCTTCTGTCTTTTTTATTCAAAGAAAAGTTTAGCTTATTGGAAAAAATTCTCATCTGAAACATATAAATTAACATTACCAGCAAAATTACTATTTGTCAAGTATTAGTAGCCCTATAGCCTTTATTACATGTTTTTTCTCTAGTCCTGTAGTTAAATAGAGGGGATATGAATATAAGTTTAGGCTATTATAGCAATCTAATCTGGGTATATACTTTTAGATATTAACAGAAATTTTTAAGATGTGGAAAAGTCAAATTAGTAGTTAATCAAGTCACTGAGCAATCTTCCACTATCTTTAAAAACTTCAGGATTTCTCCATTTGGAATTTGGATGCTCCTCTACTACTAACCCTTGCTCATGATCCGGAAAGTAAACTGATTGAGCTGCACTTGCTGGAACTAATATATCAGTGTCTCTATCCTCGCTTAGATTAGTTGCTTTTACCCACAAAGACCCATTATCTTTTCTAATAAGCTGATAAATCACCCTGAACCAATTACCTGCTTGACCCAGTGGTATATTGGCAACCAAAGGAGTTTGATGATCCCCAAGATAATTCAGTACTATCTGCTCAATACCAGATTGTGTATAAGTCACATCCACCGGCATATCAGCTGCGTGTTTAATGGCTAAAAATGCCAACCTGTCTATTTTGCCATAGGAAATACCATACATTTCATTGTCTTCTGCTGATGGCCTTCCCTCAAGCATCCCGGCATTGGCTATGGCATGACAAAAGCCAGCTGACCTGTATTGTGCTGGGCTTAATTTTTGAAGTAGGCCATCAGAACCCTCAGCAAAATCCATTTCCCACTGCTCGGCATAACTGGGCTGGTCATATCTTGTTCGGTATGCTAAATCATACAGCCGTAAAGACTCATAAATCCGGGGAAGCTTATGATAATCTGCAACATTTTTGGCCAGCGGAAACCAATAAGGAGTTGACCAAATCCACTCAGACCCATTTGCTTCTATTACCTCGTCTGCAAAGACAAATCTTGGAGTAAATAAAGTAGCTTCTATTGCCTTTAATAAAACATACCCCTTAAACAAACTTTTTGGAGCATTAAGTATGAATTTTCTTCGTTCTGGATTTGGAACCTCTGGTGACATATGCTCGGCATATTAACACTATGGGTTAAAATAGTCAACGACTAGGATATCTTTGCAAATATCATCCTGCCTGCAGGAGTTTGGATGTTTTTGGTCACTTCCACGCTAATTGTCTGCCCTATTTTTTCAGCACACTCAGATATAACTACCATAGTCCCATCAGATAAATAACCCACTCCCTGGCTTTTATCCTTACCTAAATGCACTATCTTTATTTCCATTTTCTCCCCAGGCAAAGAAATTGTTTTAACTGCATTAGCCAAATCATTCACATTCAAAACAGCTATATTAGAAACTGAAGCCACCTTATTTAAATTAAAATCAGTGGTGATAATTTTTCCACTCAATGATTTAGCAAGATTTAATATTTTTTCATCAACCACTTTACCGTTTTGATCTTTATCCCAAACCTCAACCCTGATAGATTTTAATCTTTTTAACTCCTCTACAGTCTCAAAACCCCTCCTGCCCCGGCTGCGTTTTAAATCATCAGATGAATCAGCCACCTGCTGCAGCTCAACCAAAACAAATTTAGGCACAAGAATTAACCCGTTGATAAAACCTACTTTAGCAATATCCAAAATCCGACCGTCAATTATAGCGCTGGTATCCAAAATTAAAGGTTTGGTCAAAGCTACAGACCCAAGCTGATGAGTAGAATGGGAAAAAGGATTATTAGGCCTGCTAAAACGGACAATCTGGTTTGATACCTCAGATGAAAACCTGTGCACCACAAAGTTAAATGTCCTCATGGTGATAACTATGACTGATTTGGCAATTGGCGGAAAAACCACATATCCTAACCCTGCTGAGGCTAAAGTCAAAAGAGCCCTGATTATGAAAGCATTCTCTCCAAAAACAGGAGGGATAAGTTGTGAATATATAGCTGCAAAAGTTGCAAAGATGAACGCCAGAATCAGGCGTAAAACCAACATTAAACGCACAAATGAATCCTTCTGCCAAGGTAGGATAAAAATATGAAGCAAACTTCTCGCTTCGCGATAAACCTTAGCCTAACTATTGTGCCATAAAGAAGTATTAAGTATCAAGTATTATATGCTGTCTTTGCCTATGATGATCCTGGCAGAAGAGGTTCCTTCTTTAAGTTCTCCTGCAACTGATGCTATTTTAACAGTGTCTTTTAAATCAGCAATTACTAAGTCTATTTTACCAATGAGACCTTTTTTAACAAAAATTTGGGTGATTGAATAATTTTGCTTATCAGCATTTCCTGATTTTACAATAGGGTAACCTAGTGCAACCAGCTTATCTGATATTTTTTTAGCAAGGCCTGAAGTAGTTGATCCGTTTAATACCTCAAAACTCCACTCAGAACGTACCAGCGGATTTGGTGTAGGGGTGGGGGTGGAAATCGGAGTAGATACAGAAGTTGAAGTTGGTTTAGGCGCCCCCACAAAAAGATTTTTAATCTGGCGTTTAAAAATGAAGCTGATAAAGACAATAACTAATACTAAGATAATAACAAGATACAAAGTTTTTTTACTTTTTTTCTGGCCTGATAGAGAGTGAGCAAAGTTATCCTTAGGGTAAAAAGCAATAGAATCATTAGTGTCAGAACCCACTTTTTTTATTTCTTCTTCTTTTTCTTCCAAGTCTTTATCTTTTTCCATCTTCAAAAATTATAGCACAATCTTTACTGCCTGAGAAAGGGATTTGACATTTTGGGGAGAAATCACATTATTAAATCCCAGTTTTTTTGCCTCCATGATCCTTTTTTCCAATTCCCTTACCATCCTCAGCTCACCTAACAACCCGACTTCCCCAATAAAAGCTGTTTTATCCTGAATAGCTATGTCCTTAAAAGAAGATATTACGCTCAAACATATGCCTAAATCTGCAGCAGGCTCAAATATTTTCAAACCTCCTGTTACATTAACAAAAATGTCTTGATCAAATAAAGGAAGACCTAATCTTTTCTGAAGTACAGCCACCAGAAGCTGAAGCCTATTATTATCCACTCCTGAGCCTGTTCTTCTGGGTACAGGAAGGCTAGTTTTGGTAACTAAAGCTTGTATTTCCACCAGAATAGGCCTCAAACCTGTGAGTATTGCCACAACTGCTGAACCCGGGGCATTAACTTTTTGTTCTAAAAACAACTTGGAAGGGTTTTTAACCTCAACCATCCCTTGATCTTCCATCTCAAATACACCTACCTCATCTGTTGGCCCAAACCTGTTTTTGGTTGACCTTAAAATCCTAAATTGGGTTGTTAAATCACCTTCCAATGACAAAACTACATCCACTACATGTTCTAGCGTCTTAGGCCCTGCCAAATTCCCCTCTTTTGTGACATGGCCTACCAGGAATATAGGAATATGCAAATCCTTGGCAATTCTTTGTAATCTGTGGGCAGATTCTCTAACTTGCCCTACTGATCCTGCCACAGACTCTAAATCTTGAGTTTCCAAACTTTGAATGGAATCTACGATCACCAAAGCAGGTTTTGTCTGTTTTATAGCTTCACAAATAACATCTATATCAACTTCATTTAGAACTAAAAGCTTTGAATTGGGTGTTATCCGATCCACCCTAATCTTTATTTGCTGGGCTGATTCTTCGCCTGCAGCATAAAGTGTATTATCCAAATTTAAAGCCAGTTGAGTCAGCAGGGTGGATTTTCCAATCCCAGGATCCCCTGAGACTAAAACTAAAGAACCCAAAACTACTCCCCCGCCCAATACTCTATTAAATTCCTCAAATCCAGTATTTAATCTTTTGTAGTCTGTTTTTTGTATCTTTGATAAATCTATTATCTCGTTATTCGTTATTCGTTTATTCGTTAACGAACCACGCTTAGCGAACGACTGCTGCTCTATTGTTTCCACCATTGAATTCCATGAATCACACTGAGGACATTTACCAAGATAAGTGGGGGATTTATATCCACATTGCTGACAGATATATACTGAATGTATCTTTGGCATTATTTGTAAATTAAATCTTCTGTTGAAGTGATAAATGGGGCTAAATTTATCCTTCTTCTTTGCAGGTCAACAGAATCAACCAAAAGCTGCATAGACTTACCTGCCTCATAACTCATCCCGGATTCTATCTTAGAAGTAGGCAGTAAACCCTCTATGCCATCTTTAAACTTGAAGATAATTCCTGCTTCATTTTGGGCAACTACCTCTCCCCTGACTACTTCATCTGCAGGATAATCCTTAGCAATTTCAGCAAAAGGATCCTCAGATAATGCTTTAATAGATAAATTAAGCCTGCCTAAATCTTCATCTGAGCCAATAACCTTAACTTCTATCTCCTGCCCCAGCTTATAAATTAAAGATAAATCTTCCACTCTTTCCCAAGCTACATCGGCAATAAAGACCAACCCTTCAACCCCGCTTATATTTACTACCAATCCAAATGGTAAAACTGCCACAATTTGACCATTTGCCCTGGCATCTTTTTTAAATTCTTTTAATTTGAGCTTAATCTCAGAAGAAACTTGTCCCCTTTGGGTAAAAATAAGCTTATTGTTATTTTGATCAATCTCAGTAACAGTAACTGTCACTGTTTGTCCCACTAAACCTTCCATGCCTTTTCCTGCTTTAGACAACAGTTCAAAACCCACCTGGGAATTGGGTAAAAAGCCTCTGGAGCCTACTACATCTACAATTAACCCACCCTTATTAATCTCCAGTACTTTGCCTGCAAGTTTACTTTTTTGATTCAGGGCCTGGGAGAATTTCTGCCAGTTTACACCATGACCTTTATAAGTATTTGTAGATTTTACCTGGTGATATATGGATAAAAGAGTCTGGCCGTTTTCATTCTCAACCATTACCACATAGACTTTTAACTTGTCGCCTATTTTAAAATCTTCAGGAAGCTCGCGTTTAGGTAAAACTCCTTCTGATTTAACCCCCAGGTCCAGTATTGCTTCATGCTCAGAAACTGCAATAATTTTGCCTTCAATCTGTTCCCCGCGACTTAGGGTTTTAAATTTTTTGTTTTGAGAAGCTAGCAGCTCCTCCATAGTAGGATTAGAATTTGTTAACTTGTTCAAACATGGCCACCTTCTTTCTTTTAAAGTTAAACTATTATACACTACAATCCCAAAAAGGCAAAAGTTGGACTTGCTATGCTTACCTGGGACATTTAAATGGTTCAGAGGAACCACCAACTTCACCTTTTGATCCAGGTTGCCCGTTTGTATTTAAACTTATTCCATAATAATACAATGTATGCGTTTGTCCGTCTTTAATACTAGCTGGTGTGGCAAATGAAAATCCTGTATTATTAGCTGTTGCTCCACAAACAGTAGGAACATTCGTACCACCCCAGATAAAAGTTGTTTGTCCTGTAGCCACTAGTTTATTATCTGATTTGGGTCCATCATAAATTTTTATAGTAAGTGGTCCAGCAGGATAATCCTTATCACAAACCCATACCATCAAGGTATTACAATCATTAGCTGAATAGTAAGTAATATCACCGAACCACAGATCGTAATTATCTGGAGGTGGCGGATTAGTTATAAATGTAGTTGTGGTACTGTCTGGTGAGTCAGCTTGGGCGGATGATTTACAAAAACAAGTAGCAGAAAGTGTGGAGCAGGCAGGATTATCCTGTAAAGCAGCGCAAATCCTAAAGCCTTTGGTGTTCGTGTCCTGAACAATAGTATAATCTCCTCCTTGAGGGTCTTTGGGGAAAGCACCAGAAGAGAAAAGGTTAGTATTATTTACCGGCGTTAAATCTCCATAAGTACCGGTGTTATTATATTTTACCTCCAATGCCTTGGCTATAGCCTCAATATCTGCCCTTCTTCTGCTATCCCTGGCATTTTTTTGGATCCCACTAAATACAGTTATACCAATCACAGATAAAATGGCAATAATGGAGATAACAACTAATAGTTCAACTAGGGTAAAACCTTTGGCAGATTTGGGCATAATTTAAATATACCATATTTCTGCCAAAAAAAATCCCGGCAGCGAGGTATTTTCACATAACCTTGCGGATATATTATCGTCCCCGCTGAAGTGTTTGACGACTGAGTTCGGGATGGGATCAGGTCGGACCACTTCGCACAAACCACCGAGAATTAAAGTATAGCGTATTTTGTATCCAGTATCAAGGGATAATTATAACGAAGGAACTGCCGGTGCAGCTGGCTCAGCAGGTTTTGATTCTACAGCTGGTGCTGCAGGAGCAGGTGCTACTGGTACAGGTGCTGGAGCAACAGGCTCAGGGACAGTAGGGGGAGTTGGAGTGGAAACAGACACTGTTACCTGAACTTGTTCTACAGGAACTTCTTTTTTAATTTCCTCTACTTTTTGCTGGACAGCAACTGGTAATGAGGCTTCTGCAGCAGAAACCTGGCCGGAATTTGAGAAAACTTCTTTAGTTACTTGGGCAACTTCTTGAGTCAGTTGCTGCTGCTCCTTGACAGCTGTTTGTTCTACCGCCTGAGCCTTTTGCTCTAAGCTTTGAGTAAACTGAGTTCCTCCAACTTGAGCAACTACTTGTGCCACCACAGGATCTTGAGTAATTTGTGCCTGATAAGTTTGCAGAGTAACTTGATCATTTACTTGGGTGGTAATATGCTGCTCAATTAAATTAACCTCAGCCTTGATAGCTATATCGATCTTGGCTTGGTCTGCAGCAGGAAGTTGGTTTTTTAAATCCACTAACTCAGCCACAGTTTCTGGCACAGGGCTTAATATTGCTGCTGTTACTTTGGTGCTTGAAATCTCTTTTACAAATTTATCAACTACTTTGACCTCTTCTTGTTTAGCAACCGCCACTACCTCGGGAATAACTTCCGGAGAACGCTCTAAAGCACTAGTCAAATCTTGAGCTGCTTTTATATCCCCTACATCAGGGGTTGTGTTATTAAATAAATCTGTTTTAGCTAACTCTTGTGGCTTATCTTTGTAAGTATCAATAATATTTTGCTCCACTTCAGCTTTAATCTCTTTTATCTTCTCCACAATTGGGGTAGTTTCAACTTGAACATTCGCAGGAACTGCTACCCTGGTTTCAATCTCCACAGCTATTTTTAAGTCCTGAGGCTTATCCCCTACCACTTGATCTACAAACTGCGCTCTTGAGGTGGCATCGGTAATTTCTGAAACTCTTTCAGTTAAATTCTCAACTGCTTTATCTTTAATCCCTTCTGTGAGTAAGATAGTTTCAGGGTTTTTAAAATTATCTTTTAATACATCAGCAGCCTCAAATTGTCTGACAGGATTTCCGGATTCGCTTTGGGCATAATCCAAAACCTTCTCCACCCTTTGCTCTTTTGGCATTTCCAAAAGTTTATTTTCCAAATTTTGTGCTAAATTGCTTTCAGATTTTTGGAGGATTTGTTGTGTTTGTTCAGGCTGAGTCCTGGCAATTTCTACCAAAAGCTCAACTGCTTTAATATCTTTTAACTCACTACCAGTTTCTTTAGCAACAGCAGCCTCTAATTTAGAAGTTAATTTTTGAACATTGTTATCAGTAAGTTGTAAAAGTGTATCCACCCCATCTTTTAAGATTTCACTTCTAACTTTCTCCACAGCCACAAATTCATCTCCATGGACTTTACCCTCAATTGAGGCAAAAACTGTCTGGCGAGCCACCCCATTTTCAATAATTTGATCCACCAACTGATCAACTTTTTGAGGTTGGGTTTGTTCCAAAGTCTTTAATTTATCTGAGTTTGCTTTTAATTTATCAAAATCACTCTGCACAGAAGAAAGAGTTTTTAGAGCCAGATCAATGGTTGTTTGTGAAGCACTCCCTTCCATAAGCTTGCCAGCTTCCAGAGTTTTTTCATTATCTTGTTTTATTAACTCCTGCGCTCTTTGAACTGGGTCTAAAGTTACAACCAATTTAATATCTCTTATAACCTCAATAACCGGATAAAGTATATTTCCAGGTAAAATTGTCGGCTCAGACACTCCTAAATCTTTTGCCTGAACAGACAGATCTAATTTGACCTCTTTTGATTTAGAACCCTCTTTAATTTGATCTTTGGCAACCTGAACAATGGCTTGGGACACATCATCAGGTAGTTTAGCTACCTCAGGTAAAATAACTCCAGCCGGGATATCAAGCTTGGGAATCTCTTTCTCAGGAAGCTTTGTTTTTAGATCTTCCACAGCCTTTTGGATATCTTCTGGTAAATTCTTTTCTGCATCAGTTTTTTGTCCATCAGGAGTTACAAAAATCTGCTGCTCAATTTGCTGTATTTTTTCATATAAGGCTTGCTCATCTTTTTTAGCTTCACTTTTAATCAGTTGATCCTTCTTATTCAAGTCAGTTAGGAAGCTTTGCCCAACATAATTCTGCAAAGCTTGTTTAACAGCGCTATTTCCTACAATGTATTCCTGATACTGTTCAAAAATCTGTGGATCTTTTACCTGAGTTAATAGATGATCTTTTAAAATATTTGCCTCTGCTTTTTCTGCCAACACTACCCCATCAACTTCTCCTTTGACACTTTCTAACAGGGTAATTGCTTGAGGAGCAGGTAAAAGTAGTCTTACATCAGCATTGCTAGACACTGGATTGTAACCTAACTTTTCTTGAGTAACAAAGTTGCTCTTTTGTATGGATTTAGCAAAATCCTGTATAGTTTTTTGCTTGATATTTTTAATGGTGTTTTTAACGTCTGAGGGAACTGAAGATTTATTTAAGGTATCAGATAATTGAGTTACCAATGATACATCCAACAAATCTGCGCTAGCAGATGCATCTTGATTAAAAAATGCAGCCAGATTCTCTGCTTTGCCAAAAGCTTCAACAACTTTATTTAAAGAATTTTGCTCCAAAGTGGTAATAGCAGCTTTCCTGGAAACATCCTTGCCTGCTAAAACATCCATTTTCATTTGGGCCAGGATCTTTAAGTCCAGAGGACTTTTAAAGCTTTGGTCTAAAAATTGATTTAACGTAGACTGATCCTTAATCTCAAAAACTCTGTTTTCTAATTTCTGCAGCGCCAATTCCTTAAGGCTCTCTACTCCTAAAATTATCTCCCGATCATTTAAGAAGCTCTTCATCCTCTCAAAACTTTCAGCTTGTTTTAAGGGACTTCCAAAAGAATATTTAATATAATCCTGCAGTTTTTTATTACGCACATTTGCAGGCAGTTTAAGCATTCTTTTTTCAAAATCCTGAGCAAGTTGTTTTTCCAAACCTGCAAGCTTTTGTTTAGATTCAGGTTTTATTCCAGCTTCAAAATCAGACACAATTTCAATAGCTTTAAGTTCGGCAAAATCTGAACCAACCATTTTTGCTACTTCTTTAACAGCAATATTATGAACTGCATCTAAATTAGGAGCTGCGTTTATTGAAGCTATGGCTGTCACCACCAAAAATTTTTGCCTGGCATCTTCAATTTTTAAATAAGCCTGAATAGGTAAATTGTCTTCTAATTTTTGCAAAGTTAACTGCAATCTGTTGTATTGCTCGATTTGAAGCTGTAATATCTCTCTATCGGTTTGAACTTGGGGATTAGTTGCTATTTTTTGAGTTTCATCACCAATATTTTGGATCAAACTTACTGCCTGGTTTATGGCCTGATCAGATTGGCTCCCAGTTAAAAGTGTTTGCAGACCACTTATTAATCTATCGGTTCTTCTAATTTCTATTTTGGCTTTCTCTGAAGGATTTGTAGTTATTAACTCTTGTACAGAATCGATTAAAGGTTGGATGAGCGAACCTGATTGAACTGAGGTATTATTTGCGGTATTAACTGCGACATTAGCTACTGATTGATCTACTTTTATTTCTTGCTTGGCTAAATTTTCTAAAGCTATTTGAATATTTGAGGGTAAAACTTGAGCAGATTGGGTAATTGGTTTAGGCTTGCTAAATTTAAAAGCAGCTAAACGAATATCGGGTAGATGGGTAAAAGTAACTACTACTGCAGCAGGGATTAGTAATGCTGGTATCAGCAAATGGATGATTCCAAGTTTTCTAACAACTCCACCATATTTCCAGACAAATCCAATATTACGATTATATTGTATGGGTAGTTTTAGATATTTTTTAATATGCATG
>OBEQ010533158.1_pt1 | contig 22400 bp, 17 predicted proteins | sample 1670901 | NCBI WGS metagenome assembly OBEQ01 (sample SAMEA104232315, study PRJEB22302) | groundwater metagenome | biome: forest; feature: aquifer; material: groundwater | place: USA | collected 2011-08-07 | depth 5.4 m
GAGGGTGTCGTAAAAGTAATTTGGTGGGCGGTGCCCACCCTACAAGTAGTGCTAATTCGCAATATTTGCCTCTAAATGTAGGGTGGGCACCGCCCACCGTTAGACTTTTACGACACCCTCAGGAGCATGGGAACGAGAGCTTAAGAAAGTCAACGATCAGCAACAATGATTGTATTCTTCTACCTTTGTTCTCTGCGATCTTTAAAGGTACAGTTATAATACTTTCCATTTTGCCAACATGCGGTTTGTTATTATATGGCTAATTTCTCATTCAGCGATTATTTCAGTATTAAACATAATACCAAAGCGATATTTGTGCGAACTGGTACTCGATTTGCGGCTCTCGACGGTCTCCGGGCTATTTCAATAATCATGGTAGTATCGTTCCACTGCCTTTATATTTTTCTTTCTACCCAAATGAAAGAACCCGCATTTAGAGCCTATCACGATACTCTACCACTCATACTAAATTGGATTCCCGTCGGCAGTTTTGGCGTTGATGTATTTTTCGTGCTTAGCGGTTTTTTTATCGGGCATATACTGTTAAGCGAATACCAGAAAAATGTCTCTCTGAACATTAAGCGGTTTTATATCCGGCGTCTTCTCCGGCTTTATCCTGTCTAACTGTTTGTCATATTGGTAACTGCAATCCTTTTGCCAGCGGGATTTGATCATTCCTATTTATGGTACAACGTTTTTTATATCGTGAATTTTTTACCCTATGACAAGATGTTAATTTTATGGACTTGGTCGTTGGCAATTGAAGAACAATTCTATCTGTTTTTTCCGCTCTGAATCGTTTTCTGTATCATCTATCTGTCAGGTTTAGCTAAACCTTTCAATAAAATTTTATCCGCTAAGCTTTGGTTTCCATCGCGCAACTTACTTATGGCCTTCACTTAATGCATATACCCTTCGAAGCTATTGGATCGGCAGTTGTCTACCAGTTGGTCGGGGCAGAAAGCCTCGCCCCGTACCACCTCTTATTAATGACATTAGTTGCGTTGTTATTGGCATCCATACCAGCAGGAATCACCTTCATCTATTTAGAAAGACCTATTATGCTCATGCGAGATATCCTCGAGAGAAAAATAATGAACGAAAAATTCTATAATTAAAAACTGTGATACGGCAATTTTTGTAAGCAACTATTGCAAACAACTTATGCCGCAAGCACGGAACCAGCATTGATGGATCGGAAATTAATCGCATCTAAAACCAAGGCCATTCCCTCCTACATTTATTAAGCATTCAAGTTCTATTTGATGACGATGTATCTACGGCCTTATCTGCCATCAATTTAAGGCACACAAAATCTGCATGACCGACTATAATAGTCTCACTCCCCCTCAGCATTGTGAACACCCCTTTTTAACGCTGTTGAGGCAGGTTCGCATGAATATTAAATAGACATTTTGCAGTTAAAAAGGGAATGAAATTAATGAACATCGTGAGTCAATGTATCTGTTATGCCGTCCTAGCGGCATGCCTATCAAGTTGTTCAACGCTAGGGGTATCCCCGTGGGAAAGAGATGTGCTCGCTAAGCCTGAGATGCAACTAACGCACGACCCTGTTGAGGCGGCTTTAGATGATCATATCTATTTTAGTAAAGAAGCCTCAAGCGGCGGTGGCAGCTTTGGTGGCGGAGGCTGTGGATGCAACTGAGTAAGGGATCAACACGAAACAAAAAAAAACAAAAAAAACAAAAAAAGCATCAAACACATTAGCCAGACGCTCACCACGGCAACCTGCGCTCTGTTGGGTATTGGTGTCGTTCAAGCAGAGGAAGACAGTTGGAAAGCAGACACAGCTCTAATGTTGTATAACGAAAAAGATCGAGTGCAGGCTGTTGAACCGGTGATTAGCCTCACTAAATCGTTACCTGATGAAAAGAAATTGTCATTCAAATTGGTATTGGATTCTTTAACGGGCGCATCGCCGAATGGTGCCCTGCCTACCAATCAAGTTCAAACGTTTACCCGGCCTTCGGGGCATGGCAGTTACGATATAAAAGCCGGTGACGCGCCGCTCGATGACACATTTAAAGATACGCGCGGTGCCTTCAGTGTCCAATGGGAACAACCACTGGATCGTCTCCTTAGTGTTTCCGCAGGCGTCAATATATCCGCTGAATACGATTATCAGTCGTTAGGTACCAATGCGTCGATCGCTAGGGATTTTAACCAAAAGAATACCACGGCCTCGGTGGGTTTTGCGTACTCCAGTGACACCATCGAACCCGAGGGTGATATACCGCTGCCATTTTCCTCTATGGTTGCAGCGGGCACTACCCAACCCAGACAAGGCACAAATGATTCAAAAACGGTGCTTGATCTATTGTTTGGTGTAACTCAAATCATCAATCGCAAAACGCTTATGCAAGTGAACTATTCTTACAGTAAATCCGATGGCTATTTAACTGACCCCTTCAAACTGCTGTCCGTAGTCGATGCTACAACGGGGGAGACTCTCGATTATGTTTATGAAAATAGGCCTGATACACGAGTCAAGAACAGCATTTTCTGGAAGACAAAATATTTTCGCGATAGCGGCCACGTCATCGACGTATCTTATCGATTCATGAAAGACGATTGGGAAATCACGTCCCATACTGTAGATTTTCATTATCGTTGGCCCTTCGGAGAGTTACAGTATATCGAACCACACTTGCGTTATTACACCCAGGATGAAGCCGATTTTTACACGCACTCTTTGATTAGTGATAGTTCATTGCCAGTGGACGCGAGTAATGATCCGCGGTTGGGTTCGTTCGTAGGAACGACTATTGGTGTAAAATATGGGTTAACCCTAGCAGGCGGGGCCGAACTTAGCTTTCGCTTAGAATCCTATCAACAAAAAGGCGATATCGTCGGTCAAGTCATTGGACAGCAAGCTAATCAGGATTTATTTCCTGATTTAGATGCCATCATTGCCCAAGTCAGTTATTCATTTCGTTGGTAGAATAAAATTGCCATCTCAAATTGATCGACCAAAGACACTTACCCAGTTTGATGACTACTGGGTTGGTGCTTTTCAAGCGATGGCAAGTCCCTGTGAGATTTTGATAGCTACACCTGATGAAACGGTGGCTCGAGAACTGCTGAATATCGCCGCCGCTGAAGCATGGCGAATCGAACAAAAATACAGTCGTTATCGTGAAGATGGTATTGTACCGGTCATTAACCGCAGCCATGGCAAGCCGATTGAAGTTGACGAAGAAACCACACGTCTGCTTGATTACGCCTATCAGTGTTATGACCTAAGCGATGGACTATTTGATATTACTTCGGGAATTCTCCGTAAAATTTGGCGTTTCGATGGCGGCTCGCAGATACCATCGCAAACGGCCATTGATAAACTCCTGCCATTGATAGGGCTCAATTTTGCCACCTGGCAACCACCCTACTTTTCATTGGCCACAGGTATGGAAATTGATTTAGGCGGTATCGGCAAAGAGTATGCTGTCGATCGTACCTTAGGTTTATTAGCTAGCGCTGCGAACATTCCGTTATTGGTTAATTATGGCGGCGATATTGCTGCCAACCGTGCATGCTCTACAGCTAAACCTTGGTTGGTCGGCATAGAAAACCCAACCAAAGACATTCCAACTAAAAGCGATTCAGCAAATAAGTGGCCTGCAAATAACGACAGCACCAAAGCGTATCTACAACTGTTAAGCGGCGGCCTGGCAACCAGCGGCAGCAGCAATCGATTTTGTGTTAAAGGCGGAAAACGTTACTCCCATGTACTGAATCCCAAGACCGGCTGGCCGATAAGCTATGCGCCACTTTCAGTTACCGTTAGCGCAGCAACTTGTACAGAAGCCGGCATGCTCGCAACCTTTGCCATGCTTCAGGGTGACAAAGCAGAAAAATATTTGCAATCAGTCGCTGTTGAATCTAATCCCGTTAAATATTGGTGTTACAGATAGATTAGGCGAACATTCTCTTTAAGCGTCCATTGGGACTAACGTCGAGACAAATTCATTTTGCGGCCATCCGCCGAAGATGCCTTTCTGGCGATGGTGGGCCTCAAAGAAAGTGTTTCTTTAGTGCTCCTGCTAGATTTCGTGCTGACAAGCCGTGCAAATGGCAACTTTAAATTCGTCGGTCTGGCGCGAACGAATTGCTTTGCAGTCTTGTCTTCATTTCCTTTGTTAGTTTTATCGATAGTGCTGTTGTTAGCCGGTTTAGCTCTCGCGAAAAATGCAAAGGGCAACTTTAAATTGGTGGGTCTCGCTCGGGTTAGTTGCCTTAGGCTCGTTTGTTTAGAATCTTCACTCGTATTGATATTGGTGTGATATTGATTGGATGTAGTCGGTTTAGCTCTTGCTAACAATACAGTCGGCGCCTTTAAATTTTTAGATTTTGCTCGTCTGGACCGCTTTACACGCGCTTTTTTAGTAGCTTTAGCCATTTTTTGACTGCTGCTTTGTTGAGACGATTTAGCGCTGGCTAAAGTGGTAGACAGTGCTTCTAGATTTTTAGCTCTTGCTAGAGTGGCTGGCGTCGTGATCTTTTCTTTAACACCTTGAGCTGTTTTATTAGCAAAGTAGTCTCGTGTAACCTTGATAAATTTATTAGCAGCAATTTCTGCAGAAAGAGTCATTAAATTTTTTGGTATTGCAATAGCAGGTCGCTTTACAAACTCTTTTTTATCATTTTTGTCAGTAATGACCTGTTGAGTAGGATGACTAATATTGTGATTAGCGATGGGTAAAAACCATGAAAGTAAAAGTGGAAAAATGGAAGGTTTCGCTGCGATGGATTGCTTGACGATTTCTTTATTATCATTATCACCATCAGTTTTGTCGAATGTGTCAAGCTTAGTGGGTCCAGCGCTTACTTGAGGTACAGTCGGCACCTTTAAATTTATAGCCTTGACTGCTGGGGATTGCATTGCGAACTCTTCTTTAGGAGCTTTAACTGTTTTGTCAGCATTCGCATCTTGAGTAGGTTTGATTACATCATTAACGATCAACAGTTCGGGCGGTGCTATTAACGGTACTTCTGACGGTACTTCTAATGGTACTATTAACGGTGCTACTAAAAATACAGGCTCCTCTATATGCACAGGTTCCGCTGGCTTGGCTAGAGATACGATCTCTGCGTTATTGCCATTGCCAATTTGGTTAGGAACCTCATCTAGTACATCTATAACAGGCTGGTTAAAATCATAATCTGCTATAGGTAGAGAAGGTATCATTGTAATCAAAGATTCTGCTGAGCACGATTGTTCGAGGAGTTCTTCACTGTCAGCCTTGCTAGCATTAGCAGTAATGTCGTTTTGATTGGGCTGAGTTGAATCCTTATCAACAATGGGAAGAGTCGGCGTCGTTAAATTGGATGGCGTCGCGGAAGGAAATTTCTCTACCAAGTCATCTTTAACAATACGCGACGGCGTGAATTCAACATCATTAGCCTGGGGATCAGTACTGTAATCTTGCTTTCGCGTATTTTGTTCGCTTTTACTTTGGTTGCCGCTGACAGGGTGGAGTGACGATATCTCCTGCATTTGTTCATGTTTTTGACTATTCATACTGAAATTCTCAGGATGAATAAATTTATTGAACTCCAGTGAGTTAATTAACATACCTAAAAGCACAGCGAAGGAAATGGCCAATATGTTCCTTAGCCACGATTGGTATTTTTTTGATTCCAGGTAACTTTTTACCAGATGACTATCAGCCAGATGACTATCAAAAAGATCGGCTTTTTTGTGCGGAGCTTCATTTTGATGAGGGGCGGCTTTTTTTTGTGGAGTCTCAGGATTAGGCTCCGCCGCTAATTCACCCGTTTTGCGAGAACGCTGGAGCTGTCGACTGATTGCGTCGCCCTGAATTTTTGTTGCGTCAGTTACTTCCGAAGTCATAGCACTATTCTGAATTTTACTCTAGGTTTAACGAAAAAATACACAGTTCGAATCGGCGGCACTCGAGTAAAAACAATCGAGAAATTGCGCTCTATGGTAAGTTCCGTATTTTTCTGCTCCACGCTCGATGCATGCCGATAATTGCATTAGCAGAAATCGCGCCAGAAATAATTACGCCAGAGATAGCTTGCTCATTAATTAGGCTTGCGTGAATTCTTACATCAATTGGGTTGGCATTGACCCAGATTGCAAAAAAAGGGGAGTAAAGTTGGTTTCTTAGTTTTCGCGCCACTCATCATTAATTTCATCAACTCTGCCATCAACAAATTTAATTATTTTAAAAAAATTGCCGGCACCGCGCTTATAAAGCCATTCCTCGACCTCCCTGCAGAGGCTAAATGTATGAGCGGGATAACCGCCAAATGCGGTTTGACATTCGTTTCTCACCTCAGCAGCAGTAGGATCACCACACTTGGCTAAAACTTCGAATTTATGCGTATCAAGACTGATGAGGGATGTACCGCAACGTAATGAGTCGGAGAAAACAGGTAAGGCTAGCGCGCAACACACGGCAAAAAAATACAATCGAACCTGCATTGATTTCATTTTATTAAACCTAACCGAAAGGGCCATACCAAAATAAAAGCGTCTTATCAAAATACGCTGACCATGTTCCTTTAACTTTTTACGTAAAAAAGTGTTGGCATTCTACTTGTTTAGCTAAGCATATTTGAACTCGATTGTTGTTCTTTATCTACAAATATAACAATAAGTCCATCGCTTAGATTGTAAACTTTTCCGCGTATGGTATTTCTTATCATTATTCTTGATTGCGTGAAATAGGCGTTATATAAGTCTATTTGGCTTTAGCCGTATCAATGAAAAAACAACACAAAATCACAAACCTGATCACGAAATTTCATCGGCGTGAAAATTCTCCTTCAAAGCCTCAGCGACATACTTCATAATCTTTTTTAAGCCTTGCTAAGTAAACGTATTCATTATATGAAACATTTTCAGGAACATTCATCCTGTCCCAAGGGAGAATACAAATGGCAGAATTTGGTCCAGCATTTGAAAGAACAATTCTAAATGAAGGCGGTTATCAACTGGTAAATGTGAAAGCTGATCGCGGTGGTCAAACCTATGCCGGGATTGCCAGGAACTACCATCCAAACTGGCCAGGGTGGCGTTACATTGATAAACGCGACATGGAAAAGCTTGAGCTATCCGCTCTCGTCCGTGATTTTTATGAAACACAATTCTGGGACAAAATTTCTGGCGAAAAGATCAATAGCCAAGTTATTGCAGAGGCCCTGTTTGATTTTGGAGTAAACGCCGGGCCAGTAATGGCAATAAAGCTTGCTCAACTGGCCCTCGGTGTCGTTCTAGACGGGCGCATTGGTCCAGTCACGCTAGAAAAGCTGAACCACATTGATGAAAGGCAATTCGTGTTGAATTATACCGTAGCAAAAATTGCTCGTTACGCTGAAATCTGTAATAAAGATCGCAACCAAGCAAAATTTTTACTGGGTTGGATTAATCGCACCATGAGGGGGTTGGCATGAGTTGGTCGATCTTGGGTATAGGACGCATTATTGATGGTGTTGGCAAAGTAGTGGATGATCTTGCCACTTCAGATGAAGAGCGTCTAAAGATAGCACTCGAGGAAAAACACATTGAGGCTGACTTGATCGAATCTCAATTAGAGATCAACAAGGCCGAGGCTCAGCATGATTCCGTATTTGTTGCTGGCTGGCGCCCTTTTATAGGCTGGGTTGGCGGAGTTGCTCTGGGATATCAATTTATACTCTATCCACTCATGACTTGGCTGTGGACCATACTGCAAGCGAAAAATTTATTACCACTCGATATCAAGCCACCGCCGGTGCTGGCGGCGGAAGAATTATGGGTGCTTCTGTCTGGGATGTTAGGTATCGCGGGGCTGCGCAGTTTCGACAAATTCAAAGGCACCCAAACAACCCAACTTGGACAAAAAAAATAATTTCGCTGGTGCAAAATTACTAAAGGCGAGAGAACTAAAACAGACGGCCACTAGACGCCCATCTTTTACCAATTAAAATTATTTGTGAAAAGATGGCTCTCTTCTTTTAAGCTTATTTTTCTAAATCAGCCACACCATCCCGACTAGGCACCAAGAATGGTGGATTAGATTGATCTGAAATAGCTTGAAAGCGCGCTTTCATACAGCTTATCCAGGGATTATTATTTTCGGCGAGTGCATAAAAACGTTTTTGACGAATTGCCTGCAATGCGCGCTCTGCTAATCTATCCGGTGTTGCAGCTTCAGCGCTGTTAGTAAAATCGTTTAGTTGTTGCAGAATCATCGTTTTAATATCATCGACTACGTGTGCTGATGTCGAGGTTTGATGGGGTTTATTGCGTTCAGCGCCAGCAATATTGGTATGTACAAATTCGGGGCATAATGCAGTGACCCCAACCTGTGGAGCGGTCATCGACAATTCATGATAAAGAGTTTCGCTAAGACTGAGTACCGCCGCTTTTGTCATATAATAAATGCCGCTGAAGGGCAGTGATACTAATGCACCCATTGATACGGTGTTTACAATATGGGATTCACAAGATTGCGCAGATAATATGGGTACGAACTCACGAATGCCGTGGATGACGCCCCACAGATTAACACCCATAACCCAGTTGTAATCTTCAATACTGCTTTCCCAGAGGGAGCCAGCGTTAATTACGCCGGCGTTGTTACAGACGATATGGATTTCGCCGAAGTGTTGTTGTGCGGTTTTCGCAAGGTTGGCTACGCTCTCTTGTTTTGAAACATCTGTTTGCACAGTCACTATTTTACCAATTTCAGTCTTTACTTTTTCAGCACTAAGTTCTTTGGCAGCGCCTTCGAGTCGTTGCGTTTCAATGTCGGCCATTACAACATTCATGCCTTTTTGCGCGAACAATTTTGCCAACGCAAAGCCGATACCACTCGCGGCACCGGTAATGACTGCGGTTTTTCCTGCGAAATTTTCCATCGTATTAATCCCTTTAGAACTTTTAAAACTTTAGCAAACTTACCAACGCGCAATCAATGATTCATCAACTTCAATGCCCTGCTCTTTCGCCATGCGAAGATAAGCTTCTAACTGGGTTTGTCCATCATCTATAGCCCAGATATTGCCTTGCTCATCATAGGTAATGAGATTGCCTTCGACCAAGGCAAGAAAGATCAACTCTACAGGTGAATCGTCATGGACTTTTAACGTATGGTGAGAATTCGCTGTTTCGTGAACTATCGATCCCGCAGTGGCAGTAAAATCGTGTTCGACGTAACCCCATTTGCCTTGGATCGTATAGCCAAACACTTGACCGCTGTGGCGGTGTGGTGGTAGCTGTGTGCCAGGTGGGTATTTTGTCAGGATCACATAACGGCCCGTTTTATTGCAGCAACTCAATACTTTAAATTGAATGCCGATACCAATTTCGACCCAGGGTAATAGCTCAGCGTTCGCATGCACTGCACCAAGAGGTGTTTGAGGTAGGTTCGCGGGATTTACTGTGTAGAGTTCTACGCCGAGATTTTTTGCTAATTCGCTTTCAGCCATTGCATTGCTCCGTTATAGTAGATGTCATGACATTTTTATATTTTTGTCATGAGCAATCTATGTGATACACTTTCCACTGTCAATAAGCGGATTAGCTAAAACAGACTAAATTAAGGTTAATTACATAGATATTAAAAATACATTAACAAGTTATTAAGGATGGGCGAATCACATGTCAATCAAGACTATCTGGAAGGCCAACCCAGAACATCCTGAATATACTGAGAGCCGACAACATATTATCGAATGCGCCGCCGATATCATCCAAGAGGCGGGGGTAAAAAAATTGCGCTTCGACGAAGTTGCGCAGCGTGCCGGGTGCGCCAGACCAACCCTTTATCGCTATTTCAATAGTAAAGAAGAGTTGATCGGCGCAGTGATAATCCACCTCATGAATATTAACGCCGAAGATATCACTAACCGCGTAAAGTCGATCAAGGATATGAAGAAACGTGTGGTGCAGATCATCTATATCGGCGTGCAAAATATGCGACATGATCCGCGCTTTAAACTATTTTTAGATCCGCAAAATAATCAGTACCTGGTACATCTCTCCATGGACATTATTCCTGATATAGTTGCGCCATTGTTGGATAATGCAATAAATGCAGAAAAATCCGCAATCACTTTTAATCCCTCCCTCTCTACTATCGATATTGCGCGCTGGATTGTCATGCAAGTTTATGCCTTAGGGACTTTCGGGCCGGTGGGTAATTCAGAGCGCGAAGAGAAACGGTTTATTGAAAAACTGGTTATTCCTGGATTATTTGCCTGAGCCAGTCAAAGTCGACAGACAATTGGCGTGACATAGTACAACTGGAAAGTACAAATAAAAGGTACAACTAAAAAGTAGAGCTAATGAGAAAAAACATTAAAGCCCTAGCTACATTACTTCAAATACTTCTTATATCAAACCTAAACGAATCCCTTTCAAACTAACCCCACCTTATATGCGCCTATACTTAAACTGGGTAAATAAGAAAAGTCATTCTGAGTAATCCAATGCGATTTCGGCGATATACATGTACGCTGATTCTGATCACCTGTCTATGCTGGCTGGCGGCAATGGCTGTTCATGCTGAATCACCAACGGTCACACTTCCTCAGCAACATCCTATCGCAGTAATTGACAGCTTAGATGATGCGTTTGATCTCAGCCCATATCTCGAAACAATTGACGACACTCACCATGAATACACTTTAGAAGATATTCAAGCCGGGCGCTATGATCACCTCTGGCAGCGCAATACCGCAGCCTATTTTGTTGGGCGCAATATCAAAAGCAAGTACTGGTTTCGATTCAGTATTCAATGGAATGGAATGCAGAGCGAAAAAGGTGTGCTAACTCTTAATACCCAACCATATTTACTTTATCGGCTTGGGGTTGTGTTACCTCCACAGGAGAATACACAAGAAAGTATTGTTCGAGTTGGATTTCGTGAACCATTTGGGTCTCGCGTATTACCTGGTTTTCAATATGCTTTTCCCTATATATTGAACCCTAACAGTACCCAGACAATAATTGGTTGGGCAAATAATGATGAAGGCGCTGTGCTGGTACAATTACCTTTTAGGCTTTTATCCGAAACTCGCTTCACCGAAGCTACCCAAATCTTTTACAGCATCATTACGGTTGTTTATGCCGTCATCGCTTCACTCGTTATCTACAATGGTTGTTTATTTGCTACCTTGCGCCAGCCGGTTTACGGGATTTATCTTGTCTTCTTATGCATTGCCGCCCTACAGTGCGCAATGATTGATGGCACTGCTGCTCGTTATTTATGGCCAACTGAGCCGTCGAACCTACTGCGTTTATCCGCTTCTAGTGGAGTTCTTTCGAGTTTAGTTTATCTGATTTTTGTTGTATCGGCGCTAGACGGCGTGAGTCGCTGGCCTTACTTCAAAAAGGTGATTTGGAGCTCTATCGCTCTTGGCATAATGGCATGCATTCATAATCTATGGACCAATAATTTTAATGCCGCAATGGCCATAGCGCAAATATACGCTGGGTTGTTAATGCCCTTAATTCTGATCATTATCGTGCGGGCTAGAATCAAAAAGTTACCGACCGCGAGTTATCTTCTGATTGCGGAATTGGTGATAGCCGTTGGCGGTACCAGTTTTATTTTGCTGATCCAGGGAGTTTTGCAGATTAATTCTGTGACCTTATGGGGATTGCATTGGGGTCTTACTGGCGAAGCTCTATTACTCTCCCTTGCACTTGCGGCACGCACTCGAATCGCACAACAATTAGCGATCAGTAATCTGCAGAAATTTGAACAGATTTATAATAATTCCATTGAAGGTTTATTTCATTACGATTTCAAATCAAAATCACTCAAATGCAATAATGCTTTAGCTCAGTTATTTGGCTACGAGAATAGCACAGAGCTACCCATTGAAAGTAATATCCTCTCCTACTTTTCTGCAGAAGTACAAGCAGAAATGCCCGCCATACTGCTAAAACAAGGTTATATACAGAATTATGAAGCCGAGGTTGATAATGCCAAAGCAGGAAACAACGTATTTGTGTCACTGACCATGCGAGCAGTAAAAGACATAAATGATGTTGTGGTTGGTGTAGAAGGTTCCATGGTCGATATATCGGAAAGAAAATTGAAAGAACAAGCGGAACAAGAACGCGCAATGGCAAGGCAAAAAGAAGAAATTAGTGAAGCAAAAAATATAGCCAAAACACAATTCTTTGCCAGTATGAGTCATGAGTTTAGAACTCCTTTAACGACCATCTTAGGTTATACAAAAATGGCGCAAGCTAAGGCACTGCATGAGAGTGAACGTATAGGGCATCTTAGAACAATAGAGAGTAGCGCTGAGCATATGCTGCAACTCATCAATGATGTGCTAGACCTCTCAAAGATTGAAGCACAGAAACTTGATGTTGCTGCGATTCCTGTCGATTTAATGCGACTGGTCCAACAGGTCAACGACTTTATCTGGATTTTAGCCTCACAAAAAAATATCTCTTTTTATATTAATTACCGCTTTCCATTACCAACAACATTTATCAGTGATCCTACGCGCTTAAAACAGGCGCTCATCAATTTGTGCTCTAATTCCGTCAAGTTTACGCACGAAGGTTGCGTGACATTGCATGTATCATGCGATTCCAACGCAGAATCCTTGTCCTTTGCAGTAGAAGATACCGGCATTGGTTTGAAGCCAGATCAGCTACAAAAACTATTTTCCGCATTTACCCAAGCAGATTCGAGCACCTCACGTACCTTTGGCGGTACGGGGCTGGGCTTATATCTCTCGCGATTGATAGCGAACAGATTGGGGGGGGATATTACTGTAGAGAGTCAGTATGGTCAGGGCAGCACTTTCACACTAAGCGTGACCACGGGTTCTCTTGAGGATGCCACCTGGAACCATGAATTGAAGAGCAATGAATTGAAGACGATAAATTTGCAAAGCGACGAGCTTAACGCTGATAAAGAGCTAGCAATAGCGACCGAAAAAAATATGCTAGAGGATACGATGATCGTTGAAAATCCTAAGTCATCTATGGCTGAGGATAATGAACCAGCCGCTGCAGAAGATCACATGATTAAAATCCTCCTTGCAGAGGATAACCAAGTTAATCAAATGCTAATGGGATTTCAGATCAAACAAACAGGTGCAAAGGTCATGATTGCAAGTGATGGTTTAGAAGCGATTGCCCACGCGCTCTTAGAAAATTATGACCTCATACTTATGGACATGGATCTGCCAAGGATGGATGGCATGTCGGCAGTTCGCTTCCTGCGTGATAAGGGGATAAATACAGCGATATTTGCGCTAACTGGCAATGTATCACCGGACAGCATACAAGAGTGTAAAGATGCTGGTTGCAATGGCCATCTAGCAAAACCTTTGGATATTAATAAACTTAAATCTGTCATTGAAGAGCTGAGGTCAAAAGAAAGTAAGACAATCCCGGTCAGCACTTAGTTAAGAGGTTTTTAGTTTTGTTTGCCCCTCTCTGCTAAACTTGTGACCTGACCATATCCCAACCTTATACAACAAAATAATTTAGGCCGATCTACTACGGATTTGGTCGTTTTTTTAATGAACTGATAAACTATTCGCTACCAGGTTCAAGATCGCCTACTATTCAAAAAAACCCAGCATAATGACTAAAACGAGCACAGTATTATGAGTACCAGCAATACAAATTCAGCTACCTCACGCACGCACATCAGCGTCGGTGAACTGCAAATAGCCAAACCGCTTTACGACTTAGTGGTCAACGAAATATTGCCGGGTCTCACCATGAGCGCAAAAGCTTTTTGGGAAGCGCTAGAAGATGTCATCACCGAGTTGGCGCCGAAAAATAGTCTGTTGCTTATCAAGCGCGATAAACTCCAAGCTGAGATCGACACCTGGCATCAATCACATTGCGATAAACCACACGACCCCGCCAAATATAAAAAGTTTTTACAAAAGATCGGTTACCTGCAACCTGAGGGACCCGATTTTACCGTCTCAACCACCGATGTCGACGACGAAATCGCCACCATTGCCGGACCTCAATTAGTCGTCCCCGTGAAAAATGCGCGCTACGCACTCAACGCGGCCAATGCCCGTTGGGGATCATTGTATGACGCGCTCTATGGCACCGATGTTATCGCGGAAACTGATGGGGCAGAGAAAAGGGCTGGTTACAATCCCGAGCGCGGCGCCAAGGTCATCGCTTACGCCCGCGCTTTTCTCGATAAGATAGCGCCTTTAAATGAAGGGTCACACGCCTTCGCCACAGGGTACGCAGTTGTTGATACGCAACTACAAGTGACTTTGTTCAATGGCCGAGTCGTGACGCTGCAACAACCCGAAAAATTTGCCGGTTATAATGGCGCACTCAGTGCCCCATCGCAGATATTGCTCTGCAACAACAATTTGCATGTCATTATTGAAATTGATCCCGCACATCCCGTCGGCCGCGCCGACACTGCACATATCAAAGATGTGGTGCTTGAATCAGCCATCACGACGATTCAAGATTGCGAAGATTCTGTTGCAGCCGTCGATGGCGTCGATAAAACCGAAGTGTATCGCAACTGGCTCGGCTTAATGAAAGGCACTCTTACCGATACGTTTGAGAAGAATGGCAAAATCTTAACGCGCAGCCTCGCGCCTGATCTGCAATTTTTAAATCCACAGGGTGGACCAAAAACCTTGCACGGCCGCGCGCTGATGTTGATTCGCCATGTCGGTCATCTGATGACAAACGAAGCAGTATTGTTAAAAGGTGAAGAAATACCAGAAGGGATACTCGATGCAGTTATCACCGGTCTGATTACCGAATACGATCTCATGGGTTTGAATACTCTGCGCAATTCACGCAAATCCTCTATGTATATCGTCAAACCAAAAATGCATGGCCCAGAAGAGGTCGCCTTTACCTGTGAAGTGTTTGCCAAAGTGGAAGACGTACTGAAGATTCCGCGCAATTCATTAAAAATTGGCATCATGGATGAAGAACGCCGCACGACAGTTAATTTAAAAGAATGTATTCGCGCCGCGCAAGAGCGCATCATCTTTATCAACACAGGATTTCTGGATCGAACCGGCGATGAAATTCACACGTCCATGGAAGCCGGTGTGATGATTCGCAAGGAGGCGATGAAAAAAGAAAAATGGATCCTCGCCTATGAAAACTGGAACGTTGATATCGGCCTCGCCTGTGGTTTACAAGGCAAGGCACAGATCGGCAAGGGCATGTGGCCCAAGCCGGATCTGATGAAAGAGATGGTCGATACAAAAATCGCCCATCTTAATGCGGGCGCCAATACTGCTTGGGTACCCTCACCCACAGCAGCGACTTTACATGCCATGCACTATCACAGTGTCTGCGTTAGAGATCGACAGGATGAATTAAAAAATCGGCCGCGTGCCAGTCTCGACGATATTCTCACCTTGCCATTGTTGGGCGATACGCAATTGACCGCGGAGGAAATTCAGTTGGAACTCAATAACAATTGTCAGGGCATACTGGGCTACGTGGTGCGCTGGATAGAACTCGGTGTTGGCTGCTCCAAAGTGCCGGACATCAATGATATCGGCCTGATGGAAGATCGCGCCACGCTGCGTATTTCCAGTCAGCATATCGCCAACTGGTTGCGTCACGATTTCTGCAAACGCAAACATGTGTTGGAAACTTTTAAAAATATGGCGGTCGTGGTGGACAGACAAAATGCTCACGACCCGGAATACCGTCCCATGGCGCCGGCCTTTGATGAATCCGTGGCATTTCAAGCCGCCTGTGAATTGGTTTTTGGCGGTGTACACCAACCCAATGGTTACACCGAACCAGTATTGCATCGCCGCCGCCGAGAATTAAAAGCTGACCAAGTGGCAAAAGGCGATATCCAAAAACTCAGCGGTAATGTCGCTGAGCTGGTTCGCAAGTATTTTGCTGCTTATGAGTCAAAAGACCGGAATGCGCTAGAAGAATTATTGAGTGATGCCTTCACTTTTAACAGTCCACTCGACGATCATATCAGTAAGGCGGATTATTTTGAGAGGTGTTGGCCATGTAGTGAGGAGGTGCTTGCCTATCACATAAAAAATCTTGTCGAAAAAGGTAATGAAGCCTTTATTCGTTATGAATGTGAACAAAAGTCTGGTAGGAAACTTCGCTGCACAGAGTACTTCAAGATCGAAGGAAATAAGATTCAAGAGATAGACGTTTACTTTGGGTTTGTGCCGCTCAACCTCGAATAAAGGAGAAGCTCTTAATTGGCCACAAAAATGAATATGAAAGCAAAATCAGCCGTCAACAGGTTTTCATGGGCGCGCTTGCTTTGCGGGGCTTTTTCGGCCGCCATATTTATCCATACCCTGCTCGGTATTATACAGGGGCGTCTTAATTATAAAATCGGCAGTAACGGCAGCATGGCTTTAGTAGAACTCACTACGCCGCAAGGAATCGCGGCAGGTTCGTTGTGTTGGGGAATAGTTGCGACCTTATTATTCATCATCGCCGCTAAGCCAAGTTTTTTTCGGAATGCTCCGATTCTCATCATCAGTGTGCTGGCACTGGTCGGCGCGATAGCGGGGCTGGACTATCTTGCGTAGTTTTAGAATCCATCTCTTCGCCGCTGCAACTATTGCTACCATGATGGGCTGTGCACTTTCCCCTGGTGTGTCATGCCTAGCTAACGAAACTCCAGCAATCCTCGATTCTCTCTACTTCGGCACACAACAGCCGAATGGGATCGTGACGGAGCAAGAGTGGCGACAGTTCGTCTCCGAAATTATCACTCCTCGTTTCGTCAACGGGCATACCTCGTGGCAAGCAAATGGGCAGTGGCGCAGTGCGAGCGGCGAGATTCAGAATGAACAATCTTATGTATTGCAGATTGTTCATCCGGATTCTGCTGAACAGGATGCAAACCTGCAAGAGATTATCCGGCACTACAAAGAGCGGTTTGATCAGGAGTCAGTGCTGCGCGTGCGAGTGCCTACCTGCTCCTCCTTTTGATGGGTCGTTGCCTAAATCAGCATAGCCTGGATTTCGCTTCGCTACATTCAGGCCACAAACTAAACCTCAGGGATCACCACTGGCTGACAGCTGCGCGTATTTGCGTCCGGATTCGGGTCAATCTCTATAAACTGGTTTGCACTGCCCAACGCGTAGTACATTGGGTTGGTAGCACAGCCGATGTCAGTACAATAAACTTCGTAATAACCATTTCGAACTCCCGAACGTAAAGTAAAGTCGCCATCAGCCCATCCAGTATAGGTACCTGTGAAGCTCAAGGGGCTACCTCCTTTCGATAAGCTACTGGAGTAGTATCCGCTATCGTTGTCGAGATAACCGTGAATAATGCCTGAATTTACTATGACGTTTTCTCCAGTATCATCATCGGTCTTATTAAAATAATTAAAACTATAATATTGTCTAGCCACTTCAGGAAAGTCCCCAATTTGTGAGCGTTCCAAAATAGAGGTATCCAAAGTAACGCTTCCACCCTTACCGTCTTCGATGGACAGAGTTGAATCTTCCTCAATCGATGGATTGAATTGACGAGTAATATGTTTTACAAAGAAATGCTCCCAAGTCGAAATGACTTTTCGATTGGTATATCCATGGTCTGTAATATTGCTCTCTATGATGTACAACGAATTGGCTTCGTAATGCTTGCCATTAACGTCGTAGGTTATTTTTACCATTGTCGGTCGGTCAATAGTGAGATTTTCACCCGAATAAGCACATAGATTATTCGGCTCTGGATCTAGCGAATCAGTCGTAAGGTAAACATTCGTCGCTGTTGACGGTAGCTTTACTTGGACAATCTGTTCGTCAGTATAGGTGCCGCTTGAAGGCGCAAAGGTAACATTGGTATCGGCGCAACCTGTGACAACCATCACGAATACACTGAATAATAGCGCTTTGCCGATGGGTAGACACAAACTGATATTGCCCATTGAATTTTTTAACAAAGTAAACATCTTTTACTCCTGGATAAATCTTCATTTAACATTCTATAAATTGGCTGAGCTTAAATCTTGATTAACAGCTTTTCTAACGCTTAACACTGTTGCGCTAAGGATCATTGAATAGGCCGATCGATCCATTGGGCTGAGTAAATATCCATTCGATTGGCGCCTCACCAATCGGCGAACAGTTGGACCAATCCCCGTCGAGCCATTTTTGATTGTTAAACTTATGTGCCTCAGCACAGGAAAAGTGATAGATGTCCGCCACGCGATTTACGACAGCTATTTTTTTATATTTTTTGTCTTTCAATTCCAGGTCAGTTCTAGCCTTTAACTCCAGATGATAGTTCCAAGCCGAGGCACTAGATCCAAGTTTCCATGGCGATTCCGCTGTTTCTTCGCGGTGAATAAAAGTTCCATTAGCTACGGATTGAATGGTGAAGTAGTCATTGTTCCCATCATCGTAAGGAGAGGCAATATTTCTGACATAGAAGCGTTGTTTTACATCATACTCATCGCATTTATTACCGTAGGCTCCAAATGGTCCCACCAGGTCTAAATTCCCGGTCGCTCCCGCACTCATACATAAATTGGTTTGTTTATTTCTAATCGTATACCAGGTTCCAATGGCGTTAGAGATTTTATGGTGACTTCCCGCGAGACAGCCGCTACCTGCAGCAACAGAAACAAAATCTTTATAAAGTGTTGTGCCATTAGATGTATAACTGCTTGCCTCTCCCAGAGCTATGGATTTTTCTATATTAACTGAGCCTGTGCCATTAGGGATATTGGCAATTTTATCGAAACAGTGTTCTCCATCTGATATATACACGTTATAACCGCCAAATAAATCACGTTCATCAATACGATTAAAGCGTATGTTCACCTTAACAGTGCTGGTCTCATCAACATCGGATGCAAATACGAAGGGCTGGTACGATGGATTTGACGAAGGGGCAAATGTATTGAAAAAAATGGGGTCGGAACTTATGTAATTGTTGCAGTCTGCATCGAAAGCTTCGCCAAATTCGTTGAACGGAATCACTGTAATGGCAACAGCCCCAGCGGAGGGAACCCGACTCGTAATGGGAAGTGAGTAGCCCTCCCACGGACCCCCAACTATTTCAGTAAGTTTTTTCGCGACAAGTGGCGCACCTGAAAGTGGGCAACCGTTTATACCTAGGTAGCGAACTATATAACCATCAATATTATTTTCGCTGTACGAACTACTAAACTTTACTGTACCTCCAATCTTAATTATTTGTGGTGCTGTATCAGAAAAGATTACATTAGAAGTCAACATGCTGGGGACATTCTCTAGCAGCCCGGCATTAATGAAAGGCCTTGATAATCCATAAACATAGCTTCGCTGCTCAAGATAGTCATAGGTTGCAGCATCTCCAGAAGGATTGCTGGTTAGTACGATAATGCTATTTACACCCACAGGAGGAATTGTATCGATGTTGAAACTAGTACTTGTCGATGGAGTGCTGCCGATATAATTCGAGCCACACACACCTTGATAATCGCAATACCTATTTGACTCATCCCCTGCAACAACGCCATCCAAGCCCCATCTCAGAACATAGGATTCCACCAAAGGTCGCTCGTCAGGGCTTCCCTCAGCGGGAGCATCAGGGGGTACGATTGTAACGGTGGAGCAAAATTCTGCTCCTGAACAAGAATCTTGACTCACAGTGAAACTTTTTACCAATACATGCGGTGCTCTGCCATAACCTGAAACAGTTTCTACTTCCAGGCATCCCGATAAAAAAACAAAAAGGCCGAGCAATAAAAATTTACTCTGTCGAAGAGTGGAGGGAAGTTTCATAATACGATTCCTAATGGCTTGTCGTTATTTTTTTGCAACGATTCTAATTATTCGATTAAGGGGATCAACGAACTGAAGAACGCTGGTAGTCGAGTTCGTCGTCGAACGTGCCAGCCATTCCTTGGCTTTTGGTAAGGGTTTCACACTTCAAAGCTGACGAAACCCAATGGAGCAATATTATTGATCTTGGACTGATAATACAATACTGAATCTAATATTTCAGAAAAAGAGTGCGCAGGATAGAGGATATTCCTTTGATAAGGAATGTTTATTAATCAGAGATCATAACCATTCGAGGTAATTTTCCAATAGATAAACCGAAGACGGTTGAGCCACCGGTTAAATAGATGACCCATTAATAATGAGCCATAAATCTAACCATCTCGTGCAGACACACTATTCCTCCTTCTTTTTATTCAAAAACTGGTTTAACTTTTCATTCAGTTTTTTCTTGGCTTCTTCCTTCACTGCATCTTTTGAGGCACCACCTTCACTGCCAAGTTTTTCGCCGATCTTTTCGGCGGCTTTTTCTTTTAGCGCCAGTTTGGAGGCATTCTCTAACACCTGCCCTATCGCTTGGGTATCAGGCCGACACCAGTCTTTCACTGGCTGATCGAATTTGCCCTGGCAATGCACCGGCCATGCGGTACCCTTCAAGTATTTATGATCGTCAAAAGAAGTGAGATTCACGCCAAAGCGATAATCTAAGGATTTCTCCAGCAGATTTATCGTGCCATTGCCAGAGAGTTTTCCGGCATCTGTATCTGCATTGACGTTGGGTGTAGTCACAATGCCATTGGCGATCTGGCCCTGAGTTTTAAATTGCTTGAGCGAGGTATCTTGCTTCAGTGCCTTTGGCAATTTGTTCTGATAATCAGGCACCAGTGCGGCAAAATTGCCAAGGCGTTCGTTGAGAGCATTCACCACCAGCTCATTTAAATTCACGCCATGCAACAATCCATCGACCAAATCTAGCTGCATCACACCCAGGGCCTGCTTAAGCAACCTGTCGCTGTCATTGCCCTGTGTGGTGGTTGTAAGATTCAGCGAAGAGTTGCCAGTTAGTAGCTCTCCGGACACGAACGGTTTGAGCAGCTGACCCATTTGCAGGTTATTCAAATCGATTTTAGTGGAGAGCACAGGTTCAGCACCACGTACATCCACACCGATATCACCGTTGAGGCTGCCATCTAACAACTTGGCCGCGATATTAGTAATTTTCAGGTCGCCATTAGCAGCATATATGTTTACACCAACATCGCGGATGGGAATCTCCTTCAAGATCATTTCATCCACTCCCAGGGTGCCGCTCAGGGTTAAGCCCCGCAGCTGTTTAACCGGAATCAGTTCAGTATTCGGCGGCGCCGTAGCGAGGGGCAGAGCCGCTGCGCTGGTTTCCCGTGGAGCCGTCGACAGATAGCGATCCAGGTTTATTTTATTGATTTTCAGATTGAACTGCAGCGCTTGTTTTGCCACATCGACAATGGACAAATTGCCGGATAGAACACTGTCATCCAACTTGATTTGCAACGGTGCCATGTCGATTTTCTGCGGCGTGCCTGACAGTTTTATATCTGCCTGCATGGCGGTGAGCGCTTTGGCATCCTGAGTATTCAGCGGTGGCATACTCAATTCACCCAACAATTGTTTTAGATCGAATTTTTCGGTTTTGATCTGGCCACTGATTGCTGGCGCGATGGAAGCTTTTTTTACCGAGAAATTCGCACTGGCCGGCACATTGGCGAATTGGATATGGGTCAGTGTTGCACTGGCCTCATCGGCTTTTTTGTCGAAGCTACCGCTACCCTTGATAGATGTATCTACCGGTTTGTCAAAAACGCCGCTGATGCGGGCATCTAGGTCAATGTCTTGCAAATCGTAGCGCGCAGTCGCGAGATTTGCGCTGATCTTGGATGCCAGAGTAAGGTTTACATCTAGTTTGGCATCTTTCGCATTGTCGCGTATTCGCGCCTTCAGGCTAAGCGGGAACGCCTCCTTAGTGCTGACGTCCTGTAGTTCCAAGGCGGAAATATCTACGGTATAGGATTGTTTAGCCTGCTGATCTTCGTACTTGATCTGGGAGTTGCGGATCGCCACCAGGGGAATGCTGATTTCCGGAATGGACACAGCGCCGACTTTGCTCTTCTGATCTTGATCTGGTGCTGGGCTTACTTCCTTAACAGCCGGTGGTGTCCAGTTCGTCTCTCCACTGGCGTTCTTGACCAAGGTGGCGTCGAGCCCATCGATCTCCAATGCATCGAGTTGGATCTCTTTCGAGAGCAGAGGTATCAACTTAACACCCACCACCACTGTTTTCAGCTCCAATAATTTCGCGGTGGTGGCGCTCATGGCCAAGCTGACCTGTTGCGCCTCAAAGCCCAGTACAGGATAAAAGCTCCACTCCAGATCGCCGCTCAGTTTTAATTCCATGCCAGTGTTGTCACGCACCAATGTGCCGATCTCGTCGCGGTAATCGTTGGGGTCAATAAACAGCTCGAGAAATATCACCAACGCCACCACTAACCCTAGAACAACGCCAGCCACACTCGCTAGAATCTTAATAATTCTGCCCATCCCACTTCTCCCCTATTCTTTAATAAAAGCTCTTTAATCAGAGTTCTATAATCAATGCTCTGTAATCAGTACAGCCATGTTAATGGTTTGGTGA
>OBEQ011809324.1_pt1 | contig 22399 bp, 25 predicted proteins | sample 1670901 | NCBI WGS metagenome assembly OBEQ01 (sample SAMEA104232315, study PRJEB22302) | groundwater metagenome | biome: forest; feature: aquifer; material: groundwater | place: USA | collected 2011-08-07 | depth 5.4 m
ATACGCGACCCTTCCAAGGTCGAGCCGCGGGTTCGATTCCCGCCACCCGCTCACGGAAACAAACTGAAGGTTCCTGCGCCCGCCGGCTTGTCCCCTGAAGCCTTGGCGAAGGGGGAAGCTCCAGCGAAGGCGGGGACTCCCGCATCCCGCTCGGTATCTTTATTATGGATGTTTCCAAGATCAGAAATTTCGCCATCATTGCCCATGTCGACCACGGTAAGTCGACCCTGGCTGATCGTTTGCTCGAGCTGACGGGAACAATCACGGCCGACAAGATCCAGCCGCAACACCTTGATCGCCTGTCGCTTGAACGAGAGCGGGGGATCACGATTAAAATGCAGCCGGTCCGGATGCGTTACGACGGCTTTGAGTTGAATTTGATTGATACACCCGGTCACATTGATTTTGCCTACGAGGTCTCACGCGCGCTGGCGGCGGTTGAGGGGGTCATTCTTTTGATCGACGGCACCCAGGGGATTCAGGCCCAGACGCTCGCCCATCTCGAGCTGGCGAAACGGATGGGATTGGTGGTAATACCGGCGATCAACAAAATTGACCTCGACATTCACGATCTCGAAGCGATTGCAACTGATGTGATGCGAATGCTCAACTTGTCGTCTGAGAGTGATATTCATCTTGTGTCAGGCAAGACCGGCGCCGGCGTTGAGGCACTCCTTCGCGATGTGATTGCGAAGGTGCCGCCGCCACAGCCGGACGCAGCTGTTCGCGCCCTCATCTTTGACTCGCACTTTGATTCCTATAAAGGTATCATTGCCCACATTCGTGTTTTCGGTGGCCATTTCGCCGCCTTCGAGTCGCTCGCTTTTGCCTCGAATCGTTACCGTTTTAAATCAATCGAGGTTGGCACCTTTGCTCCCGACATGGCGAAGGCCGAGCAACTTGAAGACGGTGAGGTTGGTTATCTTGCCACCGGTATCCGTGGCGCGGGAATCGTTAAAATCGGCGACACCGTTATCGCCGATCTCAGCACGCCGGCGCTGCCGGATTACCGCGAGCCCCAGCCAGTGATCTTTGTTTCGATTTTCCCCTCGACAACCCAGGCGACCGAGGGCAAGGCCCGACCGGAGGCGAACTTCGAGATGTTCAAGGAGAACATCGAGAAGCTATTACTCAATGATCCGTCGGTTCGAATTGAGCCAACCTACTCGCCGACCTTCGGTCGTGGCTATCTCGTCGGCTGCATGGGCTTGCTCCATCTCGAAATTTTTCAGGAGCGGCTGCGGCGTGAGTTTAAAACGCCAATCGTCATTACCCTGCCATCACTTCAGTACGAAATAGTATTAAAAAACGGCGAGGTGAAATCAATCCATACGATTGAGGATCTGCCCAGCCCCGATAAACTCATGGAGATTCGCGAACCGTGGGCACGGGTCCAAATCTACGCGCCGTTCTCGGCAGTTGAGCGGATTTGTATATTGGTTAAACAGAACCGCGGCCTCCTACTCGAACAGACGCGCGAAGGCAGCTTTGTCATCATTACCGCTGAACTACCGCTCGACGAGCTCATCACTGGATTTTTCGATGACCTGAAGTCGATCTCCTCCGGCTATGCCTCGCTGACCTGGGAGCTTTTGGGTTACCGGGCGGCTGATTTGGTGCGACTCGATATTCTGGTGGCCGAGGAGTTGACGCCGGCGCTGTCGCGGATTACGCCGCGCGATCACGCCGAGAGCGTTGGTCGGAAGGTTATTAAAGAATTGAAAGAATTACTGCCGCGCGGACAGTTTCCGATTAAGCTCCAGGCGGCGGTCGGCGGCCGACTAATTGCTCGCGAAACTATCCCGGCGCTCAAGGCCGACGTTACTGGTTATCTTTACGGCGGTGATCGGACGCGAAAGATGAAGCTGTGGAAAAAACAACAACGAGGAAAAAAGAACTTAGCGGAGCGAGGGAAGGGGGGGATTCAGGTGCCGAATGATGTGTTGATTAAGATTTTGCGGGTGAAATAAAAAACCGCCGGGAGTCACCATTGCTGATGATTCCCGGCGTTCGTTGCGTATCCGACCGTGCCTACTTCGATGGTGGCGGGGCCGGGGGTTGGAGCGGCTGAACCGATAAGCTCAACCCCTTGATCTCGTAGAACTTGCCTTGACTGGCCGCCCACTCATCAAGTTTCTTTTTGAGCATTGACAGGCGCTCCTCTGGCTTGACGTTGTGCGGGACGAAGGAGAGCGAATGGTTCAGGCGCACGTCGACGTGGGGTTTGTCGTTGTGGCCAGGGTCAGTCTTGCTGGATGCGGTTTTTGCTGGCGATTTTGCCTCTTGGCCGCCTATCTGTGCTCCTGCGAACATCACCGCGCAGAGAAAAATTATGCCAGCGACCGCAGCAAGAGTACGACCATCCGTTGGGTTCTTTTCCACGATTTTTAACCTCCGATGATTCTGAATAAATTTTACCAATTATTATATGTTTTGTCAAAAGCGACGAAGCGTCGTATAATGAGTGTGATGGCAAAAAAATTGGCCACCCAGGACCCGCTTTGGGACCGGACCCTCCAGTACCTGGAGGGCTGTCTTTGACTTGGGTCAGCTTGAAAAGCAGACTGCCGGACTCGAGGCGCAGAGCGCCGCGCCGGATTTTTGGGAGCGGGAGGAGAATTTTAAGATTGTCGAGCAGCTTTCGGGCCTGAAAGAACGCGAGAAAGTCATCCGCGCCTTCAACGAAAGCTTAGAAGCTAATCAGCTCCCCGAAGCTAAGAAGCTCTTGCGACAGATTGCCTTTGAACAGTGTGGTCAGATTGAGCACGCCAAACGCCCGGCGATTTTAAGTATTCAAAGTGGCGTTGGTGGCAAGGATGCTGAAGACTGGGTTGGTATTCTCGCTCGACTCTATCAGAAGTTTTTTGAGCGACAGAAGTTAAGGGCGACAGTGGTGGGTAGCGACCCGAGCGATACTGGCGGTTACAAGTTTTGGAGTGTTGAGGTTGATGCTCCTTATGCCTATGGTTTACTCCGGACCGAGCGGGGCGTCCATCGGCTGGTTCGGATCTCACCGTTCTCGGCGGCTAAACTTCGTCAGACCAGCTTCGCCTTCGTCGAGGTGGTGCCGCTGATTGAGGAGACCGCCCTGGCAATCAAAGAGGATGAGCTTGAGGTCCAAACCTTCCGCTCGGGCGGGGCCGGTGGCCAGAATGTCAACAAGGTCGAGACGGCCGTGCGGATGACGCACAAGCCGACTGGTCTGACGGTTGTCTGTCAGAGTGAGCGCTTCCAGCACCAGAATCGTCGCAAGGCGTTTCAAATTCTCGTTTCGAAGATTCGAAAAGTGATGGAGGAGCGGAAAGTGAGTGAACTGCAGCAACTTCGCGGCCAGCGAATCGAGATTGGCTGGGGCCATCAGAAACGTTCATATATTTTCCAACCCTACCAGCTCGTTAAGGATCATGAGTTTAGTTACGAGACCGGTAAACTCGAGGCGGTGCTTGATGGTCACCTCGAGTTACTTCATCCACTCGGAGCCTTACTTATTTAATTAATTTTGTACAATAGACTATCAGCCACAGGCGAGCCATCTTCTTGTTAGCCGATGATCGTTTTTAAAAACGTCAGCAAGGTTTACCCGCCGCATAATGTTGCCCTCGAACGGGCGACGTTTGAAATTACCCAGGGCGAGTTTGTCATCCTAGTTGGTCGGTCGGGGGCGGGCAAGACGACTATTCTTCGATTAATCAATCGATCAGACCAGCCAACCCAGGGAAAAATTATTTATAAGAATATTGAGTATGAACGACTTCGTGGTAAAAAGCTGACTGAGCTTCGTCGAAAAATTACGACTATTTTCCAAGACTTTAAACTCCTGTCGGAGCGGAGCGTCTATGACAATGTTGCGATTGCGCTCGAGCTGCTCGGTCGTTCCGCTCGAGAGATTCGAGTTAAGACCGAAGAAGCGCTCAAGATGGTTGATCTATGGCATCATGGACCGATTTTAGCTAAGTATCTCTCCGGTGGCGAGAAGCAGCGATTGGCGATCGCCCGGGCGATTGTGATGGATCCCGAAGTTATTCTGGCCGATGAGCCGACCGGTAACCTGGATCCAATCTCAGCGAAAGAAGTAATTGACCTTCTCCGTCAACTCCACCAGCAGGGGAAGACGGTGATTTTGGCGACTCATAACCGTGAGACAGTCGATCTCTTGAAGACTCGAGTAATGACTCTGAACGGTAAGCGAATTGCTCGGGACGAAACACCCGGCAAATACGCCCTGATCTAAGATGTTTAGTTATTTAAAGCGCACGGTAGCGAACGGTTGGATTATTTTTCGCACGCGTCTAGGCGTGAGCTTGCTCGCAACCTTGACAATTTTTCTGGTGTCGCTGGCGCTTTGGAGTGCGCTGGCAGTCAATTTTGCGATTGATCGTGGCCTCGCCTATGCTCAATCGAAGCTTGATTTTTCTATTTACTTCAAAGCCGATGCTGCCCGCGAGGATGTCGCAAAATTACAGGCAATTCTCGAAACATTCCCAAAGATTGATCGGGTGACACTAGTCGGGAAGGAACAGGCCTTCGCCCAATTTCAGGCGGAGAGCGGGAAGAACCCGATCCTCGGCGCCGCCCTGCGCGAGCTGAAGATCAACCCCTTGACCGATTATCTCGTTGTTCGAGCGAGCGAACCGCAGGTCTATGCTGAGGTGGCAAGTTATCTCGAATCATCGCCCTATCGTTCGATTATTGAATTTTTCACCTATGCCGAGAACCAACGAGTGATCAAGCGTTTCATTACTTTATCGCAACGAATTCGTCTGGTTGTCGCTGGTTTGATTGCGGCAGTGGCGGCGTTTGGTGCGATGGTAATGTTCAATGCGATTGTCCTCACTATCTATGCCCAACGCGAGGAGATAGAAATCCTTCGTCTGATTGGTGCCTCAAGTTTTTTTGTTCGTGCACCATTTATCATTTTTACCCCCATTGTTACCGTACTTGGTTGCGCCCTCGGCACAGCGGTTTTCGTTACGGCACTTCATCAGCTTGGGCCAATTATTGCGGCGGCCTTGCCCGAAGGGAATCTTGAGAGTCATTTGGCTGCGCGTTTTGTGCCGTTGGGTGGTATACTCCTGGTGTTCCTGCTGCTAGTGAACGGAATTTCGACTTGGATTTCACTCCAGCGTTATTTGAAGGCGTAAAGTCCTACCTAATGGCAAAAGAAATTCTTAGATACAAACATCAACGAACGCTTGTATTAGTGAAGCCCGAGGGGGTTCGTCGCGGTCTGGTCGGCGAAATTGTTGGTCGAATCGAACATTCGGAGCTAAAAATCGTCGGACTTGGCATTCTCCTCGCTACCCGACGACAAATTGATGGCCACTACCCGAAAGATTCAAAATGGATTAAAAGATTAGGAGAGCGAACACTGTCAACTTGTCAAAAATATGGCGTTGATCCAAAGCGTTATCTTGACACGATCGATTCGGCCAAAATTGGACGAATGGTTCGTGGCTGGATTATTGACTCGATGACCTCGGGGCCAATTGTAAAAATGGTGATTGAGGGACCGCATGCAATTGAAGCGGTTCGAAAACTAGCTGGTAATACTATCCCGTACCTGGCTGGAGCTGGTACAATCCGCGGTGACTTTTCAAATGACTCGCCCATCATTGCTAACCTTGAAAAACGAGCAATGGCGAACATGATTCACGCCTCGGAAACACCGCAAGAGGCGGCTCACGAAATTCACTATTGGTTCAAGTCAAACGAACTTCTTCGTTAGTGATAGTGGTATACTTGAAAATAAGATGAACGTTCCAGTTAAACATCGATCTCATGCGCGGGTGCGGACGAATCGTGCCCATATTCGGTTGACGGCGAAAATGGCGACCAAGTGCCCTGGTTGCGGTCAGCCGGCGCTGTCTCATCGCCCTTGTCCGCGTTGTGGTGTTTATCGAGGCAAGCCGGTCCTGAAAATCAAGACGAAGGAAGCCAAAAAGAAAGCAAAGCGGTAATGGCAACCAGGCACCTCTGCCGTATCATCGTTCTCCAGGCGCTTTATGAATGGTCCTTCTGGGATTACCCCGGGGGAGAGAGAGCCGAAGAAATTGTCGAGCGTAATTTGCTCGAGTTTGGGCAAGACATTGACGAGCCGGAATTTGCCCGAAAGATTTTACTTGGCGTTGCTGCTAATCTGGCGAGAATCGATGAGCAAATTACCAATCATACTAAATCGATCCCCTTTGCCCAGATTGCCTTGCTCGAGAAGAACATCCTTCGCATCGCCGTCTACGAAATGCTCTATCAGAGCCAGGAGGAAGTACCGATGAAGGTGGCGATGAACGAGGCGATCGAACTGGCGAAAAACTTTGCCAGTGACGGCGCCGCTAAATTCGTGAACGGTGTCCTCGGTTCTGTTTATGAAGAGCTCTCCCCTCGATCCGACTCAGGGCCAGCAGGACAGGCGTTGCAGCGCGCCTAGGCAGTCATGCGGAGTGAACTCCAGGCCTTAGCCAAAACATTCGGCCTGACGATTAAGGACGAAGCCCTATGGGAGGAGGCGCTTACGCACGCCTCGTGGTTGTTCGCACATCCCGACGCGCCAGTTCGCCATAATGAACGACTCGAATTTCTTGGTGATGCGGTCCTGCAGCTAGTGGTTTCTATAATTTTATTTGAGCGATTTCCTGAACGAGCTGAAGGGGAACTGACATTGATTCGCTCTCGATTGGTCAGTCGCGAGCGGCTCGCGAGTACTGCGAAGACGCTTCGACTTGATCGGGCCGTTCGCGCCGGTAGTAGTTTGACGGGGAAGGGGCTCGACACCGTGCTTGGGAATGCGATTGAAGCCGTTGTCGGTGCTTATTTCCTGGAGCAGGGTTTTACTGCCTCACGGTCACTGATTGAGCGTTATTTTCTTGATGGCCTCAATTCCCTCTTAACCGAATCGGCCCAGAAAGATGCCAAGAGTCGACTCCAGGAGCTAATTCAGGAAAAGTTTGCCGTTTTACCTACTTATCAGTTAATTGATGAATCTGGGCCGCCGCATGACCGTCGTTTTCGCGTTAATGTTTGTCTTCGCAATAAACCACTTGGCGAAGCCCAAGGACGGAGCAAGCAAGAGGCTGAAACAAATGCCGCAATCGAGGCACTCGCCAGGCTCAGTCGAGGCGACTGAGCTACCACAGTGGTGGCAGCGTTACCAGTCATCAGCGTTCGCTGGTGACGCGAAGCCGCAAAGCTGATAACAGGTGCGATAATAACCGTGGTCAATGGTAAAATTCCGTCTTCAGGAGTTGGAAATTAATAACTTTAAATCCTTCGGCGAGAGGGCGTTTTTAGTTTTCCCCTCAAATCTCAATGTCGTGCTGGGGCCAAACGGTTCCGGTAAGTCAAACGTCGTTGATGCGATTCGTTGGGTGCTCGGTGACCAGAGCTTTCGGATGCTTCGTATTAGCGAACCGGAAGATTTGCTCTATATGGGCGATCGAAGCGGCGCCAACTTGGCCTGGGTTCGAATTGCCTTTGAGTCAGAGGCGGGTTCGTTTGAAATCCAACGAAAATTGTACCGAAGCGGCGAACAGGAGTACCGGCTCAATGGCCAACCGGCTCGGCTGAAAGATATTCAGCGTTTTCTGGCCGAGCACCAGCTCGGTACGCGTGGCTTCACCGTCGTCAATCAGGGTTCATCCGATCTATTCATTAAGGCGACGCCGGAGGAACGCTACTTAATGTTGAGCGAAATCCTTGGCATCCGGGCGCTTGAACTGAAACGGCTTGAGACGAAGAAGAATCTTGAAACGATTCGAGAACGATTGAAGTTAGCAAAATTGAAACTTCGAACACTTGAACCACAGGCCGATATTTTTATCCGGGAGCGGGAGAAACGCGAACGTCGTCTTCAGTTGACGGCAAAACAGACCGAAGTCGTGGCAGCGATTCAATCGGTTCAAAAGTTCGTGCTCGAGCGGCGACTAATGGAGCTGACGATTGAGCTGGAGCAAGTCGGTGTTGCCCGAGTCGAAGCTGAACGTCAAGTCGAGGCCTCAACTAGTTCGGTTGAGGAGGCGGGTGCAAGCGAACAGCTGACTGAACTTCGGCAGCGCGAACGATCGCTTTGGGCCGAGAAGAGCGCCCTGCTCGAGCAGCGGCAGATCGTTCGGTCGGGGCAGAGTCTGATCGGAACGATCCGAGCGGGCTTACAGAAGCTGCTGACACTGAAAGATATTGATCGGGTTCATCAGCTCGTGGTAGATCTGCTAGCGCAGCTCCAGGGCGGGGGGAAGGGTGTCACTGAAGCTGAACCAGCTGCCACGGGAGTGGCAGCGCTACCAGCGGAGCTGATAGCAGAAGATACCAGTCGAACTGAACGCGAGCGGATCGAGCATGAATTGAAAGAGGTAACTGCGGCGATTGCGGTCGAAGAGGAACGGGAACGCGCTACTCGCGCCCAGGTGCACGAAACTCTCGCGGCTCTACGCGAGCTCCAGCGGCAGGCGCTCGAGCTGACGCATCGCGAAACCACACTCAAGCGTGAGCGGGAAGCAGCCGAGACGCAACTGCACGAGTTAACCAAGATTGAAGCCCGGTCAGGAACCGAAGCGGAGTTGGCTAACCTCGTGCGCGAACAGGAGACGATCCAAGCCGAGCTCGCGCGTATCGGCGAAATTTATGAAGAGGTAATTCAGAAGGGCGAAAAGATTCTTGAGCACCTTGAGCTGCTCCGTCGTGAGGTAACCGATCTCGAAGATAGCGTGACGAAGGTTGAAACGCTCCTGCACGAGTACGAGTCTGAAATTCATCGCACTTTTCATGATGGTGTACGGAAGATTAATCAGGCACTAATTGAATACGTTCATACGCTTTATGGCGGTGAGGCCAAGCTCACTATTCGCGATGAACGACAGGTACATATCGCCATTAGTCACCCCCAGAAGAAAATTCGAGTGCTTGAGGCGCTGTCGGGCGGCGAGAAGGCAATGTTTGCAATCGCTTTGATTTTCGCCTTGATCAGAATTTCCGAGCCGCCCTTCCTAGTTTTGGACGAAATTGATTCTTCACTCGACGAAAACAACGCTCAGAAATTCGGACGTTTTTTGAGCGAGCTGTCGCAGCGAACCCAGTTCGTGATTGTCAGTCATAATCGGGCGACAATCGAGGCCGGCGAGATCCTATTTGGTGTCTCGATCCAGAAGGGTAGTTCAAAGATTTTTTCACTCAAGTTAAAGGAAGCACTCGAGAAGATTGAGGCATAGCTTTTAATAGAAGCGCTCGTCTGACTTCGTTTGGCACCGTGCCTCTGGGCAAACCGCTCGAGCGATTCTGCGAGCAAGGGTGATATAATTCCTCCAATGATGAAGCGGGACGACCTGTGGCTTTTGTGTTTGCTCATTATTCTGATCGGCGCGATGGCGCTGGTCTTCACGCACGTCTTGCCGTTCAAATTCGGTCTTGATATTTCCGGCGGTACCACCTTGACCTACCAGGCTGACCTGCGTCAGGTCAAGCCAGCTGAGATCAAGGACGTGCTGGAGGGGGTGAAGGACCTGATCGAGCGGCGGGTCAATGCCCTTGGTGTCGGTGAGGTCACCGTTAACTACACCAGCTCCGGTCGTCTGATTGTCGAGATTCCGAACGTTAAAGATCCGGGCGAGGCAATTAAGACGATCGGCGAAACACCGTTGCTTGAGTTTCGGGTCCCGGCCGAGCCTTCAGTTGTGACTAGTGCAGTCGTGAAAAAGATTTCAACTACTTCCCCTCCTTCGTCGGGACAGGCAGGGCAGGGCACAAGCACGCCTGAAATCGTTTTCCTCCCGACCCGGCTAACCGGTCGCTTCCTCCAGTCAGCTCAAATCGAATTTAGCGACCGCGCGGTGGAGCCGTACGTTTCACTTCAGTTTGATCGCGACGGGGCAAAGCTATTTGAAGAAATTACTCGACTTTATGTTGGGAAGCAGGTGGCAATTTTTCTCGATGGCCAGCCGATCTCGGCGCCGGTCGTCCAGGAAGTGATCTCCGGCGGTCGCGCCCAGATCACTGGTCGCTTCACGATTGATGAGGCGCGTCGACTAACACAGCGACTCAATCAAGGCGCCCTACCGGTACCGCTTCGACTCGAAACGCAATCGGTCATCAGTCCGACCCTCGGCGAGGAGTTCCTGCGTCGGGCGATTCGCGGCGGTCTCTGGGGCGGATTGTTGGTGGTGTTGTTCATGTTGCTCTACTATCGCGGCCTCGGCATTGTCGCCAGTCTTGCCCTAATTTTTTACGTCTTTTTTAACCTCGCCCTCTATAAAATTGTTGGCGTGGTCTTGTCGCTCGCCGGTATTGGTGGCTTGATTTTGTCGGTCGGGATGGCGGTTGATGCGAATATTCTGGTGTTCGAGCGGACGCGCGAAGAACTTCGACGTGGTCGGAGCGTCTCCGATGCGATTGCCGTTGGTTTCCAGCGCGCCTGGACCTCGATTCGTGACTCGAACGTCACCACAGTCATCTCGGCGCTTATTATCTACTTCACCACCACTTCCTTCGTGAAAGGTTTCGCCCTGACACTGATGCTCGGCGTTTTCGTCAGTATGCTCACCGCCTACTTCCTCTCACGTATTCTGATCGCCCGATTAAGCCCGATCTTCAAACGATGGCCAAAGCTCCTCTAAATCTAATTCGGTGGCGCCTTGTTTCTTATATTTTTTCGCTTGTCCTGATGCTGGCCGGCGCCTTCGCACCGTACGTCTACCCGCTTCATTTCGGCATTGATTTGATCGGGGGTGATATTCTCGAGCTGAAAACAAATGTGCCGGCGGCCGACATCCAGTCGCTCGTCGGCGTTCCCGTCATCAGTACCCGCGATAGCTTAATGATGAAGGGAGCGAAGCTCGATCGAGCCGGCATTATCGCCGCCGTCCGTCAGCGTGACCCCCAGGCCGAGGTCCTTCGCTTCGAAGCCATCAGTCCGGCCCTGAGCGGTGAGCTCCGAAAGAAAGCCGTGACCGCGATTGTACTGGTGCTACTCGGGATCGGCTGCTACGTCGCCTTCGCTTTCCGTCAACGGGCCGGCATGGTTAGTGGCTGGCTCCTCGGCCTAGTTGTCATCCTGACGCTCTTCCACGACGTCGTGGCTTCGTTTGGAATTTTTACGGTCTTAGCGCACTTCCTTCAACTTGACTTTGATATTCTCGTCATTTCTGGCTTCCTTGTCATTGCCGGTTTTTCCGTTCATGACACGATTGTCGTATTCGATCGCCTCCGTGAACGGATGGGGCAGGCCAAGAACCTGAGCCCGGAGCTCTTCAACGCTAGCGTGACTGAAACAATGGCCCGTTCGATCAATACCTCGTTAACCGCCGTCCTGTCGGTTATTCCGCTCGTCATCCTGCTGCCGCACCTCCACTCCTTCCTCCTGCCACTTCTGTTCGGCATCATTACCGGCACCTACTCTTCCATCGCCATTGCCGTTCCGCTCGTCTACGACTTCTCGCGTGGGCGGAAATAACCAGCTCGGTCACCGTACAATAGATTTAGCGAAATTGAACTTAGCGTGGAGGTGAGAGAAATGTGGTGTTCCGACCACAACCGGGAACTTACGCCTATCGGCGGTGATGTCCGGGCTTGCCCAAATTGCATCGAGGACGAGGTTGATCTGTTGGTGATGCAGTTGGCCGCCGACGGCGAAGCCGCGGATTTCCTCGATCGTCTCGAGCGTAAGTTACCAGAAAGTCAATGGCAAAAGCTCTGGCAATGGGCCGAGGAAGCCGGTCAGCGCGAAGATAGCTTTCCGGAACGAGGTATCTTCCAAGCACTCGTTATCCTCGCCTATCGTCGCGACATGACGATGCCGGAGGTTGTTGCCTCGGTCATTGTCTCGCAGAGCGTTGCGGAATTGCTGACTGTTTCGTGGTGCACTAACGGAGCGGTGCGGAGCAGTTGTGTTGCGCACCAGACGCTATTGGAGCTGTGGCACGACGGTACGACGTTTTGTTCCGGCTGCCTGAGCGCACTCTTGCGGCAGTACGACGACGAAGCGTGTGCCGAGGTAGCCCTACGACTCTCCTTTGGTTTGTCGTCGGATGAGCGCGACCTGATTGAGTGGTACGCGGTCATGATGGCTCATGAGTCCGGACAAGACACCGATGACGAGGCGGTAATCAATCGCTGGTTGACGCGTCTCGTGCTCGGTCACGCCCTTCGATACCGACTGCCTTTACTGGAGGCGATCAACGAAGTGATAGTAGCCGGCGACGTTGATTTGTTGGTACCGTTTAATTGGCGGGAACGGGTTAAGCGCTGTTTCGAGGAACCAGAGTTACGTTGGGTCGTCGCCAGCCTTGAAGAAATTGTAAGCAAGTACCCCAGTTATCGGCCAAAGTCAAACTAAGACAGCGACAGTCGTCGCGGTTCCATTCAGGCCGCGACGATTTCTTTTGCTATACTAAAACCCCTATGCAACTGCTCGTCATCTGTGGCACCAATCGTCTTAATTCAAATACACACAAAGCCGCAACCTGGGTCGAGGCGTTCGTTCGGGGACGAGGGCATGCAGTTGATTTTGTCGACTTCCACGCCTTTCCGCTCCCTTGGGTCGGACAGGAGGCACCGTCGCCAGCCGACCGGGCAACGACTGACTGCGATCAGGTCAAAGCCTGGAGCGAACGCGTTCAGCGCGCTGAGGCAGTGATTATTGTCGCCCCCGAATATAATCACGGCTATCCCGGCGTACTGAAGAACGCCCTCGATCTCATCTATGCTGAGCTCAATTACAAACCCGTTCTTGTTTGCGGCGTTTCGGCCGGTTCGCTCGGCGGAGCACGGATGGTTGAACAGCTTCGACTGGTTTTGATTGAATTTCGAGCGGTACCGATCCGCGAAGCCGTTTACTTTCGTGGCAGTGGTAACCTTTTTGACGCCGATGGTAAGCTGACTGACCTCGCATATGAGAAAGCTCTCGACAAAGCCCTGGCCGAGCTCATTTTCTTGGCCAAGCCCCTCGCCTCTGCTCGAGCTGAACGAGAAAGCTAAAAAGCTGATAAGCTAATGAAGCTAAGTTCTCCTATATAATGCAAGCCACATCACCGCTCGGCTGCGAATTGTCGGAGAGCGGCAGGGAAGTATGATCGCACGAATTGTCGGAAGTCGGGGTGACCTGGCTCACCTCATTGTTCGGTTCATTGTCGGCGTCATCTTTGTCGCCCACGGACTGGCGAAGTTTCAGATTGGCATTAGCACCATCACCGGCTTCCTCCAGAGCGTCGGAATTCCGGCGGCCGGTTTCTTTGGCTGGTTGCTTCCCCTGGTCGAAATCATTGGAGGCCTCGCTTTAATTTTTGGTCTAGCGACACGGTTGGCGGCGTTATTATTGGCGGTCGTGATGGTGGTGGCGATCATCAAGGTTAAGCTGGCGGTTGGTTTGATTGTGCCGATGGCGCAGCCGGGCGTGGGGATGGAGTTGGACCTTGCTATCCTCGCCGGATTATTGGCGATACTGCTCGAGGGACCAGGACGGTTCTCGTTGGAGCTGGGCGGTCTGAAACGAGAAATAATTTAAGTCGTTTATAACATTCAGTATTATTGCAATGAGTGATAAAACACCAGAAATTCGAGAGAAGTTACAAAAATTGCTGTCACTGTGGATCGATGCGGACAAGGTCGCTGAGCTTGAGATTGACACCACTCTTGACGAGAAAGGGGTGCTGGTTGAGATCAATGGACCGAAGGAAACGCTCAGCCTCGTTATTGGCAAAAGCGGTCAGACCGTTAATTCTATTCGGACGATTCTGAAGAGCATCGGCGGCGCCATGGGCGCGGCCATTTCGTTGAAGGTGCAGACCAGAGATCGTGAGGGAGCGGCGGAGTAGCCACTGTCGCTCGCAATCCATTCGCTCAGCGCACCGGCGGTTCGCGCCCGCCTCGTCCTCTCGGCCGCGCGACCCTCGCTGCGCTCAGGACCAAGCTCAACCGGCCTCCGAGACGTGGCTTCACGGATATACGCGTTCCGCCCGCCATTTTTCGAGTTAGGCATTTACTTGACTTATTTTTATACTTAGGTTATAATCACAATTAGTAACTCTCATCGAAAGGACGGTGCTGTATGACAACAACAGTTGTCCGCTCCAATCTCGAACAGCTCGAACGATGGCAGAAGCTCTACCGCGATCACCTCGAGCTGAAGACAGACTTCCGGGGTCTCAAGAATCACTGGAGGCGGCAGGAGGACCTGCTTGGCATTCCGATCGTCGAGGGCAGCGGCTTCGGTCAGTTGACCAAGCTGATCGTCGTCCCGCAGGGCGTGGATGATAACCGCCTCTACGAAGCGTGCGCGAAACGCTTCCCTTGCTATCGGTGCGTCGATGACTTCAACATCATCCGTTCCGACCACGCCGCCGTCAGCCGCGATGTCGCCTGTTGGATTGAGCCGGCGCCGGAAGCCCCCATAGAGCTCCAGAACCGCTCGGCTAATGACCTGACCCGAGCCGGGATCTCGACCCTTGTCCTCGGTGGCCGGCTCGCCTACGAGCTGGACTACCACGACGAGACCGGCGGTCATCTCGATATCAAAAATTGGACCCTCCTCCCGGGCTCGCGGCTTCCTGTTGGCCGCGTTCTGGGGGCTAGCTGGTACGACGACGGGTTCCGGGTCTCCTGGTGGGATCCGCACGATGCGAACTCGAGCCTCCGTGGTCGTGTAGCAGTTTACGTGTAACCTTGTTACTTCTATCTTGTACCCTTTCGGTCAAGATGGAACAACGAGCAAAAGGCCTTGTCGCTTGTGCGAAGCGACAAGGCCTTTCTTTTTCTCATACAATTTCGATGGGCTAATATAGCCGGCTCCAAGGCGATGTTTTTTCGGAGTAACGGTTTGCCCAGTTGAGAAACTGCTTACCTGGTTCTGGTGAGGGTTCGCCATCCAATGGCGATGCCTCCAAACTGAGGCCGACATGAAGTCGGAGAACGCAAGTGGTTTTTTCGAAGACCGCCGGTGATATAGATGGAACTAGGTAATCACGGCTCGCGGAATCCTGATGGCAACGTTCTGAAAGCTAACTGGAACGACGACAAGTTCAAAGTCAACTGGTGGAATCCGAACGATGCGAACTCGAACATCCGTGGTCGTGTAGAAGTTTCAGGGGGTGCCCGCCGGCGGGCACCCCCAACCCTCGAGGTACTTGAGCCAACCATTCACCATCTTTGAGATCTCCTGGAGGCGTTGCTCGAGATCGAGATAAGCTTTTCTCGGAATGATCGAAAGGTCATGTTCTAGGCGGATGAGCCGCTTAAGGAGTTCAATTTTAATGCGGAGCGTGGCGAGGAGCGGCGCTTTCCGCTGACGTTGCTCGAGAGCGGCAGCTAGGGCGAGCTCAAATGCCTCGAGGCAGAGATGCTCAATTCGGAGATGGAGCCCGAAGCGGTCGCGTTTCGGAACCCGCTGACCGAGGGTGTAAAAAATTTTATAAAATTCATCAAGTTTATGGATAATCGGAATGGTAATTCCGTCGGGGGGGGGGCGACTCCTGGCATTATGGTTTTGTAAATTTATTTTCCCAGATTGTAGCGCCCGAAAATCTCTTTTCTGCCTGGCACGAATTTCGCTGTGGGAAGGGGAGAAAATGCGATGTCCAGGAATTTGAATTCAACCTTGAGGATAACATTTTTGCGCTTCACGAAAGGTTGGTGGCGAAGACCTACCATCACGGTTCATACGAGGCATTCTTAATCTGTGATCCGAAGCTTCGGCAAATTCACAAGGCCGGTGTTCGTGATCGAGTCCTCCACCACGCCATTTTTCGCATTTTATACCAAATTTTTGACCGGCGCTTCATTCATGATTCGTACTCGTGTCGGGTCGGCAAGGGGACGCACGCCGCGGTGAACCGACTTGAGCGGTTCACTCGGTCATTGAGCCAGCATGATCGCCTACAAATCTTCGCCCTCAAGTGCGATATTAAAAAATTTTTTGATTCCATTGACCAAGATATACTCCTGCGATTCATTCAACGGCTAATTACTGATGAGAATACTCGCTGGCTTATCGAGGTAATTATCCGAAGCTTCGAGAAATTGCCAAGGAAAGGACTCCCGCTCGGAAACGTCACGAGCCAACTCTTCGCAAACATCTACCTCAACGAGCTTGATCAGTTCGTAAAGCACCGCTTAGGGGTGCGGCACTACCTTCGCTACTGCGACGACTTCATTATCCTCGGCAACGATCGGGCCGATCTCCTCCCATTAGTCGAGGCCATCGACACATTTCTTGGTAATCACCTCCGCCTCAATCTTCACCGTGATAAGATTACCATTCGGACGTACCGGCAGGGAATTGATTTTCTCGGCTACGTCGTTCGACCGTACCATCGAGTGCTTCGAACGAGAACGAAGCGACGAATACTCCGACGGATGGGAGAACGACGAGCAGCGCTGGGGCGAGGCGAGCTCATGCCAGCCGAGGTCGCGTCATCGCTCCAGTCTTATCTTGGAATTTTGAAACATTGCAAGGGGTCACAAATTGCCCGACAGCTTAGGTCCGAAGAAGCGTAGCGAAGAAACGCTTGAGCTCGGTATTTTTTACGAGGACGGCCGCGGTTGCTTCGACTGAGATCCAAAAATCTTTGTCGCGTTTTTCTCTGCCAATTTTTGCTGATTTATGCTTTGTCTTGACAGATTTCTCTGGTTGGCATTTTTCGATTAGGAGCACTTTCGTCATCGGGGTATGGAACGGTTGCGCCGCCTTCCAGAAGGCCTGGCGTTCAGGCTGGCTGAGCTTATTGGTTTTCATCTGCCAAAATAAGTAACGGCGGCAGTGGGGAAAAAAAGACAGGCCATCAAACAAACCCCAAAAATCTTTCGGCAGGAAGGTTAGCTGCGGCTTGAACTCGGTAACGCAGCGGGGGAAGCAGGCGCGAAGCTGTTCGTCAAAGCGTCGTTCGAGCCGAATCCCTTTTCGTCTTCGATTCATCCTTCGGCTATGCTCAGGATGACCCTGAGCAGTGTTGAATGGGTCATCGTGCATAATTATAGCGATGCCAGACGAATTGTTGAAATCGAACAACTCGGTCACGGTTGAGTCAGTGGCAGAGATAGCCAGTCCCCTCGAGGTCATTCTCCAGCTACTGGAGCAGCGCCACCTCGATTTATCGGCGCTCAACCTGGTTCAGGTTACTGACGACTTTCTCGCTTATATCCAACAACACCAGATTAACACACTGGCCATTGGCGATTACCTCGAGGCGCTTAGCAAGCTGCTGCTTCTAAAGCTTAATCATCTGCTCAAAATTGTTGAACCGGAGCCGGAGATTACCGTTAACCTTGAGCGCTTCCAGCACGTCCGCCGGGCGCGAGCAAAGCTTCGGCGGTTATGGCTGACCGGGCCGCGGGTGTTTGGTTCAGCCCGACTGCCGAGTAGTTTGGGCGTACCACTTCCACTAATTGCTCCAGCCACGTTGGCGGGTGCCCTCGGCGGGCTGTTCCAGGAGGCGGTAATTGAACAACGCGAAGTAGTGCTGAAGAAGAAAATTAGCCTGGAGCGAGCGCGCGAGGCGCTGGAGACAATCGTCAATCGCGAGCGGGAAGTGGTTCTCCAAGAGCAGTTTCCCGAGCGTGACTTTCTGGTCGTGGTCTTCCTCGCCTCACTGCTGCTCTATCGTGAACAGGTAATTGAAATGGAACAGGAAGATATGTTTGGTAAAATTACAGTGCGTTCAGTCACCCCTATCGATGCAGGACGAAACGAAAATTCTTGAAGCCATCCTCCTGGCCGCTGGTGCACCGGTCAAGCGCGCGCGCTTACGGAAGCAATTTCCGAACCTTGATGCACTTTTAATCGAACTCAGCGGGATCCTGACTGACCATGGCCTGCAGCTCTGGGAGACTGAAACTGAGGTTGAGCTGGTCACGCGTCCGGAACTAGCCGAAACCCTTCGCAGCTTCTTTCAGCTTGAAACCGAAGAGCTGACTCCGTCACTGCTTGAGGTCTTGGCGATTGTTGCCTATGGTGGACCGCTCAATCGAACGGCGATCGATCGTATTCGTGGCGTTAACTCACTCTACTCACTCAAGCGTCTCCTCATCACCGGGCTGGTGCTACGGGAAGAAACAGCAGAATCAAAACGGATGCCACAGTATCGTATCACCAGCGCCTTTCTTCAGCACCTCGGTCTGGCGGCGGTTGAAATCCTGCCCGAGTATGAGTCGCTCCGGCGCAAAATCAGAAACGAATCGCAGGCAGCTATCAGCTCTGCTGGTAGCGCCGCCACCGAGGCGGCAGCAGCTTGATATTTTTACACCATGGGTGAGCTTCTCTTTGCTGCCTTCATGATGGTGCGGTTAGTCCAACGACAGCCGCTGCTCAGCCTGGCGTCACCGGTGGCGGCGGTGTCGGAAACTGAAACGCAACCAGTCTTTACGCTCAGCACTTTTGCTCCGCGTCGGGCGCCGACACTTGATCCTCATCTAGCCGAACAACTGAGCGCGACGAACGTATTGGTCCGTGAACTCGGTGGGGCGGTACTCTTAAATCAGCACGGGAGCGAAATTAAACCAATCGCTTCGTTGACGAAGCTGATGACGACCCTAGAAGCGATCGAACGCTACGACGTTGAAACGAAATTTACGATCAGTAAAACCGCCGTTGCAACCGAGGGAACGACCGGCGACTTCATTGTTGGTGAAATGTTCGGTCGCGATGAATTGATTAAGGCGGCCCTGGTTGCCTCCTCGAACGATGCGGCCGAAGCGTTAGCTGAGCGCGCTGGTCGTGAGGCGTTTGTTGCGGCGATGAATGTTCGAGCGAGCAGCCTCGGCCTGCGCAGCACTCGCTATGTTGAGCCAACCGGCATCTCGCCCGAGAATGTCGCCTCACTCGACGACTTAGTCGTATTGGTCGACTACCTCTGGCGGAATCAGCCCGATCTTCTCCGTTGGTCAACGCTCGAAGCCACCACGCTCCATGGTGCCCGGACTCGTCAACTTCTCAATTTGGATTACCTGATTTCGACTCATCGCGGGGTGATCGTTGGCTCAAAAACTGGTTCAACGCCGGCGGCCGGGGAGTGCCTAGTGCTGATCATCCATCTGCCGGGGGCGCCGCCGATCTTTGTTGGGCTCCTGAACTCGGCGCATCGTTTCGATGATGCGCAGAAAATTTTAACCGCCCTGACTGAGGCGTATCGCTAATGCCGATTGCCGACACCACTATCAATTTGTTTCGAATCGTGTCGCTGTTCTTCGTCAGTTTCCTGGCGGCGCTGGCGGCCTTTCCTGCCTGGTACTACGGCCTGCTTCGTTGGCGACTCGGCAAACATATTCGTTCGGCCGACGGCGCGCCAGTCTTTCATAGCTTACATGCGAAGAAGTCGGGTACGCCAACGATGGGTGGATTGCTTATCTGGGCGGTACCGATTATTTTGGCGTTACTGATGTTACTCTTGGCTCAAACCGGTGATTTTGGCCGGTGGCTGAATATCATTAGTCGTCGTGAAACTTATTTGCCGCTTGCCTTCCTGGCGGTCGCTGGCATAATCGGTGCCCTCGATGATTTATTTGGTATCCTCCGGATTGGGCCGGCCGGTGGCGGTATCAGCATTCGCCATAAGGTTATCATCTATCTCGCCCTGGCCGCATTGGTTGGTTGGTGGTTTACGGTTAAGCTCGGCGTCAGCTTCATCCCGATTCCCTTCGGTGAAAGACTTTATCTTGGCCCGGTCGCCTATTTTGCCTTCCTGGCACTCTTCGTTTTTGCTATGAGTTTTTCGGCCAATGAAACCGATGGCCTCGATGGTTTGCTTGGTGGGGTGGGGGTGATCGCGCTGTTGGTCCTGATAGTGGTTGCCTTTCTGAATGGCGACTTCAATCTCGCTAGTTTGGCGGCGATGGTGCTTGGCTCAGTCCTGGCTTTCCTTTGGTTCAATATTTATCCGGCTAAGGTTTTCATGGGTGACACTGGTTCGATGGCGCTGGGCATTTTTCTCGCCCTTGGTTTTTTGCTCGAAGGGATTCCACTGCTCGCGCCAATCATTTTGCCGATTTTTGTACTCGAATCCGGTTCGGTCTTACTTCAGGTCTTTTGGAAGAAAGTCTTCAAGCGCAAGCTCTTTCAGTCGACGCCGATTCACCATCACTTCGAGGCCCTCGGAAATCACGAGAGTTCAATCGTCTTTAAATTTTGGGTTGTCAGCGCCGTTGGCGCGGTGTTGGGTCTGATGCTGTTTGTGCTTGATCGCTACCTCTAATGGCGAAGTTTGTGATTGAGGGTGGACGAAAGCTGGCTGGACGGATCGCCGTCGCCGGTGATAAGAATTCAATTCTGCCGATTCTGGCGGCGGCGGTGCTGACGAAAGGCGAGATTATTCTGGAGAACGTTCCGCGCATTGCCGACGTCGAGACAATGCTGTCTATCTTAGCGGCGCTCGGTGCGGAACACGACTGGGTTGGCGAACACAGCCTCCGCCTCGACACTCGTCAGCTCAGCTATGCCGATCTTCTCCTCGAAGAAACCCGAAAACTTCGCGGCTCGATTCTCTTTCTTGGTTCGATGCTTGGTCGGTTCGGTAAGGTTAAAACCTACCATCCCGGCGGCGACATCATCGGCGCCCGACCGATTGAAACGCACCTTAAGGGTTTAGCCACGCTCGGGGTTCGTTTGCACGGTGATGGACATTTGAGTGGCGTCGTTGGGGCGGGTGGTGCTCGCGTGGCTGTGTTGCCGGAGGCGAGCGTGACTGGCACCGAGACCTTAATGCTCTTCTGCGCTCGTCGCCCGGGCGTAACACAACTCAAGTTGACGGCGACTGAGCCATCAGTTCAGGCGCTTGGCCGATTTTTGCAACAGCTTGGGGTAAAGATTGAAGGTCTGGGGACGCCGTTCATGACGATTCGCGGAACAAAACAGTTTGTTCGAAGAGTTCGTTTCACTCTACCGCCTGATTCGATTGAAACCGCTACCTTTGTGGCTGTGGCGGGGGCAACGCGAGGGAATATCACGATCACCGGCATTACCCCAACCTCACTCGACGCCCTTTTTTTGGTGATGGACGAAATGGGTTTTAATTACAAGGTCAAACGCAACACGATTGCAATAAAACCGAGCCGGCTACGTGGCGTCAAGATTCAAACGGGGCTCTATCCAAAGTTTATGAGTGATATGCAGCCACCGTTCGGCGTTCTCGCGACCCAGGCGCGGGGTGTAACATTCGTACATGACTGGCTTTATGAGAATCGGTTCGGCTACCTCCGTGAGTTAACCGCCATGGGCGCCAACGTCGAGATTCCTGACCCGCACCGGGCGCTCATCATTGGACCGACGCCGTTGACCGGAACTGAGGTCCGTTCACTTGATATCCGAGCGGGGATGGCCCTGATCATTGCCGGCCTGGTCGCCAAGGGCACGACCATTATCCACGGTGCCGAGAACATCGAGCGCGGCTATGAACGAGTAGCTGAGCGGTTGCAGGCACTTGGGGCGCGGGTGCGGTGGGAGGAATAAAAAATCAAAAGCTTATTAGCTAATAAGCTTTGGCAGCTAATTAGCTATCGTTTTGATGATTTTCGAAAATTCCTTCGGCTTACGCGAGGCGGCGCCGATCAGGTAACCGTCGAAGCGGAGATCGTGGTAGGTTTTGATAATTGTGCCATCAACTGAGCCGCCGTAGAGGACGGGGAAGCGGTAATGTTTTCGATACCAAGCGAGGAAATCCTCGAGGTAGGCAGGCGGTGCCCCTCGCATTCGCTCGGGGTAAACTTTTCGAAGAGCTTGCCCTGAGGAGCGAAGCGACGAATGGGTTGAGATAGCCCAGGCTGGTTCGAAGGCGAGGAAGAGAGAGCTTTTGGCTTTGAGCTTGTAGCTGAGAGAAGAAATATTGCGGAGGAGTTGCTTTAGTTCAGCTTGCCAGGTTGGTGCCATGTGCTTCGCCGAAAGTTCCCGCGGGCGATTTGATTCACCGAAGCAGAGAATAACCTTGAGGCCGGCGGCGAGTGCGGCTTTCACCTTCCGATTAGTGAGCGCGGTGGTTTCACCGAGCCGTTTGCGTTCGGAGTGACCGAGGATGGTGAAGGCCGCGCCCATATCTTTAGCCATTAGTGACGAAATCTCACCGGTGAACCCACCTTCGCGCTCAGCGCTGGCGTCTTGGAGACCAAAGGTAAAAGAGTGGCCGAATTCGTTTTGAAGTGGGGCGAGGAAGAGGGCGGGGGGTGCGACCCAGATGTCAACGCCAGCAGATTGTTTTGCAGCCGGTTCAAGGTCGCGGAGGATTTTGGCGGCGTCACGGAGCCGCGTCGGTGCCATCTTCCAGTTGGCGACGAGGAGGGTGCGTTGTTTCTGCATCAAAGTAATTGTAGGGGAGAGAGGCTTGGCGGCTATCCACGATTGGTCGTTGGTCGACCCCGACACTTCACGCCCACACCCCCTCGTCAACCCGCTTCCCATTTCCCACCGTGGAATGCTCGCTTATTTCTCCCCGCCCGCCTCTCG
>OBEQ011957882.1_pt1 | contig 22393 bp, 29 predicted proteins | sample 1670901 | NCBI WGS metagenome assembly OBEQ01 (sample SAMEA104232315, study PRJEB22302) | groundwater metagenome | biome: forest; feature: aquifer; material: groundwater | place: USA | collected 2011-08-07 | depth 5.4 m
GGCGTGGTGCTCTCTCCGAGACACGAGCCGGAGGCATCAGCAGATGCCGACGGCGAGTATTGTCGGGGGTCAAAGACGGGGCGGTTTTTGCGAATAATCCAGTAGTGGCGGGGCTGGATGGGATGGCAGGGTAGGTATTCTAGAATAACTAGGTGAATAACTAGGTTGGAGGGTGTCAAAATTCAGAAATTTTGCCTAAAATATTTCCGAGCCGTACAATACAGACTCACTTCAATGTCCGAACCCGAAATCATCTACGAAGACGAAAATTTTCTGGCGGTCAATAAGCCGGCGGGGCTTGTTGTGCATGAAACACGCAACACGAAAGATGAAGCGAAAAATGTTTCACGTTTCACGTTTCATGCTTCAGAAACATTGGTTGACTGGCTCCTCAAAAAATATCCGGAGATAAAAACCGTGGGAGATGACCCCAACGTCAGGCCGGGGATTGTGCATCGGCTTGACCGCGACACGTCGGGCGTGATGCTCGTTGCAAAAAACCAAAAATATTTCGAATACCTGAAGACGCTCTTCCAGAAGCACGAGATAAAAAAAATATATCTCGCAATCGTTTTCGGAACATTGAAACAAAAAGAGGGGACAATCGATGCGCCGATCGGGATAAGAAACGGCACGACAAAAAGATCCATTCACTCCGAGAAGATGGCGAAAGCCGCGATTACGCGCTATCGCGTCAAAAAAGAATTTACCGATGAAACCGGAGCGGCTTTTTCCCTCCTCGAAGTGTTTCCCGAGACCGGCCGGACGCATCAGATCCGCGTACACCTCGCATCGATCGGCCATCCGGTCGTGGGGGACTCGCTGTATGGCGGATCAAAAATCAATCCGCCAGCTGGCGGACAAAAATCAAAAACCGGAAGTTATAAATCGGAAGGCATAAGCCAAGAGTTTCCGCGCCTGATGTTGCACGCCTTATCGCTTGAGTTTCCTGTCGAGGAAAGGAAACGGATGAAAATCGAGGCCGAACCGCCCCGTGAATTTGCGGTATTTGAATAATGAATTAGGAATAATGAATAACGGGAACGAACGAAACGGGAAAATCGCATAATTCTTTACTCATCATTCATAATTCGCGTTTGGAGTTATCCACAAGGGCTTGTATTCCATTTGCTATAATAAATAAGCAATCAAAAAAGTCGTTTTGATAGTTGTGTAAAACTTTACATAAAGAAATATGCAATCCAAAAAACAGAGAGGTTTCACGCTTATCGAACTCCTCATTGTCATCGCCATTCTCGTTGTTTTGTCGGTCGTAGTTGTGTTGACATTGAATCCCGCGGAGCTTTTGCGGCAAGGAAGGGACTCCACAAGAGTTCAAGACCTTTCTACCTACAAGAGCGCAATCGCTCTGTATTTGGCCGACGTTATTTCTCTTCCCAATAATGCCCTCGGTGATCCTGCGAATTGCTACTATTACGATGTGCTTCCGGTTGTCCATACCGCAGTTGTTACATTCTGTGGAACAAGGTTTGCAGCTGGAGTAAATACTCCAGTGCAATCGCAAGCAACTAACAATACTGGCTGGCTCCCCATAAATTTCGGTGCGATTAGTTCCGGATCGCCGATTGCGAGCGAACCGATAGATCCCGTGCCGGTTCCGACCGCGGGAGCATATACGTACTATTACGCCTACCGTGCAACCGGCAATACGGGCCTAAACGCGCTTACCTATGAAATAAATGCAAATTTAGAGAGTAATAAATATACCGGTACTCCAAGCGATATACGAACGAGCGATGGCGGCAATAGCCCCATCCTGTATGAGATAGGAACGTATCCAGGCCTCGCGATTTAAGGTAAAGTTAGATATACTCAAAGTAAAATAAATTAACCGTAAAGGTCGTGTTTCAAGAAAGTATAACCAGAAAGAAAAGTGTATCGAACCATGAACCATAAAAAAGGTTTTACGCTCATTGAGTTATTAATCGTGATTGCGATTCTGGTAGTTCTATCGGTCGTTGTGGTATTGACGCTCAACCCGGCAGAAATTCTGAGGCAAGGCCGTGATTCCACTCGTCTTTCCGACCTGGCAACCTATAAGAGCGCAATCGCTCTTTACTTAGCTGACGTGGTTGCGCTTCCCGCGAACGCCCTCGGCGATCCTGCGAATTGCTACTATTACGATGTGCTTCCGGTTGTCCATACCGCAGTTGCCGTACTCTGTGGAGGGAGATTTTTGGGTGGAACGAATACCGCAGCGCAATCGCAAGCTGTGGCTGGTGCCGGGTGGCTCCCAGTGGCTTTTAGTGCGATCAGTTCCGGATCGCCGATTGCGAGCGAACCGATCGATCCCGTGCCGGTTCCGACCGCGGGAGCATATACGTACTATTACGCCCATCGCGCAACCGGCAATACGGGTCTAAACGCGCTTACCTATGAAATAAATGCAGCATTGGAAAGCACGAAATACACCGCCGCACCGAATGATATTCGAGCGAACGACGGTGGCAATAATGCTACCTTATATGAAATAGGAACGTATCCGGGTCTAGCTCTCTGATCAATGGATATTAGCAATGTATTCAGCCTCGTCGTGTTGGGGTTGGCATTTGGAGCGCAGGTTTTCCTGCGCTCCTTTTGCGTTCGTCACATTAAGAAAATATTTTATTTTTCGGTCGCAGGAATTTTTGGAATCGTATCGTATTGGACATATCTCCAACATAAAGCATGGGCTCACGATCCTTTCGGTAAACATTTCCTGCCGCCAGACCAGCCGATTTCTTATTTCATCAGTTATGTCGGGACGCGATTTTTCGGTTCATGGCTTCTCGCGCTCGCCGCGGCGATGATCATTCCGTATCTCGCGAAGCTTTTGAACCGCCGCTACGGCGAACGGTTTTTTGAGAACGAAGAAATTCCGCTTATGGGGTTAGGAATTTTTTTGACCGGCTGGCCCGGGTTTTTGTTTTACATTCCGCTCGTCCTTATCGTCGGCGTCCTCTATTCTCTATTCTCCATTCTCCATTCCAAAGAAAGGGCGCCTTTATACTTTCTGTGGCTGCCGCTCGCCATCTGCGCTATACTGGCAATACATATCTTTATTTCACAAGAGGTTTTGAGGGTATTCATTTTGTAAATTAGCTACGAAATACGAATTTTGTACGAATATACGAAAGGAAGAGCAATGAAAACGACTCTTAAAAGATCTGATTTACTCTATCCTGATTTATGCTACCAAATTGTTGGAACGTTATTCGAGGCGTGGAAAAACGTAGGCCCGGGGCATAAAGAAAAATTTTATCAAAAAGCAGTTGCAAAAGAATTCGAGATCAAAGGCATAAAATTCCGAGAACAATTACCGGTAAAAATCAATTACAAGAATAAAAACTTAGGGATTTACTATTTCGATTTTCTTGTCGAGGATATAGTTGTTTTGGAAATCAAAGTAAGAAATTACTTTTCTAAAAACGACATTGATCAACTCTATTCTTACTTGAAGGCAAAAGGGCTACAATTAGGTATGATTACCCACTTCACAAAGACCGGGGCGAAGTTCAAGCGAGTTGTGAATATTATTCAATAGGTCGGTTTTCGTATATTCGTACTTTTTCGTATTTCGTAGCAAAAAATGAGATTACCTATCCCTGCTTACCAGCTCAAAAAACGGCTGATTCAAGACGGCCTCATTACCGCCGAACGGTTTGACGCGCTTGCGGAAGAAGCGGAGCGGAAAAATCAGGGGCTGGCGGATCTTTTGGTTTCCGAAAAAATCGCCGACAGCGGATACATCACGCATCTTCTTGCGACGACGTTGGGAGTCGAGATTGCGGATTTGGGATCCGAGCAGGTGAATGAGGAAATCTTGCGCCTTCTGCCGGAGGCCGTGGCGCGGGAACGCGAAGCCATCGTCTTTAATCGCGAGGAGGATGGGACGTTTGATGTGGCGATGGCGGATCCCTCCGATCTCGAAGCCATCGAATTCTTGAAGCAGTTTTTGAAAGCAAGGATAAAGCCGTTCCTCGGGCTTGACGCCGATCTCCAGCGCGGGTTTTCGGTCTACGGGCTCAAGTCCGCCGCGGACTTCAAGCAGGTTATTGAGGAGAATGTCCGGGCATCGCTCCAGAGCCAGGCGGAAAAAGCGGAAGACGCGGCAATTGAGATGCCGATCGTGTCCATCGTGGATAATATCTTGTCCTTTGCGGCATCTCTGCGGGCATCAGATATTCACATTGAGGCGCTCGAAGAAGCCACGATTGTCCGCTACCGCATTGACGGCATTCTCTATGAAATGATGCGGATTCCGAAGACCGTGCACGCCGCGCTCGTCGCGCGGTTCAAGATTCTTTCGGGCTTAAAGCTCGACGAGCACCAAAAGCCGCAGGACGGGCGCTTCCGGCACCAGATCGCGAGCCAGGTGATTGACGTCCGCGTTGCCATCATGCCCACGTATCACGGAGAAAAAGTTGAAATGCGTTTGCTCGAATCGAGCCAGAAGCCGCTCTCGTTCGAGGAAATCGGTATGCTTCCCAGGGCCGCGAAGGAGGTTTCGGAAAATTTGAAGCGGACGTACGGCATGATTCTTATCTGCGGCCCCACGGGATCCGGGAAAACGACGACGCTTTACGCCATCATGAACATTTTGAACCGGCCGAACGTGAATATCTGCACGATCGAGGATCCGATCGAATACAACATGCGGTACGTGAACCAGTCCCAGATCAATACGCAGGCCGGGATCACCTTTGCGTCCGGCCTTCGCGCGCTCCTGCGGCAGGACCCGAACATTATTATGGTCGGCGAGATCCGCGACAAAGAAACCGCGAATATCGCCGTGCAGGCGGCCTTGACGGGGCACTTGCTCCTTTCGTCGCTCCATACGAATGACGCCCCAACCACGGTGCCTCGGCTTTTTGAGCTCGAAATCGCGCCGTTTCTTTTGGGTTCGACTTTGAATATGATCGTTGCCCAGCGGCTCGTGCGGCGCATTTGCCGCATCTGCATCTATTCCTTCGATCCTCCTCCGGAAATCAAAACGGTCATCATAAACCAGTTGACCGAACTCGCCGTGCCGAAGCCCGAGGCCGGCGTCCCCAAAATTTTTTACCGCGGGAAGGGATGCTCATCCTGCGGCAATTCGGGATATCGCGGCCGGCTCGGCATTTTTGAGCTTTTGAACGTGACTGATACAATACGAAGAGTGATTCTCGATCCGCATTTCAGCTTGGACGCGCTTCGGGAGACGGCGCGAGCGGAGGGCAGCGGGACGATGTTTGAAGACGGGCTCCAAAAAGTTGAATTGGGGATTACGACGATCGAAGAAGTGTTGCGCGTGATTCGGGAGTAGTGGATTGGCTACGAAATACGAAAAAGTATGAATATACGAAAAATAAAGACCCAATTTCAGCGCCACGGAGTTGTTTTCGCATATTCGTACAAAATTCGTATTTCGTAGCTGGTAAGATTTGATATTTTAATTTTGCATTTTCTATGTTGTACCACTACATTGCTTCCGACGCGAGCGGCGCGGTCATTGAGTCGGATTTCGACGCGGAGAATCTCGATGTTCTTTTGCAATATCTCGCGGGGCGCAATTTGAAGCCGATCGCCGTCAATTCCCTCAAGGACTCGGTGAAGACAAGCCGATTTTCCGGGAACATCACAATCGCGGATAAAGTATTTTTGGCAAAATCCTTGTCGCTCATGCTCCGGGTCGGCACGGATTTGCTTTCGGCGATAGATATTTTGATCGCCGACTTCGATAAGCCCGCGATGAAAAGTTTGCTCCTCGAAGTTCGGGAAAATCTTACGAAAGGAAAGCCGTTCTATGAAGCGTTCGCGCGCTATCCCAAGATTTTCTCTCCGGTTTTCGTGAATCTCGTGAAGGCCGCCGAAGCGTCCGGAAACCTCCAGCAGATTTTCGACGATTTGAGCGGATCGCTCGAGAGCGAGGCGGAGCTGAGGAGCAATATCCGCGCCGCGCTGATTTATCCGACCGTGCTCCTTTTCGCGTCGCTTGCCATTTTCACGTTTCTTGTCACGTTCGCGCTTCCGAAAATCGCTGACGTGTTCTCTCAAAGCGGTATCAAACCGCCATTTTTCTCGCGCATCGTCTTCGGCGTGGGACTCTTTGTGAACGCCCATATCCTTTTCGTCGGCATTATGGCGGCGCTCATTCTCGGCCCGGGCGTTTATTTCCTCGGCTTTACGAGGGTCGGAAAGATTTTTACGATACGGGTGGTGAGCAATCTGCCGTTCCTCCGGAACGTGTATCACGATCTCGCCGTTCAGCGGTTCAGCTCGACCTTCGGCGCGCTCATGAAAGCCGGCCTGCCGGTGATTCAGGCGATCCGGATTACGGCTGACGTCGTGGGCATCGAATCCTTCCGGGTGAGTTTAATGCGCATCGCGGACGAAGGCCTTTCAAAGGGGCTCACGATCGGGGAGGCCTTCAAGCGGGAGACGGTGTTCCCTAAGGTCGTCGCGAACCTGATCGCGATTTCCGAAAAAGCCGGCCACTTGGAAGAAGTGCTTGATACGCTCGCCGGTTTTTACGCCACGCAGGTCAATTCGACTGTTCGGGCGTTCGTCGCGATTCTTGAACCCGCGCTTTTAATGACGATGGGAATTCTCGTGGGCGGCATCGCGCTCTCGATTATCGTGCCGATTTACCAATTGACGACGCAGTTTTAAAAATCAAAATGTAAAAATCAAAATGACAATGTAAAATGTCAAAATGACTTTCGTTAATTTTTTATTTTTAATCTGTCATTTTGCATTTTGATCTTTGTATTTTACATTTCCCATTAACCATCTCGGATGCGATATTTTTACATATCATACTTTGCAATTCGGAAGCGGCAGGGTTTCACCTTAATGGAGCTCCTGCTTGTGATTGCGATCATTGCCGTTTTAGCGACGGTTTCGGTTTTGAACTTGAACGGCCGGCGGGCACACACGGAGCTCGACGGGACGGCGAAGCAAATCGCCTCGATTCTCCGCGAAGCGGAAGGCAGAGCGGTCTCCCAGGACTCCGGCGCAAGTTGGGGAGTGCATTTCGAGAATGCCGCCGCGGGCGGATTCTTTGCGCTCTATGCAACATCGTATGCGCCGAATGCGACTCGCAGCTACTCGCGGCTCCCGGTGTCGGTGAGATACGCGCCCGCGTCTATTCCGGTCGGAAATTCCGTGGACGTGGCGTTTGCGCAGATCACCGGACTGCCGTCCGGCGCGGCGAGCGTAACGGTCGAATCCATAGGCGGCACGAGCGAGAGCATGACCGTAACGGTCGGCGCGAACGGGCTCGTCAGCATATAGAGATTTGCGCTACGAAATACGAATTTTTTACGAATATACGAAAATAGAAAATCCTGCATTCGTATATTCGTACTGATTCATATTTCGTGGCAAATTTCATGATTCACGATTCACCATTCACCATCCGCCGCTGCCGGGGCCAGTCGCTTATAGAAATTCTCATTGGCATCGCTGTCGGCGTCATTATGATCGTCGGCTCGATAACCATCGTGATTTCATCCCTCAAATCGAGCGGCGACGCGGCGAAAGTGCAGGCCTCGACTGCGATCGGAAAAGAACTCCTGGAGAATGTCCGTGCGTGGACGGAGGGGGATTGGCACGGTATCGCGAATCTAAACGTCGGCTCGGCGAATCACTATTATCTGATCTCGGCAACGTCTCCGTTCACCGCCGTTTCCGGCGATGAAACCGTTTCGGCCGGAGGCATTCCGTACACGCGGTATTTCGTCGTTGACGCGGTCGCGCGGGACGGAGGCGGCAAGATCGTCGCGGGCGTCGGCGCAGACGATCCCTCCACAAAAAAAATTACGGTCACCGTTTCGTGGCAGGCGGCGAATGTGCCGACGACGATTGCGGAATATCTCACAAGAAACGCCCACAGAGTTTTCATCCAAACCGACTGGTCGGGCGGCGGTGGGCAAGATGGCCCGATCACGAGCGCGAACAGCAGATTCTCAAACGCGACGGACGCCGACTATACGTCCATAACCGGGTCGCTCAAGATCAAGTTCTAAATAAGCTTTTAGCTGTTAGGTTTTAGCTTTTAGTTACCACGGCGGCTAACACCTAACACCTAAAAGCTAAAAGCTTTATGGTAAATCAGAGGGGAGGGATATGGAAGGTAGCTATTTTCGCGGCATTTTTTGCTATACTTTTTCTTGGAAACATGGCGCGGGCGGCGACGAACATAAGCCCGACCGACCATTGGGCGTGGAACGACATCGTCGGCTGGATTGATTTTTACAATACGAACACCGTGACGGTTGCGTCTCAGAGTTTGAGCGGCTATGCCGCGTCTTCTGTGGGAGACATTTCTTTGGATTGCCATACGACGAGCTCCGGCGATAGATGCGCGCAAAGCAATTATCAGGTCGTCAATAACGGCAATGGGCTCTTGTCGGGATGGGGCTGGAATGACCTTTACGGCTGGATCAGTTTTTGCGGCGGACAAAACACGTCCACGTGTCCCGGGAATGTTTCCTACGAGGCGAGGATTGATCCGACGACGGGCGATTTTAGCGATTATGCGTGGAACGATGCCGTCGGCTGGATCAGTTTTTGCGGTGTCGCCTCCGGCGGCGGGGGATGCGTTACGACCTCTTTTCCGTACAAAGTAAACACCAGCTGGCGGGCGACTCCGAAGACCACTTCGCTCGACTCAAGCACGTTTGATACTGGCGTCGCGGGGGGCGCGAATCTCAATTCGGTTATCTGGCAGGGGACGCTTGCCGCCGGCGCCGAGGTCCGCTTCAAATTTGCGGGAAGCAATTCCGCGTCCGGCCCGTGGAATTTTCTGGGGCCCGACGGAACGACCGCTGATGCCGACTTTTATGGGAATCATGGGCTGGTTCTGCCGGATACGTCGTATCCTTTGAGCTATTCCCTACACAATAATTTCCGGTACTTCCGGTATCGGGTTATCCTCGTTTCCGATCAAGCCCAGCAGGCAACCCCGCGCATTGATGATATTATCGTCAGTTGGAGCCCGTAGACGATGAATTATGAATGAAGAATTATGAATTATGAATCCGGATGAGGTATAATTTTTGTGATGGCATTATTCATTATTCATAATTCATTATCCAACCGTAAAGGTCAGGCCACTTTCTCCTTCATTTTTTTGGTTGGCGGGATTGTGGTTGCGATTGGCGCGACCCTCGCGTTTCTCGCGCTCACGCTCATAAATTCCAGTTTCGGTTTTCGGGCGGGCGAGCGCGCCGCCGCCGTGGCAAGCGCGGGAGCCGAGGACGCGCTCATCCAGCTTATTCGGAACAAGGCATTCGCAACGGGGGGATATGCCGTTCCGGTTGACGCGGCGACGGCGACCGTCATCGTGACGCAGAATTCGCCTCTGTCCAGCCAGGCGACCATTGAATCGTCCGCAATCGTTTCGAGCTATCAGCGGAAAATCCGGGTCGTCGCGCGCGTCAATGCCGTGACGGGCGAAGTATCGGTTCTCTCGTGGAAAAAAGTCGTGTTCTAATATAATTATGGATGCCCGGGCTATTTTTGAAAAAGTACTTTCTGCGTTGCGGGTAACGCCGGTCATTGACGGGCTTGAGATTTCCGATGCGGCGGTCCGCTTCGCGCATTTTGACGGCGTGAAGATTTCTTCCGCGGCGGTGACGCTTGTTCCCGATACGCTCGCCTCCGGCAGGATTAAAAATTATGCCGGCTTTGTTGACGCGCTCCGCGCGCTTCATAACGAGGTTATCGGGCCGTCCCGCCGGCGCATCATCAATGTGGCGCTTTCGTTGAGCTCGGCCGATATATACACCCATGTGTTCTCACTGCCGCTTTTGAAAGGAGACGGCCTCGAAAAAGCAGTCGAACTTAATTTGAAAATGGTTTCTCCCACGAATGTCGCCGAGACCTATTCAGGATGGCAGGTGGTGAGCCGCGACGAGAAAATTTCAAAACTGGAAGTGCTGGGGGCGTTCGTGGGCAAAGCGATTGTTGATGACCTGATTCGGGCGCTTGATGACGCGGGATTTGCCGTGCACGCCGTGGAGCCGCGGTCGCTCGCGCTCGTCCGCCTGCTTCGGGAACAGGGCGCGGGGTTCGACGCGCGCGTTTCATACGTGCTCGCCACGGTCGCGGAGACGGGACTGGAGTTCCTCGTGATCCGGAACGGGCAGTTCTATTTCCAGTACCTTGTTTCGTGGAGCGATGTGCAGGGCGTGGAAAAAGAGATTACGCAAGCGGCGTTCGACGATGCGGTTTTGCGGAGCATGCATCAGGTCTTGAATTTCTATAACGCGCATTGGCCGGAAGGGCTTGCGGGAATCTTCGTGATGCCGACGGCGGTGAAAGACGAAGTCGTGCGGGTCTTGAGCGAGAATTTCCCTATTGCCATTATGGACACCGCGATTCAGAGCGGCGGGGCCGTGCAACCGGAATGGTTTGTGGCATTCGGGAGCAGTTTGCGGAGCCGAGTTTCCCACGCCGAGGACTCCGATATAAGTTTGCTGGGGATATCCGCGGCGAAAGAATTCTGGCGCCACGAGCTTCTGGATTTCTTGCGCTTTTGGCGGCTCACGATTCCGGTCACCCTGAGTATCGTTCTCATATTATTCATAGGCGCCAATGTATTGTTTGGGAGAGCGGAGCGGTCGCTCATGAGTCAATTGAATGAAGGCACCCGTCCGGATCAGATGAAAGAGATAGCCGCCCTTAAAGCGGATGCGAAAGAATTTAACCGGTCGGTAGGGTTTATTGCGACAGTTGCGGCGGGAGCGTCTCCCAAGGCGGCCATCCTCGACGCGGTGCACGCGGCGCTCGCCAAGAACGACATCACCGCGAATCAGATTTCAATCCAAAAAAGCGACGTGCTTGTTTCCGCTTCGGCCCATACCGAAAATCAAATCCGGGGGCTCAAAAAAACTCTTGAGGAAGACAAGAACTTCACGGCGGTAGATCTGCCCTTTGCGGAAATCAGGGCAACGAATCAGGGATTATCGTTTACGGTCAAGTTTTCCGTCGCGCTCGCTATGGCAAAATAAATCAGTTTTTCGTCATCCGGGTGCATGCGCCGGAGCACGAATTCGCCCGCCTTGGGCATTGTTTCGGTTCGCGCTGTTTTCTCGGATGCGCGTTCTCTCCGTACGCCGATGCGGAGCCGCCAGAATTTTTTTGTGCGAAGGGCGTCAATGACCGATTGCACGCCGCGATGGCCGCCCGCCCCGCGGCCGAAAGCGATTTTGTAGTTCCCCACGGGAATGTCGGCGTCGTCGTGGATGACGAGAAGCGTTTCGGGCAATGCGTGAAAGTGCCGGAGGGCGGCCTTGACCGCCGCTCCCGATTCGTTCATGTAGGTGCGGGGCCGTATGAGGATGCGGCCGCCCCGTTTCGCGTATGCGAAGCGCCTTCCCGGGAGCGCGCGAAACGCGGCTTTTTTTGCGCCGGGGGCTTTAGCGAGTAGATCAACCGCAAGAAATCCCGCGTTATGATACGTGCGGGCATATAGAGGATCATCATTGCCAAGGCCGGCGATGATGGTAATAGTTTCGGGGATGTTCATAATTTAGCTTTTAGCTCTGAGGTTTCAACTTTTAGCCGCCCTTCGAGTTTTCATATATTCGTACTTTTTCGTATTTCGTAGTAAAAAACCTAAAAGCTAACAACTTTCACCTAAAAGCTCGTTTGCTATAGTATATCCCATACCCTATACTACATCACGATGCGAAAATTCACCGCCTCGATTTTTGAAATTTTGGAAGTGGTCGGCATCGCGCTCGTCGCGGTGTTTCTGATCCGCAAGTTTCTCGTCCAGCCGTTTCTCGTAAGCGGCGCAAGCATGATTCCGACATTCGCAAATGGCGACTATGTGCTGATAGACGAATTGAGTTATTATTTTCGGGCGCCGGAGCGGGGCGAGGTAATCGTCTTCAGGTATCCGAACGACGAATCAACGTATTTCATCAAACGGGTCATCGGGCTTCCGGGAGAACGGGTGCGGGTACGGGACGGGAAGGTGGCGGTGATAAACGGCGATCATCCCTCGGGCACGGCGCTTGAGGAGCCCTATTTGCCGGCAGGAACCGTCACTTCCCCGCATGCCGCCGGCAGGACCGATTTTGCGCTTAACGCGGATCAATATCTTGTCCTTGGGGATAATCGGTCATATAGTTTTGATTCCCGCGATTGGGGCGTACTCAATGGGAATGAAATCATAGGCGCGGTTCGCCTGCGCTTGTGGCCGTTTCAGGGAATTACGGTTTTCGCGGCGCCGCAGTACCAGAATTAAGCGATGCAAAATCAATGCGAATGACGCGAATACTACTAATTTTTAAACCAAAAAATAATGAACAGTTCGGCGTAATTTATTCGCGTCATTCGCATGGATTCGCGATCTGTTCGCATCGCTTATGAAAAAAGGTAAGCCCAAAGAAGAAAAAACAAAGACCTTCCAGGCGCCGCGCGGGATGCATGATCTTCTCCCCTCGGATCAGCCGTGGTGGGATCGGATCAGCCGCGTCGCGCGGGAATTGGCCGATTCCTATAATTTCAGCCGCATCGAAACGCCGATATTGGAATCAACGGATCTTTTCGAGCGGGGCGTCGGCGGCGAAACGGATATCGTGCAGAAGGAAATGTTTACTCTGAAGACGAAGGGAGGGGATTCCCTGACGTTGCGCCCCGAAGGGACGGCCGGGATCATGCGGGCGTACCTCGAGCATCACTTGGGGCGGATGAGCCAGCCGCAGAAACTTTTTTATCAGGGGCCGTTCTTCCGGCACGAGAACCCACAAGCCGGGCGGTTCAGGCAATTTCACCAGATTGGATTTGAAATAATTGGCGGAGCAAACGATCCCATTTATGACGCGCAGATCATCCTTATCTTCGCGCGATTATGCGAGGAGCTCAAGATTAAAAACACGGTTTTGAAGGTCAATTCAATCGGGTGCCGGATCTGCCGACCGATTTACAAGCGGCATCTCCAGAATTATTACAAGAGCCGCGAAAAGCATTTGTGCGCGGATTGCGCTCGCCGATTGAAGACAAATCCTTTGCGGCTTCTCGACTGCAAGCAAGAGCCGTGCGGCGAGCATAAAGCGAAGGCGCCGAACTTTTTGGATAAGCTCTGCGTCATGTGCAGCGCCCACTTAAAATCAGTTCTTGAGTACATAGACGAGGTTAAGGTTTCGTACATGATAGACAACCAGCTCGTGCGGGGACTCGACTACTACAGCCGGACGGTGTTCGAAATCTCGGTCGAGGGGCCGGGGTCGGAAGCGGGCGTCTTGCCGGGCGGCGGACGGTACGATTATCTCGCGGAACTCTTGGGCGGCCGGCTTACGCCCGCGGTCGGCGCCGCGTGCGGGATCGAACGGCTCATTCACGTGATGAAAGCGCAGGAGGTAAAGCTCCCAATACAGAACCGAAAGAAAGTATTTCTCATTCACGTGGGCGAACTCGCGAAGAAAAAATCCCTGACGATTATCGAGAGCTTGCGAAAGGCCGGCATTTCCGTATCGGAAGGTTTGGGGCGCGAATCCCTGAAGGCCCAATTGCGGCTTGCGGACAAAGAGAAAATGGAACTTGCCCTCATCATCGGGCAGAAGGAAATTTTTGAAGAGAGCATAATCGTCCGCGACCTCCGGAACAGCTTGCAGGAAACGGTGCAGCAGGCGAAGCTGGCGGAGGAAGTGAAGAAACGTTTGCGCTAGAAATTAGCCACTAGCGACTAGCCGCTAGTGACGGTAAAACTATTGGCTAATTCCTAGTGGCTAAAATGGATTGTCTTTTCTGCAACATCGTCAAAAAACAAATCCCCGCGGAGATTGTCTATGAAAACGACAACACCCTCGCGTTTCTCGATATCCATCCGCGCGCGCCCGGGCACACGATGGTTATAAGCAAAACGCACAGCGAAACCATAGTGGATCTGCCGGACGCGGAAGTGGCGCCGCTCTTTCTGTCCGTAAAGAGAGCGACGGGAGCGATCCAAAAGGCCTTCGCGCCGGACGGCTTTACTATCGGCATAAACCATGGTAAGGTGAGCGGCCAGGCAGTGGATCATCTGCACATCCACATCATTCCGCGCTTTGCAGATGACGGCGGAACATCCCTCCACTCAGTCGTGGATAATGCGCCCAGAGAATCACTGCATGCGATTGCAGAAAGAATTCGCCAATGCCAACAATAGAAAAGGTCAGATACAAGATTAACCGATGCGAATAATGCGAATCGGATGCGAATGACGCGAATGCCGTATTTGTAGATTCGCATGGGTTTGCATCATTCGCATTGCGTTTTAGAATATGTCCCTCGAAGTAAAGAAAAAAGAAGGGGAGACGGGAAGCAGTTTGCTGTTTCGGTTCTCAAAGCGGATTCGCCAAAGCGGCGTTTTGACCGAAGTGCGCAAGCGTCAATTCCGACGGCGCGCTTCGAACCGCCGCCAACGGCGCGTGTCAGCGGTCTACCGGGAAGGAGAACGAGTAAAGCGCGCGCGGCTTAAGAAGCTCGGCCTGCTTACAGCGACTTTTCCGAAGAAACGGTTTTGAGCTTGAATAATGAATGATGAATTATGAATAAGGGGACCAACGAGCGTAGAACCCATCTCAATAATCGCTTTCGTTGCAACATGTTCAGATTTTCGAGCGAAAGGCATGAAGACCGACGAGGAATAGCCGTAGCTATTTCGAGGAGGGATGAGTGGCTTGCAGCCGAAAATATGAATATGTTGTAGAAATTGGATTATTGAGATGGGTTCTAGTAGTTGCCCCGTGGTCCGTTTCGCATTATTCATTATTCCTCATTCATAATTCCTATCGTGCTATGACGCTTCTCCCTAAAATCCAGGACGATATAAAGCTTGCCCAAAAGGCAGGCAATCCGGAGCGTGTTGACGTGCTCCGGTTTTTGCTCGCGCAAGTGCACAATAAAGAAATCGAGAAGCGCGGCAAGGGGAAGGACGAGGTTTTGAGCGACGAAGAAGTCATTGAAGTATTGCAAAAGGAAGTGAAGAAACGAAAAGAATCCATCGAGCTTTTTAGAAAAGGAAACCGCGGGGATCTCGTGCGGCGCGAAGAAGAACAACTTGCGTTCGTTCTGCCCTATGTTCCCGCGATGATGGGCCGCCCGGAAGTCGAAAAAATTATTGATAAACTCGTCGCTTCCGGAGTGAGCGCGGGGAACGATCTCATGAAAGCCGCGATGCAGAAATTAAAGGGCAAAGCCGACGGAAGAATGGTGGCGGAGATCGTGAAAGAAAGGATGAAATAACCGCGATGCGAAAAAATCGCGAATCTCACCGCACCATCCCGATCCCGCAACGCGGGAGAGGTTTGGCAGGCACGATCCCGTACTTCCCGCGATTACAATCATTGCATCAGAATTTGCAATATGATGGTATGGGATCCTCGCCAACTTCACCGTTCGCTTACGCTCACGGGAAGTTGCGGGACATGCGAATGGCGCGAATGTCCGAAAAAACCAGCGGATTTGAAAAGCTTGCGACGAGAATTTTGAACATCCTTGCGAAGAAAGAGAGTAAACGTTTCAAAAAAGATGCCGGAAAGCATCCCGTTGCGGATGTTTTTTTGGTTTCTCCGCGGAAAATGCGTGAGATAAAACAGCAGTTTCTCATTGCAAAAACGCGCGGGAAAAAGTTGCCAGCCCGAAAAGTCGTTGATGTGCTTGCGTTTTCGTCCTCCCGCCCTTTTGGCCGGCGGCCAAAAGGGCGGGACAAGCCCTTCCCGCACCCCGACCGTAAAGGGATTTTTTTAGGCGAAGTGTATCTGAACGAAGAAATCGTCCGTCGAGATCCTGATCGAGGCCTCTTTCTTTTCATCCACGGATTTTTGCACCTTGTGGGCTATGATCATGTGCGGGTTCGTGATAGAATGGAAATGGAAAAAGTGGAGCAAATGCTTCTGCGGTATTTACATAAAGCCACTAGGGACTAGCCACTAGTGGCTAGTGGCTGAATTTATTATGTCTTCAGATTTCATCGTCGGTCTCGACATCGGAACATCATCAATTAAAGTCGCCGTGGCGGAGAATCGCGGCGGGCGGCCCGTCGTGCACGCCGTCTTCAAGGAACCGTCCGCCGGCCTCCGCAAAGGTGCGATCGCCGATCTTGCGGAGGCGTCATCCGGCGTCGCCCGCGCGATTCATCAGGCAAAAAATATTTCCAAATCGGCGATCAAGAATATCTATGTGAATATCGGCACGACGCAGATGAACGTCCAGCATTCGCGCGGCATCGTGGCGGTCTCGCGGGCCGACAGCGAGATTTATCGGGATGATATTGACCGCGCGGTGAAGGCGAGCCAAGCGGTGAACATCGCCCAGAACCGGATGATCGTGCACTATGTCGCGCAGGAATACGTGGTTGACGGCGTGTCTGACATCATTGACCCTTTGGGGCTTTCCGGTAGCCGCCTCGAAGTGAACGGCCTCATCATTGACGCCTTTACGCCGCACGTGAAAGGGCTCATCCGGATTATCGAACTTGCGGGCGGGCGCGTCGGCGGGCTCGTGCTCACGCCGTTAGCCGCGAGCCGATCGGCCTTGAGTAAAACACAGAAGGATTTGGGAGTGGTCTTGATTGATATTGGATATGGGACGACCGGGGTGAGCGTGTACGAAGAGAACAAACTTGCCGGCGTCGCGGTCTTTCCCGTTGGCGCGGGGAACATTACGAAAGACCTTGCGGTCGCGCTCAAAATTCCCGTTCCCGCCGCCGAACAGCTCAAATTGAATTGCGGGTACGCGCTCGCGAAAGAGATGAATCCGCGGGAAACCGTGAATATCGAGAAGTTCTCTCCCGAGAGCGCGGGAACGGTGTCCCGCCGGTACGTTGCCGAAATCATGGAAGCGCGACTTGCGGAAATATTTGAGTTCGTGAATAATGAGCTCAAAGTTATGGGCAAAGCAGGCCAGCTCGCGGGCGGCGCCGTCGTCGGGGGGGGGGGAGCAAAGCTTCCCGGCATCACGGAACTCGTGAAGCAGGAGCTGAAGATTACCAGCCAGATCGGGCTTGCGATTGCGGATGAGTGGGCAACTTCCCCCGCGGCATTCCCCGAGGTTTTTGAAGATCCGGAATACGTGAATGCCCTCGGGCTCGTCTTGTGGGGGGCGGATCAGGAAGGATGGCGTGCCAAAGAGGGAGGATTCCCATCCTACTTCAAACCGAAAAATATACTGCGATACTTCTTGCCGTAATTTTTAGAAGCTTTTAGGTGTTAGCTGTTAGCTTTTAGAAAATTTTTTAACTTAACGTTTGGCTAAAAAATAAAACCTCAAAGCTAAAAGCTATTGTTATGAAGAAGAAAAAGAAGAACATAAAAATATCGAGCCGCGAAAAGTCCCGGTCGGCGTTGGTTGCGAATATTACGGTCGTGGGCGTCGGCGGCGGCGGCGGGAACGCCGTCTCGCGCATGTCGAAGGACTTTATCAAAGGCGTACAATTCATCGCGATCAATACCGATGACCAGGATCTTGATCAGTGCGCGGTGCGGAATAAAATTTACATTGGCCGGAATCTAACCCGCGGCCTCGGCACGGGCATGAATCCCGATTTGGGGAGGCAGGCCGCCGAAGAGAACCGCTCGGAAATCGCGGAAGCGGTGAAGGGTTCGGATTTGGTCTTCATCGCGGCGGGTCTTGGCGGCGGCACGGGCCCGGGCGTTTCGCCCATCGTCGCGGAGGCGGCAAAACAAAGCGGCGCTTTAACGATCGCGTTCGTCACAAAGCCATTCGCCTTCGAGGGTAGCCAGCGCCAGCGCATCGCCGAAGAAGGGCTTATGAAACTCAAAGATAAAGTTGACGCATTAGTCGTGATCCCGAACGATCGGATTTTCAGCGTAATTAATAAAGACACCTCGATTCTCCGCGCGTTCGCCGCGATTGATGATGTCCTCAAAAACGCATTGGTGGGAATCGTGGAACTCATCGCGACGCCGGGAATCATCAATGTTGATTTCGCGGACGTCCGCACGATCGTGCAAGACGCCGGATCCGCGATCGTGGGGCTCGGCATCGCGACGGGGCAAGAGCGGGCCGTGAATGCGGTGAGTCAAGCGCTCAATTCTCCGCTTCTCGAGGTAAATCCCGAAGGTGCGCGCGGCGTGCTCTTGGGAATCTCGGGCGGCCGCGACTTGCGGATGACGGAGATAAACGAAGCGGCGAAAATCGTCGCGCAGGCGGTTGATCCCGGCGCGAAGATTATTTTTGGGGCGTATCACAACCGGCGCCTCAAGCCCAAGGAATTCAAGGTGGTCGTCGTCGCGACGGGCTTTTCGAGCGGTATGTCTCCCACATCGCTTTTCGGAGGCCACATTGCAGGCAAAACGTTCTTCAACGCAGGCGCAGGCGCGAAACAAGGAGCGGTTTCCTACGGAGACAAAAAATCAGGGGCTCTCCATGATGAGCCGAACGGCAAGCAGTCGGTTTCTCTTGATGACGGGAAAAAAGAATCTTCAGTGGCGGCGGGCGGAGCGGAAGACGGATCGGCAAAAGGGGAGAAAATGAAGCCTGTGCAAAAAAAGAACGACGACGTGTGGGACATTCCGACGTTCTTGCGGAGGAAGAAGAAGTAAAGCATTCATAATGCAAAACCATGAAAATTAAAATTTTTACGGCGGGGGGGACTTTGGATAAAATTTATTCCGAAACGAAGGGAACTTTGAATTTCTCTTTCGGAAAACAGGCTTTCCGTGAAATAGGAGAAGAAAAAGTAAAACTAAATTTTGAATATGACATAGAACGACTTTTAGCGAAGGATAGTCTCGATATGACTGATGAAGATAGGCGAATGATTAAAAGAGCCTGCGAAGGTTCGGTGGCGAACAAGATTCTTGTAACGCATGGGACCGACACGATGACTGAAACCGCAAAAGTATTAAACGGTATTCCGAATAAGGTCATTATTTTAACCGGTGCTTCCCAGCCATATCGTTTTCGAGAGTCAGATGCTGAATTTAATATCGGAGTTGCGATCGGCGCTCTGAATACCTTGGAATCAGGCGTGTATATCGCCATGAACGGGAGGGTGTACGAATGGGATAAGTGCAAGAAAGCCGACAACGGAATGTTTGTTGAGAAATAACTCCTCCGCGGCGTCTCGATTTTCGTTTGTAAAATTTCCGTTTTCGTGCTACCTTTAAGCACATGAAACGCTTATTTCAATTTCTCAACAAGAAAAAAATAGAAAAAGCCGCTCCGGCGCCGCTCACGAGAGAAGAATTAGAGAAGAAAGTCGTTGAAGGGGCAGAAAAAGCGGTACGCGAGTACCGCCGGGTATTCGAGCGCCTTGCCGAATATGACAGAACCTCGGGCCATTAATTACATTGATTTGGAGCTCATGAAGAAAATGTGCCACCCGATTGCGGTGGCAATTTTCGATTCGTGGAGTGAACCGATGACGGATTTTGACGATCACGAAAGGGCATTACTCGAATCGGCGCTCGGCAATCCACAACAGAGCTATTACCCTACGTTCACGAAAAAAGCGGCGGTGCTTTATTACAGTATCATTAAAAATCATCCGTTCAAGAACGGAAACAAAAGAACTGCGACAGCCACGCTTTTAGTGTTTCTGTTTATTAATAATTATTGGATTGTGGATGCCAAAAAAGAAGTTGAGGATTATTTGGTAAATTTAGCCACTAGAGTTTCCGCGTCAAAGGGATCCGAACATCGTGATGCATTTCTTTCCGAAATTGAAAACTGGCTGAACGATCACATCGAATTTCGGCCGCAAAACGATTAGAAAGGACTAAAACAGCCCTCCCGTTTCTTCCTCTTCCTCCGTCTGCGGCGCTTCGAGCGTCATCGGTTCGATGTTCATTGCCTCGCCCGTGATGCGCATCACGTCCTTATCCACTTTTTTGAATTCTTTGTAGGCCTTCGTGTACATATTGACCGAGGTGCCGAGCGAATTGCCGAGTTTTTGCATGAATGAGTCATAGGTTATCAAGTGTTTGCTCAACTCGCCGATATTTTTGCGGATCTGCTCCGCGGATTTATTGATCTCCGTCTGGCGGAGGCCCTGAATGACGGTTTGTAAATATGCGAGAAACGAAGTGGGCGAGACGATAAACACTTTTTTATCGGCAATGGCATATTCCACGAGGTCTCGGGCGTTTACCGCGCCGACTTTATTAATCAAGAGATCGTAATATAAAGCTTCCGAGGGAATGAACATAAATGCGAACTCGATCGTGCCTTCGAGCGGGCGGATGTATTTCGATGTTTCATCAATGCGATTTTTGAGATCGCCGCGAAGCTTGTCTTCGAACATTTTTCGGTCCTCGTCTGTTTTCGCCTCAAGAATCCGGTTGTAATTTTCCAAACTGAATTTTGAATCAACGGGAATAATCCGTTCCTGATAGAAAATGGCGGCGTCCACAATCTCACCGTTCTTGAACGGATATTGCATCTGGAAACTGCCGGGCGGCAAAACATTTTTCAAAACCGTTTCCAAATAATATTCGCCGAGGATGCCGCGCTGTTTCGGGTTCTTCAAAATATCCCGCAGGTTCTTCAACTGTTCCGTGATGTTCATCACCTGTTTTTGCCCTTCGCCGACTTTCGTAAGCTCGCGCGTAATTTCCTTGATGATCCGAGCGCTCTCACCGAATTGCTCCCGCAAAACTTTATTCGATTCGCCGAGCTTGCCATCGAGCGTCCGCGCAAGCTCGTTGATTTGGTTTTGGATCAAGACAAAGGATTGATCCCCGTCTTTCGCGCGGTTCTGATTTTTCAAAAACCGGAAAATACTAAAAAGCCCGATCGCGAGCGTTATGAAAATAATAAAAAGCAGCATCTCAAGCATATCCTTAATCCTACTTCTTTCTTGGAAAGAAATAAAATCAGAAACTTATGACGACATTCCCACATTCTTAAGAATGTGGGAATGTCGTCTGGCAACAGAGAAAATCGTCGAATTCCGGGAAACGCGAGTGAATTATTCGTGATGCTTCCCCGGCGCCAGTTTAGCTTTCCGCACAGCAATGTATTTTTGATACCGGAAAACCGAGCTTGTGCGATACGCCGGTTTGCCTGGCCGATTGCCGGTTTTGTGATAATTCTTCATGCCCCGAATGAAATTGTTCGCATTTCGAATTGCATCATACCAACATACTGGAGTATGTTGGTATGATGTTGTGTGACAGCATCGTCACGATTTGAATACTTGTTTGAGGATATTTTGATATCCCAATCCATTCACGATTTCCCACGATCTAATGTAGTCGGGATTTTTTACAAATGCAGTTGCCCTTTGCAATCTTTTCAAGCCAAAAAATTTCATAAGAATATGGCTATGGATGGCATGGAGTAAAATATGATGCCGGGTTGTTAAAGATTCATTTTTATATTCTTCCATGAGATCTGCCCTTGCTTTTTTGAAACGTTTTGGATGATAAGGATTATTTAACAATCTATGGATGAGTTCATGGGTAAAGGTATCAAATGTGTCGTCCATGGAAGAATGAAGTTTTAATGTTAAGGGATGAGAAAATGACATACGAGTACCGGCGGTTATGTAACATCGTATATCCTGTTCTGGCCATGTTAGACCGGCAACTTTATTTAATTCGGCAGTGATCAAGGCGCCCCATTTACTCCAGCGACTTTCCAGCGCCCTAATTTTTCTTTTAAATACGGCCTCCGTCGGCATCACAAAACCCTCAATCTTGAGAAGATTTTTTTCATAAATCGGACTTGCTCTCTGGAAAATAATTTTTGGATTCACCTCTAAATCTAATTCTTTTTCTCGATCCCTTTCCTCATCTCCCCAAGCACTTCACTCTGCCGTTCGAGGTGCTGGAGGATGGCTTCGATTTCGCGTTCCGCTTTCACGTTCACGTCGAAGTCCGCCGCCGCCCGCGCTTCATTGTATTTATTTTGCAGATTTTGCCCGACCATGAGAAGCGGCATTAAAAAAATCTGAATCATATTTGAAATGAAGAGCCACAGGACGAACGCGGGAAAGGGATCGAAGCGCGACTCGGCCGGCCCGAGCGTATTCCACCCGATCCAGAGCACAGTCCACGAGAATATGATGAGGAAAAAGCCCATGCTCCCGATGTGCTTCGTAATGAAAGCCGCAAGTTTTTCAAGCGAACTCAATCGTTCGCGGTGTTCGAGCGCGACGTTCCGGATCGGTTTCCGCTGGGCCTTCAGCTCCGCAAGCGAGGGGATGGGAGATTGGCTGGACATAAAGCAATAGTATCATATTTTTATTTCTCCCAACAATGCGAAAAAGGATTTTTATAAAACTAAGCGGAGGAGTTTCGTTAAAAACCCAACGCGGAAGTTTTCGGTTTTCGGGAAGCTCTCAGAGGCATTTTGAGCTTGGTCTCCGACCGCAGTCGGAGTCAAAATGCCGAGAGGCAGCGCCAATTCGCCGCTGGAGCGAATTGGACACCGGTTCCCGAAAACCAAA
>OBEQ011952122.1_pt1 | contig 22389 bp, 25 predicted proteins | sample 1670901 | NCBI WGS metagenome assembly OBEQ01 (sample SAMEA104232315, study PRJEB22302) | groundwater metagenome | biome: forest; feature: aquifer; material: groundwater | place: USA | collected 2011-08-07 | depth 5.4 m
ACTCTTTAACTCCTTTAACTCTGTCCCCTTTAACTCCAAATCGCTCTTTTACTTTTTCCTCATCTCAAATAAGCCCGTATTTTTTCCGAGATTCAAGCTTCTCAACAACCTTTATTAAATCCTCCTTTGAAAATTTATCGTATTTTGACATAAAAGAATACTCATCAGATTTTATTTTTTAAAACAGAAAAAATATTTTCAGCATTTAGAATTGCCTTTTCTGTAATAGATTTTATATTTTGTATTGATTTGTAATAATCAGATTTTATTCTATCCTTTTTTAATCGTATTTGTGTAGAACTAAGAACACTAATATCCCCATCAGGGTTATTGCCTAAAAAAGCTATGACAATATCATGATCAAAACCTGTACCTTTAAATATTTCTCCCTTTTTTTCTGCAAATTCTTTAGCAAAATGAAAACAAGCATAATAAGCTCTACTCACGGCACACCGCATATGAGCTTCATCATTTTCAGTCGCCCATTGTTTAGCTAATTGCAAATATTCGTTGTAGGGAAACATTTTTAAGTAAAATCCAAATCAACATTAAATTTTGTAATATCTTTTCCAACGTTAGGAATAAGCCATTCCTTGGTTAAGGAGTCTAATTTTTTCATAGCAGAATTCAATTCTTCTGAAGTTTCAATATTTATGAACAAAGTACCATTATCATTCTTGATTTCCGGATCAATAATAACTTCAATATTTAACTCTGTTTCTTTAAAATATTTATTAATTTCTATGGGGGCATCTATAAGATATTTTTTAATTGAGGGGTTAGATACTAAAAAACTTTTTATAATATTGATATTATCATATGTATATTTATTAAAAAAAGAAGTTTCGTTGTATTCTTTTAAAACATTATCCTTGATAATATTTTTCCACCATGAAGAAATATCAAATTCATAATCTTGATTTTGATTTGATATTTTTATACCAGAATATGGAATTTCATATGTAATTTCACTCATAGACTTTTTGTAATTTCTTTAAATTTACTAACCTGTTCTTGGAGTTGTGTCTTTAAAATCTCGTCTGCTGGAATATCATTAGAATTAAAGTGAGAATTAAAACTTGCTATGAATATTTTTCCTTGTCCCGTGGGAGTCATCGTCAACATATGAGTTAAACCATCTTTTTCAAAAGAAATATTTACACCAACACTTTTAATATTTATGTTGGGAATTTTAGAAATTTTTGCACCAATTAAATCATTACCATTTTCTAGTTCAACAAGAAAATCATAATTGAAACCATAAGCAATTATTTTACTTTTATCTATAAAACCACTATTTAATACTTTTCTAAAATCATCAATTAATGTTGATTTATCAACTTCTATTTCATTTTTATCATTTAATCTAATATGTAGACTTTCAAATGCAATATCTTTTTTTTGATTTGGAAATATTGCAACTTTTAATCCAGGAGCTTCAACAAAATTAAATAAATCTTTTTGCGGATTTCCTGTGGTAAAAAGCTTAATAACATCAGCCTGTGAAATAAGAAGGTGGTTTAGGGGAGCTGAAAAAAGCAACGTAATATTAAGATTTTTTAATCCTTGTATTTTCATAAATTATATTTTCATTTTGTTTTGTGATACGAAGTGCAAACCAATCATTTTGTAGGTTTATTTGAACAATTAGAAAATCTGTTGTAGTACTCAGAGAACCACCAATAAAAGATGTCACATAATTCCCAAAATAACTACTTGAGCTTATTATCCCAGCAGAAGATAATTTTTCAGCAATAGAGGTACCAACATTTGTTGCGTATTCTTGATTAGAAATCGAATCATATTCCACTTTTACTATAGCTATTTCATAATTATTGGTACTATGTGATAAAGTTTCAGAGCTAACTGCTAAAACCCCGTAATTTATTACGCCAGTAGAATTTTGGTTTTGTAAAAAAATTTTCTCCATATTTCGAATAATAACACGAAAAATGTCTTATTTCCACCCCTGTGCCATCACCCGCATAGCGACTTGTTCTTGTGGAATCTGAACACCGTTTTGCTGTGGAACCATAACTTGCTGACGACGAAATTCAATTTTTAAGTTAAATGCTTTTGAGAGTACATTACTTTCCACAAACGCCACTTTATAATCTTTGATATTTTGGCTTGCGTTAGCTCCAAGTTCGTTTTCTGGATTCCAAATTGTATTTTGCAACTCCATTTCTTTTACATATTCTGCGTACAAATCTGACATCAAATTTGAAAGGTCTAAATCTGCCTCTAATACTGATTTCACACCAAGTTCTTCTTTAGCTTCTTTTCTGCCGATAAAGTAAGTGTGAGAGTATAGTTTCTCAGTAAAAAATTCAACTATTTTTTCAATTTGATCCTCCTTTATTGGCTCTTTATGACTCTTGAGAAGTCGTTTTGCAATAAGACGAATAAGATTGTGCGTTCGGTTAACATTACCGAGCGCGAGAGGATGAATTTGCGGATTAGCTTCTACAAATTTATTAAATATTTTAGTTAAGTCTTCATCGCTTTTTATCCCGAATTTATTTTTTGCCAAATCAAAATACGCAATAACATCCTCTACCGAAATTGGAATTTTATTTTGCGGATTGGTTGGATCAGTTGGATTAAAAATATTTGCAGTTGAAGGGTCAATCGGGGAAATTTCCGACAAATCACTCATTACTATTTCATCAGCACCGAGGGCAATCATAGTTCCGGCGCTGTGTGCCTTGTAAGGCACAAGCACAGAAAAAGTATCACAATATTCGCGAATCATTGAAACCAAACGCCATGGAACCATTGTATCTCCGCCTGCAGTATAAAGAAAAAGGTCAATTTTATTAACCTTACCAGTTTTACGAAGCTGTTCACTAATAATGGGTATAACATCCATAGCTACTCTGGCATTCACGGGGCCGGGACGATCGCTAGTAATGTATGTAATAACTTTGGAACCTCGTTTTTCTTCTATTTTTTTAATTAAATCTATTTTTGACATATATAATTTTTTATTATTGAACCATGAACTATAATTTCTGTATTGGTTAATGACAACCTAACCATTAGACTACCGTGTGTCAGAGAGTATTCACTTTCTTTTTTAGAAGAAAGTGTTGTAATATTAATTTCTTTAGTTTCACTAAAAGTAAATGTATCATAATCTTCATTTGAGTTTGTTGAAGAACTTTTGTTTGTATTGCTTTCGGTAGAATTTTTCTGTTCTCCCTTCCCATCTTTAGTTTCCTTGAATTCCGCATCTTTTACTTCGGCTGGTTGTTCTTCGGGAGCCGAAGGTCTTGAGCTTGCCGAAGAATTTGCTTCGGCCTTTGCCATCGCCTCCCCTATCTTAGACATTTCGGCAGATAGTTCTTCTGTGGCTTTTTTAATTGCTTCCGAATCAGTGCCATCCTTTGCGCTTTTTAATATAGTAATTTTAGCATTAACATTGTCCTTCAATTCTAGAGGTATTTTTGCTTCGTTATCCTTCAACGCTTTTTCGGCGGTATAAATAATCATTTCTGCAGTATTTTTCATATCAACAACTTCTTTCTTCTTTTTATCTTCGGTGGCGTTAAGTTCCGCATCTTTTTGCATTTTTTTAATTTCTTCATCTTTTAGTCCAGAGCTCGCTTCTATTTTAATTGATTGAGTCTTGCCGGAAGCTTTATCTTTCGCAGCCACATTTAAAATTCCATTCGCATCAACATCAAAAGATACTTCAATCTGAGGCATACCTCGAGGCGCTGGTGGAACTCCGTCTAAGATAAATCGGCCCAAGGACCTATTGTCGGACGCCATCGGACGCTCTCCTTGCACAATATGTATTTCTACAGAAGTCTGATTATCAGCCGCTGTTGAAAATACTTGAGACTTGCTTGACGGAATAGTTGTATTTCTTTCAATCAATTTTGTAGCCACTCCTCCCAGTGTCTCAATACCCAAAGAAAGCGGTATAACATCAAGTAAGAGCACATCACGCACATCTCCAGCCAACACACCTGCTTGAACTGCGGCGCCGAGCGCCACCACTTCATCAGGATTGATAGACATATTTGGTTCTTTGCCAAAAAGATTTTTTACGGCTTCCACAATCTTCGGCATTCGAGTCTGTCCGCCAACCATTATAATTTCATTTATTTCATTCATCTTGAAAGGCGAAGCGGCCAGCGCTCTCTTGGTTATTTCAATAGAACGATCAATTAAATCTTTGGTAAGCGACTCTAACGTAGCGCGAGACATTTTCATAAGTAAATGCTTTGGTCCTCCAGCGTCCGAAGTAATAAAAGGAATATTTATTTCCGCCTCGATCGTCGTAGAAAGTTCATGCTTTGCCTTTTCCGCCGCTTCCCGCAGTCTCTGATGCGCTAGTGGGTCTTTAGTCACATCAATACCGGATTCTTTTTTATACTCGTCAGCAATCCACCTGATTATTTTTCGGTCAATATCGCCTCCACCCATGTGACTATCTCCATCAATAGACTTTACTTCTATCACGTCCCCGCCTATTTCCAACACAGACACGTCAAAAGTTCCTCCACCGAAATCGTAGACCACTATCTTTTCATTTTTCTTTTTATCAAAACCATAAGCAAGCGCGGCTGCAGTAGGTTCGTTGATTATTCTTTTAACATCTAGCCCCGCGATAGCTCCAGCATCCTTGGTTGCCTTTCTTTGCGCATCATTAAAATACGCAGGCACGGTGATGACAGCTTCAGTAATTTTTTCACCCAGCTTTGCCTCAACGTCCGTTTTTATTTTTTGTAAAATCATCGCAGAAATTTCTTCTGGTCGGTAGAATTTATCTGTCATTTTGACTTTCACTCCGCCCCCATCGCTGGCTTCAATCTTAAACGGCGCTGAAACGCGATCTTTCTGCACTTCTCCATCATCAAAACGATGCCCTATAAAGCGCTTGATTTCCGCAATCGTGTTTTCTGGATTAGTGATCGCTTGTCTTCGCGCCAGAAGTCCAACAACCCGATCGCCATTTTTTGCGGTCGCTACTACAGAAGGTGTGGTGCGATTGCCCTCGATATTTTCAATAATTTTTGGCGCTCCTCCCTCAATGACCGCCACAGCCGAATTTGTTGTACCTAAATCTATGCCTATTATCTTACTCATGGTTTTTAAAGTTCGTAAAGTTACAAAGTTCATAAAGTGATTTCTTGATTTAAGATTTCACTTTTTAGACTTTATAACATTAAAAACTTGATTACTTTATAACTAATTTTTTTATTATATACCTATATGACATTTTTAGCAAGTTTTTTGTGACTACGAAATACTTGTCAAAAGACAATATATATTATAATATAGCGGTATGTCAAGTAAAAAAGACTATTCTAATAAAATATTACGGATTTTAGGTCAAAAAACAGCTATTTCCTTGCTTGAAATTCGAGATAGCGCTTTAGGCGCTCAGATAGCGCCTAAAGCGCTATCTCGTGACAAGTACGCCATTACACGCTCCTTAAAGGGACTTAAAGATGCTGGATTGATTGAGCAAATACTATCTCCACATAGTGAATTTGCGCGATTGACAAAAGAAGGTAAGAAAAAAATGCATAGTTTGAAATTTGATAACAATACGACTCTCATAAATATTTCTTGGGACGGATTTTGGAGAATTATTTTGCTTGATCTTCCAGAAAACAGAAAAAGTGAACGAGAATCTCTGCGCTATCTTTTGAAAAAAGCCGGCTTCGTTTGTTTGAAAAATTCTGCATGGATTTCTCCCTTCCCGTTTGAACATTTATTTACGAATATAAAAAAAGATTTGAGTTTAACAACGGAGATGATGATTATTGTCACCCAATTTGTAGACGAAGAAACAAAAAAGTTTCTATTTGAAACTTTTGGAAAGTAGATCCAAAAAACTTTTTAAAACAACTTTTAATTTCCTGGTTCTTTATATTCATAAACATTTACCTGAGCAGGGCGCATAATACGCTCACCTAGTTTGTATCCTTTTTGAATGACATTGGAGACTGTGTGGTCTTGTTCTTTTTTATCCGTCGGTGTCATTTCTATGGGTTGGTGAATATTTGGGTTAAAAATTTCTCCTAATTCGCCGATTGGCTTTACTCCATACTCTTCAAAAATTGTATTCATCTGTCCATAAATATATTCTACGCCTTTCCTCCAATTTTCATCTACTTTATCCCAAGTCTCACGATTGGCGAAAGCCATATTAAAACTATCCATCACCGTAAGAAATCTAGTCAATATTCGTTCACGCATTGATTCTGAAAACATCGCTTTCCTATCATCCTCTCCTTTTTTGTAGTTAGCGAATTCCGCCCGCTCTTTTTGCCAGCCAGTTAGATATTCTTCTTTTTCTTTTTTGCATGTTTTTAAATCTTCCCTAAATTTCTTGAGAGTCTTTCTCAAATCCTCCTCCCCGTCATCGTTGAACTCAAAATCAAGAACTTCAACCTCATTTTCAGGCGGAGTAATTTCTTTTTTTACCTCTTCTTCACTCATAATAATATTTTAGCATAAATTCAAAAAAAACGAAATAAAATTTAAGCGTCGTGGGTTCCCTGTCCTTTTGACTCCGAGGGCGAAGGCGCAAATTTTATTTCGTTTTTTAGCGTTTGGACCACTGAGGCGCCTTACGAGCTTTCTTCAGACCGAATTTCCTACGTTCTTTGGCTCTCGGATCACGCTTTAAGTATCCTAAATTTTTTAAATTCCCGCGAGCCTCTGGATCAAATATAGAAAGGGCGCGAGCAAGTCCATGTCGTATTGCTTCAGATTGAGAATGAACCCCCCCACCGGAAACATGTACTTCTACATTCCATTTTAAACCCACCTTCTTTTGCTCCGCCTTTAGTCCTTTTATTATTGGATCTAAAATTAAACGACGTTCCCCTTCTGTTTTAAAATATTCTTTACTATCGATACCGTTTACTAAAAAACTGGCCTTCATGGATTCCATAATACGCACTCTGGCAGTTGAAGTTTTTCGTCTTCCTACCGCTTCAACATATTTTTCTTTTAATTTTTTAGTTAATTGTTCTGCCATACACTTAATCCGTTATTGTTAAATTTTTCATCATTTTTCTTCGTAATTTATTTGCCGGAAGCATTTGGTATGTTGCAAGTCTGATTAATTCTTTCAACCCTTTTGTAAGAGCCGTTTCCGTGCCTTTTATAATACGTAATCCCCCCGGAATACCTGAATATCTAGTATGATAAATCGATTCCAACTTTTTTGCGGTAATACGAAGCTTCATTGCATTAACAACTTTTACAGGTACACCACAATATTTATTACGTTCAAAAGAAGCTTTAGTTTTGCCCATTAAAGACATTGCGACTTCCGAAGCCACTCTGCCTAAAGCTCTATTTTGCGCGTCTATTATTTTTGTTTCAATGTTTTTCATACAAATTCTATAATCGCCATTTGGGCCCCGTCTGAAATTCTCGTACCCAACTTTAAAACTCTTGTATATCCTCCCTTTCTATCCACATACTTTGGCGCAATGACTTCAAAAAGTTTTTTAACCTCGGTTCTTCGATTTGAGAGTGATGAAATTACGAGTCGACGAGCAGCCATATCACCACGCTTGGCGCTAGTCACAAGTTTTTCAATGAAAGGTCGGACTTCTTTGGCCTTAGGTAGAGTTGTCTTTATTTTTCCACGTATGATTAAATTAAGCGCCAAAGAATTAATCAAGGCATTTCTAACTTTTCTAACTCTACCAAATTTTCTTTTATTATTGCCGTGTCGCATGATTGATTTTCACTTATTCTTTTAGATTAAGCCCGAACTTACCGAGCGCTTTTTTAATTTCAGAAATTCCTTTTTCACCAATACCTTCGACTTCAAGCAAATCTTCTCTTTTCTTTCTGGCCAGCCCTCCCAATGTGCGAATATTTGCGCTAGTCAAAGCGTTCAATGTTCTGGTAGAAAAATTTAGACTGTCAGTTCTAGTTTTTAAGATATCAGTAAAATCTGACCCTTTTTTCGCATCATTGTCCGTATCTCCAGCTCTTTCATCTTCTTTTAATATCTCTTCTTTTTCAATTTTGACTTCTGGCTCTTTAAAGTCAATAATAGCCTTTAATTGGTCGATCATAATTTCGATAGACTGTGAAAGCGCTTCGTGCGGCGTTAGTGTTCCGTCTGTTTCAATTAAAATTCTTAAGCGATTGTGGTTGGTTTTATCACCAACACGCATATTCTCAACTTCATAAGAAACTCGGCGAATGGGAGTAAAAATAGCGTCAACCGCAATTGTGCCAACATCAACTTTTTCTTTCTGAAAAATTTCTTTGGAAATAAATCCCAGTCCTTTTTCAATTCTCATTTCAATATTTAAATTCACTTTACCGGTAACTTCCACTATATGAAGTTCGGGGTTTAAAATTTCTACTTGCCCGCCAGTCGTTATGTTCCCCGCTGTAACTTCTTTTGGGCCCTTAATAGAGAGTGTTACTACTTGGGGTTCATCAGATATCATCTTAAAACGGGTATTTTTTAAATTTAGAATCATCACAATTACATCTTCTTTGATTCCATCAAGCGTTTGAAACTCGTGATTCACACCTTCAATCTTGATAGATGTAAGACTGGCGCCTGGCAGTGAAGAAAGGATAATTCTCCTCAAGCTATTTCCTAGGGTATGACCATACCCCGGGTATAGGCCATCTATTTCAAAAACTCCCTTATTTCCCTCCTCTATTACAATACGAGGTTTGGAAGGCATAACAATTTTATATTCAGGCATAATAATTTTATTAAAATAATAATTTAACGACTGTAAAATTCAAGCACGGCATTAAGATCAATAAAACTCTCTATGTTTTTTGGTTTATCCAAAATTTTTCCCTCCATACTATTGCTGTCAAAACTTACCCATGTTGGAGGATTGTAATCTTTTAAATTCTCGGCTATATTATTAAAAATTTTCTTTCCTTTGGATCCTTCACGAATTTTTATAATGTCTCCAAACTTTAATTCATATGACGGAATAGTAACCCTTTTATTATTAACAATAAAATGTCCATGAGAAACCATTTGTCTGGTGGCGCGACGACTTGCTCCAAGACCCATTCTATAAATTGCATTATCAAGACGAAATTCGAGTCTTTCATAAAGCTTCTCTGCTGTACCAGCGCCTTTGACGCTAGAAGCCTTTTGAACATAATTAGAGAGTTGACGTTCAGTTATTCCGTATGAAAATCGTATTTTTTGTTTTTCAATAAGCTGCGCCCCATATTCAGTCGGGGCTTTGGGGCGACGCGCGCCGACCGAAGCCCTCTTGCCAGTCGCAGCCGAAAATTTTACAGTTTGACATTTGTCATAAACACCAGGACCTAGTCTTCTGCAAATTTTAAATTTTGGTTTACTTATCATTGATTTTTACTTATACTCTTCTGGGCTTTTTGGCTTTCGGTCCATTGTGAGGAACTGGTGTTGCGTCAGCAATAGAAGTAACTTCCATCCCATGAGCCATAAAGGCTCTGATTGCAGGCTCACGACCAGATCCAACTCCCATAACCACTATATTCACATCTTTGACTCCAAGTATTGCGGCCTTATTCCCAATAATGTCACCTACTTTGGAAGCTGCAAAAGGAGTTCCTTTTTTTGCTCCCCTAAAACCCAAGCTTCCCGCGCTTGACCAAAACAACGTATTACCCGCCTTATCCGCTAAAAGTACTTTGGTATTATTAAAAGTAGCGTCAATGGACAGAACGGCGGAAATTACTTTCTTTTTAGGTGTTTTTAGTGAAGCCTTTTTTGTTGCGTCTTTTGGAAGACGAACTTCTTTTCCTTCAAGCTTTGTCTCTTCAGTTGTAATTTTTGTCTTTAACATCTTTACTTTTTACTTTAGGAACTTTATAACTTTCAGCTTAATGTTTTCTTAATGATACAAACTCTGCCATGGCAGAAATTGTATCATTTTCTGTTATGTTTTACTTTCTTTTCTTTTACCCGATGCCATTGTCTTTCGGACATTGCCTCGAACAGTTCTAGAATTCGTTTTTGTTCTCTGCCCTCGAACCGGCAATCTTTTTATATGACGAATACCCCGGTAACTTTTAATATCTTTTAATCTCTTTATATTTGCTCCAATTTCTCTCTTCAAATTTCCTTCGATTAAAATTCCTTCAATTACAACACGAATCTTATTCTCCTCATCTAAAGTCAAATCTTTCGCGCGACGACCGCGATCAATACCCGACTGATCTAAAATTTTACGAGCTTTTGAAATACCAATACCATAGAGACAAGTCAGGCCAATTTCAAGTCTCTTTTCATTTGGTACTGTGATTCCAAGTATTCTCATCATAAATTATTTTTTGAAATTATTGTTTTTGTTTATGCTTGGGGTTAGAGCAAGTTATTCTTAAATGCCTTTGGCGTCTGACAATTTTACAATTAGCGCAAATTTTTTTTACTGCTGATCTAATTTTCATAAAATAAAAAATTTCTTACGACAAAATAAAAAACAAGGAAAAAACCCTTATTTTTCAATACTATTACTCTTTAAAAACTATCCTACTATAATACACCATTCTTTAAAAAATTACAACCTCTTGATTATTCTACCTTTTCCTCCATAAGGGTCAAGCACGATTTCGACTGAATCTCCAATTAAAACTTTAATTCTATGCATACGCATTTTCCCCGAAAGGTAAGCTAGAATTTCCCGTTCTTCCTCTTCATCTTCCCCGTCCGCATCGCTATGCGAAGCATTGCGAGCGGGTATTTTCACTCTAAACAAAGTAGAGGGTAAAGCTTCGGTGATAACTCCCCTCGCAATCAACAATTTTTCATTTTTTTTGTCACTCATGAAATATTTCATCTTTTACTTTCTTCTTTTCCATATTTATATTATATCACAGCCCAAATGGGGCGCAAAATGCAGGCAGCTGAATTTTACTTTGGATAATTCACGATTATTTTTATGTCTTTTGCTTTATCAGGCAGAGAAATTTTCCAGAAAGGACTAATTGTTAAGTCGGCAGAATCAATATTTGGATATTGTGATAATATTTGATTAAAATCTTTCTTTGATTTGCCTAAGAGGTCGGCTATAAGCTTACTCTCATCCAATCTCCAAACGATTTTTGCAATACCAGATAAATTAAAATCTATCTTTTGGAAATTCCCAACGGGAGTATTTTCTTTATTGGAAAGGCCTGCCTGCGTAGATAGGGAAAAAATTAAATTTCTGATATTTGATATATACACATCACTGCCATCATATTTATCAATATTGTCCTGTGCAATTTTTTGCGTCAATTTTTGTTCATTCAATAGAAAGCCAAAAAGAGCGCCTTTGAGTGTTATTGTAAAATTATTATTTTGATCTGGAGTAAGAGAAATAATGGGTTCTTCAGTGTTTAAAAAAATAGCATCCTTAAAAAGAATAAAACCGGGTGGAATCTGGTTGGTAGCCTTAGCTAAAAGTTTTGTTTTAAGAGATGAATTTAATTCGGTTAAAGCAGATGCCCTATCAGCATCAGATATAACATTAACTTTTCCAATAAATCCACCTGTTATCTTTGTTCCCGTTTTTGTCCTCACTTTAAACTTAGAATACTTAGGTGTTCCCTTAAAACCAAAAATAGAAAAATCAAGCGGACCGCTATTATATTCTTCGCCCGCTTCTGCTCCATAAATGCCCGTTTCTATAGACCCAGGGGTACTATCTTTCATTCCCGGCACGATTATCTGCTTCTCGGTTTTATAAATTTTACCATTTGAACCTTCAAGTCTTGTGTCCACAGAAAGCCTTTGAGGAGCAGAACTGAAAGCATTAAAAATCACAACAGCGCCCGCAGCTTTATTTGAAACATTTTTTTGCGCATTCGCTTGGATATTTTTACTTTCTTCACCAGAAATATTGTCCACTAATAAATTAAAAAACAAACCGTTATTATTGGAGTCTTTAGCGGCAGACAAATTTTCATTCAAAGTTAGATCTTGCATTTTAGGATTCACTGTGACCGCTGCATTCAAAAATAAATGCGAAAGAGCAAAAAGAAAGAACATTATCGATATAATTGCCACAAACCAAAGCGTGTATCGAATTCCGCTTGCTTGATTCTTTGCTGGCAACGGAGTCTCCAAACGGACCTTTTCTTGAGGTATTTGCGTCTCACGGCTGACACGTTTTACTTTTACCATATCTTGCAGTAAATATTTTGGCATAATATCATACTCACCCCGCCCTCTGGATTAACTAATCCAGAGGGCGGGGTTAAGTTAAAAACCGATTAATGTAAATAGAATCAATAATCAGGCTAGGGTTACGAATTATATTATTCTCAAATACCGCCATACCATGAAAAACTTCCGCGCCTAAAAAAATAACTTTAAATTTTGATTCAGTCAAAGTATACTGATTAAATTGTTCAGTTTCAATTGTTCGACAGAAAAAAGCTGCTAAATCTTTATCTACAACCAGATAAATAGTCGCAGGAACGGAAATATCATTAGAAAGATTGGCTAAAGACTTTTGAAACTCATACAGCCATTCTAGTTGGAATTCACTTATAATCGGTTTAAGTTTCTTTGCCAACAACTCGGCTGCATGTCCATCTTGTAAAAGAGAAATATATGATTGCGCTTCACCAAGCGAACAATCCAAAGCGGATGCAACTTCGCGTATTATAAAATTACGACCCAACGGAAAAGAAATTGACTCATATAATATATTCTTCTTTATCATAGCAATATTCTTTACTTCTCCATTAATATCAATTCAAAGAAAATTTTTTTGGTTTACATGCATATCACGCACTACCGCAAAAGAAGACAATACAAAAGAAGAGAATTTTATATTTTTAAAATAGAAATGCTCTCTTGTTGTCTCTTCTACTTTCTTTAAAATCTGCTCTGAGCTTATTGAGATAAAAATAGTCATTTCAAGTTCTTTAGTTTTTTGATCTAAAGGACTTGATGTTTCATAGCTATTCAACATTGTCTTAATATTTTTAAATTCAATTAATCGGACCGGACTGTCAGTATGTAAATATTTTGCTAAATATTCTTCTTTTAAGAGAGCTATTTCTTTTTGAATTAAACTATCAGCTAGCTTGGCAGTAAAAATAAAGGACGCGTTCTTTTCAAGTCTTATAACTCTAATTTGAGAAATATGCCAGGGCGATGAAAGGACACAAAAAATCGCTTCAGGTTTTCCAATACCTGCTCTATAAATTTTACTAACAACAATCTCGAGAGATTTTATAGTTGAAAATAAAAAATTATCAATGTCAAGAGTCTTTTGTAAAGTTATCGGCTCACTGAGAGATATGACTATTTTAGGAATTCCAGACTTCTGCATCCAAAAGAGCGCCCCTCCCACAGAAGAAGAGCCAATATCAAAAACCAGCACTAATTTATTTTTCTCTTTATTCTCCCCAAAAATTCCCATAACTTAATTGTATCATAAATAAAAAGATAAAAAATTACTACTTTGCCAGACCATCTTTGAACATACTGGCGGCAGAAGTTCGCGAAAGTTCTTGATGTTTTTTAAATTCTAACCAAAAACCTTCTATGTTAACTTTGACCTTGTTTTCTGATGCAATTTCAATTGTAAGTTCTAAGGGGTAACCGTAAGTGGAGAAAAGAGTAAAAGCATCTTTTCCTGAAATATTTACATTGTTTTCTTTCATTATTTTTTCAAGTTCTTTTTTCCCAGATTTAAGAGTTTTATCAAATTTTTCCGTCTCCTTTTGAATTACACTGCGAATCTTCTCTCTTTCGTCTTTTAAACTATAACCGTCTTTATAAATATGAACGAATTGTTCCGCTAGATCCACTGTGGTTTTGTCCTTTAACTCAATTGAGTTACAATAATAGATAGCCCGACGGAGAAGACGTCTTAATACATAACCTCTTTTAGTATTGGATGGAATCACTCCATCAGAAATCATGAAGACACTAGTGCGAATGTGGTCTGCAATAATTCTTTTAGCTTTTTCATCCATAGAATTGGCAAATTTACTCATTTCATCAATTACTGAAACAAATAAATCAGTATCAAAAATATTATCCTTTCCTTGAACTGCCATAAGCACTCGTTCAAGACCGGCGCCGGTATCTACATTTTTTTGCTTCAATTTACCGATAACTTTACCGTCTTTCTTTTCATATTCCATGAAAACATCATTCCAAATTTCTACCACTTGCTGGGCTTTATCTGCTTTAATATACTCATTTTTTGTCAGATCACCCAAACCTTCAGGCGTGATGTCATAAAACATTTCTGTGTCTCCCCCACAGGGACCATTATCTCCCACACTCCACCAATTCGACTCTGCGCCCATATAATAAATACGATTTTCAGGAATATATTTTTTCCAAATTTCAAACGATTCTGCGTCTTTTGGCGCATTTTCATCACCTTCAAAAATAGTTATATAAAGACGTTTAGGGTCAAGTCCTAGTCCTTCTTCCTTGGAAGTTAAAAATTCATAACTCCACTTTATTGCGTCTTCTTTAAAATAGTCTCCGAGTGACCAATTACCCATCATTTCAAAAAACGTATCATGAGTTTTATCACCGACTTCATTTATGTCTTGAGTCCTTATACACTTTTGAATATTAACCAAGCGATTTCCGTTTGGATGTTTTTGTCCCATCAAATACGGCACGAGGGGTTGCATACCCGCAGTATTAAAAAGTACGGAAGAGTCATTATGGGGTACAAGCGAAGACGAAGGAATTATTTTATGCCCACGATTTTCGAAAAATTTTAAAAATCTTGATCTAATTTCATCTGACTCCATTTGTGTTTTATTAACTAAAATTTTGTTTGTCTATTCGCCGGAAATTCTTCTAATTGGTTTTTCAAATATATTCACTACAACCAATACAAAAAGCACAAGTACTGTGGTAATCACCGCCAAACTATAAAACCCAAATCCAGCTGCCATACCAATGCCAGCCGTTACCCAAAGTCCGCCAGCTGTCGTGAGACCGAGAAGTCTATTGCCCTGAAAAATTATAGAACCAGCGCCCAAAAATCCAATGCCGACAATTACCTGTGAAGCAATTCTGGTGGGATCAAAACCTCCTACCTTGCCATATTTAAAGACTATCATTTCAGAAATAATTATAAAGACCGCCGAGCCGAGAGACACTAAAGCATGTGTCTTCATTCCGGCTTCCTTGTGCACAAATAACCTCTCTCCTCCTATCAATGTTCCAAGAATGATCGCTACGGCTAATTTTAAGATTATATCGCTATTTTGCATTATAAATGATAGTGCCATACCTAGTATTATAACAATAAACGAGGAGCATACACAAGCAGGCTTGTGTAATGTCCGAGTGCCATTGTTATATGGTACTCCATATAACAATTAATTGTTTATTACACAATCACTCCTCCACCAAGACAAATATTTTTGTCATAGATAACACAAGATTGACCAGATGCAGCCAAGACCAGCTTTTTGAAAATTACTTCTGCGTCTGCGGAAGTCCGACTTCCGCAAGAGACCTTACAAGATAAAAATTCTCCGTGGTAACGAATCTGAGCTGTATAAGTTTTGTTTGGTTCTGAAACTTTATTTATCCAATTCGTTTTTTCTAGCGCAAGAAAAAAATTTGAAAGATTTTTAGCGTCGTGGGTCCCCTGTCCTATGTCTCCGAGGGCGAAGGCGCCAAAATTTTTCAAATTTTTTTCTTGCGCCACTACTAAAACATTTTTTTTAATATTTTTACCGATTATATAATACGGCCCATCATTTGGACTTTTTTTGGTAATGGTAAAACCATGTCGTTCTCCCAACGTATGGAAAACTACTCCATTATGATAGCCTATCACATTAGGTTTCTTTTTCCCTTCGACTTCGCTCGGAACGAGGATCACCTCGCCCCTTTTTCCCTTAATATAATGCTTTAAAAATTCTTTTAAATCTATATCTCCTAAAAAACAGATTCCTTGACTGTCTTTTTTTTCCGCTACCGGTAAATGAAATTTTGTAGCTAGTTTACGAACTTCCGTCTTTTTTAAATACCCGACTGGAAATAAAATTTTCTTTAGTTGTTCTTGTCTTAGTGTCCATAAAAAATAACTTTGATCTTTAGATGAGTCTTTGCCCTTAAGTAAATGAAAATTTGAAGAATTTAAGCGTCGTGGGTTCCCTGTCCTTTTGTCTCCCAGGGCGAAGGCGTCAAAATTTTTCAAATTTTCATTTTGCGCATAATGCCCCGTTGCAACATAATCTGCTCCCATAGAAATAGCTTTTTTAAGAAATGCGCCGAATTTTACTTCTTTATTGCACATTACGTCCGGATTTGGCGTCCGCCCCATTTTATATTCAGAAATCATATAATCCGCAACTTCTTTTTTATAGACATCTTCAAAATCAAAAGTTAAAAATGGAATATCTAAATGAGCCGCTACACGCATAGCATCGCGTCGCTCTTCTTCTTCATTGCATTGTAAAAAATCCGGGTGCCAAGTCTTAATAAAAACTCCGATGACTTCATAGCCAGCTTTCTGAAGCAGCGCAGCGGAAACTGCGCTATCTACTCCTCCCGATATTGCCACGAAAACTATTTTTTTACTCATGATTGATTTTAAATGAGCAAAGCGATTATTAAAATCATCACCATGTTAAATGCTCTTCGGGCAACTTTTGCGAAGCAAAAGTTATTTAACAGGGTGAGGAAAATCATATTCGCTCCACTCATTGATTTTCACTCAAATATTTTAATTTATTTTTTAGGTGTTCTCGGAAAGTGCGAGCGTAGCGAATCGTACCTGTTTTGTCGTGCAGATAATAAAGATAAGGCGAATTTTGTGGATATATGGCGGCTTTTATAGCCTTTAGGCCGGGATTATTAATTGGACTTTGGGGTAAACCTCTTGTTTTATATGTCTCTGGCGCAACATCTGCTTGAAGCGGCATGCCGATAGAGAGTCTTTTCCATAAAATTCCAGAAATGAATTCCCTATCAGCATCCCCTTTCGCCTCTCCCTCAATCAAAGAAGCCATAATGATAATATCTCTTTCATTTTTATTTAGATCTTCAATTATCTTTCGAAGCGGCGCCATTTTCTTTTCAAAGTTTGCGCTCATGACTTTCACCACATCTTGCTCATTATCTATGTTTGAGAAAAAATAAGTATCTGGAAAAAGATAGCCTTCCTCTGTATTTATTAGAAATTTCTCTTTATCAAACTCTGTTAATTTTTCGGAAAAAACATCAGCAATTTTAACTAAACTAAAACCCTCGGGTATGGTCACGACAACGACTGGCATATTGTTTTCACCCATTGCAATACGCCTGGCAACTTCATAAACGGGTAATTTGTTTTCAAACAAATAATAAGAATGTTTTATATTTTTCTCACCGCCCAAAAGTATAACAAAAGCTTCAAATATAATTCTGGAACGAATTATATTTTCTTTTTTTAGTTCAAATGACACATTTCTTAAGCTTGATTTCTGGTCTATTCTGACTTTTGTTCCAGATATAAAATTTGCCGGCGCGCTAAAAAAGAAAAATAAAAATATAAAAAACGTGATTACGCCAAGTACACGAAAGAAAACTCGATTGGCTAAAAAAAAATTCATAGTAATTATATCGGCAAATTTGTCGGTGGAGAAGCTTCTTTAGATTCAATGCGTTCCAAAGTAGGCACTTTCAATATCTGGCCCGGGAAATGCCACAAAGTCGCCAGCTCTTCCGTATTTAGAACAAAAGTATGGACATGAGCATATGCTAAAATTACGCCGTCTAATGTAAGAATATTGGGAATAGGCCAATTCCAATAAGGTTTAGAAAAAATATGATGCCTTAAAGGAAGATGGAAAAATGCTCGCTCTCTGTATTCATGAAGCATTCTATTGGCTAAAGTCATCACTGTCTTTTTAGAAGCTAAAAATATAGCGCCATAAAAATCTGCTTGAGTTGCATTTATACGATTTAAACCATTTAAATCCGGATTGGCATATTGACGAAATATTAAACGAAGATCTCTGGAAGTATTAGTCCTGGAACCGACCGGAAATATTTCTTTTTTTGCAACATACATCAGCCTAATGCCCGTTTCAAAACCAAGCTTATTAGTTTTTTCACTAATTCTTTTTACCGCATTCTTTAAATGGTCTGGCGTACGAATTTCTATCCTGCCTCCTGAGCCATCTTCATTAGCATCTCTAATGGCAGCATAAGGAGCTTGTATTTTTAATAATTGTATCCTAGATTCTTCTACCCATCCATGTTTTCCAAACCAAGTGCCCTTAGTATGCCATATTTTAGTCTTGTCGGCAGGCGTAATGACAATCTGCATCCAAGCCTGCTCCCCTTTTTGTAATGCCCCAAAAAGTTCTATCAAAGGAGAAATAGGGTCAACTTTATATTCTTCTTTCGGGTCTTCATCTAATCCAAAATCAACATAAGTTTTAATTGGAAATGCCTCCGGTTTCAATAATCCAAATTCACATCCCCAACCATTCCACTCACTTTCTGGAGTTATTTCTGGAATTGCCAAAGTATAATCCTCCGCCTCTTTTACTCGCGCTTGAGGATATTGCGCGTATATTTGCGTTTCAATTAACCCTCTTATGCGGGTTGGCGCGCGGATATAAAAATGCACTTGTCCGTCAATAGAGGCAATCTCCAAAGAAAACCAAAACCATACAGCTCCCTGCCAAAACTCTTCTTTCCCGCCTTTTATGCTCCAATGATAAAGAGCGTTGGTAAAAAAAAGTTCCATCGCTTTAGGACTCCGTAAAACATCACGCGGAGGGATAATTTCCAGCAAAACAAAATCAATACCAGAAATAAAATCCTGTCGTACATAATGAAGCCACCAAATCCAAGCAAGACGGCCAAGTATTATAGCGCCTAGGAGCGGCAAAATCCATTTTTGAATAAAAGGAGACAATAGATTGTAGCTCCAAAGAAAATAACCGATTATTAGAATTATAAACCAAGGCCAATATTCTATTATTGCTTCCTCGACAGCCTTTAAAAAATCACTCATATTTATATTTTAATACAAAAAATGAAAAAAATAAAGCAACATAATGTCAAAGATGCCCTTTGGCAAGTATGCCAAAGGGCATCTTTGACATTGCTAGACTACAGCATAAAGTCCATTTTTATTTTTCTTAAAGTATTTTGGATTTATAAGGTTCACTAAAATAGTATTTTTTTTAAAATATCTTTCCTTATCTACTCTTTTAATTACGTCTTCTTTGCTTAGTGGTCCTTCCCGCTTTAAGATGTTCGCAATAACTTCACGAGCAATACCTTTTTTATAACCCCACTCGGCCAGAGCATACATTCCTCTGCCAACCAAAACGAACCTTGAATCTTTAATAAGTTCGTTGTGACATGTAGCATAATGAATCTTCTTGCCAAAAACTTTAGAAATAGAATCTGCAACTTCTTTAAAATGCAAGGGCGTTCCGTGACGTCTCATAACCAAAAAAGCATAATCTTTTACCCCGCGAATACGAATGTTCGGAGACGATGCTTTACCCCATTCACCAAGAGGATTTTTAGCCATAACTTTAGATATCGAAAGCCATCTTCGGGCAATTTCTTCATCTCTATATTGCTCTGATAGTATTCCTAGTTGATTAAAGAATTTCTTAATCATTTCTGTTTCGGGCATAAGATCTTCATCATTTAAGCTCGCATAGAGTTTTCGGAGAGCTTCATGCACTTTTTCGGTCATTTCATTGTTTACACTCCAACGAGCGTGAAAATGATCGTCTTTACGATATTTCTTAAAGATGTCAGATAATACTAGGAAAAAATTGATATGATTTTGGGTTGCCTTGTCTTTTGAAATATAAGGCAATAGTTCGTGTTCGGCAACAATTGATCCTAACTTATAGACTAAAGCCTTAAGCTCATCAAAAACTGCCTGTTCTCCTCGATAAGCAGCAGATTTTTTAATGAAGGTCAAGGCTGCGTTCTCAACTTGGCGCACACGTTCTCTTGTAATTTTGTATTTTTTGCCAATCTCTTCAAGAGTTTTTCTCTTTCCGTCAGAAGTTAAACCAAAACGGTTCATAATAACATCAGATGCCCGAGGAGTTAGCTGTGAGGTTATTCTCTTGGTAACTTTTTTAGGCTTAAAGGATATTGTTGACATAATGACTTAGTTAAAAGTTATAAAGTAATTCTGTGAGCCTTGGCTCTATCCAACTCGGTTAAATATTTTTTGCGAAGGCGCACAGATTTTGGAGTAATCTCCAGATATTCATCTTCATTCATAACTTCCAACCCTCGTTCTATGCTTAAAGTGAAAATAGGATTTAACATTATCGCTTCATCTGTGCCGGAAGCCCGCATATTGGTAAGTTGTTTTCCTTTTGTCGGGTTGACTGACATATCTTCCCCTTTTAAAACATTCCCAATGACCATGCCTTCATAAACCTCTACTCCATGTTCTACGTAAAGCATACCACGTTCCTGTAAATTTGCAAGAGAAAAAGCTACTACTTTACCAGCTACCATAGAAATCATAGAACCATACTTGCGTTTTTTTATTTCTCCCGCATATTCTTTAAATCCTGTAACTCTTGAGTTCATTATCCCTTCTCCCTTGGTATCTATAATAAATTCTCCGCGATACCCTAATAATCCACGTGTCGGTATATCAAAAATAATTCTGGCTCTGTCTTTTTTCTCCGCCATGTCTTTCATTATGCCACGTCGCTTACCAATTTTTTCTATCACACTGCCACTGAACTCCATCGGAACATCAATCACTAATTCCTCATAGGGTTCTGTTTTAACTCCATTGTTATTTTTAATAATAACTTCCGGTTGAGAAACCTGCATTTCAAATCCTTCTCGGCGCATATATTCTAAAAGGATCGCTATATGGAGCTCTCCTCGTCCATACACTTTGAAGAAATTCGATCCTGATTTTTGCTGACCTTTTACTTCTTGCTCGGGAGAAAAATCAACTTTCAATCCGACATTTATTTCAAGTTCTTTTTCCAATCTCTCTTTAATCTGTCTTCCTGTGATAAATTTCCCTTCACAACCCGCAAATGGAGAATTGTTTACCAAAAAATTTAAAGAGAGGGTCGGTTCATCAATGGCAATGTGAGGTAATGGTTTCATATTCTCATCTTCACATAATGTTTCGCCTATATATATGTCAGGAATTCCAGCTAAAAGCACAATATCACCAGAGGCAGCAGAATCAACTTCCTTTCTAGTTATTCCTTCAAAAGAAAAGAGTTTTGTTATTTTACCTTTACGTGTTCCACTTTCTCCTTTGATAAAAATAGCGTTACCTGAAGAAATTGTTCCAGAATAAATTCGCGCTACTGCCATTCTACCTAAAAAATTATCATAGCCTAAATTAAAAACTTGCGCCGACATTTTTTCTGTGTCAAAGGGTGTGTCAAAGGGCATCTTTGACAAGCTTGTCAAAGATGCCCTTTGACACAGGCTTGCATCTGGAACTTTTTCTAGAATCACGTCAAGCAACGGGGACAAATCTTTTGAATCATCTCCCAGCTTCCTGTGCGCCTTGCCTTCGCGCCCAATGGCATAAACTGTCTCAAAATTTGCCTGCTCTTCGCTCGCGCCTAATTCAAAAAATAATTCCAAAATTTCATTATGCACTCTATCCGGCTCTGCGGCTTCCTTATCTATTTTATTTATAACCACTATCGGCTTTAGCCCCAACTCCAAAGACTTTTTTAAGACAAATCTGGTCTGAGGCATTGGCCCCTCAACGCTATCGACTAGCAGTAAAACTGAATCAACAGCGCGAAGAACACGTTCTACCTCCGAACCAAAATCTGCGTGCCCGGGGGTATCTACAATATTTATTTTAGTATCCTTGTAGTAAATAGAGGTGTTTTTTGAATAAATAGTAATACCACGCTCTTTTTCTAGATCGTTAGAATCCATTGATACTCCCTCATCCTGAAATCCGCCGTTTTGCTTCATTAGAGCATCAGTAAGCGTGGTTTTGCCGTGATCCACGTGAGCTATAATTGCTATATTGCGTATTTCCATAAATAGATTCTATCATAAAATAGAAAAATCCTCTCTGACGAGAGGATTTTTCATGTTCTTGGTCTTGCGTCTATAAGCCGAATTCTGTCTCATCACGCCGTAGCTTTCGCGAAGGCGGATAATGATAGCAATTTGTCTAGGCCTGACATTACTGACAGGCTCAAGCGATTCTTCCCTCACCAATTTAAAAAATTGGTGAGGGGCACGATCTTGCACAGAGGTAAGGATTTAGCCGTTTCATCTTCTACATTACTGTAGAACTCACCCCTCCCCAGTTTAGTTAAACTGGGGAGGGGTGTTTCGGAGCTTTCGCCACAAAACGTCTCTGCTCGCACCTATACATTGCTATATGTGGGTGTTACCCACTACCCTGCTACCAGCTCTTTCCGAAGAAAGGACTGGTCTGTGTTCGGACTTTCCTCTCT
>OBEQ011192589.1_pt1 | contig 22380 bp, 21 predicted proteins | sample 1670901 | NCBI WGS metagenome assembly OBEQ01 (sample SAMEA104232315, study PRJEB22302) | groundwater metagenome | biome: forest; feature: aquifer; material: groundwater | place: USA | collected 2011-08-07 | depth 5.4 m
GCGGCGTGAAGTACAAGAAGTGCCACGGCAAGTGACCCGACCGACGCCCGCGATCCGTGTCGCCTCGCCGCTCGCCCTGATTCTCGGCAGCGCCGTGCTCCTCATCCTCTCATTTCCGAATTTCAATCAGCCGTGGTGCGCCTGGGTTGCGCTGGTGCCGTGGCTGCTCGCCTTGCGCAGGATGACGCCACGGCAGGCGTTTTGGTGGTCGTCTCTGGTGGGGCTGCTGTTCTTCCTGGGCTCCATCTGGTGGCTCATCCATGTGACGCTCCTCGGCTGGCTCGTGCTGTGCGCCTACCTCGCGCTCTACTTCGGCGTGTTTGGGTGGATTGTGCAGCGAGTGGGGGACTCAAGTGTGGCGATTCCGTGCGCATGGGTCGCTTTGGAATACCTGCGCAGCCACCTGCTCTCCGGGTTCGGGTGGAATCTGTTGGGCTACTCGCAGACGCCGTGGCTGGCTCTGATCCAGATGGCCGATGTCACCGGCGTGTGGGGCGTTTCGTGGCTCATCGTGTTGGTGAACGTGGCAATCGCAGGTTTCCTGCAAGCCGGGAAGCCGCATGCACGGATGACGCCGCCACTCATCGCGGCCGGCTGTCTGATCGCGGCCGGCCTGTATGGCGTGGTGAAGCTGGCACCATCTCTGCGTGGGACGCCCCCGTCCGCCCCTCGTTCCAGGTGGCAGGCGGAGGTGCGCGTGGCGGTCGTTCAAGGCAACATTCCGCAGGAGCAGAAATGGAACGAGGCGTTTCGTGACGCGATTCTGGAACGCTATGAGCGCCTGACGCACGCCGCCGCCGCGCCTGCCTACCGCCCCGGCGGGGCAGGCAGGCAGGCGCCGCAACTCATCATCTGGCCCGAGGCGTCGGTGCCCGGCATCTTGGGCGGGCCTGCCCGCCCCGATGGTTCCTCGGCAGGCGGGGATGAGGCGGTGACGGCGCGGATCCAGCGCCTGGCGCAGGCGGTTGCGGTTCCCCTCCTCGTCGGCGCGCCGATGGCCGTGCCGGCCAACGGGGTCTGGCGGCTGACCAACAGCGCAGCACTCCTTGGACGGGACGGCGCCGTAACGGCGCGCTACGACAAACTCCATCTGGTCCCGTTCGGCGAGTTCGTGCCGTTGGAGTCCCTGGCGCCGTGGCTGCGGGATGTGCTGCCGCCCATCGGCGATTTCGTCCCCGGCCATGAGTACACGGTCTTTACACTCCCAGCTTTGACTTCGAACTCATCACTCATCACGCATCACTCATCACTGCAGTTTAGCGTGCTCGTTTGCTTCGAGGATGTCTTTCCGGAGCTGGCGCGGCAATTCGTGCAACGAGGCGCGCAGTGGCTCGTCACCATCACCAACGACGCCTGGTTCGGAAACACGGCCGCTCCCTACCAGCACGCGCAGGCCTCGACATTTCGGGCCGTGGAGCTGCGCGTGCCCATGGTGCGCGCCGCCAACACCGGTTGGTCCGGCTGCATCGACTCGCGCGGGCACTGGTTGGCGAGCGTCAAGGATCCCCACGGAGAGGAACTGTTCGTCGAAGGCGTGGCCGTGTGTGAGTTCACGGCTTCGCAATCCGCTCCGACGTTCTATCAACGTTTCGGGGATTGGTTTGCGTGGGTGTGTCTGTTGGCAACAGTTTGGTGTATAATGCAGTTCCTTCAGGGGACTCCGCATGGACATCCAAGATGATCTGATCGCCGCCCGGCATCAGAAGCTTCAGGCCTTACAGGCGCAGGGCATCCGGCCGTATGGCGGCAAGTTCCCAAAGTCAGAATTGATTCAGGCGCTGCTTGGCCGCTACCGCGACGGGGAGCCTGCCGTCACCGCCGGCCGGCTGAGCGCCAAGCGCGGCCACGGGGGCTTGACGTTCGCGGACCTTCGCGACTCAAGCGGCAAGATCCAACTGTGCCTGCGGCAGGAGCGCCTGGGCGCTGAGGCCTATTCGCTCGTTGACATGCTCGACCTGGGGGATTGGATCGGGGCGGAAGGGATGTTGTTCAAGACCAAGACCGGCGAGGTGACCGTCGAGGTGGAGCGCCTCACGCTCCTGGCGAAATCCCTGCGGCCGATGCCGGAGAAATGGCACGGCCTGCGCGACGTCGAGATCCGCTACCGGCGGCGCTACCTGGACCTCCTCGCCAATGAGCCGGTGCGCCGCGTGTTCGAGCAGCGCGCGAAGCTGTTGGAGAGCCTGCGCCGCACGCTCAGCCGCCGCGGCTATCTGGAAGTGGAAACCCCGATGATGCACGCGATCCCCGGCGGCGCGGCGGGCGAGCCGTTTGTGACGCATCATCAGGCCCTCGATACGGATTTCTACCTCCGGCTGGCCCCGGAGCTCCATCTTAAACGCTTGCTCGTCGGCGGATTCGAGAAGGTCTACGAGCTCAACCGCTCCTTCCGCAATGAGGGGCTTTCGACGAAACACAACCCTGAATTCACCATGCTGGAGGCCTACTGCGCCTACGAGGACTACCACTACATGATGACGCTGGTCGAAGCGCTGATCACGACGGCGGCGAAAGAGACGATCGGCACCCTCCAGTGGGAGTTCCAGGGGCGCCGCCTCGACCTGTCGAAGGAGTGGGAGGCGGTCTCCTTCGCCGAGCTGCTCAAGACCGGCTATGATTTGGACCCCCGCGACGGCTTGGAGGCCATGCAGCAGAAGCTCAAAAGCCCCAAGGCCGGGTTTCGCGCGGTGGAGATGAAAAATCAATCCCGCTCGCAGGTGCTGCACGTGATCGAGCAACTCGTGGAGCCCAAGGCCAAGGACGTGCCGGTGTTCGTCACCGATTATTGGACGGAGCTCTCGCCGCTGGCGAAGAGCCGTCCGGACAACCCCCTGATCGCCGAACGGTTTGAATTGTTCCTGGGCGGCATGGAGGTCGCCAACGCCTACTCGGAGCTCAACGACCCGATCGAGCAGCGACGGCGCTTCGAAGCGCAGGCTGAGGGCGCGAAGGCGAAAGGGATCGATGAAGATTTTGTCGAGGCGCTGGAATACGGCATGCCCCCGGCGACGGGGCTAGGAGTCGGGGTGGACCGGTTGGCGATGGTCCTCTTCAACCAGCCCTCAATCAAGGACGTGATTTTGTTTCCCTTGCTGAAGCCACAGGAGTGAGCGCGATGAAGAAGATCTGGGTACACAAGGCGACATCCTTTGAGGATGCTGAGCGGTTCGAGCGGCGGTATTATCAGGCGATGTCCGCCACGGAGCGCGTGGAAACCGTGGATTGGCTTCGGCAGGTGGCCCGCAAGCTGAAAAAAACGAATGGCGGAACGAGACTTCGTCGAGTTATTACGATTGTTCCATAAGCACCGCGTCCGCTCCTGCATCGTTGGAGCGTACGCCCTGGCCTTCCACGTGAGGCCCCGCTATACCAAGGATCTGGACATCTTGGTTGAACCGTCCATCACGAACGGTGAGCACATCGTTGCTGCGCTCAGAGAATTCGGCTTTGGCTCGTTGAGGTTGACAGCTGAAGATTTCGTTCAGCCGGGGAGGTTTATTCAGCTTGGCTACGAGCCGGTCCGCGTCGACCTGTTGACCTCGCTTGAAGGCTTCACGTTCGAGCAAGTGTGGCGGCATCGAGCACTGGGACGGTATGGCGATGTACGGGTCTCCTTTATCGGGCGGGAGGAGTTGATCCGCAACAAGGAGTTGGTGGGTCGTCGCCAAGACCAAGCTGACCTAGAGAAACTGCGCCCGAGCAAGGTTCGAGGTATCAGGAGGCGGAAACCGAGAAGATAGGCCCTCTTGATGAACCCGTTGGCAAGTAGCCGCAAGCGCAAAGAAAACACACGCGTCCTTCGTCTGCATACGTACGGCTGGCAGATGGACGAGCGGGCCGTGCCTTCTGATGGCCTGGCTGCCTTTCCTTAATTGTTAGATGCGCTATGAATTGTGGTTGAGCCTGCGCTACCTCCTGGCGAAGCGGCGGGAGCGCTTTATCTCCATCATCGCCGTGCTCTCGATCGGCGGGGTGGCGCTGGGCGTGATGGCGCTGTTGGTCGTGCTGTCCGTCATGAGCGGCTTCGACTATGACCTGAAGGAGAAGCTCGTCGGCGCCAACGCCCATCTGAGCGTCCAGTCGGCGTCGGGGATCAGCGACGTGGAGACGGTGATCCGCACCATCGCCGCAAGCGAGCATGTGGACGGCGTGGCCCCCTTCGTCACGGGGCAGGCGATCGTGCGTCTGCCGCAGCGCGCGTTTGGCGTGCTGGTGCGCGGGCTGGACGTGACGCGGGAAGTCCGGGTCACCAAGCTGCGCGAGTATCTGGTGATGGGACACCTGCCGCAGGCCGATGACGAGGCGGTCGTGGGGACGGAGTTTGCGCGGTTTGTGGGCGTGGGGCCCGGCGGTCGCGTACAACTCGTCAGCCCGGCCGACGGTCGGGCGCATGAGCTGACCGTCAGCGGCCTGTTCCGCTCCGGCATGTACGAGTACGATGCGGGTCTGGTCGGCGTGACGATCCGCAGGGCGCAAGCGCTCTTTGGGCTTCCCGAGGGGACGGTGAGCGGCGTGGCGGTGCGGCTGGATGCCCTGGAGCGCGCCGAGACGGTCAAAGAGCAGCTGGCCGCCAAGCTGAAGGGGCCCTATGAAGTGAAGACCTGGATGGAGCTGAACCAGACCCTGTTCGACGCGCTGAAGCTCGAGAAGATGACGATGTCCGTGATCCTCACGCTCATCGTGCTGGTGGCGGCGGTCAACATCGTCTCCACGCTGATCATGATGGTCATCGAGAAAACGCGGGACATCGGCATCCTCAAGTCCATCGGGGCCTCCAACCGCTCGGTGCGCGCGATCTTCGTCTGGCAAGGCATGGTGATCGGTGCGGCGGGGACGCTGCTGGGACTCGCCGGGGCGTGGGTACTGGTGTGGCTGCTGGATACGTATCAGTTCATCCGGCTGCCCAGCACGATCTACTACCTGGATCATCTGCCGGTGCGCATCGAATGGGCGGATTGGATGGTGACGGCGGCCGCGGCGGCGATGATCAGTTTGCTCTCGACGGTGTACCCGGCCGGGCAGGCGGCCCGCTTAGCGCCGGTGGAAGCCTTGAGGTATGAATGAATGATTGAAGCGCGGGGGCTCCACAAGATCTACCACGACGGGGCGGTCTCCCTTGAGGTGCTCAAAGGGGTGAGCGTGACGATTCCCGACGGGGAGTTCCTGGCGATCACCGGCCCGTCGGGTGCCGGCAAGTCCACGCTGCTGCACCTGTTGGCCGGGCTGGATGCGCCCACGCAGGGCGAGGTGGTGTGGGACGGCCAGTCACTCTCATCGATGAGCGATGGGGAGCGCGCGCGATTGCGGAATCAGCGCATCGGGTTCGTGTTTCAGTTCTATCATCTCTTGCCGGAGCTCTCGGCGATGGAGAACGTCATGCTCCCCGGGCTGGTCAACCCCGCCAGAGGCGGGGTCAATGGGCATCGTCCGACGAGGGATTTGCGCGCGCGCGCGCTGGTGCGCTTGGAGCAGGTGGGCCTTAAGGACCGCGCGCGCCACAAACCCAGCCAGCTCTCCGGGGGCGAGTTGCAGCGGGTGGCGATCGCCCGCGCCCTCATTAACGAGCCGAAGGTGGTCCTGTGTGATGAGCCCACCGGGAATCTGGATTCGCACACCGGGGCGGTCGTGGCGGAGCTCCTGGTCGGCGCGCACCGGCAGCAGCGCATGACCCTGGTGTTGGTGACGCACGAACAAGCGCTGGCGAAGCTCGCCGACCGGTGGCTGGTGTTGCGGGACGGCAGATTTGTCGACGGATCGAACACCGCATAAGGAAAGGGGTCGTATGAAAGTCTACTTGAACGGCAGATTTATGGACGGGCGCAGCGCGAGCGTGTCCGTGTTTGATCACGGGCTGCTCTATGGCGACGGGGTCTTTGAAGGCATCCGCTCCTATCAGGGGCTGATCTTCAAGTTGCACGAGCACATCGAGCGGCTCTTTGAGTCCGCCCATACGATCATGCTCACCATCCCGATGACGAAGGAGGCGCTGATTGAGGTCGTCAAGCAGAGCCTGCGCGTCAACCGGCTGCGCGACGCCTATGTCCGCCTGGTCGTGACGCGGGGCGAGGGCGATTTGGGGCTGGACCCGCGCAAGTGCACCCGCCCGACGGTGTTTGTCATCGCGGACAAGATCGAGCTCTACCCCAAGTCGCTCTATGACAAGGGGCTTGAGCTGATCACGGTGGCGACCCAGCGCAACGTGCCGGAAGCCCTGAACCCGCAGATCAAGTCGCTGAATTACCTGAACAACATCCTGGCCAAGATCGAAGCGATCAACGCCGGATACGAGGAAGCCATCATGCTCTCCTCCTCGGGCTACGTCACCGAGTGCACGGGGGAAAACATCTTCATCGTCGGGCCCAAACAGCTGCTCACCCCCCCGCCGTATATCGGCGTGTTGCGGGGCATCACCCGCCAGACGGTGATGGACATCGGGCACTCGCTGCGCTCGCTGCGGCTGGAGGTGCGCGAGGAGCTCCTGACCCGGCATGATTTGTTCAACGCGGATGAATGCTTCCTGACCGGCACGGCGGCGGAGATCGTGCCCGTGGTGACGATCGACGGACGCCGGATCGGCACCGGCAAACCCGGTCCCGTGACCAGGCGCTTGCAGCGAGCCTTTCGCCAACTGACGAAGACTGCGGGGGTTCGGTATTGACCTGACGCGTGCTTTGAGAATGCCGGAAAACCTGCTACACTAGAAGGTTGGGGGCGAAAACCGATGGTGTGCGACGCCTGTAAACAACAGCAAGCGACGGTGCATCTGACGGAGATCGTCAACGATCAGATGACGGAGCTGCACCTGTGCGAAGCCTGCGCCAACCAGAAGGGCGCGCAGGTGGAAAGCCATTTCGGCCTGGCGGATTTGCTCTCCGGCCTGGCCGAGATGGGCAAACCCCAGGAAACTCAGGAGGAAGAGGACGCGGCTGCCAAAGCCTGTCCTTCCTGCGGGATGACCTATGAGGATTTCCGCAAAGTCGGTCGGCTGGGCTGTGGGGAGTGCTATGTCACCTTCAAGCGCAACCTTTCCAGCCTCCTGAAGCGGATTCACGGCGCACCGCACCACTTGGGCAAAACCCCGGCCGGGCTGGTCAAGCCGCAGAAGGCGAAGACCGAGCTGGCGGAGCTGAAGCGGCAATTAGAGAAGGCGATTGAGTTGGAAGAGTTTGAGAAGGCCGCGCAAGTGCGGGATCAGATCCGCGAGATGGAACGCCAGGAGCAGCGCACTCGGAGAAAGGGGACTCAAGACACATGACTCAGGACTTGCGTCTTGAGTCTTGGGTCGAGTAGTCATGGCCAACGAACTTGATGCGTTGTTGAAGCAAACCAGCGAATGGCTGCGGGGGGTGGGGCCGGCGTCGGACATCGTGATGTCCAGCCGCATCCGCCTGGCCCGCAACCTGGAGAAGCTGCCCTTCGCCACGCGCTCGACCAAGGCGTCCCAGGCGGAGGTGCTGCGCATCGTGAAAGAGGGCGTGGGGCAAGCCCACACGATCGGCAAGCCGCTCGTCTTCGAGATGGCCGAGCTGGACGAGGTGGACCGGCAGTTCCTGGTGGAGCGGCACCTGATCAGCCGGGAGCACGCCATGCGCCCGGACCATCGGGCCGTGGCGATCGGCCAGGGCGAGGTCATCAGCATCATGATCAACGAAGAGGACCACCTGCGCATCCAGGTCATGCAGTCCGGGCTCAATCTGCGCCAGGCCTGGGCGATGATCGATGCGCTGGATGATGAGCTCTCCTTGATGATTCCGTATGCGTATTCGAGCGACTGGGGCTATCTGACGTGCTGCCTGACGAACACCGGCACGGGCCTGCGCGCGTCGGTGATGGTGCACCTGCCGGCCCTGGTCATCACCAAGCAGATCAACAAGGTCCTGCATGCGATCACCAAGCTGGGCCTGACCGCGCGCGGGCTCTACGGCGAGGGGACCGAGGCCTCCGGCAATTTCTTCCAGATCTCCAACCAGGTCGCCCTGGGCCGCACGGAGGAAGAGCTCATCGAGAACATCGAGCGCATCCTCAAGCAGGTCATCGGCCATGAGCAAAGCGCCCGCGAGAGCTTGGCGGCCAACAACCGGCCGCAGCTGGAAGATCGCATCTGGCGGGCCTACGGCATCCTGCGCTACGCGCAGACGATCAGCTCGAATGAAACGCTGGATTTGCTCTCGGCCGTGCGTTTGGGAGTGGACTTAGAGATCATGTCTGCCAACGGCGGCCCGCCTGCCGGCGGTTCGTCCAAGGCGGAGTCGCCTCAAGCCAACAAGCGCCTGGATCGCGCGATCGTGAACGATCTGTTGATTGCCTCGCAACCGGCGCACCTGCAGAAGCTCGAAGGGGCGAAACTTTCGGCGCAAGAACGAGACGCCAAGCGCGCCGCCTTGATCCGGCGCCGCCTCGGCGCGTCAGCATAGGAGCATCCCATGTTTAACAAATTTACCGAACGGGCCCGGAAAGTGATCTTGCTGGCGAAGGAAGAAGCCAAGCGCTTCAACCACGACTACATCGGTACGGAGCATATCCTCCTGGGCCTCATCCGCGAGGGCGAGGGGGTGGCGGCGGCGGTGTTGCAGAAGCTGGGCCTCTCCCCGGAGAAAATCCGGCTGGAGGTGGAGAAGCTGGTCCAAAGCGGGCCGAGCACCATGGTCTCCGGCGACATTCCGTTTACGCCCAAGGCCAAGAAAGTCATTGAGCTGGCGATGGAGGAAGCCCGCTCGCTGGGCCATAACTACATCGGCACCGAGCACCTCCTGCTGGGCCTCATCCGCGAGGGCGAAGGGGTGGCCTCGCAGGTGCTGATGAATTTGGGCCTGGACCTGAACCGCGTGCGCAACGAGGTCATCACGCTCCTGGGGTCCTCCGGGCCTGCGCCGTCAGGCGGCGGCTCCGGCAAGACCAAAACCCCGGCGCTGGATGCGTTCGGCCGGGACCTGACCAAGCTGGCGCAGGACGGCAAGCTCGATCCGGTGATCGGCCGTAAGGATGAGATCGAGCGGGTCATCCAAATCCTGGGGCGGCGCACCAAGAACAACCCCGTCTTGCTGGGCGAGGCGGGCGTGGGCAAGACCGCGATCGTCGAGGGACTCGCCCAGAAAGTGGTCAAGGGCGACGTGCCCGAGATCCTGCGCGACAAGCGGGTGATCATCCTGGATCTGGCGCTCATGGTGGCCGGCACGAAGTACCGCGGGCAGTTCGAGGAGCGCATCAAGGCGGTGATGGATGAGATCCGCCGCTCGGAGAACATCATGCTCTTTATCGATGAGCTGCACACCCTGGTGGGTGCCGGATCGGCTGAAGGGGCCATTGACGCCTCCAACATCCTCAAGCCCGCGCTCTCCCGGGGGGAGATCCAATGCATCGGCGCCACGACTCTGGATGAGTACCGCAAGTACATCGAGAAGGACGCCGCCCTGGAGCGGCGGTTCCAGACGATCATCGTGGAGCCGCCCTCGGTGTCGGAGACCGTCGAGATCCTCAAAGGGCTGCGTGATAAGTACGAGGCGCATCACCGCGTGAAATATCTCGATGAAGCCTTGGAGGCGTCCACCAAACTCGCCGACCGCTACATCACCGGACGGTTCCTGCCCGACAAGGCCATCGATCTCATTGATGAGGCGGGCTCGCGTGCCCGGCTCTCAGTCCTGACGATGCCGCCGGACATCAAGGAGCTGGAGGAGAAGATCGAGCAGATTCGAAAAGAAAAAGAGTCCGCCATCAAGGGCCAGGACTTCGAGCGGGCCGCTTCCCTCCGAGACCAGGAGCGTGAGGCCAAGGAACGCCTGGAAAAGATCAAGCAGGAGTGGAAGAAGACCAAAGGCGATGCGATGCCGGTGATCAGCGCGGAAGACATCGCCGTCGTGTGCGCGAAATGGACCGGCGTGCCGGTTGCGCGCCTGGAGGAAAAGGAGAGCGAACGGCTCCTCAAGATGGAAGAGGGAATGCACAAGCGCGTCATCGGGCAGGAGGAGGCGATCACCGCCATCGCGCGGGCCGTCCGCCGTTCGCGGGCCGGCATCAAGGATCCGCGCCGGCCGATCGGATCGTTCATCTTCCTCGGTCCTACGGGCGTCGGCAAAACGCTGCTCGCGCGGGCGCTGGCGGAGTTTCTCTTCGGTGATGAGGACGCGCTCGCCCAGCTGGATATGTCCGAGTACATGGAAAAGTTCAACGTCTCGCGGCTGGTCGGGGCCCCGCCAGGCTACGTCGGCTACGAAGAAGGCGGCCAGCTCACCGAGCGCATCCGCCGCCGGCCCTACTCGGTGGTGCTGCTCGATGAGATCGAGAAGGCCCACCCGGATGTCTTCAATCTCCTGCTGCAAGTCATGGAGGACGGGCGCCTGACGGACAGTTTCGGCCGTAGGGTGGACTTCCGCAACACGGTCCTGATCATGACCTCCAACCTCGGCGCGGAGCTGCTGAAGAAACAGGGCAGCCTCGGGTTTTCGCCGGCCAAGGCTGAGGTGACCTTCGACAAGATGAAAGAGCAGCTGATGGACGAGGTCAAGCGCGCCTTCAAGCCGGAGTTTCTCAACCGCATCGACGACATCATCGTCTTCCAGCCGCTCACGCGCGAGGACCTCACCAAGATCGTCGAGCTGGAGATCAGCTACGTGCGCCTGCGCCTGCGCGAGCAAGGGGTGGTGGTCGAGCTGGATGCGTCCGCCAAAGACTTTCTCGTCGAAAAAGGCTTTGATCCGGTCTACGGCGCCCGGCCGTTGAAGCGCATCATCCAGCGCTTCCTGGAGGACCCGCTGGCCGAGGAAGTCATCGCCAAGCGGTTCAAGCCAGGCTTCACCGTACGGGTGTCCCGCAAGGGTGAAGCCCTGGACTTTGAGGGGGAGCTGGTCGCCGAACGACCAGCCGCGACGAGTTGACGCTGCGCACCCTGTGCCCGACCGCCACTTCCAGATGAGAGTCTCGCGCATCGCCGTGCCGGTGGCCATTGCCGGCGCCTGGGTCGTGGAGTTCTTGGAGTACACCGGCAACATCGGGTTGCTGCTGGTCCAGGCCGTCGGGGGATGCCTGACGCGGCCTTTGCGCGTCCCGCTGGTGTTCTATGAGCTGTGGAAAATCGGCGCGCAGTCGTGGTTCATCGTCTCGCTCTCCTCGCTCTTCGTGGGGATGGTGCTGGCGTTTCAGAGCGCCTACCAGATGCAGCGGTTGGGGGCGGAGATCTACATCGCCAGTCTCGTGGCGCTGTCGGTGGTGAGGGAGATCGGGCCCGTCATGGCGGCGCTCATCGTCGCCGGGCGGGTGGGCTCGGCGATCGCCGCGGAGCTGGGCACGATGAAAGTGACCGAGCAGCTCGATGCCCTGGTCACGCTCGCCGCTGATCCGGTGCGGTATCTCGTGGTGCCGAGGCTGGTGGCGACGCTGGTCGCGCTGCCGCTGTTGACCGTCTGGGCGGACGCCATGGGGATCCTGGGCGGCTTCATGGTCGGGACGATGAAGCTGAGGATTTTGCCGAGCCTCTATTGGAAGATGACGATGCTGCCCCTGGTCTTCAAGGACTTGTGGTCAGGGCTGCTGAAATCGGCGGTGTTTGCGCTCATCATCTGCGTCGTGAGCTGCTACGAAGGCTTTCGTGCGGAAGGGGGAGCCGAAGGGGTGGGCAGGGCGACGACGCAGGCGGTCGTCTCCTCGTTTCTCCTGGTCATCGCCGCCGACTGTTTCTTCACCGCGCTGTTCTACTTTGTCTGGCATTGAGGGATGATTGAGATCACAGGCGTGAGCAAGTCCTTTGAGGACCATCTGGTGCTCGATCGGGTGACGCTCACCATCAAGACCGGTGAAACGATGGTCATCATCGGCCGCTCGGGCTGCGGCAAGTCGGTCCTGCTCAAGCACATCATCGGCCTCATGAAGCCGGATGGAGGGGCCGTGCTCGTTGACGGGGTGGATGTCACCGCCCTCTCAGGCCGGGCGCTCGATGAGATGCGCAAGAAATTCGGGATGCTCTTCCAGGGCGCCGCGCTGTTTGATTCGATGACGGTGGAGGAAAATGTCGGCTTCGCCCTGCGGGAGCACACCACGACGGCGCCCGCCGCCATCCGGCAGCGGGTCCAGGAGTGTCTGTCGCTCGTGGGCCTGGAGCGGGTGGATGAGCTCTATCCGGCGGAGCTGTCGGGTGGCATGCGCAAGCGGGTGGGTCTGGCCCGGGCCTTGGCGATGAATCCTGAGATCATCCTGTACGATGAGCCGACGACCGGGGTGGATCCCATCATGGCGGATATCATCAATGAGCTCGTGATCACCCTGCGCGATCGCCTGCGGGTGACCTCCGTGCTCGTGACCCACGACATGCACAGCGCCTACGCAGTCGCTGATCGCCTCGCCATGCTCTACAATGGGACGATCATCGCCACCGGCACGCCCGAGGAGATCCGGCGCTCGACGAACCCGATTGTCCAGCAGTTCATTCGGGGGCAGGCGTCCGGGCCCATCCAGGAGGGCCTGCCGGATCGCCGTGTGTTGTCCCGGTGGTCCCGGCTGGCCTGGCGAGCCAGCGTACGAAAGGGGTCGTAGCGGATGCGCAAGCAGCTGTCGCTCGAGATGAAAGGCGGGGCGTTTATCGTGAGCGGGATCGGGCTGCTGGTGTTCTTGCTCTTTGCCATCGGGGACCTGGCGACCTACTTCCAGCCGGGCTATGCGCTGCGGGTGATCTTCGGCTCCGCTAACGGGCTTGGGCGCGGTTCGCCCGTGCAGTATGCCGGGGTGGAAGTGGGCAAGGTCGAGGATGTGCGGATCGTCTATCCGGGGGAGGGGCTCTCACCCCAGGTCGAGCTGGTGGCGCGCCTGCCCGACCGGGTGCAGGTTCGTTCGGGTGACGAAGCCTCCATCAGCACCTTTGGGCTGTTGGGCGAGAAGTATCTGGAGATCACGCCTGGTCCGGCGACCGGTGCGACCATGAAGTCCGGGGAGCGCCTCATCGGCAAGCCGCCCGTCTCGACCGAGCGGGTGATCGAGCGCTCGAACGAGGTTCTCACCGAGCTCAAGCGGACCCTCGAAGGGTTGAACAGCATCGTGGCTGATTCGGAGGCGCGGCTCTACCTCAAAGAGACGCTCCGGGAAGCGCGCGATGCCACGCGGCACTGGAAGCTGTTGGGTGAGCGGCTGAATTTGGCCATGTCGCACGTGGAAGATGGCCAGGGCTCGCTGGGCAAGCTGTTGTTTGACGAAGATCTCTACGACCGCATGGCGGCGTTTGTGGATGACATCCGGGCCCATCCCTGGAAACTGCTGATCCGTCCGCCGAAAGGCTACAAACCCGACTCCAAGCCTCAGGCCTCCACCAAATAGCCCTCACACTTGTCTCATGGCGAAGCTCAAAGCCGTCTTTATCTGTCAACAGTGCGGCCAGCAGGCGATCAAGTGGCAGGGCCGCTGCCCCGCCTGCGGCGCCTGGAACGCCCTGGTCGAGGACGTGATCGAAGAGACTCCCTCGCACACCGCCATCCTCGTCGCGGAGGCGGTCGCGCCGACGGCCCTGGCCGAGGTTTCACTCGACGACCTCATCCGGATGCAGACGGGGATCGGCGAGTTGGATCGGGTCCTCGGCGGCGGACTCGTCCCCGGGTCGGTCGTCCTGGTGGGTGGAGAGCCGGGCATCGGCAAGTCCACGTTGTTGTTGTCGATGGCGGGACGCCTGACCGCGAGCGGGGTGAACGTGCTCTACGTCAGCGGGGAAGAGAGCCTGCGCCAGACGAAGCTGCGCGCGATGCGGCTGAGCTTGGGGGAATCCTCGATGCAGCTGTTAGCCCATACCAGCCTTGCGGTGATCGAGGAGACGATCCGCAAAACCGCCGCGCAGGTGGTCGTGATCGATTCCATCCAAGTGATTGAATCGGACACCCTCTCCTCCAGTCCCGGCTCGATCAGCCAAGTGCGCTTCTGCGCCCACGAGCTCACCCGGCTGGCGAAGACCAACAACTTCGTGCTCATCGTGGTGGGCCATGTCACCAAGGAAGGGTTCCTGGCGGGTCCGAAGGTGCTGGAGCATCTGGTGGATACCGTCCTGTATTTTGAGGGAGAGCCGACGAGCGGATTCCGTCTGCTGCGCAGCACCAAGAACCGGTTCGGTCAGACCTCGGAGCTGGGGGTCTTTCACATGACCGCCGAGGGGCTCATCGAAGTCCAGAACCCGTCGGAATTGTTCTTGAGCGACCACAGCGAACCGGCCGCCGGGTGCATGGTGACGGTGGCGCTGGAAGGCAGCCGTCCCTTGCTCGTGGAACTTCAAGCCCTCACCTCGCCCTGCTCGATGGGGCTGCCGCGCCGGCGCACGACCGGCGTGGAGTTCAACCGCGTCGCGATGCTGCTGGCGGTGCTGGAGCGCCGCGCGGGCTTGGGCCAGCTGGCGCAGCAGGATGTGTATGTCTCCTCGCTGGGCGGCGTGCGGGTGATCGAGCCGGCATGCGATCTGGCCATAGCGGTGGCCATCGCCTCCAGCATCAAGGAGCGCGCGCAGGCTCGCCGGGCGGTGGCCATCGGCGAGATCGGGCTCACGGGTGAGGTGCGCCCGGTCCTGAACATCGCGCAGCGGTTGCATGAGGCCAGGCGCGTCGGATTTGAGCGGGGCTTTGTCTCGGCGGCGCATCGCTCGCTTTCCGTGGAGGGGCTTGAGGTGATCGGGGTTCGCAACGTCCGTGAGGCGGTCGCCAAAGCACTTGAATAGCCGGCCTATGGAGCCAGTATGATCCCACCACCTATCGCGCCAGCTGATAGCTGGCGCATCACCACAACGGGGATGTCAGATTTTGATACTCGGCGTGTCAGGTTAGTGATGCGGCTTCGCCGTCGGCGAAGCCAGCGACAGGTGGTGGGATGAATTTACGGTTTATTCGCATCGGGTTTCTCGTGATCGGGGGACTCTTGGGTATCCAATACGGCCAGCAGCATCCGGCTGTGCCGTGGTGGCTCTGGGGCGCGCTGGGAACCACGGCCGGGGCGTTTCTCGTGGTCTTCGAGGCCCTGCTGCATCGCATCAGCCGCGGCGTCTCCGTGCGCGGCTTCTCGGCCGCGGTCTTCGGCTTGCTGTTTGGCCTGATCATGGCCAAGGTGGTCTCGGATGCCATCGGCCTGGCGGTCAACAACCCCGGGACCATGAGCACGGTCCGTCTCATCGTGACTTGGGTGTTCGCGTATATCGGCATGGTCGTGGCGCTGCGCGGGCGCGATGAGTTCAACGTGATCATCCCCTATGTCCGGCTCTCGCGGCAGGATCACAGCGAGGATATCGTCGTGGTGGACACCAGCGCCATCATCGACGGACGGATCACCGATTTGTGCAAGACGCGCTTCCTCCAAGGCAAGCTCCTGGTGCCGCGCTTTGTGCTGCGGGAGCTGCAGGCGGTCGCCGACAGCGCCGATCCGCTCAAACGCAACCGGGGCCGCCGGGGCCTGGAAGTGTTGAACAGCCTGCGCAGTCAGCCGAATGTGGACGTGCATATTCATGAAGAAGACATCCCCGGCATCGCCGACACGGATGCCAAGCTCGTGAAGATGGCCCAACTGCTGGGCGCCAAGGTGGTGACGACCGACTACAACCTCAACAAAGTGGCCGAGCTGCAGGGTGTGTCGGTCCTGAACGTCAACGAGCTGGCCCAGGCGCTGCGCCCGGTCATGCTGCCGGGAGAGACGCTGGAAGTCAAACCCATCAAGGAAGGCAAAGAACCCCACCAATCCGTCGCCTACCTCGAAGACGGCACGATGGTCGTCGTGGAGCAGGGCCGCCACCTCATCGGCCAGACCGTGCACGGCGTCGTGACCAGTGTGCTGCAAACCGCCGCCGGGCGCATGGTCTTTGTCCGTCCGGAAGGTGCTTCCGTCACCGCCCGGCCGGGTGGCGTGTCGCAGCGTCGCTAGTCCCCCCACCTGTCTGCCACGCCGGTCGGCGTGGTCAAACGCAAGTGGGTGGGGGGATACAGAGGAAGAAGCTCATTACGTTTGACGTCCCGCAAAAGCGGGACTCAGACAGGTGGGGGGATAGGCATCGTCATGGCCCGCGAAGCGATTGGAGTCGTGGTACCGGCCGCCGGGCGCGGCGAGCGCCTGGGCGGTCGAATGGCCAAAGCGTTTGTCCCGCTAGCCGGCCGTCCCCTGGTGTGCCATACGCTGGCGGCCTTCCAGCGTGTGCCGGCTGTGAGCTCGGTGGTGCTCGTGGTGCGCTCCGTGGACCAGGCCCGGATGCAGCAGTTGGTGCGCCGTGGCCGTTTCACCAAGGTCTGCGCGATCGTCGCCGGCGGTTCCTCGCGGGCGGTCTCGGTGACGCGAGGCGTGGCGGCCCTGCCCGCCCAGGTGCGATGGGTGTTGGTGCATGACGCTGCGCGGCCGTGCGTGAGGGCCCAACTGATCACCGCCGTCATCCAGTACGCCAAACGCTTTGGAGCGGTGGCGTGCGGGCTGCGCTCGCCGGTGACCGTGAAAGCCGTCGACGAGCAGGACCAGGTACGCCTCACGCTTGATCGAGAAAGCTTGTGGTTGAGCCAGACTCCCCAGGCGTTTCGCCGGGATTGGTTCGCGGATGCGCTCACCAAAGTCAATGGGACCCTGGAAGGTTTTCCTGATGACGTCGCCATTTTGGAGTGGGCCGGGTTTCCCGTCCGGATGGTCCCGGGCGATCCGCTGAACATCAAGGTGACAACTCCGGAAGACCTGCTGCTGGTAGAAACGATCTTGCGAAGTCGGCATTCAGCCTAGCATGAGAATCGGGATTGGCTACGACATCCATCGCTTCAACGGCCGCCGGGGGATCTTGAAACTCGGCGGCATCGGCATTCCGCGGGCCCCGACGCTTGCGGGTCATTCCGACGCCGACGTCCTCCTGCATGCGCTGGCGGATGCCCTCTTAGGCGCGATCGGCGCGCCGGATTTGGGGGAGCTGTTTCCCCCGACGGATCCGAAGTATAAGCACGCCGACAGCCGGTTGTTCGTCCAAGAAGCGCACGCGCGGGCTCGGCGGGCTGGATGGCAGGTGAGCAATGTGGATGCGACGGTCGTGACGGATGAGCCGACGCTCACGCCCTACAAGCCCAAGATGCGCCAGGCGATCAGCCGCCTCTTGCAGGTCAAGCCGTCGGATGTGTCCGTGAAGGCCAAGACCACCGAGGGCTTGCCGCCCGGCAAGCGGGGAATCTCAGCGCAGGTAGTGGTGTTGTTGAAGAAAGCTCGTCGCTAGTGCCGTGGTGGATGGGCATCCTTCTGACTGTGTTGGCGATCGGTCTGGTCACCCTGGGCGGGATCGTGGCGTACTTCCGGCCGGAGATCCGTGCCTGCTTTGAGCGGGACCCGGCCGCGCGCAACCTGGTTGAAGTCTTGCTGACGTATGCGGGGCTGCATGCCGTCATCGATCACCGCATCGCCCATACCCTTCACCGGCTTGGTGTGCCGGTGCTGCCGCGCCTCTTGATGTCCCTGAGCCGCTGGGCGACGGGCATCGAGATCCATCCGGCCGCGACGATCGGGCGCGGGCTGTTCATCGACCACGGCATGGGTGTGGTGATCGGAGAGACCGCCGTCCTGGGCGACAACGTCACGCTGTTCCAGGGCGTGACGCTGGGCGGCACAGGCAAGGAGCGCGGCAAGCGCCACCCGACGGTGGGTGACAACGTCGTCATCGGTGCGGGGGCGAAGGTGCTGGGCAACATCACCATCGGCGACCACGTGGTGATCGGGGCCAACGCCGTGGTGATCCGCGACGTCCCCGCCCATTCGACGGTGGTGGGGGTGCCGGGGCGCATCGCCAAGACCAAGGACCGGCATTTCCCCGGCATCAACCTGGACCACACGCACCTGCCGGACCCGCTCACCGAGCGGCTGGAGAGCCTCCAGCACGAGATCGACCTGATTGAGGAGCACCTCAAAGAGTTCCGTCAGTCCCAATCCCGCCACTCCTAATTACCCCGTCGAACCATGTGGCATTTTCAAACATATCATATCGTCCCCGGATGAAGCGGCCAAGCCGTTCACAATGACCAAACCGATTTCCGCCTCTACTGCCGTTGCGCCGCAGCGCGGCTATCACACCTTCCTGCGGGATATCAGCGCCTTGCTGGAGGAAGCCCGCCGCTCTTCGGTCCGCTCGGTTAACACGATCATGACCGCCACCTACTGGGAGATCGGCCGTCGGATCGTCGAGTTTGAACAACGCGGTACGACCAGGGCGGAATACGGTGAGGCCCTCATGGAGCGGCTGGCCCAAGACCTGATGGCCCGCCACGGACGCGGGTTCTCGCAGCAAGGGTTATACAAGATGCGGGGGTTCTATGTGGGCTGGAAGATTTTCCCGACACCGTCGGGAAAATTGGAGGCGCGGACCGTTTCCCCAACAGCGTCGGGAGGACGCGGCAACAGGAAACGGCGGAGGCCGTCCGCAGACTCTGCGCGGCCACTCGCACGTTTACCGGTTCACACAACGCCTGCGTTCGCAGCGATCTTCCCACTGTCCTGGTCGCACTACGTGCAGTTGCTGTCAGTAGAGGATGCGACAGCCCGGGCCTTCTACGAAACCGAGGCTATCCGGGGCGGCTGGTCCGTCCGCCAGCTCGACCGCCAAATCTCCACCATCTTCTATGAGCGCACCGCGCTCTCCCGTCGCAAGGCCGCGATGCTCCGCAAGGGGAGCGTGCCTCAGCCAGGCGAGCCGCCAAGTGCGCAGGAAGCAATCAAAGATCCATTCATCCTGGAGTTCCTCGGTCTGAAGGATGAGTACTCCGAAACCATCTTGGAAGAAGCGCTCATCCGCCACCTGGAGCATTTCCTGCTGGAGCTGGGCAACGGCTTCACCTTCGTGGCCCGCCAGAAGCGGTTGCGGGTCGGCGAGGAGTGGTACCGCATCGATCTAGTCTTCTTCCACCGCCGCCTGCGCTGCCTTATTCTTATCGACCTGAAGATCGGCAAGTTCACCCATGCCGACGCCGGTCAGATGAACCTCTACCTCAACTACGCGAAGGAGCACTGGAGGCACGCTGATGAGAACCCGCCCATCGGCCTCATTCTGTGCGCCAAGCACGACGATGCGGTCGCGCACTACGCCCTCGGGGACTTGAGCCACAAAGTGTTCGCCTCGCGCTATAAGCTGCGGCTGCCCGCCCCGGAAGTCCTCCGTCGAGAGATCCACGCGGAACAGCGCCGTCTGGAGCACCGTCTGCGAGCAGTCAAATGAATCTCGACCGCTTCCTGACGCTTTTGGCAACCATCATTGGCCTGATCGGCTCAGTCTTTTTGCTCAAGGGAGCGCTTGGTCTGACACCGGATATTATGGCTAAGCTGGCAGAGACAGGATGGTGGTTCAACCCATCTCAGATCAATGGGCTGGCGACACAGAAAGCCAATGCGATCTGCGGCGCATTCGTCGTTCTTTCGGCCTTCTTGATCACGGTGTTGAGGCTGGTGTTCGTTGACGACAAGATCCCGTGCTTTGATTCAAGGGGAATGGCTGTTGCGGTCGTTATTTTGGTATCCGCCGCAATGGTGGTGGCGCTCCTGTTTGTTAATCAGGGAATTGCATCCTACGAGAGGCGTCAGATCGGCACGGCTATCATTGGAAGACGGGTCGATGAGCTGCTTCAGAGAGGTAAGATCGGCGTCGAGCAGGCGAAAGAATTATTGGCAACGGCCGAAAAGCTGCTGGCACTCGATCTCAGCGCGCTCAAGGACTCTGAAGCGGCTTTTAAGAAAGTTGTTGAGGCAACAGGTAGGAAGATCCCAGACCAGTTCGACCTCAGTCCACTTCGCAAGAATATCGGGCCAGCGCCTTAAGTAAAGCAGATTAACCGTCCATTTGACGAAGACACCAAGAGTTCGAGAGAGGGACGGAGCAGTAAAACTCATGAAACGCTGCGGCCTCTACGTCAGGATGTCTACTGACCGGCAGGCCAAGGTCGAGGAAGGCGGTGAAAGGCCGCCATGCCAGCGGTGGCGAGGAGTACAATATTCCTTCCATGGGCCTTCGCTTCTATAACACGCTGACGCGGAAAGTCGAAGAGTTCGCACCGCTTGACGGCAAGACGGTGCGGATGTACGTCTGCGGCCCGACGGTCTACGACGACCCCCACATCGGCCATGCCCGCAGCGCCTACATTTTTGACCTCCTGCACCGCTACCTCCAGTACAAGGGTTTCACGGTCAACTTCGTGCGCAACGTGACCGACGTGGACGACAAGATCATTGAGAAAGCGAGACACGAGACACAAGACTCAAGACTCAAGACCCAAGATTTAACAGAAAAATGTCAGGAGGTGGCGGAGAAATATCTCCAGCGTTATCACGAGACGATGGACCGGCTGGGCATCGGCCGCCCGACGCATGAGCCGCTTGCGACCGGGCACATCGATGAGATGCTCAACCTCATTTCCCAACTGGTGCTCAACGGCTCAGCCTATGAAACGAAAACCGGCGACGTGTATTTTGCCGTGCGTAAGTTCCCCGGCTACGGCAGGCTGTCCAATCGGACGGTGGATGATCTGCAGGTCGGCACGCGAGTGGAGCCGGGGGAGCACCCCGCCCATTCGGAAGCTCTGGGCGGGGCAGGTAAACAGGACCCGCTGGACTTCGCGCTCTGGAAAGCCGCCAAGCCGGATGAGCCGGCCTGGAAGAGCCCGTGGGGTAAGGGGCGCCCCGGCTGGCACATCGAATGCTCGGCGATGAGCACCAAGTACCTGGGTGATGCGTTCGACATCCACGGCGGCGGAGTGGATCTGGTGTTTCCGCACCATGAGAACGAGGTCGCCCAGGCGCACGCCGTCGGCAAGCCCTTCGCCCGTTTCTGGATCCACAACGGCTTGCTCACCGTCAACGGCGAGAAGATGTCCAAGTCGCTTGGTAACTATATTACTCTTGAGGAAGCTCTCAAAGCTTGCTTTGAGAAGGCAGACGCCTTGAAGGTATTTTTTCTTAATGCACACTATCGTAGCCCGATCGATTACACAACGGAGAATGCGCTTGCTGCCAATCGACGCTTGAACGGATTGGTCGCTTTTCTGGATCGAGCTGCAACCTACCAAGAAACAATTAACGATTCAGGTGTTCGATCTCAAGAAGTGCAAGATCTAGAAAATGAATTTGTGAAATCGATGGATGATGATTTAAATACTCCGGAAGCGTTAGCGGTACTCGACAAATTAGCCAATTGGGGGCATCAATGCGAAAGGAAGTTGCTTTTATCCATAAAACCCTTAGGCACGGATCGAGAGCCTCGTTATCGGCCATCATCAGAGAAATTGAATCTGAAAACTGGCATCGTTCAAGCTGCTGAAACCCTTCTGAGACTTGGGCACGTTCTTGGCCTATTGGAACGGCACAAATCTGAGGCGATTCCTTCAGAAATCAGGCCGTTGGTTGCTGAGAGACAGGTTGCACGCTCAGAAAAAAATTTCCAAAGAGCAGATGAAATCCGAAAAACAATTGAGGGTAAGGGGTTCATTATCGATGACACTTCTGGCGAACCTGTTGTTCGTCCGAAACCGAAACCATGAAGCGCCAAGGTTTCTTCATCACGTTCGAAGGGCCGGAGGGCTCGGGCAAGTCGAGCCAGGCGAAGTGGCTGGTGCAGGCGTTGCGGCGCCGCGGCCGTCAGGTCGTGTTCGTGCGCGACCCGGGCTCGACGGTGTTGGGGCAGCGCTTGCGCCGCGTGCTGCTCCACACGCGGCGCGTCAGAATCTCTCCGCTGGCGGAGGCGCTGCTGTTTATCGCCGGGCGCATCCATTTGGTTGAAGAGCAGATCCGCCCGGCCCTCCGGCGAGGCTGCGTGGTGATCTGCGACCGGTTCCATGACTCGACCATGGCGTATCAGGGCTACGGGGGAGGCTTGGGTATCGCGTGGCTCAACCAGCTTGGGCGGCGCGCCATTGGCGGCGTGATGCCTCGCCTGACGATTGTGCTGGATGTGCCCACCAGCGTCGGGTTTTCGCGCATCAAGGGCCGTCGCGACCGGATGGAGCAGAAAGCGCGCGCCTTTCATCAGACCGTCCGAAACGGGTTTCTGCGGCTTGCACGACGAGAACCGCGGCGCTTCATCATCTTGGATGCGACACAGGCGAAACGCCGCATCCAACAACAGATGCTTGCGGTTGTCTTAAGTCGTTTGTCTGCACGATCACGATGATGCGAATCGTCCTTGTGCTTTTCACTGGTCACTGGTCACTGGTCACTGGTCACTGATTTCATGGCGTGGTCACAGATTTGCGGACAGCAACTGGCCGTCACGATGCTGCGCGCCGATCTAGCCAAGCAGCGCGTGGCGGCGGCGTATCTGTTCGCCGGGCCTGAAGGGGTGGGCAAGCGCCTGGCCGCCCTGGAGCTAGCGCGCGCGCTCATCTGCGAAGGCGGCTCAGGGGAGTCGTGCGGGCAGTGTGACCACTGCCGCCGGATGCAGCGCGGCAC